>Ga0194125_10005475_pt1 | contig 19258 bp, 16 predicted proteins | sample TA2KigC250mmetaG_FD_148626 | JGI IMG/M metagenome (GOLD analysis project Ga0194125, IMG submission 148626) | Freshwater microbial communities from Lake Tanganyika, Tanzania - TA2015034 Kigoma Deep Cast 250m | ecosystem: Environmental > Aquatic > Freshwater > Lake | place: Tanzania: Lake...
TTGATATCTCAGTGACAGAATCGGCCAGCGTGAAGGGTGCGATCTCCACTCCATCGTATCCCAATTTCGCCGCATATTCGAAGACTCTTTCGATGGGCCATCCCTGGAAGAGTTCATTACAGATGGAGATCTTCATGTGATTTTCTCCAATGCCTTTTTTTCAATCCGCTCAAGCTTCTCCTTCTGCGATCCGCTCAGATGCTCGGAGGGGGAAGCGCTTAAAAACATTTTAACACGTTCCTTTGCCACTTCAAGCAATTCTTTTTTGCCCGCCGTTTCCCAGACCGTCCACCGTTCACGGCTCAAGAGGTCGGTGAGGCGCAACTCGTTTTTGAAATGCCTGAGGGTATGTTCACTCGAAAGATAGTCTCCCTTCTGTCCCATCTCTTTGATCAGAGGGAGAGCCATCCGTTCCTCATCTATTTCGATTCCCTTAAAGGCACGGAGAATCCCTGCTGCAATTTCATTATCCATGATGGCCTGTTCCGGGCAGAGGGAGAGGGTGGATTCGAGATTTCCGATTCCCCATATGAGATTGACCCCTCCGAGGCCATGCAGAAGCCCGAGAAGCGTTTTTTCATAGGCAGCCTGGGCGTCCGGGATCTTGGATTCGGTGTTCATCCAGGAGGCTGATGGGAGATGGTGAAAATGGGCGATGGCGCTTCCCGCAGCCCCCAACAGTCCGCCCTCCGGCGCGCCGGTCAGAGTTTCCGCAACTTTCATGTCGAAGGTATGAGAGAAACCGAGATTGAAGACAACGGGCCGGCCGGGTTCGAGGAGTTGGGCAATCACCACTCCGCTCAATGCCTCTGCATTGGCAAGGACAAGCGACCCTGCGAGCGTCACCGGACCGGTTGCTCCTGAGATGACCTCCGAATTGATCATGAGGGGAATTCCGTATCCGGAAGATACACGGAAGACCTCCAGGGCCGAATCTGACCAGCGGAGAGGGCTGACGCAAGTAAAACCGAGGCTGAAAATGGGATGGTTCTTCAAAGACTTTCCGTTGAGAAGAACGTCCGCCATTTCAAGGATGACCTCTATCCCTTTGGGTGTGAAGATGACAGGGCGAAGATGTTTTTGGGTATATTCCGCCATTGCCCGGAAACCCACAAAGTCTCTGGCCGAAGGAGGGTAATCCGAAAGATTGGTTCCCACAATGGCGTGGAGATGAGGCAGGTGATCTGCCACACGACAGAACTCTGTGTAGAGTTCCCTGGTTAATTCTCTCCTCTCCGGTCCACGAAGATAGAACATGGCGTTTCCTGTCCAGAAGAGGGGAGGAGCACCGGGTTTTACCTTTACCCTATTTCCCTTCATGTCCATAAAGTCAATGGACCGGGGCGCCTTTTTGAGCGATGTTTCTATCAGATCGGGAGGGAAAAGAAGAGCGAAATCGTTTCCCTCTTTTGCCCCGGCTTCGAGGAGGAGAGACCGGATTTCCGGATGGATAATCTTGACACCAGTCCCGGAGAGGACCTCCAGGCTCGATTCATGGATTGACTGAATCTCTTTTTTTGATAAAAATCCTTCGATTCTTCTTTCTCTCACGGACAGTCGCTTCTCCCTTCATTTCTTTTTTTGACGGATGCCGAGGCCACGCGTGACCGTCTCCCTGGTTTCACTCATCATGCTTTTGAAATGCTGGCTCCGGGCAACGATAGTCAGTCCGATTAAAATGATGAGAACAATGCAGATAGGACGGGTAAAGAGAGGCGTTAAAGAACCGGAGGTCAGCATGAGACTTCTCCGGAGGTTTTCGTCCAGCATATCCCCAAGGATGAGACCGAGAATCAGAGGGGCGTCGGCATACTCCATCTTTCTCACCCCGTAACCGATGATCCCGAAAATCAGCATGACCAGGATGTCGAAGATCCTTCCGCTGATGGCAAAAGATCCGATGGCGCAAAGGATAAAGATAATCGGCATCAGCACCGCATTCTTGACATTTAAGATTTTCACCATGGTTCTGACCATGGAAAGACCGAGAATCAGCATGGCAAAGGTGGCCAACAGGAACATGGCCGAGACCTGGTAAATATAGTTGGGAGTTTCGATCATGAGCAATGGCCCCGGCCTCACTCCATGAAGCCACATGGCTGCCATCAGAACCGCAGCCGGAGGGCTTCCCGGGACAGCGAGCGCCAAAACAGGAATGATCGCCCCGCCCACACAGGCGTTGTTGGCGGTCTCCGCTGCAATGAGTCCCTCTTCGGATCCTTTCCCGAACTTTTCGGGATTTTTACTTGACCGGTGGGCGAAATCATAAGCGACATAGGAAGCAATGTTCTCACCGACTCCCGGGATGGCGCCCACGAACACCCCAACGATCCCGGATCGGACGATGTTTTTCCGGTTCACCCAGAGGTCTCTTATCCTGGGAATGACCCGCTTGATCTGCATCGCCTTTTCCTGCTTCTGGATTTCGGAGAGAGAATTGAGGACCTCAGGGACGCCATAAAGTCCGACCAGGGCGGGGATGAGAGAGAGCCCTCCGGAAAGCTGGATGCTTCCGAAAGTAAACCTTGGGTAGGCCTGGATCACATCCATCCCGATCGTGGCGATAAAGAGGCCGAAGACTCCTGACATCCACCCTTTGAGGGGATCTTTTGGAGCGGTCAGGTTGCCGCAGATGATCACCCCGAAGAGACTCAGCCAGAAGAATTCAAAAGACCTGAACTCAAGGGCGATCCGGCCCAGCCAGGGAGTGAAGAAAGACAGAAAGAAAAGGGCGATGATCGAACCCAGAAATGAGGCTGTGGTGGCAAGGCCAATAGCCTCTCCTGCGCGGCCGCTCCGTGCGAGCGGGTAGCCATCAAAAACCGTGGCTGCCGCTGCGGGGGTTCCTGGAATATTGACAAGAATGGCTGAACGGCTTCCTCCGTAGATCGCCCCGATATACATGCAGATGAGGATGAGAATGGCGTCCTTGGTAGCCCACTGAAAAGTCAGCCCGGTCAGCAGAGCAATTCCCATTGTGGCCGTTAGGCCGGGCATCATTCCGACTGTGATCCCGAGCAGGGTCGCCCAGAAGACCTCGAAGAGAATGGAGGGGGTCATCAAATTCCACAATTCTTGCATCAGGATAACAGGACCCATTCACGACGCTCCTTCAGGGAAGTGGGACAAGGAAAACTTTGATAAAGATAAAGTAGACGGCCAGGGAAGTGGCTGCGGATATGATGAGAGCGATATACCATTTGCCGCGGCCGAAGATCATGATAGACGAAAAAAGATAAAGAGCTGTATTGATGATAAATGGAATGCGACCCAGGAGGGCATAATAGAGGATGAAAAGCCCAAAGCAGACGAAAAGCTTGATGACCACCGTAGAGCGAAAGAATATCCCCAGCCCTTCACGCGAGATTCGAACGAGATGTCCCTGCCTTTTAAGGGAACGGATGATGAGGTAACCGCTCATGAGAAAGAGGGTGAACCCCAGGAGAAAGGGAACAAATCCGGGGTTGGAGTAGATTCCTCCCCACTCCTGAAATCGCGGGAACTTGAAAACGGTATAAATCATGATGAGAAGGGAAAAAAGGATGAGAAAGATCGAGGTGACGAAATCAGCCCTGGCCATACGCTTTTCATCCATCGTCTCACTCCAGGCGGTAAAAATAGAAAGCAGGGATTTCCCTGATCTGGGGAAATCCCTGCGGGAAAATTCCTTCTTTCATGGATCAGGGTTTCTTAAAACCAAACTCAGCCGGAGACTTCTTCGCCATGCCAATATCCTGGAACATCCAGTTAACGACTGACCCGATCCGCTCAATGGCTTCCTCCGCATCCTTGCCGCGGATATTCACGGCCTTGCAGGCTTTCTCATCGGCCAACCGTTTGAGCGATTCCGATTGGGATGCCTTATCGAAGGCTTCGTCAATGACCCTCTTGGCGGCATCAGGGATCGCTTTCGGTATCTGAAGGCCAAAGAGATAACCGAGGGGAAGGTGATTCGGAATGAATTTCATGACAGAGGGAATTTCTCCATAACCGGAGATCACGAGCGGGTCTTTTGACATGACGGCCAGGGCTTTCAGTTTTTTTGCCCTGAGCATATCCGCTACTTCGAGAGAAAGCTGCATGACGGCGTCCGTTTCTCCCTGAACGGTAGCCACAACAGCAGGATAACCGCCTTTATATGGGATATGTTTATATTCGATGCCAGTGGCCTTCCTGAATGTTTCAGCCGCTGCATGACCGCCTGCTCCAACGCCGGCAGAAGCCACCTTCACTTCGCCGGGCCTTTTCTTCATTTCGGCTGCCAGATCGAGAACCGTGTTGAACTTTGAGTCTGCCGGAACCGTGATGACAATGGGTGTAAAAATGGCGTAGTAGTGAAGCCAATCCTTGTGAGAGGGATAGTCGAGAAGTCCCAGGGTCTGATAGGTCACAACACTTCCGTCGGCATTACCGGCCCAGGTATAGCCGTCATGTTTTGCATCATAGACGCCTTTTTGACCAATGGAGCCGGAACCACCCGGTTGATTGATGACAGCGATCTTCTGGCCCAGGGTCTTTTCCATTTCTCCTGCAAGAACCCGTGCAGTCTGGTCGGAAGCGCCTCCTGCCGCCCAAGGCACGATGAGCGAGATTGGCCTCTCAAATTTGAACTGGGCCGAGGCTAATGTGGCCGAGAATACGACGAAAAACCCAATAACAACGCACAATTTCCAACTTCTCATAAATTCCTCCTCACTGAAAGTATTTGAAAACTGTTAACGGCATTGTATAATGTTCCTGAAAATTGTCAAGAGTATAAAACCATCCCCGATCGGATAGAGGAGAAAAAGCGATGAAGAAAGGTTGTTTCATCGCAGATCAATTAAAGGTGCAGATTTTCGAGAGCAGAAAAACGATGGGAGAGGCATCGGGCCAGGCGGTGGCTCAAAAGATGAGAGAGGCGATGAGAGAGAAGGAGGGACTGGTCATGGTTTTTGCCGCCGCCCCATCCCAGAATGAATTTTTGGAAGAATTAAGGAAAAGCCGGGGCGTGGACTGGAAGAGGGTGACAGCCTTTCATCTTGATGAATATGTCGGTCTCCCCGGGACAGCCCCACAAAATTTCGGGCGTTTTTTACGGGAAAGATTGTTCGATCAAGTCCGTCCCGGGAAGGTTCACTACCTGAATGGAATGGCCGAAGATCCTGAGGCAGAGTGCGATCGTTATGCCGCTCTTCTCCGACAGAATCCAATCGATATCGCCTGCATCGGGATCGGAGAGAATGGTCATCTTGCTTTCAATGACCCGCCGGTTGCGGATTTTGATGATCCGAGGCTGGTCAAGGTCGTTGAATTGGATTTGACTTCGAGACAACAACAGGTGAACGACGGCTGTTTTCAAATTCTGGAAGAAGTTCCAAAGAAAGCGATGACCCTCACCCTTCCGACGATTTTTTCAGCGAGATTCATTTACTGCATCGTTCCAGGTTCCCAAAAGGCCGAAGCGGTGAAAAAGACATTGGAGGGGCCGATCGCTCCCGTCTGTCCGGCGAGCATTTTAAGGAAACATGGAGATGCCACTCTTTTTGTGGATCAAGATTCAGCAAAAGGAATTTCGGATTTAAGAGCGCGAATTGGAGATTTAAGGCGATCATGATCATTCAAGGTAAGCTACCTGTAACTGAGAATCCTGTAAATGTCACCATTGAAGGAGGAATAATCTCCCGTATCGAACCGTTCCGAAAAGGAACTTTGCATCATTTTGGAGGGCCTGATCTCTATATATGTCCTGGCTTTTTCGATCCCCAGGTGAATGGTTTTGCAGGGGTGGATTTCAATGGAAAGGGTCTGACCCCTGAAGGGATCCAACGGGCCGCTCAATGCCTTGCCCTTTCCGGAGTGACTCGTTTCCTCCCGACGCTCATTACTGCTCCTCATGAAAAGATAGAACGGCAGCTAAAAATTTTTACAAGCGCCCTGGAATGCAATTCTCTTCTTCGGAGGATGATTCCAGGGATTCACCTCGAAGGACCGTATATTTCTCCTGAGGATGGTCCAAGAGGAGCTCACCCCCGTGAGGCGGTTCGGCCTCCTGATTGGAATGAGTTCGAGAGATTTCAGGAAGTATGCAATGGAAAAATCAAATGTCTCACCCTAGCTCCAGAAATGGAGGGAGCGATCCCTTTTATTGAAAAGGCAGTGGCCAATGGCATTGTCGTGGGGTTGGGACATACCAATGCTTCTGAAACAGTCTTTGAGGATGCTCTTAGCGCAGGAGCGCGTCTCTCCATTCACTTGGGCAACGGAACCCCCGCGTTCATGCCCAGACATCAAAACCCCATCCAGAAACAGTTGTCGATGGATGGGCTGATGGCATCCATCATCGTAGACGGAATCCATCTTCCGGATTATGTGGTGAAAAACTTCGTCCGCGCCAAAGGGATCGAACGAATCCTGCTGACGACCGATTCCATGGCCGGGGCAGGGGCTCCTCCTGGAAAATATACACTGGGTGACCTGGAGGTAGAGGTCGGATTTGATCGGGCAGTCCGCCTTGCCGGAACGCCCTACCTTGCAGGGTCGACATTGAGCATGGAAAGGGCGATCAACAATATCATTCGGTTTGCTGGCGTCGATCTAATGGATGGACTTGAGATGGCAAGAAAAAACGGTGAAAAAGTGTTTCCCGAGATTGGTGGGGAGATCATTTCGGGTAGTCCTGCTGATATCGTCCTTTTCGAGTATAAGGATGAAATGAGGGTCAAAGCGACCTGGGTTAACGGAGAAAAGATATAAAGCAGCAGGCAGAAATTGCTAAACCGTTAAATCTTCAAAGAGGATCAAAAGGAGGAAGAGAATGGAAAAGGTTCGAGTGGGGATCGTGGGTTCACAGTTTGCCGCACACCTTCATCTTCATAATTATGCAAGGTTGAGGGGGGCAAAGATGGAGATTGTTGGGATCGCCTCAAAGACTGAAAAGAATGTTCAGGCGACGGCAAAGGAGTTCGACATCCCATCCGTTTATACGGATTATCGCAAGCTTCTGGAGCGGAAAGATATTGATGTCATCGACCTCTGCATTCCTACCAACCTTCACGAGGAGATGATCATTGCAACCGCAAAGGCGGGAAAGCATATCATCTGCGAGAAACCTCTCACCGGCTTTTTCGGGGAAGAGATCGAGGGAGAGGAGGTCGGATTCAGGGTTCCGAAGGATGTGATGCTCAGGGGTGCCATGGAAAGCTGCAGCAGGGTCAGAAAGGCAATTGAAGAGGCGAAGGTTCTGTTCTGTTATGCAGAAGACTGGGTCTATGCGCCCTCTGTCGAAAAAGTCAAAAGGATCGTAAAAGTGAGTGGCGGGACGATCATGGACATCCGGGCAGAAGAGAGTCACTCTGGATCCCATGCAGCTTATTCTCGAAAATGGAAGACGTCCGGCGGCGGGGCCTTGCTCCGTTTAGGTTGCCATCCGATCGGCGCTGTCCTTCATTTGAAATATTTTGAAGGTCAATTGCGGGATGGGAAACCCATCCGGCCAAAATTCATCACCGCTGAGGTGGGTCAGCATACCCGGATTTCCTCATTTCAAAAGGAACCGAAGAAGTGGCTGGTCACTTCATGGGAGGATGTGGAAGACTGGTCTGCGGTCATCATCACTTTCGAGGACAACTCCAAGGCGTCCATTTTTGCATCGGATGGGGTGCTGGGAGGAACCCGAAACATGATGCAGGTCTATCTTTCGAATGCGGTGGCCTTTGCCAATATCAACCCCAACAATGCGGTGGAGGTCTACGCTCCGGACCCGAACATCCTCGGAGACGAGTACATTGCGGAAAAGCTCGAAACCAAGGCGGGATGGAACTTTGCCAGCCCCGATGAAGACTGGATGAGAGGGTTTCCGCAGGAGCTGGAGGACTTCATTGATAGTATCCTCAAGGGAAAGGAGCCGGTATCCGGTTTGAGACTGGCCGAGGATACGATGGAAGTCGTCTATGCCGCCTATCTTTCGGCAGAGAAGGGCCAGAGAATTAAGCTCGATTCTTCGAGAAAACCTTAGGGGGTTTTAAGGGGATTGGGTGGGAACACTTCCAGACCTTTGTAATGTCCCCGCCGAATTTCTTTTGGTGTTTATTGGCCTTAGAGTTTAATCCAGGATTGTCCATGGACCGGCCCTCTAATCCCTCCTAACCTCCCTTTGCAAAAGGGAGGAATCCCCCTCTTTGGAAAAGAGGGGGATGGGGGAGATTTTCTGAAATAAGCCTTTTCATTAATAGACCCGATATTAATTTTTCTTCCGGCTGTTGCGCCTCTTGCTGATCAGTGAGACCATCTCTTTCTGAAAGGCATCATAGGCCCCTTTAAATTCGGAGAGTGTTTTTTGGACAGGGCCGAACCCTGGCCAATCGGAAGGAGTGAGACCTCCCAGGCCGAAGTCTCCGGAGATTCCCACCTCTTTGAAGATTTCTGACAATTCGGAATTGATTTCATAAGCCTTCCTGAAATCTTCGATCTGATTGAGTTGTTCGAGCGTTCCGGCTGGAAACGCATTCAAAATGGATTCCCCATATTCCTCCAGACAGAATCGGGGATCTTCGGCCATCTTTCTCACATTCTCCTGATGGTCTGGAAATTCGGTATGGACGAGGTTGCGGGACGAGAGGGTCCAGTAGGTGTCAAAGGGTTTCCTTTTTGAAGCAGGGAGATGGTGGATGCGGTCCATGATCCTTCTTGCCTGATCCTGCGTTACCCCCTTTTTCTTCATTAAGTGAATGATCCATCGTTCCCGATTCGCTTCGGAGAAGAAAAAGGACCAGACTCTTCTTGCCACGAGGGTGCCGGAACCTCCTATGGCCTCTTCAAGGTTTTGTAGGGTTTCTCTTGAAACAACGGGTTTTAGCGCTTCATAGACAGGTTCATTGATCGTTCTCTGGCCGTGTCCATACCGGGTTGCAGCCCATACCTTTTCCTCATAGGACTTTGCCGGAGAAACACGATCTTTTGTTCCATTGGCTTCGGAGAGTTGAATGACTCTCTTAAGAGCCTCTGGCTCACCCAATTTCTCCTTCAATTCTTTGAAAAATTCTTCAAGTTTTATCTCTCTCAGATGGCTTTCGAGCCTTCCGCCCATATTGGTCATATAGAGCTGGGTTGGCCGTATTCCTTTTCTCATCGCCTCAGCCATTCCCTCAATCTCCTCAAGGATCAGCGTGGCTTCCTGGCTGACGCTGAAGTCAACCGTGATGTTTGATCCGAAGCCAAAGGAGTTGATTGTCCGGGTGATGGTTCTGGCGGCAGGGGTTGTAGCCGCCACTTTGATGACGAGGTTGGGCCTTCCTTTCCATCCGTCCATCCGGTAACCAGCCAGAAGGTACTGGTCATAGAGGGAGAGATTTTCAGAGGCAAGAGAGAATGCTGTAAACACATCCCGTATACTCTCCTCAATAAGGTGCGCAATATTGGGATTGAGCTGGAAGCTGACGACCCCGCCTCCGGAGATCTCACGGAGGTTGAAGAAGAGGGGGCGGAAGACATGGAGGTTATCCCAGAGGGCGAGCAGGGTTGCGTAAAGCGTGATCTCATCTCCATATCTGGAGGAATTGGCGGACCAGCGCTTAAAATCAGGATGCCGCTTCACCTCGTTTTGAAAGAGCGCGGTTAAGGCGGGCTCATCCTGATAAGCCCTTGCGGCCAGAACAGGATTGGTCGAGACCTGCTCAAAGCCGAGATGCCTGAGCCATCTCAAGCCGATGGCGTAGTCATTGCCGAACTTACAGAATCCCTCTTTCACCATCCGGTAGTAGATATTCTCCTTGATCTCCCTTTCAGCCCTTTTCAAAAATTGGGCGAAGAGATTCTTCTTAAAATCGATTCCCTCTTCGATCCGGAGGACAGTTTTGGCGGCCATACTGCTTCCCTTCTGGACCCTCTTCATCTTCGAAAGCCATTTCGAGATCACAGCCTCTGCAATCGATCCCTCTGCCTCTTCCCTCTCGCGATCCTCCCACTCCTGAAGAACATTGAGAATGTAGCCAAGGGAGTCTGACTTCTCTTTCTCGTCAAGCCAACGGCTTTCAAGGCCGTAAAAGTTGAGCGCCATCTCCAGCATGACCTCATAGGAGTATTGTCTGAGACGGATCTTTCGCTCCAATGATTCATTCGGTTCATGGAGTCCAGGTCTGGAAAGGGAGAAGAGGAGGTTTAGTCTTCTGATGAAGCCCCCTACGATTTCGGATAACCTTCCATTGATTTCGGGGAAGAGGAGATGGTCGGAGGCCAGGGTGGTCTGGCCCATCCGGACAAGGGAGAGGAGATGGGCGATATGGTCATCCGGAATGGGGGGGCTTTCCTTCAGCGAAAGGCTTTCGGGAAGGCTCAATTCTACGATGCGATTGATGGTTTCCTGGGCGGTTGCCTTCATATTCAATCTCTTTTTTCAACCCCGAGATACTCTAAATGTTTTTCAATATGGTTTTCAAGGAGGGAGGCGTAGTCCTCCTCACAGTGGATCAACGTCTTAAAAAACCTGCCCCTCAATTCGCTCTTCAGTAAAAAGCCATACGTAATATGAAAAAGCTGCCTGGCGTTTTCCTGATCGAGGAGGCCGGGAAGCTCTGAGTCAATGAGATCTTTGGTTGGAGGGATACGGGAGAGGTCTGTCGTCACATGATACTGTTTGGAAGCCTCCCCGAATGAGGACAAAGCCTCTTGATGCATCTCCCGGTAGAGGGAAGGGTCCTTCAGGCTGATGAGGCGGACGGCTTCAAGCCAGCTTGTCCCTGCTGTTTTAAGATGGATTTTTCCCTGAGAGATCTCGCCGATATCCGGAAAGATTGAAAACTTATCGCTTCCCGAGTGGATGGAGAGCTTATAATTCCCGTAATGCTGGCTGATGAGGACATGGCGATAGAACTGCTCCCTGAAAGCCGCCGTCTCTCCCCGGTCATCGATTCCTTTCTGAAACTCACCGATGAAGCGGGGCGCAAGGGAATCGATCCGGACCCCCCTGTGGCGGAGAGCGATCATCAGGAAGAGATGGGTCTCCGGAGAGGTGGGAAAGGGGATTTCGTCGATGGAAATCTCAAAATCGATGAGAGGTTTTCTACCCGTGCGCCGGATAAGAAATTGATGAACCTCCTCTGAAAAGTCAATGGCCTGATGAAAGAGAAGGACATGTCGCTTCACTTCTTCCTCTGAAAACCGGATGGAGAGATCGCCGCGTGAGCCACTGAATCTAAATTCCTTATCGAGGAAGAGATGGAGGAGGACTTCTGCATCGCCTGGGTCGATCTCCTCCTTGAATCTTTGCCCGACGACTTCGCCTGGAAGTGAAAAAGCTTCGAAATTTAATTTTTCTGAGAGATCGAGCGTGATCATGGAGACGCCCGCATCAATAGCCAGTTTCACCTCATCCAGAGACTTCAGGCGGTCTCCGTCCGCACCGTAGCCTTCCTGGTAGTTCTCCTGAAAGACGGACCAGGCCGCATCTGCGATGACCTCTTTATAATTTCTGCCGGTCTGGCCATTCTCGCGGATCGACTGTTGGGCAAAAACAGGCCGAACTTTAAATTTTCTGACTGCACGGATGTGGCCGGAAGTGGCCAGACCGAGACGGTCTCCGGTTCCGATGGTCGCAGGGTTATTGAGGACGGAGACCGGCCGGGTCAAAGGGAAGAGTTCCATAAGAAGGAGGGTATTTTCCGTGGAGAGATCGCACACCTTGAGCGAAGGGGCGTGATGAAGGATTTTCCCGTTAAAAGAATCCTTGAAAAGAGTTTCCTTTTCACCGAGGATGATCAACTTCTTGCCCTGGTCTGTTCGAATCATTCCATAGAGCAACCCGTTCATTGAACAGAAGGATTGGGGATAGATCTTTTGGAGATTCAGGGGAAAGACTTGAAGGATTTTTAATATCTCTTCCGAGGAAGGAATCCGGCCCGAATCAGTCGATGTCATATCCTTTTTCTCTCAGCATTGCGAATAAGAGATCTTTCTGTTCTTCTGTAAAAGAGTAGAGCTCGCACATCCTGCCGAAATCCTGTCTTGGAAGGGTTTTTTTCGTCAGGCCCTCATCCAGGGTTTTAAAAATTTCTTCGAAGGACTTAAGATGAACGAACTCTGGGATATCCCTCATCGCCAGTTCTTCACCCTTTCCAGCTAGGCCCCACAAGTAGAGAAGCTCGGACACAGGGGAAGCAACAACAGGGTGGCACCCTCCTGGAATGGCGAAGATGCTTTTCTCTCCAATAAGATAAGCCTTGTTCATCCTTTTTCCATCCATTAAGATTTGAACCCCATACGGTCCAAATTGGTCCCTCGGATTCTTTTTCAAGTTGAAACGGTGGTAATAGACCTCTTCATGATCTGACTCACCTGATTGGAATTGATCCTTATCGTGCTGATGGAGCGGCGTGCCCGACCACAAACCCGGAGGGCTATAGGTCTCTCCGACAACCAGGCTTGAGCTTGCATCTTTTGGGCTGAACAGGGGAGTGATATCCCTGCGCCAGATCCAGTTTCCTCTCGACACGACTTTCACTTCCTGAGCCGGAAGGTAGAAGGGAGGTTTTTCTTTGAGGGCAGGGGCCTCAAAGAAAGCAATCTCCCCTTTTCCTCTCATTTTTAACCTGGAATCGCAGGGGATATAGAGTGCAGAGGCATTGGATCGACCAGGCCCACAGGAGAAAGGGCCGCCCTTTCTCTCACCGGAGAATATCTTTCCGTTGATCTCTACCTCAAATCTTCCCTCCTGAGGAACAAGAACCATCTCCTTTTCTTTCGTGTTCTTTGTGACGAAATCGGATTTGAGTTGATAAATCCCGAATCCTAAGATCTGGAGGGGGACCTCTTCTTTTCGAGGGTCCAGGATGAGTCCGCTCCTCTTTCCATTATATCGAATGTGTGGATTCACCCGGTTCATTTCAATCCGAATGGCATATTTCTTTACGGTGCTTTCCATTTTGAGTCCTCCGAATAAAAGTTGCCCCATTATATCTCTTTGCGCTTTTGACTGTCAATTTGGGGCAAGACTATTTCTTGACTTTTCAGTTGTCAAAAATAATAATCAATCATCCCACGGGGTTGGAAAACCCCATCTACCGAGGAATGAAGAAAATGATGGAAGTGAGTTAAATCCCGATAGGCGGGGTTTTCCAACCCCGCCTATGAGATTGATGATGCCAAAGCTTAAACACATTAACATAGAAGAATATCCTTATTTGGTAACAACGGTTACTCTTAAAAGAAAACCGATATTCGCAAGCCCTGATGCGGCAAATATCGTATTGGAAGCCATATTGTTTGGGAAAAAACAGAAATGGTATTATCTTTTATCGTTTGTTATAATGCCTGACCATATCCACTTCATTATCATTCCAAAAGGAAAAAACATTTCAGAATGCGTGAAATCGATTAAGGGATATTCGGCAAGACGAATCAATTCCGCATTGGGGGAAAAGGGTTCCATTTGGCAAAGCGGGTTTTATGATTACATCCTTGAGAGTGAGGAGAAAGTATTAAGTAGGATGAGATACATAGAGGATAATCCGGTGAGAAAAGGCATGGTCGCATATCCGGAAGATTACAAGTTCAATTCAGTAAATTACAGGGAAGAGACAGATTTAAAAGAATATTTTTAAAAGGTCATTTATTGTGACCGTATCAAGGCGGGGTTAGAAAACCCCGCCTATCGGGACATTATGAGAATGAACGAAGCGAGTTAAATTGCGATAGGCGGGACATTCTCTCCGAGCCAGAGGCTCTTCTGAGCCGGAGGCATGTCCCGCCAACATTTTCTATTGGAAAGGCTGAAGATGATTCGTGAAGGGGTGGCAGAGGCATTGAAGAATATTCTTGGAGTGGAGGAAGTTCCTCTCAATATCCCTCCCCAGAGAGAGATGGGGGATTTCTCAAGTGCGATCTGCCTCTCGCTTGCCAAAGTGAAGCGGCGTCCACCGATGGAGATTGCAAAAGAAGTGGTTGAACAACTGAAGGCGAATTTTCCTCCCTATATTCAGGAAGCGACTCTTACTCCTCCCGGATATCTCAATTTCAAAGTGGATTGGCCGAAATTTGCAAAGGATCTGATTCCTGAGATTCTCGAAAAACGAGATCTCTTTGGCCGACCCATTCAAGTTGAGAAAGAAAAGGTCTTCGTCGAACATACAAGCGTCAATCCCAATAAAGCCATGCATATCGGCCATCTTCGGAATTCAGTCCTCGGGGATACGGTGGCAAGGGTTTTTCAATGGTTAGGTTTTCCTACGGAAGTTTGCAATTATATTGATGACACAGGTGTTCAGGTGGTCGATGTGGTAACAGCTTTTCTCTATCTCGATCCCCCTTTCTTTCATGAAGGATCTGCCGATTTGAGACCCATCTGGGCAAAGGTGCCGGAGAATCAGCCTCTGGACTATTTCTGCTGGGACCTCTATGCCCGGTTTGAAGATGAGCTTGAAAGGAATTCCTCTCTTCAAGAAAAAAGGGAGGAGGTTCTTCACCAAATCGAAAGAGGGGAACATCCCGTGGCCCCTTTTGCCAAGGAGTTGTCAAAGAGGATTGTCCAGGCCCATCTTGGAACGGTAGGGGAACTGAACATCCATTATGTGCTTCTCAACTGGGAGTCGGATATCATCCGTCAGGGGTTCTGGCAGGAGACTTTAGAACTCCTCAAGAAGAGGGGAGCGCTTCGATTAGAAACAGAAGGACCAAACGAAGGGTGTTGGGTCGTGCCGTTTGGAGGCATTGTCGAGACAAGCGATGGAGTTAAGAGTTTAGATAAGATATTGGTTCGTTCCAATGGCAGCGTCACCTATACGGGTAAGGATATCGCTTACCAGCTCTGGAAGTTTGGGCTCCTGAAAAAAGATTTTTTGTATTCCAGCTGGGGCTTGCAGTCCGATGGAAGGGTGCTCTGGACAACAGATAGAGATGGGGAGACGAGTGATCTTCTCCACCATCAGTTTGGACATGCGAACAGGGTGATCAATGTCATTGATGTCAGGCAGAGTTATCCGCAGAAGGTGGTAAGTGAATGCCTCCGTCAGATGGGATTCGAAAAGGAAGCGGAGCAATCGATCCATTTAGCCTACGAGGTAGTCAACCTTTCTTTGCAGGCAGCCCGGATTTTGGGAGCGGAAGAGACTGAAGAGAAAAGATCGGTTGCCATGTCAGGCCGTTCGGGAACGGGTGTGAAGGCGATGGATTTCATCGAGATGGTGAAGAAGAAGGTGGTGGAGAAAGCAGACCACCCCCTCGAAGAGAATGTTGCCAGCGCACTCGCGACTGCGGCTATCCGTTATTACCTGCTCAAATTCACGCTGGAGAGTCAGATCATCTTCGATTTCGATGAAGCCCTCAAGACAACTGGAGATACGGGAGTCTATCTTGAATATGCCCATGCGCGAGCTTGCAGTATTTTGAGAAAGGCCGAAGAGAGAAAGATCGATTTTCATTGGAGGGAAGAGGCTGTCCCCGCTCAATTGACTGAGACGGAGAGGGGTCTGATGGAAGTTCTTTCGAGATTCAATTCCGTGGTCGTCAGGACCGGCAAGAATTTAAGGATTTCACAGTTGACGGAGTATGCTTTTGATCTTGCCTCATCCTTTACGAACTTCTATGAGCATCCCGATCCAGGGTCAGATGTCCAGACCCCGTTCATCCACCTTCAGGATGAGAGCCTCAGAACATTCAGGCTCTCGCTGGTGAGGGCATTTCGAATCGTGATGGGCAATGCGCTCAGCCTGATGGGGATGCCTGCTTTAGAAAAAATTTAATAGTTCGGAGTTATCAGTTCGTAGTTCGGAGTTTTTTAATTATTAGTCTCCGAACTCTGAACTCCGAACTCCGAACTCCTTACTAAATAAGGAGCGAGCTATGAGCCGGCGAATGAGAGTGCTGCCCAGGGGCTGGTACCCAGTGGATAAGAAAGAATGCCAAAGGGAGATCGAATCGTTTCTTGAGGGATGGGAGCCTTCTCTCTCTTTAAAAGTCGTACGGGGAGGAATGGTTCCCCATGCAGGCTGGTATTTCTCCGGAAAGATTGCGGCAAGGGTATTTCATCTCCTGATGTCAAAAGGGAAGGCTGACCTGATCGTTCTCTATGGCGGACATCTCGGTCCTAATGATCCTCCACGGATGGTGATGGAGAGTTCCTGGGAGACTCCATTCGGAGATGTGGAGATGGATACGGAGTTTGCCAGGAGCCTGATGAAGAAAATCGAGGTAAAGACAGAGAGCCCGGCCAGCGGTGACAATACGATGGAGATTCAACTTCCAATGATCAAATATTTTTTCCCGGACTCAAAACTACTTGCCATCCGGTCGCCTTCGTCTCTGAAGGCAGAAAGATTGGGTGAGGAGGTGGCCAGACTGGCCAATGAAAAAGGGTTGGCGATTCTGGCGATCGGCTCGACCGATCTCACCCATTATGGTCCCAATTATGGGTTCGTGAGAAAAGGGACTGGTTCCTCTGCCCTGAGATGGGTGAGGGACGAAAATGACAGAGGTTTCATCGATTGCGCATTAAGGATGGATGCAAAGAGTCTGATCAAACATGCCGAAGAAAATGACAGCGCCTGCAGTGGTGGAGCGGCTGCCTCTGCCATCGCCACCTGCAAAAACTTAGGCGCGGAAAAGGGAAATCTGATCGATTACTACACCAGTTACGACATCATGCCCGATGAGAGTTTCGTGGGTTACGCAGGGATTGTGTATTAATGTGTGGAAGTCAGAATTTGACCCTACATATCCTGTAAGGTTCGATGTTAACTTCCTGTACTCATTGGTTGGCAAGGTCCAAAAGGGGATGCAAACTTCGTACGGAAAGAAACAAGACCCTGTAGGGTGGATCAAGTGGAGTGGATCCACCATTCCCGGAATTCGCCGCAACAGAAAAGAGTTGGGTCCGCTTTGCTTGACTCACCCTACGAGCACATGGCGCCAATACCGTTTGATGCCATTACGATAATTGGCTCACGCTCAAGCCGCTTTGAGCTTCTTTAATTCTTTAAGTAATTCAGGATGTTGATCCAACAATCGAAACAGGTTTACCACAGCGGCAACGGGTTTGGCCTCGCCTCTTTCGTAACGTGAAAAGGCGTTATGACCACCACCCGCTATTCTTGCAGCTTCCTTCTGGGTCAACCCAAGCCTTTTCCTAATGCGAGCAAGCTCAAGAGCTTCTTGTTTGTCCACACGGGCAATAAAATCGTCAAGCAACGATTCGGAGGCAGCCGCCTCTTTCCCACTTACAATGCCTTCGCCGCAATAGGTACACCATGCTCCTGGTTGCTCGTATCTTAACACACGGCCACGGTATTCGAATCTTGTCTGTTTCGCCCGTTGTTCTAAGGTCCCCTGGAAACAGGCAGGACATTTCTTCCCATCCCATTGTTTGTTCATCGATTATCGCTCCTTGAACGACACGACGAAATATTCCTCGTGTTGTTGAAATTTAATGTATAAGGCTCTTCCCTTCCATTCAGCATGGTAGACATCCTGCCATATTCGGCTGTCAGCATGGACTGTCATTGATTTGTAGAAGTTCATAGGAGAAAGCCGCTTGATTGCCGTTAGGGCTTCTTCCAATGTCATCCCGGCTGCCTTGATACCATGCCAGGCTGTCATGGTCAAATTCATTGCCTCCGTAATGTCCATTTGAGCCTGAATCGCCTTGAGGTCATAATGGGGGCGACGTTTTTCCATATGTTACTATAACCCTTAAAGGGTAATTATGCAACCATTCTTTCTCTCACATTTGTTCCTGCCTCGGCCACCATCCTCTTGAAATACAGATTTGTTCACCACCGCTCCCTTTCCAGCGATAATCATCACTTTTCAGCGGCGACCGATTTTGCGGCTTTGTAGATGACAGAGTTAAATTGGACTTTTGGATCGCTGGATTTAGGGGGAAAAGGATAACTTCCTGAAATCGAGTTTTTTTAATCAACCTGCCAAATAGAAGATTTTATTCGGAAATCGACAAAAAACTTTACAACTTTAAAAATGGGCGAATTCCTTAATTAAAGGGAACCTCTAATAATTCCCATTTTGTCACTCCCGCGAAGGCGGGAGTCCAGTAATGTCAAAAACTTATGGATTCCTGCTTTCGCAGGAATGACATTTTTAGAGGTAGCCTAAAGTCATTGGTCAGGCCATAGGTTCTCCCCCCCTGTCAGAATACTTTACAAATTCTTAATAGTGTCGGGTTTCACAAACATTTAACTGAACACTTTAACTATTTGAGAAACTTACTGGTTTCCAATATTATTCTAAACCAGAGATTTGTTGGCATAAAAATTGCCGTCTTTTATCTAAGAGGAGGTTCTGTCTACCTTGGCGTTTCCAGAAGCAGCAAGTCTGGTACCCGCATTTGGCATAAGTTGGATATTCTTCTATTCCTCTAAAGGAAGAAAGGAGAAAAAGAATATGAAAGCGAAGGTATTCCTTTTGGTTGTGGTTTTTGTGACAGCCCTTGCGAGCGCGAACATCAGTGCGGCTCCTTTAGTCTTCTTCGGCGAGGATCTGGCAGCCGGTGGACCCGGCGGTATGCCCAACTCGTTTGCGGCGCGTGACGATTTCACCGGCCATCTAACGGGGTTTGGATTGGAGGATTTCGAGTCTTTTGCCGGAGGAATAACGTTCCCCGGGGGCAACCCCCTTACATTCACGGGATCCTCAGTAACAGGCATTCTCACGGGTGGGGGTGTCCTCAATGTTCCGTTATACGGACGTTTTGCCGTGTCCGGGACGAATTACCTTGATACCTCGTTCAATCAGCGCATAACGTTCAGCAGCCCGGTTGCCGCTTTTGGCACCTTCGTGATCGACGCCAACGAATCCGACAACAATCCACTGACCGCAACCAAGAATAATCAGGTGCTCACGCAGGCGGAAATCGACGCGCGTCCTTTCGACACGATCGATGGCATCTTCCGCATCGCCACTGAAAGGTCGCCAGGAGTCTATGAGGTCCTGTTCGTCGCGGGGACCTTCCCAGCACCAAACAGCTCTGCGCTCTTCGCCGGGATCATCGATGTCGCCAATCCATTTACAAACATCATCCTGATTAATGGAGCCTCGGGACTGGACCTCCTGTTCCGGGATGGTTTCGGCTACGACAACATCATCGTCGCGACCGCTGATCAAGTTGTCCCAGAACCTGCTACGATGATTCTCTTGGGGTCTGGTTTGCTCGGTCTTGCTGGGTTGAGGAAGAAGTTTAAAAAGTAAATCAATATCTGGATGCATAAGAATAAAAAGGGCAGAGTCGGAAACGGCTCTGCCCTTTCTGTCTCCACACAATGAAATCAAGAAATACTAT
>Ga0194125_10005480_pt1 | contig 19247 bp, 17 predicted proteins | sample TA2KigC250mmetaG_FD_148626 | JGI IMG/M metagenome (GOLD analysis project Ga0194125, IMG submission 148626) | Freshwater microbial communities from Lake Tanganyika, Tanzania - TA2015034 Kigoma Deep Cast 250m | ecosystem: Environmental > Aquatic > Freshwater > Lake | place: Tanzania: Lake...
TGGCAAGTTATAAAGACCAGCGAATACGTTACTTCCGAAATCCCAAGAATCTGGGCTTGTACCAAAATTTGAACAGATGCATCGAAGTGTCGCGCGGTGAATATGTGGCGATTTACCACGACCATGATGACTATCTGCCGACGATTGTGGAGGAGTCAGTTAAGGTTTTAGACGCATATCCAAATGTTGGCTTTGTTCACACTGCCATTCGCTCGAAAACCCTGCGTGGCGAAATCGTCAATACTTTTGTAAAAGATTGGCCGGTTGTTATGGCAGGAAGAAAATTCGCTGAGGAGATCGTGCACAGGTGGGACTCGCCCATCTGCGGTGCCGTGGCGATGGTTCGAAGATCTCTATACAACCAAGTTGGCTACTATGATCCGCAATTGGGGACCTCTGCCGACATAGATATGTGGATTCGCCTCGCGTTAGTTGCGGGTGTTGGTTATGTTGCCAAACCACAGGCACACATTGCCATGCGCCAATTCAACGATTCGACTGCTATTTTTAAATGGTCAGATCTTGTAGGACAGTTTCGACTAATGGAGCAAAATCTTCAAAGGGCATATGGCGATTCTCCTCACAGACATAAATGGCATCGAGCAAAGTATGTAATCGCACGTGATTTGAAATTGTTGGAGATGTATTGTCGGGTAATCACTAAGACAGATGTCGCTGAGTTACAAGAGGGTCTTGCGGTATTGTGGGACGAAGGGTCTTCCTGGGTTGGTTTGGTAGGAAGAATTTTCAGCAAATATCCGAACGTCTTCAGGTATTTGTTGTTTCCTGCACTCTTTGCTTATCGAGTAGGATGGAGGTTTCGTGTCAATGCAGAGCAACGACGGGCAAGACAGATCTTGTCGCGAGATTGGTTGAAATGAGATCTTGGTGATGACGTTATTTGTTGGGCAATACCTGTGAAACGTCCAGATCATGATACAACAACTCTTCCAAGGGCATATATAGGGCCGTTTAATCGCCTTACCAGCTTTCGCGATTGGAAGATAGATCATACATCAGCTGTTCGTAAGCCAATACGGCTCGCGGCGCTGTTCTCCCACCCTATACAGTATTTTGCGCCACTTTTTCGAACGCTGGCAGCGCGCGCAGATGTTGATCTGACTGTTTACTATTGCAGTCGTCAGGGTGTGGACGAATACCAAGATTCTGAGTTCGGAACAAATGTCAAGTGGGATATTCCGTTACTCGAAGGCTATAGGCACCGATTCTTGCCCAATTGGCGGCATAACCTTCCGGTTGGCGGTTTCCTTAGTCTGATCAACCCTTCGATTGTAAGCGAGTTACGCAAAGAACGATATGATGCGATCCTGATTCACGGATATAGTCATCTAACCGACTGGTTGGCGTTTCTCGCTGCCAAGGCTGTTAGCACAGCGATCTTGCTGCATGGCGAGTCCCACCTGTTGGATGTACGACGACCTGTGATTCGGATTAGCAAAGAAGTGTTGCTTCTTTCTCTAATGAAGTGGATTGACGCCGGTCTGTATATCGGTTCGCGAAACCAAGAATTCTACAAACACTACGGCCTGCCTGAAAGGCGATTGCATTTTACGCCCTATACGGTCGACAATGCATATTTTCAGGCAAAAGCAATAGAACTGAGCGGTCAACGACAAACACTCCGCTTAGGCTTGGGCGTCCCTGACGATCGCCCCATCATCTTATTCGTCGGAAAATTGATTCCGAAAAAACAGCCGTTGCAGTTACTGCGGGCGTTCTCTCAGGTGCGCCGCAAATATGAGTGCGCATTGGTTTTCGTGGGCGATGGAGTTTTGCGCTCTAAGATTGAGCAAGCAGTTTTCAGCGAGGCTATTCCGGATGTTCACATTACGGGTTTTCAAAATCAGCTTGAGATTCCTAAAGCGTATTCCGCAGGAGATCTTCTTGTACTCCCTTCAGCTTGGGGGGAAACGTGGGGGCTGGTTATTAATGAGGCTATGAATTTTGGCTTACCCGTCATTACTTCAAATAAAGTTGGATGCGCTGGTGATCTTATTTGTGAGGGCGAGAACGGATATACGGCACCGTGGAATGATTTAAGCGCTCTGGTCAATTCACTGGAGGTGCTCGTGTCTGACGCAAGTCTTCGGCATGCGTTTGGGCAGCGCTCACTCGAAATCATTAAGGGTTGGAGCATTGAGCGCACCGCTGATGGAATTGTGCAGGCGGCCGCAGGAAACGGAGCGTTGCATGGGAAGTAGGGTGTCCCTGCAGAGAGTCTATGCGCGCCTTGTGCAAGCGGGGTACGAAGCAGCCTATGGCACGGATCGTGATAACGCTCCCGAGATGTTCAAACGCTCCGTTGTGAACTTCAACGGCTTCGAAAGACAGTATTTCATCCGTAGGTTGGTTGGCGATGCGAAGCGTGTTCTGGTGGTTGGCGATTGGTGGGGATGCGATTCGTGGTCCCTAAAGTTGCAGGGCAAAGACGTGTATGGCTTGGACATTGCGCCCCAAGTGGGGGTGCACCAATTCGTCTTGGGGGATGTTACGAGAAGTATTCCATTTCAGGAGAAGTCGTTCGATGCAGTTGTCATCGCCGAGGTTCTGGAACACCTGATTGAAGACCATGCGGCCCTTCTGACTATCCGCCGCGTCCTCAAGGACGATGGTGTTCTGATTGTTTCCGTTCCTTTCTTGCATGACTCCCCTGATGTCCACGTGCGGATTCATACACCACCGACAATCCGAAGGCTGCTGGAGGCCTGCGGCTTCGAGATCAAAACGATAGTGATACGTGGAGGACTCATATCTCTCGACGGATATTTGTTCATGCTGGCGCATCATGGCTTGAATCTGCTATCGTTTCTGATGAATAGAAAGGTCTTCTACCATTGTTATCTTCGATGGTTGGCAGATATGGATTGGTGGCTCGGACAGAAAATCGGCGGTTTATTACGATACTCCAAGCAGTATGGAGCATATATACGAGCCGAGAAAGGCTGCCGAAAGGATTTCCGGGCTTTGAATGTCGACGCTTTCTCGACGGGGGATCTGGGATTACGAGAAGAGGCGGTCGCTGATGTATAAAAAGGCGTACCTGATAGCAAAACGCATTTTATTCCCTGGCTATGATTTTGGGGTTCGAGCCCGGCGGAAACTCGTTCGTCACTTTCCAGCCGGAGATATCTCCACCCTGGATGCGGGTTGTGGCAATGGCACTTTCAGCTTGGCGGCCTACCAGTTGGGCAATCAAGTGCTGGGCATCAATATCGATCCAGAACAGGTGCGGCGATGCCAGGAATATGCCGAGTTCATAGGTGTTGAGGCAGACAGAGTAAGCTTTCTTACGTGGGACATCTACAACCTCCCGGCATTAGGTCGGCAATTCGATCAGATTATCTGCTTCGAGACACTGGAACATTTGATTCGCGATCAGGATGTAGTACGGCTATTCGCACAATCTCTGAACCCGGGTGGGCGATTACACTTGTGTACACCTAATCGTCTGTGCCCTTTTAGTGATGAGGGGTGCATTTCCGAGCAGGAAGATGGCGGTCATGTGCGCCTTGGCTACACGCATGAGGAATTGGAGGCGTTGGTGAGGTTTGTTGGCCTTGTACCCGTAGCACGTGATGAGGTTGGCGGATATGGCATCATTCAGGCCACCGCCCTCCAGCGAAGGATGTCTAAACTTTTGTTACACCGCCTTTCAAGCCCTGCGCGTAAAATCGCGGAGATTGCGGAGTTTTTCTTGCTGTTGCCATTAACGTTGCTTGACGGTTTTATAAGTTATCCATTGATGTCAGTTTACATATGTGCGGAGAAGCCAGAATAAGCCCAGAAAGGCAGCTTGCTGTTTTTATGCATATTTAATGGCATGATAAATAGTTGCTCTTTTGCCGGTCTGTCTTGTCCCCACCGTTTAAAAATTTATCAAAATTAAGGGATAAATCTAATGAGGATTATGTTAATTTGTTTAGAAAGTCTGAAAATCATGCCAATGGGCTTAATGTATATCGGAACAGTCCTAAAAGAGAGTGGGAATGACGTCAGGATTATTGGCCTGCCTGGCACAAGTAAGGAGTCTGACAAGGACATAGAGAGAGAATTAGCGATTTACATGCCTGAAGTGGTTGGGATCTCAGTTTGCACCTACGAGGTTTTCAAATCTATAGGCGTAGCCAAAGCCGTTAAAGAATATGATTCAGGCATCAAGCTAATCGCTGGAGGCCCACATCCTTCTATACTGCCTACCGATTTGTTGCTTAGGAGTAATGATATTGACATCTGTGTGATTGGTGAAGGGGAGCTGACTATTGTTGAATTAGTTAATGCGATACAAAAAGATGAGGATCTTCGGGGAATCAAAGGGATATCTTTTAGAAATGAAGAAGGCTCACCTGTTGTAACAGAGCGTCGGGAATTCATTAGGAATCTGGATGACCTTCCATTTATTGATCGAGGCTTGCTTCCTATCGATATACTAACTAGAAGAGGCGGGTACCCAGTAGGTTACCCTAACATGTATATCGTAACAAGTCGGGGCTGCCCGTATCAGTGCACATTCTGCAAACCTACGGAAGATATCATATTTAGGAACAAGATAAGAAGAAGATCTGTACAGAATGTCATCAATGAAATTAAACTACTGAAAGAAATGTACGACATCGGGGGGCTGTGGATAAATGACGACACTCTTTTTACCAGCAAAGCCTGGCTGAATGAGTTTTGTGATCAAATGATCCAGGAGCACTTGCAGATAACCTGGGCTGCCAACGGGCGATTGTCGCCTGTGGTCAGCGAGGAGACATTGAATAAGATGAAACTCGCAGGCTGTGTATACCTGGTCATGACTTTTGAAGCAGGGTCTGAAAGAGTAAGAAATCAGATATTAGATAAAGGGTTGTCGAATGACGAGATATACAAGTACTTAGACATTGTAGAAAGGTCGAAAATACCATTTCAATCTAACATAATGATCGGTAGTCCAACTGAAACGATAGATGAGCTATTTGAATCAGTCAGGATGATAGATGCGATAAAGCCGAGCTATATGAATGTGTCTTTTACAACGCTGATGCCAGGTATGTATCTATATGAGGAATACAAAGAGAAATATGAGTACTTGCGGGATGATGAGTACATCCATTCTGGCTGGTGGGCAAGATCAGAAGGATGCGCTGAGATTCCAAAAGAGTTTCAGGAATTGGTATATTTCTATTTCTTAGGTAGATACACAAATACATCGGCTTACGCGAGATTCCGCAACTTCATAGAAAACAGCTATGCGAGAAGTATGTTCTTTTTCCGCTTGAAAACGCTTCTTTTGAAGAAGAATAAGAACATAAAACATTTTCTATATGACATTTACCTGTTGGCTTTGGGGATGATACTCTATTCAATCGAGAAGGTTCTTGGAGATCGCAAGCTATATAAATTGAGAAGGACTTTCGAAAAGTTGTCGAGGAATCCCGTTAGATGACAAACGTCCTTACAGGCAGAAAGCATTTCGTAAGAATCCAAACTTCTTATTTGAGGGATTAATCTTGCGTGTAGTTGTATCGAGTGCTGGCCGGTTTCATGCTTTTGATTTGGCAGATCAAATGCGCCAGTTTGGATATCTTAAAGTACTATATAATGCTTATCCCCGCTGGAAGATTGATAAGGATCTGCAGCCTTATAGTGCCAATTTCCCTTGGGTCTTCTTAGCTCAATTACTGGCAAACCGTCTTGGCTGGACGAAGGTAACGGCTGAATTGGAATGGCTAACTATTGACAGCTTTGATCGCTGGGTTGCTAAGAGATTGGAACCGGCGGATGTTGTGGTTGCTCTTTCAGGCTACGGGTTGTACACACGCCGCGCGGCCAAAAAGATGGGCGCTCTTACGGTTTGCGATAGGGGCTCGACACACATATGCACGACCAACGAGATTCTTGCTGAAGAATATGGCCGTCACAGTATTCCATATTGCGGCATCAGTAAGCGTTTGATGGATAAGGAGTTGCAGGAATATGCCGAGGCTGATTTAATTACAATTCCATCGACTTTTGTCTATAAAACATTCATCAGAAACGGTGTGCCAGCCGGTAAGTTGAGGAAAGTTCCCTACGGCGTTGATCTGTCGCTATTCAGACCAATGCCTAAGAAGGACGCTGTGTTCAGAGTCATTTATGTAGGACAAATGACGCTGCGTAAAGGTTTACCGTATCTCTTGGAAGCGCTTTGCCCACTTAAGATTCCACGATTTGACTTTGTGCTGATTGGGACTATGTCAGCAGAGATTAAACCTTTTTTTAACAAATATCAAGGTAGGTTTCGATACTTGGGGGCCCTTCCACGATCTGAATTGGCTTACTACTATTCTCAATCATCCGTTTTTGTGATCGCCTCAGTAGAGGAAGGGTTGGCACTTGTGCAGGCACAAGCTATGTCTTGCGGGCTGCCTGTTGTGGCCACCACTAACACTGGTGCCGAAGATTTATTTACAAATGGGATAGAGGGGTTTGTTGTGCCTATTCGAGATGTTGCATCAATACGTGAACGAATTCTTCATTTGTATGAGCACCCTCATGTGAGATCGCAAATGGGGCAGGCGGCTTTAGAACGCGTTAAGGCGATGGGTGGATGGAAAGATTACGGAAGGCATACTGTTGAAGTCTATAAAGAAGCGTTGAAGTACCGATTTTGCAAAGCGGCCTTGACTGCCGAATAAGAAGCCGAATGCATACTGAGAACAAAACTCGACGATATTACCGGGAACAAATTTATACCGCGTATGTGAGCACAACCAGTGGACGTAGCTTCTCTCATTCAACGGTAGATCTGGATCGGCAGGCACGTCAATACCACCTGCGGTGGGCATCATTCTTGCCTTCTGACCGCAATGCTCCTATCCTTGATTTAGGTTGCGGGTGTGGCGAATTCATCTACTTCTTGCAGAAAGAAGGATACACCAGTGTCTGGGGGGTGGATATCAGCCCTGAACAAATCGAGGTTGCCCGAAGCATTGGTGCTAAGCAAGTGGAAGTAGGCGATGCTTTGACCTATTTGCGACTTCACTCGAATAGCTATGCCCTAGTCAATGCTCAGAACTTGTTGGAGCATTGCGAGCGCGATGAGTTATTGGAACTCTTGCGTAGCATCTTTGATTCTTTAAAACCTGACGGCATTTTGTTGGCTGTAGTGCCTAACGCAGCCTCGCCTTGGGGCCTGCGTACACGCTATTGGGATATTACACACGAACTCAGCTTCACACCTTCCAGTATGACACAGGTTCTTCTTGCTACTGGCTTTACGAATTTTCGATTTCTTGAGTATGGTCCCGTTGTGCATGGGATTGTGAGTGCTATCCGTGCTGGTTTGTGGCAGCTGGTCCGCCTTCTGTTGAAAATCTATATCCTAATAGAAGTCGCGAGCACTGAGGATACAATTTTCACTCAGGATATGCGGATTATTGCGCGAAGGCCACTAACATGAAGCGACTGCGTGTTCAGTTAGTCTGTCACGACACTGGGTACAACGTGGGGTGGTCCTTCCGCCGATTGTTGGGAGAGTGGGGGTATCCGATCGAATTCATCAATGAAGAGGCATATTTTGGTGGTCTTAGTAACTCGCTTTTCCACCGTGCCTTAAACAAGGTCATTTGCAAGCCCCCCACCTATTGGCACTTCAATCGTCAAGTCGTAAAAGTGGCGGATCGATTCCAGCCTGAATTGATTTTTTTCTTGAAGGGCCCATATGTGAGCCCTGATACGTTGGCTGCCTTACGTGCCCGGACTTCAGCCATCATCGTTAACTACTGCTTAGACGATTTTTTCTCCCTGAATCCCAAGGCCGTTACTTCGGAAATGCGCCGTTGTATTCCACTTTGGGATTTTATCTTTACGACTAAACGATACAATGTGGGCGAGTTAGAAGCAGCTGGCGCGAAACGGGCTATATTTGTGCGTTGTGGATATGATCCGGTTGTTCATTACCCCGTATTACCTACGCCAGAAGAGCAGGCGCGATGGGGTAGTGACGTTCTTTTTGTTGGGACCTTTGAAAGGGAACGTGCTGAATGGTTGAACGCGTTGATAGACCGTGTACCTTGTAATCTGCGTGTCTTCGGAAATCGGTGGGGAGCAGTTCAGTCACGTTCCGCTCTGTTTCGTCGAATCGAAGGGCGTCCGCTGAGTGGGCAAGAAAAGCGAATGGCTTTTGCTTCCACGAAGATCGGATTAGCCTTCTTGCGCAAAGCCAACCGCGACACTTACACGGATCGCAGCTTTGAAATTCCTGCATGCGGTACATTTATGCTGGCGGAAGGGTCAGATGAACATGCGATCATGTTCAAAGAGGGTCAAGAGATTGCCTGCTTTAAAACCGTGGATGAATTGATAGAAAAAGTTACACATTATCTTGGGCATGAGCAAGAGCGGATCGAAATTGCCAGGGCTGGCTACAAAAGAGTTACCGCCGATCACCATACCTATGCTGATCGGTTAACGGAAATACTCAAGCATGTTGGACTTGCCTAAGAATGCGATGATAGGAGGACGTCGAGGATTCCTCTTATGGGGCTTGCTATCTGTTGGCAGCGCTCTGCTGATCATGGTTTTCTTTTGGGATTTTAATGAACTCACACCCATCGCGGCATATCAACTTCTCGGACTCGTCTTTATCGCACTGGCTGCTTTGGCGATATGGAAATGGAACCTGAGTAGACGATATGGCCGTATAGATCCCTTCGAATTACCGACCTGGTTTACAATTAATGTAATCGTGTTTATGGTAATATCAGGGGCGCAGGCCTTTATAGATCCTGAGTTGCTTTATGCGCGTCTCTATGGTGATTATTGGTACTTAGTGCTGGCATTGCTATATGTAGCTCTGGGAACATTAGCCCTCTGGCTGGGATACCGATATGCTTCCTGTATACGAATCCCAAAATTGGGGAAAAATTTGCGTTTATCTCTAATGCAAAGGGACTTTGGAATTCGGGGAGTAGCTGTTTTAAGCATATATGCAGCCTGTGTGGGAACTCGCCTATTTCAGATTTTAACCGGGCAATTTGCCTATTTACAGGATCCGGGGAACGTTGAATACCTTTCGATTCGACAGTGGCTCAATTACAGCAGTCAAATGTGGGTGGTTGTTCTGCCGGCTGTAGCATTGACAGTTTTTAAAGGAAGGTTGCCGCGAATTGGTTCGATCATTCTCTTTCTTATGGTGTTGGTTGAGGTAGCTTTCACGTTCATTGGTGGGATAAAAGGGGCCATTTTCTACTTAATTATGATTCTTTTAGGGTGTAAATTTTACACCGGACGCCCTTTTAAATGGTTCCATGGAATCGTGTTAGGGGTTTTGTTTATTTTGGTTTTTCCAATTAACAATCTATATCGGCAATTAATAGTGTCTGGAATGGTTGACACGCGGTCTGTTATTGACACTGCTACCACGATTATCACATTGGCTGGCGAGACCTGGTTAAGTCGCCCCATCAGTGAAAATTTGGAAGTCTTTCTGACGAGTATCATTGGAAGACAGAGCATGTTGATACAAAGTATCTCATTGGCTGCTATTACAACACCGGAAACCATTCCATTTAGATATGGGCACGATTATTTTCTCTTACCGTTGTATATTCTTATCCCGCGGGTTATCTGGCCAAGCAAACCAATCTTAAGTGGCTCCATTCAATTTTCCATAGACTATGCAGGTCAATCAATTGACACGACACATTCAACAGCCGTTACTCCTTTTGGAGATTTATATTTAAACTTTGGCCTTCCCGGAATTATCGGAGGGATGTTTTTGCTTGGAATCCTATATCGCCTGTTCTACCAAGCTTTCCGTGAAAGGAACTCTGAATCTAGCTTAGTGTTGTATTTGGGGTTACTATTCTGGATGACAAACATTGAAGCGGAGATAGTTGGCTTGATCCAGGGTGCTTTTCAACAGCTCATAATTTTTTATGTTCTAACACGAATGATGTATCAAAGAGCCACTCACCCTAAAATCAAATATAAAAATGCCGGCAGAATACCCAGTCATGTAGATGGGGATGAATGCGGTGCAGGGGCAGGGGGAATAAAATCCCCCTCCACTAGTTTTTAACAATGCAAAGGCGCTTGACTTGAAACGAAACATTGCTGTCGTAACACATCATATCGATATCGGCGGTGTCGGCGGTGGTGTTTCAGTATTCACTGAGTTTCTATATACGATCTTGCGTGACTCAAACCGTTACGAACCAGAGATTATTTCACTTGCTACGTCCGCACATGATTCGGCGAGTGTTCGTCTTGTGGCGCCTAGAACCTGGTCAAAGGGACCACAAATCCGAGCGGGAAGCTGGCGAAATTTGCCCTATCGCCATGTCGGTGTCACGATTGCAGAATTTGAATTTCAGCGATATAAACCGCGAAAAATTTTAGACGATATCTTAAAGGAGTACGATTTGGTGCAAGTTATAGGTGGAACACCTGCATGGGGATGGGTGGCATCCCACGTAAAGAGTCCTTTGTGCGTATTTACTGCCACAACTGTTAAACGAGAGCGAGTATCAAGGTTGATGAAAGAAAAAGGTTTTAGAAGACTATGGCTCAAGGCCATGACTAGATCCAACATTATGATTGAAAATCGAGTATTACATCATGCCAATGCTGTTTTCGCAGAAAGCCAATACACATATGATAATCTGAAGAAAATTGTTCCAGAAGGGAGGCTGATATTAGGTAAGCCAGGGGTGGACGTTAATTTTTTCAAGCCGAGTGCGAGCAAAAAAGAAGCTTACATCCTTGCTGTGGGTGCATTTTCTGATCCCCGGAAGAACGTACGTCTTCTAATCAAAGCTTACCAACACCTATGTATTAACGATAAAGCAGCACCTGCATTGATTCTCGCCGGAACTCCCCCGCAACCGGAAGATATGCATTACATGGCCGAATTGGGAATTGATAAAAAAATAGAACTTCGCAAGCACCCTTCCCCGGAGGAACTGGCCGAACTTTATCGCAACGCGCAATTCTTTGTGCTGTCTTCTGATGAGGAAGGGCTGGGGATTGTAGTTCTGGAAGCTATGGCAAGTGGTCTGCCTGTTGTCAGCACCGACTGCGGTGGCCCCAAAACTGCCGTGATAGAAGGTGAAACCGGCTTCCTGACACCAGTGGGAGAGGCGAAAGGTTTAACCGATGCCATGCAACACTTACTCGATGATCCAAAATTGCGACAGCACATGGGGGAAGCAGGCCGGCAGGTTGTGGAGGAAAAGTTTTCATTCCGAGTGGCAGGAAATGTCTATTTAGAAAAATACGATGAACTTTTGGCCGGTGAATCGTTTGATCTCCAGCGGTGATTGACCAAGGCGATGATTAAATTGCACGCCAGGGGATGGATTATCTGGGGCTCGCGCTGTTCTTATAATTGTCGAAAATATTTGTGAGGATTCAAACCATGATTATCACACGTAGTCCGCTACGGATAACACTAGGTGGTGGTGGTACGGATCTGCCGTCTTACTACAGAGAGCACGGTGGATTTTTGATCGCAGCGGCTGTTGATAAATATAGCTATGTTACTATAATGAGGCCGTTCGTTCCGGGAATATACCTGAAATATTCCAAATTGGAAAATGTTAAATCTGTTGAAGAGGTGCAGCATCCGATTTTCCGGGAGTCAATCCGAATAATGAATTTTAAGTCGCCACAGATAGAGATCACTTCCTTAGCAGACATCCCTGCAGGAACGGGATTAGGGTCGTCAGGGAGTTTCACAACAGCCCTTCTAAAAGGGTTGTATGCCTTTAAGCGAGAATCAATACACCCCGAAGAACTGGCTCAACTGGCCTGTGAGATAGAAATCAACCGGCTTCAGGAACCTATCGGGAAGCAGGACCAATATATTGCTGCTTACGGAGGCATTACCTGTTTTCACTTTCATCCGGATGATAAAGTGGAAGCCTCACCTCTCCAGATTGGCCACAATACACTTATCGATTTAGAAGAAAACCTCCTTCTCTTTTTCACTGGTTTTGAGCGGAATGCTGGGAGTATCCTCAAAGATCAAAAATATCGGACCGAGCAGGCAGACGCTGAGATGCTGCAGAATCTTCACTACGTTAAAGAATTGGGAATTCGTAGCAAGAATGCCCTCAAATCTGGAAACACTGCCCTCTTTGGTGAGTTGATGCATGAGCATTGGCAGCACAAGAAAAACCGATCTGCTAACATGAGTAATCAAAAGATTAATGAATGGTATAAACTGGGGCTGGCTAACGGAGCAATCGGGGGAAAGCTCGTTGGAGCTGGCGGAGGAGGATTTCTCATGTTCTACACAGAAGACCCGAGGAGGCTCCGCCAGGCAATGAGCCATATAGGATTGGAAGAAGTTCGGTTTCGGTTTGATTACGAAGGGACGAAGGTGTTGATCGCATGACCCTTCCTGTTGCCATCCTCGCTGGTGGACTGGCTACACGTCTGAGACCTATCACGGGGAGCATTCCCAAGTCTTTGATTGAGATAGCGGGTAAACCATTTGCTGTCCATCAGATTGAACTTCTTCGGAGCCATGGAATTACCGACATTGTATTTTGTGTGGGCCACATGGGGGAACAAATTGAAAAAGTCCTGGGGGATGGTTCTCTTTGGGGGGTTCATTTGAATTATGTCTTTGATGGACCGACGCTCCTGGGGACAGGTGGCGCCTTACGCAATGCCTTACCTTTACTGGGGAAGGCCTTTTTTATACTGTATGGAGATTCTTATCTTGAGTGCAATTATATGGCGATAGAGCAGGCCTTCTGGGCTAGCGGAAAATTAGGGTTGATGACCGTCCTCCGAAACATCAACCAATGGGACCCCAGTAACGTACTCGTTAAAGAAGGCCAGATCCAACGCTACGACAAAACCCACTGCACCCCAGATATGGAATATATCGACTATGGGTTGGGTGTACTGCAAGCCAAGGTTTTTGATGCCTTCACAGAGGATGTCCCGATAGATTTGGTTCAAATCTACCAAGACTTGATCGCTCAGGACCAGTTGGCTGCATTTCAGGTAACCCAGCGTTTCTATGAAATTGGTTCGCCAGCAGGGTTGGAGGAGACTCAGCGATTCTTGGAACAGAGAAAGAATATAAAGAATGGATTACATACGACAATACCTAAATGAGGCGAATCAGATCATTGGACAGGTCGATATGGAAGTCATCCAAAGGATGGTGAATTTGCTGGTCGAAGTACGTTCTACAAACGGAAGGCTTTTTTTCTTAGGAGTTGGCGGGAGTGCAGCCAATTGTTCACATGCTGTCAACGACTTTCGAAAAATATGCGGGATCGAAACCTACACCCCTATGGACAACGTCTCAGAATTGACTGCCCGGACGAATGATAGCGGCTGGGAATCCATCTTTGCTGATTGGTTAAGAGGAAGCAAGCTTGCTTCAAGAGACGCCGTTTTCGTTCTTTCTGTGGGAGGAGGAAATATAGAAAAGAATATAAGTGTCAATTTGATTCATGCCCTTAACTACGCACGAGGGGTTGGTGCAAGAATATTTGGAATTGTTGGGAGAGATGGTGGCTACACTTCAAGAGTGGCCAATGCATGCATTATTGTCCCTACCGTAAATCCTGAAACAATTACCCCTCACACCGAATCCTTCCAGAGCCTCTTTTTACACCTTATCGTATCACATCCTTCTCTCAAAGTTTCAGAGATGAAGTGGGAAAGTGTTACATAGTGATCGGTGATGGCTGGAAATGGTTAAAAAACGCATTGGAATATTGACTGGCGGAGGAGATGTTCCTCCTTTAAATGCTGTTATTGCTTCCGCAAAGCAGACTTCTATTGAACGTAATATTGGACTTATCGGGTTTATTAAGGGGTGGTCAGGAGTTATCGAAAACCAGTATATCGATTTATCGGAAATAAATTTCAATCCGTTGATTGGAGGAACAATATTGAAATCATCAAGAGTCAGATTAGAGAATGCCTTTGGGAAGGTAGGACAAGCTGAAGAAAATATTAAAAAACTTAATCTTGAAGGCCTGATTGTCATCGGTGGAGAAGATACTCTGTCTAATTCTTTCAGCTTACCCAATGTTCCTCAGGTTTTAATTTCAAAAACTATCGATAATGACGTGGGGATGATGAACCCGTGCGATGGTGGTATTAATCTGGAAGAGATAACCAATTATTTCACTTTAGGATTTCCCACTGCTGCCCGGAAAATGGCTTCTTTCGTCAGCCTAAAAGAAGGTTTAAGAACTACTGCCTATTCCCATGAGCGTATCCTTGTGGTTGAATCCATGGGAATGCATGCCGGGTGGCTTGCTTTGTCCGCGTCCATGGGCCATCCGGATTTCATCATCATTCCGGAGTTCCCCCTGGATTATGACCGGATCAAGGATTTGATCGTAGAAAAATACAAAAAACAAAAAAATGTAATCATCGTGGTGGCGGAAGGAGCAAGGTTTAATAATGGTTCTTATATCAGCGCCGATGAAAAAGAAAGGGATGATTTCGGGCATCCAAGGTTAAAAGGAGCTGCTGAAACGTTATCAAAAAGGGTAAAAGGCGATATTAAAAGGCATTTTGATACAAGGAATGTGAATGGAGTCAATCCATCCTATCTCTACCGTTCAGGAACGGCATCAGATCTGGATTTAAAATGGGCCAATGAGCTGGGCAGGGAAGCTGTGAATTTGCTTTCTGATGAGCTTGAAAAGCCAGTTTTTTTAACAATTAAAAATGAAGCAAGGGAGTTTTCAATCGCTCCTTATCATTTATCGAATATGAAAAGTATTAAAGAATTACATCGCTTTGTTGACGAGAGATTTTATAATCCCAAAGATTTTTCCGTTACAGAATTAGGGAAGAAGTATTTAGCAGAAATCATTGATGAGATTGCCGAGGATGAATACGGCTTAACATAAAGAGAGGAAAGCTTTGAAAACGATCTATGATCTAAACGTAAAGATTTTTGCTGATGGTGCTGATAAGGCCACTATGCTGGAGATGTATACAAAGCCATATATCAAGGGATTCACTACAAATCCCACTTTGATGCGCCAAGCGGGCGTTACCGATTACCATGCCTTTGGCAATGAAATCATTCATGCAATTCCCGACAGGCCTATATGTTTTGAAGTTGTTTCCGATGAGTTTGAGGAGATGGAACGACAAGCACTTATGATTGCTTCCTGGGGAGAAAACGTCTATGTTAAAATTCCTATCACAAATACGCGAAGCGAACCATCCAACGAACTAATTCGGCGACTCTCTACTGCAGGCGTGAAATTGAATGTGACAGCGCTCATGACTTTAGATCAAGTACGCTGCATAAGCGAGTGCTTCGCCGGTGATACGCCTTGTTATATATCAGTTTTCGCTGGTCGAATTGCTGACACAGGCCGCGATCCTGTACCAATCATGGCAGCAGCTGTAGAATTACTGCGACCCTATTCAAATCTTGAATTGATTTGGGCAAGCCCGAGGGAGTTGCTTAATATTTATCAAGCTGAGGCTGTTAGATGTCACATCATTACAGTCACGAACGATTTGCTGAAGAAGCTTGAACTGGTAGGAAAAGATCTTCACGAGTACTCATTAGATACAGTCAAAATGTTTTACGAAGATGGGAAAAAAGCAGGCTTTAGAATATGACGTTATAGGAAAAGAAAGACAAGAGGTATATCAACGATGCGGATTGCAATTAACCTGACTGCTGTCAAAACTACCGGCGCAAAAAACTATAGCAGTGGAATAATGCCTGCGCTTGGACGTCTTGCTAAGGAAGATAAATTTTTACTGTTTCTTTCCTCCGATGTGGCGGACTTGATTAGAGACAAAATTCCGGAAAACTTCGAACTGCGGATAACAACAGTCACCAGTAACGTATTACTACGTATTATTTGGGAGCAGGTAATTCTGCGGCGATACCTGCGAGAATGGCGGGCGGATGTATTGTTTGCTGCTTTTGATATTTCGCCCCTTTTATCACCATGCCCCGTTCTGCTGGCGATTAGAAATCCATCAGCAGCCTTGCTGGCGAACGGTTCTTGGTCGAGTAGGTCAATTGCAGAAAAGGGAAAGGCATACATGCACCGTTTGCTTTCCTATCTTTCCTGCAAAAGAGCCCACCTTGTCCTTTACCCTTCGGCTTATGCCGCAAAATTGTTAGGCGGTTTGCTTAGAGTACCCCCTGGAAAACGTACTTTTGTACACCATGGAACTGATTATGAGTCATGGTCTATTGAAAGAGAGGCAAATTCAGTGCTTAAAGAATATAAAATTTCCAGCAAACAATACGTACTCTTCGTTTCCGCCTTCTATTTTTACAAGTATCCTGATTTGTTGATCGAGGGATTTGCTCGCTTGAGGAGTAAAACGAGTAAAAAAAATTATAAGTTGGTTCTTGTTGGCAAGATTCCCGATATAACTTTCGGAAAACAGCTTCAGCAGCAAGTATATACTTTGGGTTTAGAGAATGAAGTCCTGTTTTTGGGTCATGTGCCACGATCTCATTTAGTCGTCCTGTATCAACAAGCAGCAGCATTTGTATTCCCGACCGTCATGGAGACTTTTGGATTTCCATTTGTAGAAGCAATGGCTTCTGGGACTCCTGTAATCTGCGCAGATACTGAATTTGCCCGGGAGTTATGTGGTGAAGCAGCCCTCTATTTTCCAGCGGGTGATAGCCATGCCTTGGCCCAAATGCTTGAGAAGGTGATTGAAGAACCAACGGTCCAAGGCTACATGCGTGAAGCTGGCCGTTGTAGAGCAAAACAGTTCAGTTGGAATCGCGAGGCACAAGAAACATTAGGTTTGTTAAAAAAAGTTGGGAATTCTGTTACATCCACCTCAAAATAATTTATATTGTTTCAGGATAGAAGTACCATGCCTCTATAGATAGAGGAAAAATAGCTATGTTATTGGGTAATTCTGTTCAGAGAATTTTTGTTACAGGTGGTGCCGGGTTCATAGGTAGCCATTTGGTAGATATCTTGTTGCCGCAAGGTTACGAGGTCACAGTTTATGACAATCTTTCCAATGGAAGGCTGGAGTTTATCAAACACCATTTTGGAAATCCTCGTTTCCAGTTTATTCAGGCAGATGTATTGGATATATCTGTATTGACTGATTGCCTGCAAGGGCATGATTTGGTATGGCATCTTGCTGCCAACACAGATATTATTGGCAGCCACGATCAGCCTGAACGTGATCTGCGAGACTGTACGATGGCGGCATTCAATATTGTTGAGGCAATGCACCGTGTAAGTATAAGACCTATCATATTTTCATCCACCGGGGCTGTGTACGGAGAGTTGTGCCGGGACCAGTACGTCTCTGAATCTGCGGGACCATTGCTGCCGGTCTCTACTTATGGTGCCGGAAAAATTGGGAGTGAAGCTTTCATATCAGCCTTTTGCCATATTTATGGTTTGCGCGCCTGGATATTTCGCTTTGGAAATGTAATTGGATCGCGCATGACCCATGGCGTGATTTATGACTTTATTCAGAAGCTTCGCCTTAACCCTCAGAAATTGTTGATTCACGGTGATGGCCGCCAAGAAAAGAACTATTTCCTTGTGGAAGAATGTATCGAAAGTATGGCGTTTGCTTTTCGTAATATCCCAATGACAGAAGACCAGCCATGCGATGTTTTTAATTTGGGGACGACTACTGTATCTAAAGTTACAATGATTGCTGAGATTATCCGGGACGAGATGGAGTTACCCGGTGCAAATATTGTGATTGAGGGGACTAAAAAAGCTTGGCCCGGTGACCAACCGCGCGTGCATTTCACCGTAAAGAAAATCAATAAGTTGGGTTGGAAGGCGCACTATAGCTCGGACGATGCTGTCCGCATTGCTGTACGGCGTATGCTTGGCAAAGATGATGGAATAGATCTAGGGTAGAGGCGATATGGGAAAAGTATGCGTAATTGGAATTTGGCATCAAGGTGCTGTTGCGGCAGCCTGCCTTGCAGATCTAGGCTACACAGTGGTAGGTGTGGATCATGATTCAGGACGTATTGGACATCTGAACATGGGCAAAGCACCTCTCTTTGAGCCGGGTTTGGACGAGCTGCTTTCCAAAGGAATCAAAACTGGACAATTGTTATTCACCTCCGATATCAAACAGGGGATGACCGACGCACGAGATATCATCATAGCCTTTGATACTCCAGTTGATGAAAACGATGAAGTAGATCTGAGCGAGATTTTTTCCACAGCGCAAGAGATTGCTCCTTATCTATTACCTGATTCGTTAATCCTTGTTACTGCACAGGTTCCCGTGGGTACATGTGACCAGATTGCATCCTTAATACGTGAGACTAACCCTCAGTCTGATTTCGACATCTCATATAGCCCAGAGAATCTACGATTAGGTGAAGCGATTGAAAGATACAAGTTCCCGCAAATGCCCGTGATAGGTGCGAACAGTGTAGAGACTCTGGAACGAGTTGAAAGGCTGTTTTCTCGGCTCCCAGTGTCTTGGATGCGTATGAGCCTGCGTTCGGCCGAAATGACCAAACATGCCTTGAACGCTTTCCTTGCTGTCTCAATTTGCTTTGCCAACGAAATCGGAAATTTATGTGATGAAATTGGCGCGGATGCTCAACAGGTTGCCAAGGGATTACGCTTAGAGCCGCGCATCGGCCCCAAGGCCATGCTATTTCCCGGCTTGGGTTTTTCGGGTGGCACGTTGGCGCGCGATATGAGGACGCTGCTACACCTTGGTGATCGTGTCGGTTGTGAAACGATGGTGATTGATGGCGCCTGGGAGGCAAACCAGCGTCAAAACCTTCTTGTCGTACAAAAGCTGCGTAAATTTTTTGGTTCCCTAGAGGATCTCCATGCGGGAGTTTTGGGGTTGACTTACAAACCGGGCACCAGCACTTTGCGTCGTTCTGTTTCTATCGAAATTATTAACGACATGGTTTCTCAAGGAGCTACCGTTAAAGCATACGACCCTATGGCTGACCGCGAAGAGTTGGTGATCCATAAGGAATTCGAGTTTTGTGAAGATGCTTATTCAGCAGCTGAGGGATGTGACGTGTTAGTGCTAATCACGCCCTGGCCCGAGTTCAAGCAATTGGATTATCAAAGAATAAGGACTGTTATGAGACGTCCGTTGATTTTTGATCCGCAAAATATGCTGAATCCAGAACAATTATTTCAAATCGGGTTTGCCTATCTAGGGGTGGGTCGTGGAATGACAATGATTAAAGGAGTCATCTAATGAGAGTTGCGATTATTGGTGCTGGTCTCCAAGGAAGACGTAGAGCGCCCGTTGTA
>Ga0194125_10005481_pt1 | contig 19244 bp, 15 predicted proteins | sample TA2KigC250mmetaG_FD_148626 | JGI IMG/M metagenome (GOLD analysis project Ga0194125, IMG submission 148626) | Freshwater microbial communities from Lake Tanganyika, Tanzania - TA2015034 Kigoma Deep Cast 250m | ecosystem: Environmental > Aquatic > Freshwater > Lake | place: Tanzania: Lake...
TGCAAAAAACCTACCCCTGAAAGGGTAGGGGAGGCGGGGAGCGCGGTCGGGGTTGGCGATGGTCGGGCTGGCGGAAGCGGCATCGGCGGCTGGTCCGACGTAGCCGCGGCGACTGGCGCAACGGGAACAACTGTCGTTGCCAGGGCCGGCGACAGCAGGCTCTCGCCGGGAGACCCAAGCCGCGGCCACAGGGCCCAGGTCAGCCCGGCGACGAGGATGATCGCGGCCAGCCCGATGCCTGCCCACAGCCGGGGTTTGCGTGTAATGTGAGATCCCGCCATGACCGATCGCTGTCCCGAAAATACGGAACGAATTGGAAAGAAACGAATCTTCCTTGCTCTGGGCGGGCCTGTGACCCGCCGCCGGTTCACGGAACCGGCGCGAGCAGCGGTGTGGCGCAAGATGGCATCTTGCGGGTTTGGCGCCGGCCGCGGCATGAACAACTGTCCTGGGCGACCGCAAGGGATCGCCCTACGGGTCTATGATCGTCTCGCACCTGATGAAGGTGTCGGCGCCCGGCCCGCCGTAGCACACGTCCGCGCCCTGTCCGCCATCCAAATGGTCATTGCCGGGGCCGCCGATCAAGATATCAGTCCCCTTCCCACCCACCAGAGTATCGTCGCCGCCCCCACCCAGGACGCAGTCGCTGTCACTCGCAGCGTTGATGCTGTTGTTGTTCGGCCCGCCCAACACCAGGGCCCGCTTGCCGCTGCCCTTTTGCTGGCCGCGCTCGAAGTCAATGATCGTATCCAGGTTAAGCGCCGCGCACTCCGGCGGCTTCAGATGGTTGACCGTGATCGTCTGGTTGAATTCATCCAGGCCGGTCTGCGGCACTGAATTCGCCGCGGCCAGCGCCAGCATCGTGCTGGCCACAGTCGCAGTCAGCAATCCCCACACGATCAGCCGGACCACAACGCGGGCGATCATGGCTGCGCCTGCTCCTGCGGCTGGTCTTTCAGAGTCGGCCGACCGAACTGATACCGGTAGATCACCGCGCCATCCTGGACGCAGTAGCAGTGCACCGCGCCACGCTCTTCGTGGAGGATCATGGAACCGTTGCGCTCAGCCACCTTCGCCAGGTCGTCAATCGTCAGCACCTCCACGATGCGACCATCTGTCGCCAGGCTGCCGGCGTGCACGACTACCAGCAGCGACCCGTACTTCCGGCGGATGCGCGCCGCCTCGCTGTCCTGCGTTCGATGCAACCACGCCAGGCTGACCAATCCAACCACGCTGGCCAGTGACGCCGCTAGACCCACCACGGCGATCTGCCTGACCGTCGCCACATCCAGCCTGAGCCCGAAGAAGGAGAGGGTATTCGGTTGCTGGCGGGTACGCTTCAGCGCCCCGCTCTGCACGGGAGCCAGCGGATCGCCCGCGCCAGCATTGCGGTCGGTCGCCAGTTGAAGCTGCAGCGGGTCCAGGCGGAAGGTCAGCCGCGGGCTGAATTGCTCGCCGATCTCCTGGCCGGCGAGAGCGCCCTTCACGGTGACGGTGGGCGCCAGGGCCAGCGTATACTGCGGCGAAACCACGCCCGTCTGCTGTTCCAGTCCCGACAGGAGTGTCTCGATGCGCCTTAGGTCGAGCACGCCGGCCGTCGCGCAGACAGGACCCTGCCCTGCCGTCGCCGGCTGCAGCTCGAGCGTTGAGCGCCAGCCGCTGCCGTTGCTCAACTCGGCCGCCAGCCCGCACATCGTCTGTACGTCGGTCCGGTGGCCTGTGGCGAGCCGATAAGTGAAGCGTACGTCAACCCGGTTGATCAAGCGGCGGTAGATCGGCTGGCCAGTGCGGGCCGCGTCGCCATCGTACACGCCAGGCGGCGCTGCGGCCGTGTACTCGAAGACGCCCGTGTGCTGAAAAGCCAGGTCTTCGGTAACCGCGCGGGTCAGCGGCTGGCTGTAGGCGAGCATTGCCAGCAGAGCCGAACCCAAGATCAGTAGCGCCACGACGAAGTAGAGATCCGCCCGGCTGGTGTGGAGCGAGCCCAAGAGCGTGCTGTTCTCCTTCCGCGCTGGCTGGCTGCGCCGGCGTCGCGACCGGCGGCTCGTCGTCGAGGTGACGCTGAGTCCACCGCCCAGTGCAATGGCGACGACGAGAAACGCGAAGGCCCACGGCGTGCGCAACCGCTCGACTATTTTACCCGCGGATGGCAGATAGAGCCAAAACCTGCCGATCAGCTCGGCCTGTGTGGGCCGATACGCATCCAGCCAGGCGTTGTTGTCGCCCTTGAATACGAAAGCATCCCCCTCGCGGCCAATGATTCGGTGGATCACGGGTCCGATCTGGGGATGCTGATAGGTGGCGATGTCGCCGACCTGGTATTCGGTCGCCCGCCGCAGCACGACGAGATCGCCGCGGTGGAACCCCGGCTCCATGCTGTTTCCACGCACGATCACATACGCACTCCGGCCGCCGGCCTGGATCGGGGCAAAGAGGATCCAGAGCACGATCGCCAGACCGAGCGCGACCGGCGCGGAAAACCAGGTCAGCCAGGATGCACGAGTTCGCATGATTCACTCATGGTGCTGCGGCGTTCACGCGAGAAGAGCGCGGTTCCTGCGAAGTCCCCGCGCTCCTCTTGCGTCAAGTCCGGTACAGTCGAGTGCTACTGAGCCGCCACCACCCGCAGGTTGTCGGCGGCCAGGGCCGTCACGCCGGTGACGCTGCACGACCAGCGATTGCCGCTGCCCTGCGTGCAGGAGAACCAGGAGCCGCCGCTAACGAGCTGCGCCTTGACGGTGGTGGGCGCCGAGGCGCCGGCCGTGGCCACGATATCGAAGGCGACGCTGTCGAGGTTGGCCGGGTTGGTGGAGTTCAGCGTGTAGCTGACCGCGCTGACGGTGTAACCGCTGATGGTGTTGTTCCCGTCGCCGGCGCCGCTCTCGGGCACCACATTGGCGGCAGCGAAGGCGTAGGCGCTGCCCGCCAGGATCAGGCCAAGGACCAACAGAGCCAGACTGCGAAGGTTGAAGAAACGTGAGACGAACATGGGATCCTCCTCTTTCTTGGGTGGTTGATAGGATTTTTATAGCTGGATGTCGCTGCGTATTGTCTTCTGCGTTGTCGTTCTTGCTCCGTCCATCTGCATCCATTCTTACCACCAATCAAGACGGGGCGGTACAGGACCAGGGTACTAATTGGCCTTACAGTATGCTTACGCAAGAAAAGCGTGGATGCCATGAGAGTTGGTGCTCTGACGAAGATGCGTCCGCAGGGAATGATGCAGTCAGCCGGCTGAAGGGCTGATCGCTTCGGGTCGGGTACTGGGGTCTGCAATCGTCTGGAGCGGACAGTGAAATGACCCCGCCGGCGCCATCCAACGCTCTTTCCGCCGCTGTGGATCCGTGATAGAATAGCTCTCACATCATCGAGGAGCTATTACCATGCGCGAAACTCGTGACTTTCTTGCCGCGCTCGGCCTGCCGACCAGCGATGCCTTCGACCTGCCTACGTCCGGGACGCGTTTTCCAGATGGCGCACACTATCGCGTCGAGATTCCCAGCGTGGAAGGCCCGCGGGCGCTGGCGGCCGTGCTGGAGGAAGCTGAGCGACAGTCGGTACTGATCCAACGCGTCTCGCAGGGCAGCGGCATCATGCTGCTGACGGACGCGGAAATCCGCGAGATGGCCCGGTTGGGACATGACGCCGGGATCGAGGTCAGTCTCTTCGTGGGGCCGCGTGCGGGGTGGGATACTGGCGCGCAGGTCGTGGCGGCCGCGGGCAAGAACCTGGGCGCACGGCTGCGCGGGGTCGAGCAGGTGGTCTTCGCAGCCGAGGAAATCCGCCGCGGCTGCGCCCTGGGAATCCGCTCGGTGCTCGTCGCGGATGAGGGGTTGCTCTGGCTGGCGAACGAGATGAAGCGGGCCGGCAAGCTGCCCCGCGATCTGGTCTTGAAGGTCTCGGTGCAGATGGGCGCAGCGAATCCCATCGCGGTGCGTTGGATGGAACAGCTTGGCGCTGGCACTTACAATACGCCGACTGATCTCTCGCTGCCGCAACTGGCCGCGATCCGCCGGGCAGTGAGCCTGCCGCTGGACATCTACGTCGAGGCGCCAGACGACTTCGGCGGCTTTGTGCGCTACTATGAGACGCCCGAGATGGTGCGAGTCGCCGCGCCAGTCTACGTCAAGCTGGGTCTGCGCAACGCGCCGAACATCTACCCCAGCGGCGCACACCTGGAAGCGACCGCGATCGCGCTGGCGCGCGAGCGGGTGCACCGCGCGGCCCTGGCGCTGGATTTGCTTCGCCGCTACTATCCAGAGGCGCGCACCTCTCCCCGCGGGGCCAGCGACCTGGGGATTCCGGTGATCTGAAACAGCCCCCCGTTTTCTCAGGGAGAACTGACGCAGAAACCCGTTTTCTTCGAGAAAACGGGTTTCTGCGTCCTGCTACCGCATCTCCTGGCCGCCGGTCACGTTGATGGCCTGCCCCGTCATGTAGCTGGCCTGGTCCGATGCCAGGAAGACGAGGACGTTGCAGACGTCGTCATAGGTGCAGGCGCGCTTCAGGGGTACCTGCTCCAGGTATTTGCGATAGACCTGCTCTTTGGTCAGGCCCTGGGTGCGCGAGTATTGGTCGAGCAGCGACTCCTGCCACAAGGTGCCCTCGAGCAGGTTGCCGGGGCAGATGGCATTCACGCGCACGCCATGTGGGGCCAGCTCCAGCGCGATGCTCTGGGTGAGGCCGATGCCGCCGAACTTGCTCGCTGCATACGCCGAGTTCTTGTAGCTGCCCTTCTTGCCCGATTTCGAGTTGACCTGGATGATGACGCCGCTCTTCTGCGCCATCATCACGCGCGCGGCATGTTTGGCGATCAGGAAGTAGCCGAACAGATTGACGTTCATCACGGCCCGCCACTTTTCGGCCGGGAACTCGGCGACCTCTTCGGCAACCAGGATGCCCGCATTGGATACGCAGATGTCCAACCGGCCGAATTCTTGCAGCGTGCGTTCCACCAGCGCAGCCACCTGGTCTTCGTCGGTCACATCTGTCTTGACCGCGATGGCCCGCCGGTCCGTTTCGGCGACGATCTGGTCTGCGGTGTGCTGTGCTGTCGCCTCTTTGATGTCGGCCACGACCAGGTGGCAGCCCTCCTGCGCCAGGCGCAGGCAGATGGCCTGACCCAGTCCTTGCCCGCCGCCCGTCACCAGCGCGATCTTGTCCTCGAATTGCCGTTCCATCTGACCTACTCCTCTTGCCCTCTGCCCTTTTGCCATTCGGTATCTGCAATCTGCAATTCGCCATTTGCAATTTGCAGTCTGCCCCTATGCGAGCATCAGCCGCAGGAATTCGTTTTCCGCCTCCACGGTCCACTCGCGGCCATCCTTGAGCCTGGCGTGGACCGTCGGCATGGTCTCCTGGAGATCGGGCAGCGATGTGAGCGGCATCTCCTTGATGTGCGGATAGATGACCACCTTGCCGGGGAAAGAGGTATCCATGACCGCTTGCAGGCCGTCGCGCACCGCGGTCAACGACCCAATCGCGGCGACGCTTCGATTGGGCGACAGTGTGCCTGTCTCCGCCAGGAACAACATGTGGCGCAGATCGTCAATGCTCGACGCGGAGTGACCGATGACGCGCGTCTGTTTGAGGTATGCGTCGCCCAAATCCAGGCCGGCCATCGTGCCCCGACCAACGCCCGCGAAGACGTTCATCACGCCGGCCGGCGCCAGCCATGTCCCGGCGTCAGCGATCACCGCAGGCACCGGCGCCAGGACGATGATGTCGTCGAAGCCGCCACCCTCCTGCGAGCGAGTCGAGGAGCCATCCCCCTCCCGGCCTCCCCCCTTCGAGGGCGGAGGGGTTTGGAAGCGGGCCATGCCGGCGGCGTAGGCCTCCCGGTTCATCGGATTCAGGCAGATGAGCTCGATGCCCGCGGCGGCCGCTTCGCCCTCGAACGACCGGCGCAGATCGTCCAGGCGCAGATCGCTCACATCGGTGCAGACGATCGTGGCCGGGCCATCGGGAACCTGGATGGCGCGTTGGAGGTGCATCCGGCCCATCGGCCCGCCCGCGCCGACGAACCAGGCGCGACCGGCCGGCCTCAACGTGGAGCGCACAGGCATGGCGCTGTATGCGGCCGCGATGTCGGGGCCGGCGCCGCCCACATAGACCCACCGATTGTAGTGCACACGGCCGACGTCCACGTTGATCTTGCGCGGCATCGGCCGATCGGCGATGATGGCGAAGACGCCAAAATCGGCCAGGAAGGGGCTGGCGGCCTCCACCAGGTCAGGATCGGCGCCGAGCAACACGATGTCATCGGCCTGCTCGACCGGCGGGTGCGCGACATCCGGCGCGTCGAGCACCTCGATGCCCAGGCCGGCCGCCCGCTCGCGCAGAGAGGCTGCGAAGGCGGCCGGGACATTCGTCAGCAGCAGCCGGGCCGGGTGCGAGGTTGCATCGAAGCCCGCGCTGATGGTGTACCTTGCCCCCTCATCCCCTCCCGCGCCAGGGGAGGGGGCAGGGGGTGGGGTACCGATGATCCAGGTCACGCCGCCCGCTTTCAGCCCCGTGCGATACTGGAGCTGATAGGCCGCAGTAACGCAAGCCCACGGTTCGGTAAGCGCGCTCTCGGCGTAGCCAGTGCCCGGCTGAACCGGGATCAGGTAATTGCCGTGGTCGCCATCGAGGATGCGCTGGTCAATGACGCCATACTGCGACAGCCCGCCCTGGATCATATAGCCGTAGGCGTAGTTGACGCCGTCTTTCCAGATGTCGGCCTGAATGATGAAGCGATCGCCGATGCGGTATTGCCCGCGCAGTTTCTCGCCGACGCTCACCACCGTCATGCTCAGTTCGTGGCCGAGCACCACCGGCTCCTTGCAGATATCGCGAAAGATGCGTGGATGCTCCTGGCCCTGCTTGATGACCTTGATGTCGGAGAAACAGAGTCCACAGGCGTCGTGGCGCACCAGCAGCTCGTCGGGCCCATGAGTCGGCATCGGGGTTGCGATGGGCCGGCCATCCACCCCCAGGTTCTCCAGGCCCGCGGCATACAGGGGCCAGAGCTTGTTCGTCTGCGGCAAGGGCCGGGTCGCCTTGCGATAGGTCTCGAGTAGGTCGGACATTTCACTTCTCCCTTCCACATGCTGGCAGCAGATCTCCCAACTGACGCAAAACATAGGTGGGCCGGATGGCCGACGCGGCCAAAGTCGCTTCGTCAGTCGCGCCGGTCAAGACGAGGGCGGCCGCCATGCCGGAGTTCAACGCCATCGTGATGTCGGTCTCCAGCCGATCGCCGGTCATGATACACCGATCGGCCGGTAAGCCCAAGCGGTCGAGGATGGCGGCGATGGTGTGCGGCGATGGCTTGCCCACCACGGCTTCGACCTTCTTGGCCGTACAGGCTTCGATGGCCGCGATCATGGCGGCGGCGTCCGGCTCGCCGCCGCCAGAGGTGGGGCAATAGCGGTCCGCATTGGTCGCGTAGAAGTGCGCGCCCGCGCGGATCGCATCGAACGCGATCTGCAGCTTGCGGTAGACGAAGGTGCGGTCGAAGCTGGCGATCACCGCGTCCACGCGCTGGGGGTCTTCGGTCAGCTCGAAGCCGGCGGCCTGGAGTTCGGCCTTCAGCGGCTCCTCGCCCACCACAAAGAGCCGGCCGGCCGGCATCTGACGGAGCAAGAAGTTCACCATGACCTGCGACGAGTGGATGATGTCATCGGCCGTGACGTTCAGGCCCAGGCGCGTCAGCCTGGCGACGTAGGCGACGCGGGTGTGCGTGGGATTGTTGGAGAGAAACACCGTGCGCCGCCCCAGCCGGCGTAGGGTTCGAATCGTCTCGCCGGCCGTGGGCAGCAGCGCATCGCCCAGGTAGACGGTGCCATCCAGGTCAAAGACGTAGGCGTCAAAAAGGCGGGCAACCCGATCGGTCATCTCTTGACAGCTCTTGTGAAGTGTAGTAATATGAAAGCATTCGTAAGTATTACACAGAAGCGCAGAAATGTCAACGCCAGAGATAGCCAGGGAATTATACCCCGAAGAGCGCCGGTGGGAAATCCTTCGTCTGGTCAACGAGGGCGGCCGCGCGTCTGTCGCCGACCTCAGCCAGAGGTTCGGTGTTTCCGAGGTGACGATTCGGGCTGACCTCCAGCTCCTCGCGGAGCAGAATCTGCTGGTGCGCACGCATGGCGGAGCGATTCCCCCGGCGCGGGGCGCGTATGAGCTTTCGCTGGCTGCCCGGCGTCAGCAGCAGGTCATGGAGAAGAGCCGCATCGGCGCGGCGGGCGCGGCCATGATCGGTGATGGCGATGCGGTCTTTCTGGACAGCAGCAGCACGGCGCTGGCGATCGCCCAGTTTCTCAAGAGCCGTTCCTATCTCACGGTGATCACCAACAGTCTGATGATCGCCCAGGAGTTGCTAGACGCGCCGGGCGTCACGGTCGTCTTGGTCGGCGGGACGCTGCGCCGCGAGACGGCTTCGCTGGTAGGGGGCGACGGCCTGGAGATGTTGCGCAAGTTCAACATCCAGCAGGGCTTTTTCGGCGCGCACGGCATCACCCAGGCGGAAGGCCTCACCGATGTCAGCATCGAGGAGAGTGAGCTGAAGCGGCCGCTGGTCGGCATGTGCCGGCGGGTGATCGCGATCCTGGATGCGACTAAATGGGGCCGCGCCGGCCTGGTCTCCTTCGCCGCGCTCTCTCAGATTCACGCCATCATCACCGACGCCCATGCCCCCGCCGACCTTGTCGAACAGGCGCGATTGGCCGGGATCGAGGTGGTGTTGGTGTGAGGGGGATTTCGGATTTTGGGTTTTAGATTTTGGATCACATGAGGCAGATTGGAGCAAATCCGAAATCGGCAATCGCAGATCGGCAATCGGCAATCGGCAATCGCAAATCGGCAATCCGCAATCGGCAATCCGCAATCGGCAATCGCAAATCGGCAATCGCAAATCGGCAATCGGCACAAGGAGCACTTTCATGCAACCTATCAATCCGCAGGACGCCACCACTGTTTCGGCTCTGATCGAGGAGCAAGCCCTGACCAAGGAGCAATTGCTCACGATGCTGCGCCAGATCATGGAAATCCGGGCCCTGGAGAACCAGATTTCCGATCTGTTGGGGCGGGCCGAGCTCAAGGGCGCTTCCCATCTCTACGCCGGCCAGGAGGCGACGGCCGTCGGCGCGGTCGCCGCGCTGCGCGATGACGATCTGATCACCAGCACCCATCGTGGGCATGGCCATGGCCACGCGCACGGCGACAAGGCCGCCACGACAGCCGACGACAAGCAGACGCACTACAACAAGATGATGGCCGAGGTGCTGGGGAAATCGGACGGCTATTGCAAAGGCAAGGGCGGCTCGATGCACATCGCGGACGTGGCGCACGGCAACCTGGGCGCCACCGGCATCGTCGGCGGCAACATTCCGGTGGCGGTCGGCGCAGGGCTGGCGCAGAAGCTGCTCAAGACCGATCGCGTGGTGCTCTGCTTCTTCGGCGATGGCGCCTCGAACACCGGCAACTTCCACGAAGGGCTGAACATGGCTGCCATCTGGGACTTGCCTGTCGTCTTCGTGGCCGAGAACAACATGTACGGCATGTCGGTGCCCTGGGAAAAGGTGTCCAGGCTGCCGGACATCGCGGCCCGCGCGTGCGCCTACGGGATTCCGGGCGTCGTGGTGGATGGCATGGACGCGCTGGCCGTGCGCAGTGCAGTCGCCAAGGCTGTCGAGGCCGCGCGGCGCGGGGAAGGCCCCACTTTGATCGAGGCCAAGACCTATCGTTGGTTCGGGCATTCCCATTCCGATCCTCGCGCCTATCGCACGAAGGACGAGGAGCAGTCCTGGCGCCGCCGCGATCCGATCAACCTGCTGCGCGATGAAATGCAGACGATGCGGATGCTCGACGATGTGGAGTTCGAGAGCCTCCAGGAAGCGGTGCAGGCCAAGCTCGCCGCGGCCATGGCGTTCGCCAGGAACTCTCCCGCGCCCGACCCGGCGGAGGTCGAGACCGATGTCTATGCGCCCCTGAAGACCACGGCGGCTGACGTCTCCGCGGAACGGGCGTTGCGTGACCGCGTGCGCAGCGATCCCAACATGCGACAGATCACCTATGCCCAGGCGTTGGTCGAGGCCGCGCGCGAGGAGATGCTGCGCGACCCCAAGGTCTTCATCATGGGCGAGGACGTGGGGTTCTACGGCGGCGCGTATGGCGCCACCCGCGGCCTGTTCGCGGAGTTCGGTCAGTGGCGCGTGCTCGATACGCCGATCTCCGAGGCCACCATCGGCGGCGCGGCCGTCGGCGCAGCCATGGCTGGCCTGCGCCCCATCGCGGAGATCATGTATGTGGACTTCACGCCGCTGGCCATGGATCAGATCGCCAACCAGGGCGCCAAGAACCGCTACATGTTCGGCGGCAAGACCACCGTGCCGATGGTGATCCGCACCGAGGGCGGCGCAGGCCGCGCCATCGCCGCGCACCACTCGCAAAGCCTGGAATCGCTCTGGACGCACTTCCCGGGCATCTACGTTGTCATGCCTTCCACGCCATATGACGCTAAGGGTCTGCTCAAAGCAGCCATTCGGGGCGACAACCCGGTCATGTTCATCGAGCACAAGATGCTCTACGGCGTCAAGGGACCGGTCCCAGAGGAAGACTACATCATCCCGTTGGGCGTGGCCGACATCAAGCGACCCGGCAAGGACATCACCCTGGTCGCCTATTCGCGGATGGTGTGGCGCGCGCTCGAGGCCGCCGAAGTCCTGGCCAAGGAGGGGATTGATGTGGAGGTGGTGGATTTGCGCACCCTCAAGCCGCTCGACATTGATACCATCGTCGCCTCGATCAAGAAGACCGGCCGCTTTGTGGGCGTCTCCGAAGGGTACGAGAATACCAACTTCATCAACGAGGTGATGGCGCAGATCAGCGACCTGGCCTTCGACTATCTGGACGCGCCGATGGTGCGCGTGGCGGCGCTCAACGTGCCGGTGCCGCGCGCCGAGGTGCTGGAGGACCTCGCTATCCCGAACGTCAATCGGATCGTCGCGGCATGTCGAAAGGTGGTGAGCTGATGGCCACGGAGCTGTACATCCCCAAGCAGGGCCAGACCGTCGAAGAGGTCACGATCATCGAGTGGCTGGCAGCCGACGGCGCGAAGGTCGCAGAAGGCCAGGAGATCCTGAACGTCGAAACCGACAAGGCGGTCTTCGCTGTAGAAGCGACCGCAGCCGGCTATCTGCACCGCGGCCCGTTCGCAGAGGGCCAGGTCGTGCCGGTGCTGACTGTCGTGGCGACCATCGGGAAGCGGGACGAGGTCTTTGACGCAGGGACAGTGGGACGCGGAGACGCGGGGGCGGGGGACGGCGCGGAGGCGAGGAGCGTCGCAGAGCCGAGCGGCGCATCGCTCGATCAGCCTGTCACCGCATCGCCGAGTGAGCGTATCGTGGCCTCTCCGCGGGCGCGCAAGCGCGCCGCCGAGGAGCGCGTCCCACTGGCCGAAGTGACGCCGACCGGCGGCGGCGGCATCCGGGTGGTGGAGCGAGACGTTCTGGCGTATCTTGCCTCAGCGCCCAAGGCTTCGCCGCTCGCTGCGAAACTGGCGGCCGGGGCGGGCATTGACCTGCGCAAGGTGGCTGGCACAGGGCCAGGCGGAAAGATCACGAAGGAAGACGTGGAAGCGGCGATCGCGCAAGCCGCCTCCCGCCTCCCGCCTCCCGCCGCGCCGGTTGTGGCCGTCGCGGCCGAAGCTCCCATCGCTCGACCGGCGCCGGCGGCGCTGCCTTCAGCGGAAGTCGTCGAGCGCATTCCTCTCAAGGGCGTGCGCGCCATCATCGCCGACCGGATGGCTGCGAGCGTCCACACGAGCGCGCGCGTGACGCTGATGATGGAGGTGGACGCCACCGAATTCGTGGCCGTCCGCGAACGGCTGAAGGCGAAGGTGGAGAAGGAGTGGGGCTTTGCACCCGGTTACAACGACCTGTTGGCGTTGATCGTGGCGGCCGGGCTGCGCCGATTCTCCTACATGAATGCCCGGCTGGCGTCCGACGCCCAGGGAAGCGCACTGTATGTAATCGAGCGGTTGGCGCACGTCAACCTGGGCATGGCTGTGGACACCGAGCGCGGGCTGCTCGTTCCCGTGATCCGCGACGCGGACCAGAAGTCGCTGCGGCAGTTTGGGCAGGAGTTCCGCGAGATGGTGGATCGGGCGCGCAAGGGCAAATCGTTGCCCGACGATCTATCTGGCGGCACCTTCACGATCACCAACCTGGGCATGTACGGCATCGAGGGCTTCACGCCGGTGATCAACCTGCCGGAGGCGGCCATCCTGGGCGTGGGCCGGATCATCCCCAAATGGGTCTATCATCCCAGCTCGCCGGACAAGCCTGCCCTGCGCCAGATGATGACCCTCAGCCTGGTGTTCGACCATCGGGTGGTAGACGGCGCGCCGGCCGCGCGCTTCTTGCAGTACATCAAGGAGCTGGTCGAGGAGCCGTTGTTGCTGCTTGCCGCATGAGCGGCGAACGAGATGCGCCGGCGGCTGATCGGAGGCGACTGGTGTCAGGTTCAGACTTCTCGCCGCGGCCGCGCGCGCGAGCTCGGCATTGCGCCGGGCGTCTTGCCAGCCGGTCCGCTGAACGCCATCACCGATGTCGCCGGCGTGCGCGTGGGACATGTGACGCTCTGGGAGGGGGCGGAGATTCGCACGGGCGTCACCGCCATCGTGCCTCACCCCGGCAACCTCTTCCAGGACAGAGTCCCGGCCGGGCTGGCGGTGGGCAACGGTTTCGGCAAGCTGACCGGTATGACGCAGGTGATCGAGCTGGGTGAAATCGAGACGCCCATCGTGCTGACGAACACTCTGGCTGTCCCCCGGGCGGCCGATGCCATCCTGGATTGGACGTTGGCGCAGCCCGGCAACGAGGAGGTCGTCTCGGTCAACCCCCTCGTGGGCGAGACGAACGATAGCCATCTGAACGATATTCGGCGCCGGGCGGTTACTCCGGCGCATGTCCTGGCCGCGATCGCGTCAGCTCAGGGCGGCATGGTGGCCGAGGGATGCGTTGGCGCGGGAACCGGCACGGTGGCGTTCGGTTGGAAAGGTGGCATCGGCTCCAGCTCGCGGCGCTTGCCGGCAAACCTGGGCGGCTGGACCGTGGGCACGCTAGTGCAGTCGAATTTCGGCGGCGCGCTGCAGATCATGGGCGCGGCGGTGGGGCAAAAGCTGGGCCGTTACTACCTCAAGGAACAACTCAGTCATGGTTCCATCATGATCGTTGTCGCCACCGATGCGCCGTTGGCGGACCGCAACCTGACTCGTCTGGCGCGCCGCGCGCTGGCAGGGCTGGCCCGCACCGGCGCGGCGATGTCCAATGGTTCCGGCGACTACGTCATCGCCTTTTCGACTTCGGAGCTGACGCAGCGCACCCCCGAACGCCGCAGCCGGCTGGCGACCAGGACCGAGCTGCCGAATGACTTGGCCTCCCCGTTGTTCCTGGCCGCCATCGAGGCGACCGAAGAGGCGATCTACAACTCGCTCTTCACAGCCGTGACGACGAGCGGCTATCGCGGCCGGACCGTCGAAGCGCTGCCGCTGGATCTTCTGTCTTGAATCTCACCCCTCACGTGCCAGGCGCTTCGGAAGCGCCTGGCACGTGAGGGGTCTTCGCTTCTTAAGCGGTCGAGTTGTTGCTTGCTCTCAAGGCATCCCCAGCATCTGGGATAGCTTGGCGACGGTGAAACGGTTGCGATAATAGTGGCCCCAGCGCACGCCGAGCGCGATTTCCTCATCGCTCAGGCCCACCTCGCGGCCGGCAACCGGTCCACCCACCTTGCGGAGCCATCCTGTCATCTCGGCGGCGCTGGGCAGGCCGGCCGAGATGCGCTCGATGTCATCCCAATGCGCCAGCACTCTATCTTTCAAGGCGATGTGCTCAGCCTCGGTCATGTCCAGGAACGGCTTCTGAACCTCGGCTAACTGGTCTGCCATGCCGACGAAGGCGCGGCCGATGCCGCGAATTTCGGCCTCGCGGTCGGGCAGGCGCGAGCGCGCCAGCCGCGTCTCTGCTTCGCCGCGGCTCATCCGGCGCACGGCATCAAAGCGTTGCAGGCTCAACACCACCCCGATGCCGACTTTGGCGCCGTGGAGCACCGCGGGGCGGCCCTCGCGTAGGAGCTTCATCTCCCACAAATGCGACATGTGATGTTCAGCCCCTGAAGCTGGCCGCGTCTCGCCGAAGTCCAAGATGCACAGCCCCGATTCGATCAACCCCTCAATCAAGGCGCGCACGCCGGCGGGCTCGGCCGCCGCAATTGCATCAATGCTGTGAGCGCAGGCCCAGGCCGCGTCACGCGAGCGCCGGGCGATCTCGGGGTCGAACGGCTCATCCCACACCAACGCGCCGAGCTCCCAGTCGGCCACCGAGGTAAGCTTCGCCAGCATGTCGCCGAAACCCGCGGCGATCATGACGCGCGGCGCGGCGCACAGGGTCGGCAAATCCGCAAAGACGCCGAGCGGCGCGTGGCAGTAGACGGTGATCTTGGCGCCGTCCAGCACCATGGGTGCGCCGATGGAGGTGTAACCATCTACCGATGGCGCAGTGGGCAGCGAGATGAACTCGCGGCCGGCGCGATGGCTGACGAAGCGTGCGATATCGGTGATCGTGCCGGAGCCGACCGCCAGGAAGGTGCGCGGTGCGCGGTCGAGCGCGTACATCACCTGCATCACGGAACGCGCATCGGCCACGACCTCTTCGCCTTGCAGCAGCGCGGTCAGTACATCCCAGCCTTGGTTCGCCAGGGCTTGCTCGACGCGGCCGCCGAGCACGGCGTGGGTGTTGCGGTCGGCCACCAGCACGAAGCTGCGCAGATCGCGCGTCTGGCAATAGCCGATCAGTTCGGCGAGCGTGTCATCGCCGATGTAGATAGTCGGATGGTTGGGCAAAATGGACTCCTTTCAGACCGAGTTTCGGCCTGACGTGATTGCTTCTGGACACGACGCCGGCATTATAGTGCAGGCCGCACGTTTCTCCAACTGCAACGGCATTGTGCGTAGCTTTTCCGATCGGGTCAACCTGTGGTACAGTGGGGCCGAAAGTCCACCCCGTTGCTCGAGAGGCCTGAACGAAGATCATGATAGGCAACGTTTTCGACATACAGCGGTTTTCGATTCATGACGGACCGGGAATTCGCACGACGGTTTTCCTCAAAGGATGCTCGCTGCGCTGCTTCTGGTGCCACAACCCGGAAGGGTTGCGCCGGCCGGCCGAACTCCAGTTTCTGCCCGCCAGGTGTATCGCGTGTGGCGCGTGTCTCGTCTGTCCCCAGGCCGCGAACGAGCTTCGGGATGGCGTGCTCATCTACCATCGCGAGCGGTGTGAGGCGTGTGGGCAGTGTGTCGAGACGTGCTACGCGGAGGGGCGGCGACTCGTAGGCCGGCCGATGACTGTCGAGGAAGTGATGCAGGAGGCGTTGCGCGATCGCATCTTCTACGAAACGTCGGGCGGCGGGGTCACGCTATCGGGCGGAGAGCCCGCGCTACAACCCGAGTTCTCCCGCGCCATCCTGGTTGCCTGCCAGACCGAGGGGATTCACACGGCCATCGAGACCGCGGGCAACTGCGCGTGGGATGACCTGGCGATGCTGTTGCCGGCGACTGATCTGGTGATGATGGATCTGAAGCACATGGATGCGGCAAAACATCGCGCAGCCACTGGGGTCTCCAACGAGCGCATCCTGGAAAACGCTCGGCGACTTGCAGCCGGCGACAAGCCGCTCATCTTTCGGATACCGATCGTGCCCACGGTGAACGACACGCCGGAAGAGGTCGCCGCGATCGCATGCTTCGTGCGCGAGCTGGGCAGTCTGCGGGCCGCCGGTGGCAACGATGGTCGAAGTCTCTCGCTGGAGCTGCTGGCGTTTCATCGGTTGGCGTCCGACAAATACGCCAGCCTGGGGCTAGTCTATCGCGCGCGCGATCTTGTCGCGCCCACAAAGGAGCAGATGGCGATCCTTGCGCAGGCTGCCGCCGCGCAAGGGATCGCGGTGTGTGACCGATAGCCCTGCCGCTCCTGGCCCTGCATTGCAGAAAGCAGATTCGGCTGGTATAATCAGGTCAGTTGCTCATGCTGCGGCCGGCGCCAGTGCGAAGCCTCCCTGTGGGACGGCCCGTGAAAACGCAAAGGCGCAGAGGCGCAAAGATATATGGTTTTCCTGGCGTCTTGGCGTCTTTGCGTTGATTTTCAGGACAGCGGCGGCGCCCTCTATGGGGGACCTTCGCGATCCACCTCCACCAGTCCGACCCGGATCGCCAACAGCGCGGCCTCGGTGCGCGAGGCGACCGCCAGCTTGCCGTAGATGTTGCTGACGTGGTTCTGTACCGTGCGGGTGGTTACCGACAACGCGCGGGCGATAGCCGCGTTGTCCAGGCCCTGGGCCAACAGACATAGCACTTCGAGTTCACGCGGGGTGAGGGGAAGAGCGCGCGGCGCGAGGGAAGATGGAAGCTCGCCAACCGTACGGCGCACGACCTGGCCGGCGACGGCCGGGCTCAGCCAGCACTCCCCGCGTGCAACCGCGTGCACCGCGGCCACCAACGTTTCCAGCGCATCGTCCTTCAACACATACCCGGACGCGCCGGCATCGAGCAGCCCCAGCACGGTCTCGCGGTCGTCGTGAACCGTCAGAATCAGGATAGCCGTTGAGAGCGGCTGCGCAGTCAAGCGCCTGGTGACCTCGAAACCGCTGAGGTCGGGCAGATTGACATCCAGCACCAGCACATCGGGGGAACAGCGCGCAACCAGGCGCAGCGCGTCGGCGCCGTTGGCTCCTTCGGCCACCACTTCGATATCGGCCGCGGCCGCCAGGATGGTCCGCAACCCGGCGCGGACAACCGGATGATCGTCTATGATGGCAACGGTGATCATTGTGGCTCAGCAACCTGCCAGCTCAGCGGACTTCACGATGTTGCGTCTGACTTCCACGTCACGTCGCTATTTTACCACATAATCGGTTGCTGCGCCTGCAGGAGGTGAGCAAGCCCCATCGGAGGATTGTCTCGCCGATCTGCTCGAATCTGTACCATCGAACCGGCAAACTGTGTACGCCGAGTTCTGTGAGATTCTCTATTTCCGCCAGGGCTGGTATAATCCTGGCTACGACAGCCATAGGGCGCGGCCTGCCATGCCGCCGCAACCCCTCATCGTCGTTTCTCCGCTGCCCGGCTGCTGGTCTCGTCGCCGCGTCCCGTTGGCTATCCCGGCCACAGATGCGCACGCTCAGGGAGCGTGCATCGCAAGTGCGCTCAAGGGCAGTCTTCAGGAGGCCGAGATGCAGCGTCTGGTGCTCCTCATCGTCCTGTTGGCTCTGGCAATCTCGCCGGGGACTGCTTCCTTGGCAGTCCTTCCCAGCTTCTTTGGCTTCGTCCACGACGAGGAGTGGCGGACAGCACGTACTAGAAGCCAGGGACAGCACGGACCAGCTCGTGCAGCCAGCCCGACCCTACACCGTCGCCATCGGCTACAGCGCCAACCAGGTCGCCGCCATCATGCCGGTCACGCTGGCGCTCTACTTCTGGGACGGTGCGCGGTGGGTCCGGGAGCCGACCAGCCGGGTGGCTGTAGCTCAGAACCGGATGACAGCGACGCCGAGCCGTTTCTCCATCTGGGCCGTGCTGGGCGAGATGCGCAAGGCGTACCTGCCGTTGACTCTGAGATGAGCACAGTCGCCGTGCGCTGAACACGCCAGTATATCCGATCTGGCGCGCCCCAAGCGATGCTCAGCGTCCCTTTTGGATCAGCGGCAGATAGCGCCGTGGCGGGAACTCCACCAGCAGCGCCAGGTTGTTGCTCTCGCTGAGCTCAGCCAGTTCCCATAGGGGGTCAACCACCGCGTAGACATCCCCCCACCCGGGCAGCGTGATGTTCGCCGACAATGTTTGCGAAGCGCCCACAGCCAGCGCCGGCACGATCGTCTCGTACAGGGCCGGCCGCTCTGGGGTGAAGGGGTCGTTGGAGACCACTTTCACCCGCACGTTGCGCGCCTCAGCCACGCCCTGGTTGCGCACCTGCAACGTGATCGGCAGCGGGTTTGGCGGCTGACCTCCGAACGGGACCGCATAGTAGGAACCGCGCACCGCCAGGTCGGGCAACACGTCGGCCGCGGCCAAGTCAAGGTTGTTGGCTTCGTCGCTCTCCTGAACGACGCCGCCGGGGTCCACCACCGCGTAGACTACGTGCGCGCCGGCGTCGGCCGGCGACACGTTCCAGGTCAGCGCAACCGTGGCGCTGCGGCCGGCCGCGATCGGGCCAGCCGCGGCCGCGCCGAGCAGCGTGCCGGTGATGGCATCCCGTCGCCACACAACGGTTGCCCCGTCGGCCGGGATCGCGCCAGCGTTGGCCACGGTCGTGGTGATACGAATCGTCGCCGGGGCCGCGTGTTCGACGTTGATGCCGCCGATCGTCAGGTCGGGCAGCACCGCATCCACGTGCGTCAGGTTGTTCATCTCGTTCCCCTCGGGAATCTCCAGGAACGGGTCGAGAAGCACGTAGATGGCGTGGGTCGCGGGCGTCAGCGGCACGGTCCAGGCGATCGCCACGGTGTCGGTGATGCCAGCGCGCAGAGGCGAGCGCAATGTCGCCGTGTCGCCGATCTGCACGCCGCCGCGGCCGGGGAACCCGTCCCAGAACTGCACCTTGCCACCGCTCACGGCCAGGTCGCCGGCGTTGCGCACGACCGCGCTGATCGTGGCCGGCTGGCCCGGCGCGGGGTTGGACGGCGAGATACTGATCCCACCCGCAGCGACGGTCAGGTCCGGGGCCAGCCTGTGCCGCAGCAGATAGAGGTCGCTGCGCCCCGGCACGGGCACGTCCTCCACGGTGATCTCTTCACCCTCGACCACCACCTGCTTGTCCTCGAAGCGGGTCTCCACCTTGGTGTAGGCGATCCAGAGGGTCCCGTCCGACCCGAACGCCGGCGCCAGGTAATCCTCCAGCGACAGATCGGTGGTCAGCCGGTCCGCCAGCCCCCACAGGCCGTTCGCCTTGTCGAAGACTGTGACGTGGATGTCGGCCAGCCCGCCGCCATCCGTTGAAAGACCCTGGTAGACAAGCGCCAGGTTGTCGTTTGGCGCTTGCACCAGGCGATAGTTGGCGAAGCTCGCCGCGCCGGCCGGCCACAACGGTTCTGGCGCGCCGCCCCAGCCGCCGGAGAGTGTAACCAGTTGATCGCCGCGCAGCCAGACCACGTGAAGCTGCCCGGCCGCGTCGTAGACGGCCTGCGGTGCGGCGTCCGCCGTCTGGTCATTC
>Ga0194125_10005484_pt1 | contig 19239 bp, 13 predicted proteins | sample TA2KigC250mmetaG_FD_148626 | JGI IMG/M metagenome (GOLD analysis project Ga0194125, IMG submission 148626) | Freshwater microbial communities from Lake Tanganyika, Tanzania - TA2015034 Kigoma Deep Cast 250m | ecosystem: Environmental > Aquatic > Freshwater > Lake | place: Tanzania: Lake...
GATGATTATGTCAAACAAGTGGATGAGCGCGGCTTATGGCGAGGAACTGCGCAGGTTCATAAAGGACTACCAGATAGAGAAACTCGTGGACTTCCCGCGCGGCGGCGTGTTCAAAGGCGTCGGAGTCTCGCCGGCGATTATGATTGCCGTCAATACTAAACCACAGACCGAACCGCTCTATGCACGCATTCAGCGCCCGCCGGAAGATGTTGCGACCTTGCGCAAAGAAATCGAACAATCCGGCATAGCAATGCACAACGGCGCCCTAGCCGTCAACGGCTTCGCACTGGTCAAGAAGGATGTAACGGATATATTCGAAAAGATGAAGACGGCGGGAGCGCCGCTTGAAGAATATGTAGAAAAGAAGATATTCAGAGGCTTAATCACCGGACTGAACGAGGCATTTATAATCGACAGCCGGCAACGCGAAGAATTGATAGAAACAGATTCCAAATCGGAAGAAATAATCGTTCAGGTGTTGAAAGGCGAGGATGTTTGTAAGTGGAAAGCCAATTACCGAAACCGATATTTGATTTTGACCAAGATAGGCGTCGATATCGATGAATACCCCGGGGTATTCGAATATCTGCAAAAGTTCAGCCCTAAAATTGAGAAAAGGCTCGACCAAGGCAAGCACTGGTGGGAGTTGAGAGCGTGTAAGTATTATGAATCATTTATAACAGAAAAAATCATTTGGCCCGATATTTCCCAAACAAGTAGGTTCGCTTGGGATAATGAAGGATATTATTGCACAAACACTGCATATTTCATATCTACTAAAAATACAATTTTATTATCTTTATTAAATTCAAAACTTATATGGAAATGGTTGTCTAGTAAAACAGCGGTATTAGGTGATCCGGATAATCGAGGTGGACGAAGATTATTTACACAGTATATTAAGAAGATTCCGATATTTTCACCATTTGATGATAATCTAATAGATAAATTCATAAAATTAACACATACGAGTATTGATACTCAATCAAAATTAAACCAATCCATCGGCCTTGCCGAGCGCCGGCGGCTGGAGAAGCAGTTATCCGAAGCCGAAGCGGAAATCGACTCGCTGGTGTATCAGTTGTATGGACTCACGAGTCAGGAAATTGATATTATAGAAAGGAGATGATGATGATGATGATGATGATGATACGGCCACCTTTTCGAAGGGATGAGTGACGAGGGATGCGGGGGGAATAGACGCTTCACTTCGTTCATGATGACATATATAAACATACGCAAAGAATAATGTCGCTACGTATAATATATCCTTCGAGCCAATTGCAAAAGTGATGATTAATCCAGAAAACTCAGACCATGGCAAGGCGGACGCCCTCGTCCGCCGCATTCTAGGCTTGGTTTTCGGCGGACGAGGGCGTCCGCCTTGCCATCAGTTAATAAATCCAACACTTTTGCAATTACCTCCTTCTATAAAAATATCGGAGAGTAACTTTTAGTTTCATTTTCCATATTCCATTTTCCATTTTTAGTGCGCTATCGATGTAATCAGGTTTCCCATTCAACATAATCAACAAAAACCACTTTATACATTGACTTCGATCACTGAAATTCCTCATAATCCCATCGTCGTCGAACCGGCTTGGGACGAGGGGGAATGGGAGGCGTTTTGGCCGGGTGCGGTGAACGGGATGCTGTTTCATTCATTGCGGTTTTTGGCTTATCATCCACCGGGGCGCTTCGAGATACATAATGTAACCTTCCGGCGTAAAGGCAATCTTGTTGGGATAATGCCCGGCGCGGTGCGCAGCGAAGACGGGCGCCGGGTCTGGATTTCGCATCCGGGCGCGTCTTATGGCGGGCCGGCTTGGAGCTGCAAACTACATTACAGCCATCTGGAGGAACTTGTCCGCGCGCTGGTCGTCTATGCCCGGCGGCAAGGCTTCGCCGCCTTGCGTTTGACGCCGCCGCCGGTGATTTATAATCCCGACCCTGTGCAAGCGCTGGACTTTGCCCTGCGGCGCGGCGGATTCAAAGCGCTGCGCACCGAACTAACCCAAGCTGTGCGGCTGGACGCGCCACCGGAAGCGCTGTTCGCGAGTTTCGTCAACAAGACCCGCAATGCCTTCCGTCGCGCCGAAAAGTTAGGCGTCCGCTTCCGCATCGTCGAACAGCCGACGACAGCCGAATTCGACCGCTTCTGGGAGATATTGGAGGAGAACCGCCGCGGCTTAGGCGTCGTGCCGACCCACAGCCGCGCCGAAATCGAGCGCCTGCATCAGTTGATACCCGAATACCTGATGTTGGCGGTCATCGAGCATAACGGCCGGATGTTGGCGGGAATTTGGAATTTTATTTGCAACCGCGAAGTCGTCCTCGAATTCTATATGGCGCACGAAGCCCCGGCCGTCCCCTTCAAGCCGGTGCCGTATCTGACCTATCACAGCCTATTGTGGGCAAGGGAAAAAGGCTTGAAATGGATGGATTTCGGCATCTCGTCGATTTGGGGCGAACCGACCTGGGGCTTACTGAAATTCAAGGAGAATTTCAACGCCCGGCATTTCCTGCGCCAGACCTGGCAAATCGACCTGTAGAGGCTATTTGTGCGAGTCTGTCTGGCGACGCCGCCGTTCTATAGTCCCGTTCCGGACGAGCCGCTCAGCCTGCCGCTGGGGCCGGCCTACCTCGGCGCCGCACTGCTGGCAGCGGGCGTCGAAGTCCGCATCATCGACGGCGCTTTGGAAACTGTAACGCGCCTCTCGGCTAACCGTTATCTATATGGACTCTCACCCGACCGGCTCGCCCAGGCTATACTCCAGACCCAACCCGACCTCATCGGCTTGAGTTGCCCCTTTACAACCCGCTACAGCCTCTTTCGCCAGACCGTCCAAAGCCTGCGCCAGGTTGCGCCTAAAATCCCTATCATCGCCGGCGGCATCCACCCAACCCTCTTTCCACAGCAAGTCCTCGAACAGGACGGCGTCGATATGGTCGTCATCGGCGAGGGCGAAAAGACTTTGGCAGAGTTAATCCGTAGATACGGCGAGTTGAACCGGCTGGAAGCGGAGGGCCTGGACGGCGTAGTCTGGTTGTCGGACGACCGGACAACGGTCGTTCCCAAGCGGAATTATGTTCAAAATCTGGACGAATTGCCGCTGCCTGCATTGGAATTGATGCCGGTTGAGCGCTATTTAGCGCGTTCGGGCGGGCGCTGGGCGTCTCGTCGGCTGCGCAGCCTGCCGCTGCTCACCAGCCGCGCCTGCCCGGGACGCTGCTCGTTTTGCTCCAGCCGCGCCGTCCAAGGACCAATCTGGCGGGCGCATTCAGCCGAACGCGTCCTGCTTGAAATCGAGCGACTGGTCAAAGACTATCATCCGGCGCTAATTGCCTTCGAGGATGACCGGCTGACTTGGCAGCGGGAGCGGCTAATGGCTATCTGCAAAGGAATAGTCGAGCGAAGGCCGGCTGTCCGCTGGCACACGCCGAACGGCGTCCATGTCGCCGATTTGGACGAAGAATTACTTATCTGGATGAAGAAATCCGGCTGTGCATCGCTCAACCTGGCGATAGAGTCCGGCGACGATTACATCCTGCACAAGGTCATTGGCAAGAAAGCCACACGCCGGCAGGCGTTGGACGCAGCGGCGGCTTGCCGCCGGCTCGGCATCGCTGCCAACGGCTATTTTGTCGTCGGGATGCCCGGCGAAACCGAGCAAAGTTTGTTGAATACTTACGATTTATGTATGGAATTGCAGTTGGACGGTTTAGGCGTCTTCATCGCCACGCCGTTTCCCGGCACGCGGCTATTCGCCGACTGCGTTAAAAAGGGCTATATCGAGCCTAATTCGGTCTTCGATAAAATTGCTTCAGCCGACGACACCGCGCTGCTCAATTCGGCGCTGTTCGAGACGCCGACGCTCAAAGCCGAAAGACTAATTTGGTGGAAGCAGAAAATCGAGCGAGATTTTATTCGTCAACTTTACCGCCGTAAACCGGCGCTGAAATGGAAGCGGGCGGCGGCAAATTTGGCGCGCAAACTGCGAGTGTGGTATGATTAGCAGTTTAAGATTGCTTTTCTTATTAGCCTTTGTATTGAGATTAGCGCTGGCGGCGCTTATCTCCAGCGAGACGACTAAATCAAGCCTGCCGCAGTATAACGACGAACCGCTGCATTTTGAATATGTTAAGCATATTGCCGAACACCGCGCTATCCCCGTCTATAATCCGACTTTTGGTGGCGCCGGCAATCCGACCGCCGAATTCGTCCAGCCGCCGTTATATTACATACTCGCGGCGCAGGTCTTCAGGTGGAGTCGATTTCTTTGGCAAGGCTCGGAACTCTATGCAACGCGGTTTCTTTCTATATTATTTGGCTTGTTAGCAGGGATGGCGGCGCTGAGGATAGCGCGTTTATCCGGACTAAAGGAAAATGAATCACTGCTAACGACGGCTTGTATGCTGTTCTTCCCTAATGCAGTCGTGTTCACTTCGATTGTTAGCAATGATGCGTTGCTGATTGCTTTGAGTGCGATGTTTGTCGCCAGTTTGCTGTCGGGGCGGGCGTCCGGCGCCGGCTGGCGGCGCGTTATGATGACCGGCGTTATGTTGGGACTGGCGGTTTTAACGAAACTTTCGGCGCTGTTATTGCTGCCGCTGGTATGGTTTGTTGCGCCGCCGGGACTTAGACGCGGCGAGGCCTGGCTCAGGCGCGGCGTGGCGTTATGTATCGCCGCGGTTATGATTTTACCCTTGTTGGCTTGGAATTGGAGTCAATACGACCGGCTTGTGCCGCTGGCTTCGGGTTATTCACCAGCCGAAGTGACGCAATGGACGAACGGGGCGATATATCATCCCTGGGCGGCGCTGAAGTATTGTCTGCGCTCGGCGGTCGTGCCATTCGATGCGCTGTGGGGCAGCATTCCGGCTAAATCGATAACGGTCGTCTGGCTGATAGTATGGCTGGGATTTATGCTTGTCGGTTTGTATTTTTGGCGGAGAGAAGGTTTGAACAATTTGGTTTTGATTCTCTTAGTGTTGGTTCTGGCGGGATTCCTCGCACACAATGTTAAACTGTTTCAAGTTGAATTTCGCTTGCTGGCGCCAGCCTTTACCGGTTTCGCAATGCTCACGGCGCTGGGCGCCAGCCGGCTTATCAGATTGAAGTCGCCGCCGATGGCGCTGTTTTTAGCCGCGCCGGTTTTAGCGCTGCCGTTTTTATAAAATGGATCGATTGGCTAAAGTGGACAAAGTAATGGATATAGGATTTATTAGGCAACGCGGCGTTTACTATTCCTTATAGTATGTTATGCTGAACGAAGTGAAGAATCTCGTCTCCGTTGTTTCAGACGAGATGCTCCACTTCGTTCAGCATAACACCTTGCCAGTGTAATATCTAATGCGTCGATACACTTACTTCCTGTATCCTCTATCTTTAGGAAATGGCGGCTGGTCGGGGATTTTTCTCGGCTCTTTGGTTATTTTATCCATCAAGTAATTAATTGTATAGTCAAGCGAGGGGTCTTTGCCCTGCATCAGTGAAGCCGGGTCGTCCACGACGACGATGTCCGGGTCGGTGCCCCAGCCTTCGATGAGCCACTTGCCATCTTTCATTCCCCAGCCGGTGAATTCAGGCTGCGTAGTCATACCGCGGTCTATGAAGGGTTTATCGCCGCGGATGCCGACCCAGCCGCCCCAAGTGCGCGTTCCGATGACCGGTCCAAGACCAAGGCTCTTGAAACCCTCGGTGAATGTCTCGCCGTCTGAGCCGGTTTCGCCGTTGCATACCGCTGCCATAAAACCAAAAAAGGCTGTCGAAGGCCGCCGGTATTTCAAGCCGTGCCGCGCCATCCCCATCGACCATAAATCGCGCGCCAAGTGCGATAGAATCATCTCTGCCACAAAGCCGCCGCCGTTATAACGCACATCCATTATCAGCCCCTCTTTGTTGTGCTGAGGCTGGTAACCGGCCGTGAATTCGGACAAGCCTGATCCACCCATATCGGTTAAGTGAATGTAACCGAGTTTGCCGCCTGAGATCTTATCGACATACGCCTTGCGCCCGTCCACCCAATCGTTGTAACGCAGATAATATTCTGTGCCAAGCGGCTTAACAACTACTTCGCGCGCGCCGTCGAGCGCCGGTTTGGCGTTGAGAGACACTGTGGTAATCTTGTCAGCCCTTCCGAGCAACAGCTCGAACCAGTTGGGAACGCTGTTGGTCGGGCGGCCGTTAATGGCGACAATGTAATCGCCGGCTTTAGCGTCGATGCCCGGCGCCGCCAAAGGCGAACTTGATTTAGGTTCCCAGGGGCGGCCGGCAATTACTCTTGTGATGCGGATGAAACCAGAGTTATCACGGACATAATCCACGCCGAGCAGCCCGGTGTTATAATATTTTGGCCGTCGCTGGTCGCCGCCCCAGACATAGGTGTGCGAGCAGTTCAACTCGGCGAACAGTTCGCCGATGAGGTCGTTCAGTTCGTCGCGCGTCGAAATGCGCTGAGCCAGCGGTTCATACTTGGCGCGCACGGCTTTCCAGTCCACGCCGTGCATATTCGGATCCCAGAAGAAGTCGCGTTGCAAACGCCAGGCTTCATCGAACATCTGCCGCCATTCCGGACGCACATCCACGCGCATTTCCCATTTGGAGAGCTCCACATTCTTGCTCTCTTCTTCGGGCTTATCTCCGCCGCCCCATTTGCCGCCCCAGCCGCCGCCATCTTCGTCGATGCCCATAACCGTGAACTCGCCGCGCTTATAAATCAGCAATTTCTTTCCGTCGCGCGAGATGTCATAGCCGTCGATGCCTTCAGCCGCGACCTTATCCTTCTTCTTTTTAATATCGAAGCGATGTAAATTCAACCGTCCCTTTTCTTCCTCGAACAAATCATCGCCGAGCATCCCGTCATTTTCCCACGACAGGAAGAACAACTTGCCTTCGACTGCCCATAAACCGCCATAGTTGCCGGCCGGCGCCGGCGCTACAGCCATTCGCATCGGCAATCCATCGAAGTCGACTTCAACCTTGACCGGCTCTTTCTTCTCCTCGGTTTTTTCGTCTTTGTCCTTCTTCTTACCTTTATCATCTTTCTTTTCATCTTTACCTTTGTCCGCCTTGTCTTTGTTTTTCATCCAAGGCGGTTCCTCTTCGACTTCTGGGTCGATTTGAGGCGCAAATGGCGATAGACAGTCCTTCTTCAGCGAAAATACATAAAGCCGTGTGCGTTTGTCGAGGATGTAGGTCATCTCCATTCCGTCCAGGCGCGGATTGGCGTCGCGGTCGGACAGGATATAAAGATATTTGCCGTCGGGCGCCCAAGATGGGCTGGCGCTATTATAGAATTCGTCGGTTAGGTTATAAACCTTCTTCGTTTGGGCGTCCCAAATACGAATGACCGAGTTGTAATTCTTGACAGCGCTGGCATAAGCCAGATAGCGGCTGTCGGGCGACCAGACCATCTGGCGCACTTCCCACTCGGAACGTTCGACTTTCTCGGTCTTGCCTGAGGCGGCATCCATCACCAGCAGTTCGCACTCTTCATTGCCGAAGGCAAGCGACTTGCCATCGGGCGACCATACCGGCGCGGTGTGCCAGCCGCGGCCGTCTGTGCCGATAAATTTGGCTTCGCCGCCGGTCGACGGGTAGGTGAACAACTGTTCTTCACCGGACACATCCGACCAGACTGCAATGCTTTTGCCGTCCGGCGACCAGCGGGGATTTTTCTCTTTGGAACCCGGACTATTGGTGATTTGCCGAATCAAGCCTTCGCCTTTGGACGGCGCGGTCGCGACCTCGCCGCGGGCATTTAGCAACACCCGCTTGCCGTCGGGCGATAGTTCGAAGTCAGAGATAAATTGCTTGGGATCGATATATTTCACGCGTGCCTGAACGCGGTCGCTGGGCAGTTGAATTTCAACTTTGGCGGTCTTTTCGCTCTTAATATCGAACGCCCAGATGTCCATCCCCGCTTGATAGACGATTTTATCGCTGCCCAGCGAGGGGAAGCGGGCGTCGAACTCCTTATGCTGCGTGTGCTGCTTGTGGTCCGAACCATCCGGCTTCATCGAGTGGATATTAGCGCGGCTGTCCATATTGGACAGGAAATAAACGCGCCCGTTGGAGTGCCACATCGGGAAGCCGTAATCGCCCTGCCAGTCCTTGTAAGGCGGCTTTTCAGTGATGTTCTCGAACTGCGGGACAGACATATCGCCGACCCAGATGTCCATCGCCCAGCCGCCTTGATAGCGCTTCCAGCGATGGTTCTCGAGCGTAGTCGGATTGAAGGCGATACGTTTGCCGTTAGGTTCGAAAGCGATCAAAGCGGCTTTGTCCAGTCCGATGGAAACGGGCAGGCTGCCTTTGGGGCTGACTTTATAGATACGCCAGCCGCGGTAGGGAATATCGCGGGTCGAGCGAAACAGGATGCTGCCGTCCGGCGTCCAGCCGATGGTCTGATCGCGGTCGGGATGGAAGGTCAAACGGCGCGGCTCGCCGCCGGATGATGGGATGATATAAACATCATCCTGACCATCGTCCTGACCAGTGAAAGCAATGTATTTACCGTCGGGAGAAAACTTGGCGTAGCGCTCTTCGCCTTCGTGAGTAGTAAGGCGCATAGCAACACCGCCGGCAAGCGGCGCTTTCCAGAGGTCGCCTTCGGATGTGAAGACAATCCAGTCGCCGGAAATAGTCGGATACCGGAAAAAGCCCGGCTTGGCGCCTTCAGGCGCGGCTTCCGGCGCGCCGGCGCCGACGAAAACTAAAATTATCGCCGCGCAGGCGATAAGACTTATTAGAACTCGGTTAAGAATGCGGTTCATTAGGGATAGTCCTTAAGGTGATATTGGCGCGAATGCGCTGAAAAGAAAGGCGATATACTAAATTAGACTTAAGAGTGTGAGGATATGTTTCGTAAAAAGAGAATTAACAGCAGATTAAGCGGATTGAGCAGAAATCTTGTATCTGCTAAATCCGCTAAATCCGCTGTCAACCGCAGAGGGTTGACAGCGGTTTAACCGCCCGCTGCCGACTCGTCGTAATCGGCAGCCTGTGTGTCTCTCCCCCCGCTTGCGGGGGGATGTAAGGGGGGTGTAATGTTCGGGCTGAGTCGCTCGACCTCCTATCGGCTGTTTATACTCTGTGGTTGACAGCCAAATTTACGCGTCAGGTGAAAACACCTGACGCAACTACTTTATCACTCTAAACGAAGTGAAGAGTCTCGTCCAGACGAGTTCCATCACTTCGTTCAGGTTGACACTGTCACTATCCCTGCCGCTCGATCTTATACTTCTTGTAGTATTTATCCACGCGCCCGGCGGTATCGACTAACTTCTGCTTGCCGGTGTAAAACGGATGGCAAGCCGAACAGATTTCGATCTTCATATCGCCTACTGTCGTGCGGGTTTGGAACGTATTCCCGCAAGCGCAGGACACGGTGGCAAGGTTGTATTTGGGGTGAATTTTGTCTTGCATTTAATGAATTTAGAATTTAGAATTTAGAATAAGTAATATAATAAATAATCCCCGGAACTCAATAGTTTTGGATGCGTATTTTAAGAAAAACTAAAAGTCGGCCGTTCTGTGCAGTTTTACTTAAAAATGCTATTTTTTATAATAATCATATAATTTAAACTTATCTCTTGACTTTCTATCTAATTCATATTAAATATACAATAAAATTATCAACAAATATGCAGACCTATCGACCCGCACAATCACCGCCAAATCTGGTTCTCTTATCGATTGCGGCAATATTTTCGCTCGTCAGCATTGGATGCTCCGATACTGTTGTTTTATTTCCACCGATGACTTTCGAAGTGCGCAATGAGTTACTCGATAGCCTTCACTTTGTTAACCTTGAATATATGGACTTTTCGCTGCCAAAAGGTTATGTTGCTCTCCACGATTCAATTATCAATAAAGCCAATATTGCGATGAATGGACAATATGAAGATGAAATTCCAATATTCGAGTTGAAATCAGGATATTATTGCCAGGCCGATTCACTTAATTTGTTGCTTATATCACAAGCGGGCGGCGAATTTTGGTCGAAAAGCGAGTTCCACATTGCAGTTAGAAATTACGATGTTGCCTATCAGAAGTTCGCCCCTGATGCTCAAACCACTGTTTTCTCGATAAACGGCATTAATTGCTGGCAGGCTCGCCGGATCGAAGGGAAACGTATTCACTTCCGTTGGATTTTCGGAGATAATTCCGAGAAGAAACCTACACAAATAGATTTTTTTTATATTGCATTACCCGACGCCGATATGGGGCGTGTAATTGAATCAATGCTCGGCACAGTTCGATTAACACATTAAACCGGGAGGTCGAATGCGCTCTCTTCGGACTTTTGTAGCATTTCTGCTGTTGGTCTCTTTGTTGGCAGGATGCTATGCGGTTCAGTATAAAATGGGCAATGGACCACAAACAGGACAAACCGATAGCGCCCGCCAGTGGTATATCCTGTGGGGTTTAATTCCCATTAATTCAGTCGATGTTCAAGGAATGGTAGGCACGACGAAAGACTACCAGGTGCGAGTCGCTTGGGAACCCACCGATGTCGCCATTAACATCGTTCTTGGCAGTTTCATAACTGTCTACTCACAATCGGTTACAGTTAAAAAGTAACCTGTGTTTTATCATTCATCGATTTGCATTCGATAAGTTAAAGGGCTGTCAAGATTTTAGACAGCCCTTTTGTTTGTATTTAATCACTATAAGTTTGTCAGATTTTACTCTTAAGTTTAGGATTAGTTGCAAGTAATCTAAAAGTCTATTAAATTATCTTAATTTAGAACATTTCATAAATTTATACAAGTGACAACCGAACGAACTAAAGCCTGCATCATCGATCGCGTTGGGATGGAGCGCACATTGGCGCGTCTGGCGGCGGAAATAGTCGAACGCAACCGCGGGGCTGGGAATATAGCCCTCATCGGCATCCGCACACGCGGCGCGCCGTTAGCGCACCGGCTCGCCAAACTCATCTCCAGCCTCGAAGGCGGCAAGAACATCCCAGTCGGCATACTCGACATCACGCTCTATCGCGACGACTACCTCATCTCGCGCAAAACGCCCAAAGTGCGCGCTACCGAAATCCCGTTCGACATTCAGGACCGCGCCGTCGTGCTTGTTGACGATGTGCTATATACCGGCCGGACGGTGCGCGCCGCCATCGACGCCGTGCTCGACTACGGACGCCCGGACCGGATCCAACTGGCGGTCTTAGTGGACAGAGGCGGCCGTGAAATGCCTGTCGCCGGAGATTTCGTCGGCAAGAAGTTGGTAACCTCACCCGGCGAAGAGGTGCGCGTCCACCTCGAAGAAGTGGACGGCAGGGACGAAGTCATTATCGTGGAGTTATCCAGTGAGTCCGCATAACAAAATTGACCTCGAACCGCCGGTTCTAACGCATCTGCTCGGACTCGACGGCGTGCCGGAACCGGTCATCACCGAAATTCTCGACACTGCCGAGAATTTCCTCGCTGTTCTTGAGCGCCCGATCCCCAAAGTGCCTTCCCTGCGCGGCGTCACCGTCGCCAATCTGTTTTTCGAGAACTCCACCCGCACCCGCATCTCCTTCGAACTCGCTGAAAAACGGCTCTCCGCCGACACCATAAACTTTTCGACCTCCGGTTCATCCGTCGCCAAAGGCGAGACGCTGCTCGACACCGTCAAGAACATCGAGGCGATGAAAGTCGATGTAGTGGTGATGCGGCATTGGGCAGCAGGCTCGTCGAAGTTTCTCGCCGACCGCATCGACGCCAAAGTCGTCAACGCCGGCGACGGCACCCACGAGCATCCCACACAAGGATTGCTCGATATGCTGACCATTCGTCGCAAGTTAGGCGCCCTTAAAGGCTTAAAAGTCCTCATCCTTGGCGACATCGCCCACAGCCGCGTCGCCCGCTCGAACATCTTCGGGCTGCTCAACTGCGGCGCTGAAGTCAAGGTCTGCGGACCAGCGACCCTCATTCCGCGCGAAGCCGAATCGCTGGGCGTCGAGGTCATCCCTGACCTGGACGAAGGCTTGAAATGGTGCAATGTAGTGAATGTGCTAAGGTTACAGTTAGAGCGGATGAGCCAGGGACTTATTCCTTCTTTAAGAGACTACCAGCGCCGCTACGGACTGACTCGTCTCCGCCTTGAAAAAGCCGCCAAAGATATTGTCGTGATGCATCCCGGCCCTATGAACCGCGGCGTCGAAATCGACTCGAATGTGGCTGATGGACCTTGGTCGGTCATCCTTTCGCAAGTTAAGCACGGCGTGGCGGTTAGAATGGCGGCGCTGTTCCTTATTTCCGGACGGGAAAAGGATGAAGGATGAAAGGAATTTAGAATAATAAATTCAATTTATAATAATGTCGAATTTTAGAATAAATCTGCAGCAGACCGGCTGGCATTGTCTTACCGATGAAAGGATTGCTTTTATCGGCGCGCGCCTCATCGACCCGCAAATCAACCTCGATGCCGTCCAAGATATTATCATCGAAAGCGGTCGGATTGCGCATATCGGCAAATTCCCGGCAAATTGGCAGGGCGAGCGCATAAAAGCAGCGGGGAATATCATCTGCCCCGGCTTTTTCGATATGCACACGCATTTGCGCGAGCCGGGCTTTGAGCATAAGGAGTCTGTCCTGAGCGGCTGTTTAGCGGCGGCGGCCGGTGGATTCACCGGCGTCGCCTGTATGCCCAATACCGACCCGGCTATAGACACCCCCGGCATCGTCCAGTTCATCCGGCAGCAAGCCGAAGGTCAGCCGGTCGAGGTTCACCCGGTCGCAGCCGTCACTAAAGGACGCAAAGGCGAGGTTTTAAGCGAGATGGTGGAACTCGCTGAATGCGGCGTTACAGCATTTTCAGACGACGGCTCCCCAGTGGCTTCGGCTGGCCTTATGCGCCGGGCTATGGAATATGCTAAAATGTTGAAGGCGGTCATAATCGAGCATTGCGAAGAGCCGACCTTGACCGCCAATGGCGTTATGCACGAAGGCGCGTTTTCGACCCGCCTGGGGCTGCCCGGCTGGCCGTCGGTTGGGGAAGAATTAGCCGTTCAGCGCAACATCTCTCTCGCCGGCTACACCGGCGGCCGGCTCCATATTGCCCACATCTCGACCCGCGCCGGCGCCGAACTTGTTCGCCGCGCCAAACAAGAAGGAATGAACATCACCGCCGAGGTTACTCCCCAGCATCTGACACTTACCTGTGAGATGTTAACAGGTTACGACAGCGATTTCAAGGTCAATCCGCCCTTGCGCGAAACTGAAGATTGCGAAATCCTGCTCCAAGCCTTGGCTGACGGCGTTATCGACTGCATTGCCACTGACCATGCGCCGCACACCGACGATGAGAAAGCCGTCGAATTTATCCGCGCGCCGTTCGGAATGCTCGGACTAGAAACCGCGCTAGGTGTCATTTATACGAAATTAGTTCTATCCGGAAAGTTGAGTTTGACGCGTTTCATCGACGCGATGTCGGTCAAGCCGCGCCAAATACTGAACTTGCCGGCAGCCACAATTGCCGTCGGCGCACCGGCTAACCTGACGATATTCGATCCAAATTTAAAGTGGACAGTCGATCGCAATAAGATGAACTCCAAATCACATAACACGCCATTCCACAGTTGGGAATTAACCGGCCGGGCGGTGGGGGTGGTCAATCGCGGTATAGTGTGGATGATAAAGCAGGCGTTGCTCTGTTATCCTGAACAAAGTGAAGTATCCCGTCCCCTTTTTCAGATGAGCGCTTCACTGCGTTCAGCATAAAATTAACCATTATGTCATTGATATTTGCGTAGTTTAGATTATTGCTTATTTTACTAACTAACGATGACGGCGTCTACGCGCCGGGTTTGAAAGCCTTGAAGGACGCGCTGGAAGACTTGGGTGAGCTCTGGGTGGTCGCGCCGGCGGCTGAACAGAGCGGCGTCAGCCATGCCTTTTCACTGTCGGGTCCCCTGCGCGTAGAAGAGGTCGTCTGGAACGGTCATCGCTTCGGTTTGGCGGTGAACGGCACGCCGGTCGATGCGGTGAAACTTGCCGTGCGAGCGCTGCTGCCCAAGATGCCGGATTTAATCGTCTCCGGCATCAATCGTGGCGAGAACAGCGGCGTGGACCTGTTTTACAGCGGCACAGTGGCTGGAGCGATGGAAGCCGCCCTGCTCGGCATCCCCGCCATTGCCATATCGCAATCGCTGCGCTCGCTCGGTGAAAAGGTTACGCGCGACCCTTGGGGACATAAGAAAGTAGATTACGCGGCGTCGATGTTTTTCGCACGGAAAGTGTGCGAACAGGTCATCGCCAACGGACTGCCTAAGGGAACGATGCTGAATGTGAATGTGCCTCTGCTGCCGGTCGATAAATTGAAAGGCGTGAAAATCACGCGTCAGGCGGCTTCTTATTATATTGAGACATTGGAGAAGCGCCGCGATCCGCGCGGCGTCGGCTACCTGTGGAAGCATTGGCAAAAAGCGCTGCTGGACGACGGCGATGACAGCGATGTCAAAGCCGTCGATGAGGGCTATGTTTCGATTACGCCGATTCAGCCGCAATTAACCGACGAGAAAACACTCGATAATCTCCAGGTTTGTAAGTGGTTTTAGTCGAAAGGACTGGCTACAAGTGAAACGTGAGACAATCTTAATCCTCGATTTCGGGTCGCAATACACTCAACTCATCGCCCGGCGCTGCCGTGAAGAGGGAGTTTTCAGTTGGATTGAGCCTTGGGACTACCCACTGGAATCGATTCGGGCGATGGCGCCGGTCGGAGTAGTTTTATCCGGCGGACCGAACAGCGTCTATGCCGTGGGAGCGCCGGTGCGTTGGGAGGACCTGGCGGCGCTTGGCTTTCCGCTTCTCGGCATCTGTTACGGGCTGCAGGCGATGATGTTGCGAGAAGGCGGCGCGGTCGAAGCCGGCCAAGTGCGCGAATATGGCCGTGCCAAAATCGAGCGCCGCGGTTCGAGCCGCCTACTCTATGGATTAGCCGAACACGAACCGGTCTGGATGAGTCACGGCGACCATACCACAAAACTACCGGAGGGCTGGAAGATTACGGCGGTTAGCGACGCCGGTCTCATCGCGGCCGTCGAACATCTCCAGAAGCCTTTTTATGGCGTCCAATTTCACCCGGAAGTCAGCCACACGCCCTCCGGCGATAAGATCATCCACAACTTCCTCTATCGCATCTGCAAAGCCCGCGGCGGCTGGAATATGGCTTCCTATGCTGAAGAGGCGGCGGTGTCGATTAGAAACCGGCTGAAGGACGGACTAGCCATTTGCGCGCTGTCCGGCGGCGTGGACTCGTCGGTAGCCACTACGCTCGTGTATAAAGCCGCGCCGGACAAACTGCGCGGCGTGTTCGTCGATAACGGTTTGCTGCGAAAAAATGAGGCGCAGGAAGTCGAAGCCGTATTTAAACCGCGTTTGGGCGAGGCTTTAAAGGTTGTCAAAGCCGGTTCAGAGTTCCTCGCCGATCTGCGCGGTGTAGCAGAGCCAGAAAAGAAACGCAAACTCATCGGACATCGTTTCATCGAGGTCTTTAAGAATGAAGCCCGGCGTTTCAGCGATGCCAAATATCTCGTTCAAGGCACGCTATATCCGGATGTCATCGAGTCGGCGTCGTCGCGCGGCCCAGCCGAGGTCATCAAGACCCATCATAATGTCGGCGGTCTGCCTCAGGAGTTGGGTTTTGAATTAATCGAACCTTTGCGCGACCTATTCAAAGACGAAGTGCGCCGTCTGGGGCGCGAGTTGGGCTTGCCGGAGTCGATTTTAATGCGGCATCCTTTCCCTGGCCCTGGCTTGGCGGTGCGGATTATCGGCGAAGTAACGCTGGAAGCGGTTAAAATACTGCAGGAAGTAGATGCTGTTTTTAGCGAAGAATTACGCGCCGAAGGCTGGTATGAGCGGGTCTCGCAAGCCTTCGCCGCGCTGCTGCCGGTTAAATCGGTCGGCGTAATGGGCGACAGCCGGACTTACGAGCAGGTCGCAGTGTTGCGCTCCGTTGACACACGCGATTTTATGACCGCCGATTTCTCGCCTCTACCCCACGCGTTCCTCGCCAGAGTGGCTTCACGCATCGCCAACGAAGTGCGTGGCGTCAACCGCGTCGTTTATGACATAACCTCCAAACCACCAGCGACCATCGAATGGGAGTAATTGGAGGATGATAGAATTAGAAATATTCCGGTAAAATAAACCAGTTTGCGCTTCCTAAAACACGCTAAATGTCATCTCATTTCATAAGGAATTAAGTATCCGAGTATCTTATTCATACATATCTGTTTTAGTAATTCTTTTATCTTTCGGCGCTCGACATCTGGTGGCGGTTCAGCCGGAAGACTCGGAGAACGCCTACAATTCTATAACGACTCTCTTCGATAGCGGCGACTGGGAACGCTGCATCGTTCAAGCCGATTCATTCCGTTTAAAACATCCGAATTCGCGCCGTTTATCGTCGGTTATCTTTCTCACTGCCCAATCCGCGCTAAAACTTCGTGCGCTTGACCGGGCGCAGATGGAAGCGCAGCGGTTGAAGTTGCAGTTCCCCGATTCGGAATATATCGACGACGCGCGGATGATCGAAGCCGAATGCGCGTTGCTGGCCGGGCGCTGGGAAGAGGCTGAGCGGCATCTGGATTGGACGCTCGGCTTTGCGGATGACCTGCAGTTGAGCGCGTTGGCGCGCCGGCGGCGCGAAGAACTGCAGGTTTATTTAGCCACTCTTAAAGCGCAGCTCAAGACCGCTAAAAGCCGCTTGTCAGATACAGCCGGCGTCGGGCTGATACTGCCCATAACCGGCGCGGTGAGCGAAGCCGCCGAATCCTTTCTGCGTGGCTTCGAATGGTATCGCAAAAAGACCGGTCTGCCGCAGCCATTGATATGGGACAGCGAAGGCGATGCAGTGCGCGCCGTCAGATTGTTTCAAGCCGCGCGGCGCGACGGTAAAACTGCGCTTATCATCGGCGGACTGGAAGACGGCTCGGCGGCGGCGCTCGCTGCCATCGCGCAAGAGTTAGAACTGCCTTTTCTAACAACAGCCTGCGCTGACGAAGGGCTTGCCGCCATAGGACCGTTCGCTTTTCAAGGCCGGGCGGATAATTATAAATGCGGTCAAGCCTTGGCGCATTGGGCTATCGAAGAGCGGGGTTTGAACCGTTTCGCCGCGCTCGTGTCGAACACGAAATACGGCCGGCAGTTCGCCAGAGGTTTTCGCAATGTCATCGAAGCCGCCGGCGGCCGTCTGCTCGTCGAAGAGACCTATTATCCAGGAACAAGCGATTTCAGCGGGCATCTGCGGCAGATTCGCGCCCAAGGTATGCGGCTGCAATGGGACGACTCGCTGCGCGCCGCATTAGAATTCAACGGCAGCCTCATTTTAAGGGACACATTGCTGACTCCCACCGCCGAATTGCGCGACACACTGCTCAAGGTGACCTCACTGACCCAGAAGTTCTTAGATTCCTTATGGAACGAGCGACACAAGCGCATCAACCGCTGGATGGAGACTACCGGTCGGGAGGTCGATTCGCTGGGTTTTCCGCTGCAGATTTTCGACGGCATATTATTAGTAACCGAACCCGGCGCCATCGAAATCCTTTCCGCTCAATATGCGCGCTATAATTTTAGAGCCCAATTATTAGGAGATGAGAACTGGGCAATCAAGGAAACCTTGCTCAAAGTCTCCCGTTATATAGAGGGGATGGTTTTTGTCGAGCCATTTCCGACCAGACCCGGCGAAGAATTCGACCGCTTCTCGACTGAAATGAGAACTTCCAAAGACGGAGGTCAAATCAACCGCTATCATCTGGCTGGCGAACGGGCGGCACGGATGGCGGGATTCGCTGTCAAGCGTATCATTCTGCCCGGCGATATGCGTGAAACCCTGGCGCTCATTCGTGGCTTGCCGACGCTCTCCGGTCCGGTCGCGTTCGTCAAAGAGGAGCGCGTTGCGCGTGATGCAGCATTGATTCAATTTTCACAAGGCGAATTTAAGGCATTGGAAAAGTAAGGGATTTTTTATTATATTGATGCGTCTGGTTTTCCGCTGCCAACCGCTGTGGTTGACAGCCGAAGTATCTTATGTTGCGATGTTCGACCGTTGACTATGGCGAGTCAATGGCGGGCAAAATGCATTCTCGGTCTAACGGGAAATTCCACAATACCTCGTCATAATGTAAAATCACTTAAACCGGCAGAAACATAATAAACGGAACATAAAAATGCTCAAAACTATCATCGTCACCATCATCATCATTTCTCTCGTTTTACCGGGGTTAGCATTAGCCTCGAATCTACCGCGCTCACAGCAGGCGACGCTGATAGAATCGGTATCGCCGTCTGAAATAGCCGTGCGGGCAACCGGCCTAGGACATTGGGAGAAGGGCGATGGTAAGAAGAAAGACCTCGACAACTACCTGCTCGAACAGGCGCTGGTGGATGCGCGCAAAGCCGCGGTGTGGTTCGTCCTGTTCGGCGGCGCTGACCCGCTGCTGAAAAATGCGCCTGAAAGGACGGCATTTACGCCGCTGCAGGAAGAGTTTTTCGACATAACCAACATCCAGCGCTTTATCGCTTGGGAAGGACAGGATTTAATCAATCGCGTCAAGCGCGAGATTAAAAAGAACGCTGAATATGAACTGACCTTCGAAAAAGCGTTTAAAATCAACAAACAAGCCGTGCAGGAAGAACTCAGCAAGCGCGGCATTCTGCCGGCGCGCGAAGAATTAGCCGAAGCGCTGGGTAATCCATTCATTATGGTTCTGCCGGCTGTGAAGAAGGGCGAAAACCCCATCGCACTCATCCAATCGAATCAGGATATTTCGCATGCCGCCAAGGTCATCGAAGGCTATCTGACGGCGCGGCAATATGATGTGGTCGTTCCCGAACAGCAAGCCGCTCTGTCCGAACTCGCCGCCGCGCAGGGAATGATTAAGGGGCTCGATGAAGACCCTTCCTACGCTCTCGCGCTGTCCATCGGCAGCGATGTCTATATCACTTACGAAGTTACGCTTGAGTCGGCGCCGCGCAATACGAAGAAAGCCGTCGTCAATGTGCGGGCTTATGAGACGACCACGGCGCGGCTGCTTGGCACCGAAACCGGCTACTCGCCAACCGCGCAAGCCACGGATAAAGCCTTGATTGAGAATGCCGTCAACGACGCCATCGATAAAGTGTTGGCGCGCATCGCCGAATACTGGAAGAACGATATGCAGAACGGCGTCCAGTATCGGATAATCGTCAGCCTGGCACAGGGATTTGCACCGGACGATGTCGAAA
>Ga0194125_10005485_pt1 | contig 19234 bp, 15 predicted proteins | sample TA2KigC250mmetaG_FD_148626 | JGI IMG/M metagenome (GOLD analysis project Ga0194125, IMG submission 148626) | Freshwater microbial communities from Lake Tanganyika, Tanzania - TA2015034 Kigoma Deep Cast 250m | ecosystem: Environmental > Aquatic > Freshwater > Lake | place: Tanzania: Lake...
CACCTCTTGAGTTGCCGGATATGGCTAGTTTGGAGGGATTTACACTCGCTTGCTCTGTTGCTGCCTTCAGGACAGGTAGAAGCATCCGAGCAGTCTCTAGGTTTGCGCCAATAAAAATTGGACCTTTTATATTTTCAAAGAGAGTTTGATTGGCTTTTGGAAAGGACCTTTCTACAGATATTGGTCTGGGTCCCCACCAAAGAGGCACAAGAGTTACGTAACCTTTCTTTGCCACTTGAGCCGCAAATTCCAGTTCTAGATACATAAGTCCACCCGTGCCGTGCAAATAAATCAAAACAGGTAAACCCGTGCCACTCTTCGGCGCCCAAACTGCGGCTGCAACAGTCTTGCCGCCTTCAACATCGACCTCTATCCAATAATGGTTGAGCTCTTGCGATAGCTTGGCAATCCCATCACGAGCACCCTGAAGTTGATTTGGGTCGCCTCCCACTGGAATTGCATCGATTTTGCTCCAACTCACAGTCTTTGGTAACAAAAATGGAGTATGTAGCGATGGCGAGTAAGCAGTCCATTGCCAAAGATCAGCGGGCCATTGGATCTGCCAGCAAATGAGATTAGAGCCGAATCTAGTTAAGGGTTGATTGCATGATTGTCCAGCTTGTGGACCTGTGGCAGCAGATTCTGTAGTAGATGGAGTTGGTGTCGGAGTTGGTGTCGGTGTCGGAGTTGGCGTCGGTGTCGGAGTTGGTGTCGGTTGCGTTTTGGCAACAGCAACACCTTTATTCCACACTAATTTCCTACCACTTTTGATGCAGGTGTATTTCTTACCTTGATAGGTAGATTTAGCTCCCGCTTTCGAACATGTTGCTCCAGCTTTAGGAGGCGTTGCAGATTGCGATGGCGTCTGAGTCAAGGCAGTTGAGACGGCCATCAAGACGGGAAGAACTACCCGCGCTCTCACAATAACAATAGTAGGTTACGAGCGCTCAACTTTCATGTGAAGGCTCTCTTATTTGGATTTTCTGGAGTCGCTTACGCACACTCTAGGCCATTGCGTTGCCTAACCATCCGCTCTAAGGACTCAGAGGTTAAGTCGCAACGCGCACCCTGCCTAAATGATTCAAGTGGCATATCTGCGCCCTTACACTCGTTTAGACAGATGTCACACTTACGCGGCTCGGACACCGTGACGCTATGGCGACCGCTACGGTGTACGCGCATGTAGATACAGAACAAGCAGTAAGCGCCTCTGAAACCTTTGCTACGCGTATGCGCGGCAATTAGGGGTGTTAGCAAAGTGTTAGCAGATTAGAAAAAAGAAAACTAGATAGGCGCTTAAAGAAGGCAATTAGAAAGAAAACCGCAGGTCAAGTAGTGGTGGTGGGTAGTGGATTTGAACCACTGAAGGCATAGCCGGCGGATTTACAGTCCGCTCCCATTGGCCACTCGGGCAACCCACCATTTAGTACCTGTGAGCGCAAGGGTAACAACTCGCCCTCGCGCTCACAAATTGCTAATTTCTACTTGATTGACGCCTCATAAATGCTCTGAATTGTTCCATTCAGCATTGCATCAAAATCAGTATCGCTTTGCTGAGCGCTTAATCCCTCTGCTAATGCCCTAGAGAAAGAGGCAATAACGCCAGTATTTTCGGCCAGCATCTTATTGGCCACATCTCTGGAATAGCCACCAGAGAGAGCAACCACACGAACTACGCGAGGATGATCTACTAGTTCAATATAGAGATTTGCCTTTGTTGGCAGGGAGAGTTTAAGCATGATGTTTTGATTACCACTTAAATTATTTGCTTGGTCTATTAAATGCCTCTTTAGGATCTCTTCAGCTTCTGCCTTCTCTGCACTCTTAATATTCACTTCAGGCTCAATTATTGGAACAAGGCCACCGGCGATGATTTCCTTACCAACTTCGAATTGCTGCTTAACAATTGCATCAATTCCTACAGGATTTGCCATATTAATTACTGAGCGCATTTTTGTACCAAAGACTGCATGCTTATTAGCTGCTGCAATTCTTGCACCAAGTTCTGGAATCGGCTTCATCAATTGAACGCTATTTGCTTCATCAGCAAGACCATTGTCTACCTTAAGGAAAGGTACGACGCGCTTCTTGGTCCAGAGATATTCAGCTGATCCAAGACCATCGATGGTGCGCTCCATTGTCATCTCAAACAGGATCGCACCGATAACCCGCTCGCCACTAAATACTGGAGACTTAATCAAGCGTGAGCGCATCTCATGTATTCGATCAAACATCTCTGCTTCATTTGAATATGCAGACTCGGTAACGCCATATAGCGCTAAGGTCTTTGGCGTGCTGCCACCTGATTGATCTAAAGCAGCAATAAAGCCTCTGCCAGATTTAACTTGCGCAAACATTTCATTATTCATCCATACTCCTCAAAGAGTTTTGGTTAGATTTTAAGATCCCTGGTTGCCCCGCATACAACGCCTAATCCGAGAAAGCCCTAATTCTAATAGGTCATTTAGGGCCCAAACAACCAATGATTTCTCGCTCAAAATCGCCTCGCGATACGGTAGTGCCATGGCTGATAGCAGTTTCGATATCGTCTCGAAAATTGATCGGATGGAGTTAGATAACGCTTTGAATCAGGCTGCCCGAGAAGTTGCTACCCGGTTTGATTTCAAGAACACCGGGGCGAAAATAGAGATGTCTGGTGAGAAGATCTTGGTTGAGGCTGAAACTGAAGAGAGGGCAAAGGCAGCGCTTGACGTATTAAAAGAGAAAATGATCAAGAGAACAGTTTCTCTGAAGCACCTAGATATTGCAGAGCCTTCCCAAAGTGGAAAGGTTCTTCGAATCTTCTGCACCTTGAAAGAGGGCATCTCCCAGGAAAATGCTAAGAAAATCACAAAGTTACTAAAGGATGATGGTCCCAAATCCATCAGAGCACAGATTCAAGGTGATGAACTTCGTGTTTCTAGTAGGAGTCGCGATGACTTACAGAGCGCTATTGCACTAATCAAGGGAGCCAAGCTGGACTTTGCTGTTCAGTTCACTAACTATCGATGACCAAATTTAGCAAAGGTCTGCTTTTCGGTGCCTCTGCCTACATCATCTGGGGATTGTTACCACTTTACTGGAAGTTAGTTGAAGATGCTGGAGCTTATGAAGTTCTGGCTCACCGTGGTATCTGGTCACTTCTTATTTGTTTTTCACTCCTTGCTTTAAGAAAGCAACTTAAGAGCGCCTATGAAATGGTTCGTTCGTCTCGCACGCTATCTCTTCTATTTCTGGCCTCAGGTCTATTGACTATTAATTGGGGTGTCTATATCTGGTCAGTAATGGTTGATCGAGTAGTTGAAGCAGCACTTGGTTATTACATAACACCGCTAATCAATGTCACCTTCGGAGTTCTTTTGCTTCGGGAAAAATTGAGACCTTCTCAATGGAGCGCTGTGGCACTGGCCTTAGTGGGGGTAGTCATTCTTACCATTGGATATGGCTCACTTCCTTGGATTGCGCTAGTTTTAGCGATTTCCTGGGGCAGCTATAGCTTGATCAAGAAGTCATTGAATCTTGGGGCCCTTGAAACCTTGTCTTTAGAGACACTCTTCGCTTTTCTACCCAACTTAGTTTTTCTACTAATTATCGAAAGTAATGGTAGCGCTGAATTCGGTTCAACTTGGGCCATGTCCATCCTTCTTTTTGGGGCAGGTGCTGCCACTGTTATTCCCCTACTGCTATTTAATGGAGCAACTACTAGATTGCCCCTGAGTACTGTTGGAATGTTGCAGTATATAACTCCAACAATCATGTTCTTTATCGGCATATATGTAAATAGTGAAGATATCTCAACAACTAAAGTCCTTGGTTTTATCTCAATCTGGTTAGCTCTAGCTGTATTAAGTCGCGATTTATATCGCTCAAGCCGTGCGCTCGATGACGGAATCGCAAAGGCTCTCTAGCGCGCTGCGAGCAGGTACCAGTGGAAGTGGAATAAGAAGCTCCTTGGCTTGACGTGATAGTCCATGAAGATAGTTTCTTGCATCCTTTAGCGCTTGGTGATTACGAAGCTTAGAGAGAACTTCAGATATTTCCTCATCAGGTATGGGGCTCAAAAGTGTTTGCTTAAGCTCTTGATCGTCCTCTCGCTTGGAATTGATTATCTGTAGAGTCACTAGCGTTGGAATGCCTTCTCTTAGATCAGTTCCTGGCGCCTTTCCTGACTGCACAACATCGCTGGTAATATCGATAACATCGTCTGCTAATTGGAATGCAATGCCAATCTTTTCCCCAAATTTTGTCAGCGTTTCAACCATTTCCCTATCGGCTCCTGAGAGCAGCGCACCAAGTCGTGCACTAGTTGCAACTAACGATCCAGTCTTGTCTGAGACAACTTGAAAGTAATGATTTAGTGCATCATCTCCAGTTTTTGCTCCTTGAGTCTCTTGAATCTGGCCGATAACCAGCCTTTCAAAGGTTCTTGCTTGCAGGCGCACTGCCTCTGGTCCTAAATCTGCCAATAAATCTGAGGCTTTCGAGAAGAGGTAGTCACCGGTGAGAATTGCAACGGTGTTGCTCCAGCGACTATTGGCGCTAGTGACCCCACGTCGTAATTTGGCTTCATCCATAACATCATCGTGATAGAGAGTCGCTACATGGGTCAATTCACAGACTGCTGCGGCTGCAATCACTTTACTACTTTGCCCCTTGCCAAAGTGGGAAGCAAGAAGAGTAATTAGAGGACGAAATCTTTTCCCTCCAGCTTCAACTAGATGGCGAGATGTTTCAATTAGTAGCGGGTAATCACCTTGGATATGGCTACTTAGTAGCTCTTCTACTTGATCGAGGCCAGCCAAAAGCTCCTTCTCAAGATTCTTATCAAGATTGGCAATCCCTAAGTTAGCCATGATTAGCGTGCGAAGGTAGAAAAGGTGGAAATGAAATCAAGTAATGGCGCCGGGAATAAACCTAGAGCCAGAGTAGTAATAGCCGCGATCCAGATTGTTAGATTGGTATAGAGAGAAGGAATTGCCACTGTAACAGTGTCTTGTTTTGAATCAGTGAAGAAAATCATCACAATTACTCTGACATAAAAGAAGGCGGCAATAGCACTCGATAGGACACCGGCTACAACCACTGCAATATTTCCGCTCTCATAGGCTGCGGTAAAGATTGTGAATTTCCCGATAAAACCTGCAGTTAGTGGAATTCCAGCGAATGAGAGAAGAAATACTGAAAAGATTAGCGCCATCGCGGGCGAGCGTTTAGAAAGTCCTATCCACCGGTTTAGATCTCCTACTTCACCCGATGAGTCTCTTACTAGAGTAACTAGAGCAAATGCGCCAATAGTGGTGATCCCATAGCTGGCTAGATAAAACAGTGAGGCCCTTAGGCCCTCTTGATTTAATGCGATGACTCCCGTGAGTAGAAATCCCGCGTGGGCTATTGAAGAATAGGCCAGCATTCGCTTGATATCTCTCTGGGCAATAGCAATTACCGAGCCAACGACCATTGTCAAGATTGCTACAGCAGTAAGTATTGGCTTCCAGCTGTACACTGCCCCGCCAAGTGAGACATAGAAAATTCGAAGTATCGCGCCAAAGGCCGCGACCTTGGTTGCTGCTGCCATGAAAGCAGTTATTGGAGTTGGAGCTCCTTGATAGACATCAGGAGTCCAGGCATGAAATGGGGCTGCGCCAACCTTAAAGAGTAAGCCAACGCTTAGTGAGACCATGCCGATAATTAGGAAAACATCATTTCCCGGGCCACCTGATACTGCGCTTCGAATTCCAGCAAGTGAGACATCGCCAGCAAATCCATAAAGAAATGCTGCTCCAAAGAGAAAGAAGGCCGATGAGTAAGCTCCCAGTAAAAAGTACTTGAGTGCCGCCTCTTGCGAAAGAAGTCTTCGTCTACGGGAGAGACCTGCCATCAAATAAAGAGGTAGTGAGAGAACTTCTAGAGCGACAAATAGCGTGATCAAGTCGTTAGCAGCTGGAAATATCATCATGCCGCCAATTGCGAAGAGCGTTAGTGGGTAGACCTCAGATTGAATTCTTCCAGATTCAAGAGCTCTTGCCTCTTCGCTAGAGCCTGGGACTGCAGAAGCTTGAGCAGCAAAGGCATCGATATCTGCAATCAGTAGGAAAGCAAATAGTGAGAGAATAAGAATCGTCCCCTGCATAAACAACACTGGCCCATCTATAACCACAGAATTAACAGCAGCAGTTGTAGTGGCGCTACCACGAAGGTTCCACACCTGAGAAAGACTCAATACAACCGCCCCAAGTGAGATTGCCAGCTGTATTGGAGCGCGAACCTTCGCTGACAGAAATGCCTCAACCATCACTCCAATTACCGCTGCTGCTAAGATAATGAGTATCGGTGCCAGGGCGCCATATTCCAAGGCTGGTGCTTGAATATTCATTACTTATCGCCCTTTACTAGCGGCTGTGGATCGCTATAACCCGCCTTGGTAATTGTTGATTTAGCGGCTGGATTGATAATTTCAAGAGCTGGCTTGGGATAAATGCCAAGGGCAATTATCAGGGAAATGACTGGAGCGATTGCCAAGATCTCACGTTTCTTAAGATCTGGCAGATTCTCATTTCCAGCAGTAGTAGGGCCGTGGAGTGCTTTCTGTACCGGAATCAAAATGTATAGAGCTGCCAAAATGATGCCAAAGGTCGCGATGATTGCCGCCACTGGATAGCGAGTATAAGTACCAACTAAAACTAAGGATTCACTAACAAAGCTTGATAATCCTGGCAGCGCAAGTGATGACAGACCTGCAATAAAGAAGGACCAGGCAAGAATTGGGGTCACTCTTTGCAAGCCCCCAAAGTCTGAAATTGTTGAAGAGCCGCGACGAGAAACCATCCAACCAGCAGTCAGGAAAAGCGCAGCAGTTGAGAAACCGTGGTTAAGCATGTAAAGCGTTGCCCCAGAGTTTGCTTGCGTTGTCATTGCAAAGATACCTAAGGTTATGAACCCAAAGTGCGAGATAGATGTGAAGGCAATTAGTGACTTAATATCCTCTTGGCCAATTGCTAGGAAGGCTCCATAGATAATGGAAATTACAGCCAAGGTGATAATCAATGGAGTAAAGGTTCTTGATGCCTCTGGAAATAGCTCAACGCAGTAGCGGATCATTCCAAAGGTTCCAACTTTATCTAGTACGCCTAGTAGCAGAACTGAAGTTCCAGGCGTTGCCGACTTTGCCGCATCTGGCAGCCATGTATGAAGTGGCCAGAGTGGAGCTTTGATAGCAAAGGCGATAAAGAAGCCTAGGAATAGGAAGTTCTGAGTTGTCGTATCTATCTCTAGAGCAGAGAGTGTGGTGATATCAAAAGTTCTTCCTATTTGATTCCCTGAAATCACAAATATGCCAATAATGGAGGCAAGCATCAAAAGGCCACCGAAAAGGCTATATAACAAGAACTTTACCGCCGCAGCCTGCCTTGCCCCGCTGCCATATCCACCAATTAGGAAGTAGACCGGAACTAGCATCGCTTCAAAGAAGACATAGAAGAGGAAAAGATCTGTTGCTGCAAAGACGCCAATCATCATTGTTTCGAGGATAAGAATCAGAATGTAGAAGGTCTTAACGCTAAAGCGTCCACCCTCTGATTCATTCCACCCAGCCAAAATCACTATCGGAACTAATAGCACTGAGAGCAGAATAAGAATCAGAGATATTCCATCTATTCCAAGTTGATAACTGATTCCAAGGGATGGAATCCACGAATATTTCTCAACATACTGAAAACCTGTCACATCTCGTTCAAAGCCAACTGTCATCGTGATTCCAAGGGTGGCAACCAGAAGGGAAACCAAAAGAGCGCACTGTTTCACTAACTTCGCATTTGTGGCAGGAAGTAAGACAACTAGACCCGCACCGATTAATGGAAGTACTCCCATGCTGGTCAAAAGGTTCATATAGTCACCACTAAAGCTGCAAGGAGAGCAACGAGTGCTCCAATGAGGATTAGAAGAGCGTAATTTCTTACATATCCAGTTTGCAGTTTGCGCATCCCTCGAGCACTACCTAATACACTTGAACCAACTGCTCTGACTGCTCCATCAATCACACTTTCATCAGTCTTGACTAGTACTTGGGTTAGTTTCTGGCCAGGGCGCATAAAGAGAAACTCATTGGCATCGTCTTGAAGAAGATCTCTGCGTGTGACACGAGTGAAGATACTTACATCACTTGGTGCACTCTCTGATAACTCTCCGCGGTATTTGATAAACGCGACAGCAACTCCGATTATTACGGCAACCACTGCAAGGGTTGTGACAACAATTGCCGGCAGGAACTCCGCATGTTCATGATGATCCCTATCAACTACAGGAGCAAGCCATTTCACGATGGCTTTGCCGCTATAAAGCAGATATCCAGATGCCGCTGAACCGAGGGCTAAGACTGCCATCGGGGCCCACATCAAAAATGGTGATTCGTGTGGCTCAGCTCCTGATACCCAACGCTTGTTGCCGAAGAAAGTCATCAACATTAAGCGAGTCATATAGAAGGCGGTGATTACTGCCCCCAGTAGAGCCGCCGATCCAAAGAGAACTCCTTGGAGGCCGCCGGTATTAAATGCTGTTTCAATGATCTTATCTTTTGAGTAGAACCCAGCAAATGGTGGAACCCCTATGATTGCTAAGTACCCAAGGCCAAAGGTAATCGACGTAATTGGCATGAATTTAGCTAGCCCGCCGTAGCGACGCATATTTACTTCGTCATTCATGCCATGCATCACTGATCCTGCACCTAAGAATAATCCGGCTTTGAAGAAACCATGGGTTAGTAAGTGCATGATTGCAAAGGCATAGCCAGCTGGGCCAAAGCCAGAGGCCATGATCATGTATCCAATTTGTGACATAGTTGAGGCAGCCAGTGCTTTCTTTATGTCATCTTTTGCCATACCAATAACTGCACCAAAGAGTAAGGTGATGATTCCAACCATGACTACTGCTAACTGCGCAGTTGGTGCGTTGTCAAATATGAAATTAGAGCGAGTGATTAGATAAACCCCGGCAGTCACCATCGTTGCCGCATGGATCAAGGCAGAGACTGGAGTAGGACCAGCCATCGCATCTCCAAGCCAAGCTTGAAGTGGGAACTGTGCCGATTTACCAGCAGCTGCTAGAAGAAGCATTAGACCCATAGCGGTAAGTGCAGTCTGACTTGCTCCATCAACTTTTTCTTCAATTCCAACAAATGAAACTGCACCAAAGTTTGCAAAGGCAATCATTACAGCAACCGATAAGCCAAAGTCACCCGCACGGTTTGCTACAAATGCTTTCTTGGCCGCTGTCGCATACTCTGGTTGCTGATTCCAGAAGCCGATAAGAAGGTATGAGGCAAGGCCCACGCCCTCCCAGCCCACATAGAGATTTAGGTAGGAATCCCCAAGGACTAACAAGAGCATCGCTGCGATGAAGAAGTTCAAATATGCGAAAAAACGCCTTCTATCGCGGTCATGTGACATATAGGCAATCGAGTAGATATGAATAAGTGTTCCAACTCCAGTAATAAGAAGTACAAAAGCAATAGATAGCTGGTCAAGAACCAGGCCAGCATCAACATTAAATGTTCCAACCGAGATCCATGTAAAGAGCTTCTGGGTTACTGCTCTTGAGGCCTCTGGGCGATCTATCATTGCGAAAAATTCCATTGCACCAATCACAAAGGTGCTTGCTGAAATAAGAGTTGCAAATACATGCCCCCACCTATCGGCCCTGCGCCCAAGTAGCATCAGAAGTGCCGAGCTAAATAGTGGCAGGGCGACTAGATAGATTAAGTTTTCAGAGGTCATTTATCGACTCAACAGACTGGCATCATCAACTGATGCAGAGCGACGAGAACGGAAGATAGTCACAATAATCGCTAGTCCCACGACGACTTCACATGCTGCAACAACCATAGTGAAGAAGGCCATTACCTGACCTTCTAGATTTCCATTGATCTTGGCAAAGGTAACAAAAGCAAGATTTGCGGCATTTAGCATAAGCTCGATGCACATGAAAACAACAATTGCATTCTTTCGAACTACTACTCCAACAGCTCCTATCGAGAAAAGGATTGCGGAGAGATAGAGGTAGTTGGTTGGATTCATTATTTGTTGCCCTGATCATCAATCTTTGGCAAGCCCTCTAGTTCATAGCTCTTTGACTCTGCGACATCTCCTCTGCGATGGAGCACTTCTGCGATTGATAGATCAGATGGTTTTCCATCTGGCAGGAGCGCAGGGAGATCTAGCGCATTGTGTCTGGCATACACTCCAGAACCCGGAAGGCCTGCAGCCGTAGCAATCGACTTTCCACGAAAGCGCGCAATTGAGCGAGCTCTCTGAGAAGTTCTGGCAACTTCACTTTTTTCTGAGTGAGCAAGAACCATAGCGCCAAGGGCTGCGGTGATTAGAAGCGCTGAAATGACCTCAAAAGCCCATACATAATCGCTAAATAGGTATTGGGCCAAACCTTGAACATTTCCCTCACGATTTGCCTCCTCCAAGCCAACGCTCGGCCTTCCCAGTTCGGCTCGAGCGATAAAGGCAATTAGGGTTAATGAAAAGGCTAGAACAGTAAAGATTGCAACAGAGCGTAGTCCTCTAATCTTTTCAACTAATGAATCTGAAGAATCAACGCCTACCAACATCAAAATAAACAAGAAGAGCATCATTACTGCTCCGGTATAGACCACAATTTGAACGATTCCTAAGAATGGAGCTGCTAGGGCAATATAGAAGATAGCTAGAGTAATCATTACCCAAGCAAGAAGAATTGCAGAGTGAACAGCTTTTTTCATATATAGCATGGCCACTGCTGCCAAAACGGCAAGAGGTGCTAATACCCAGAATAGAGCCGCTTCACCAGTCACCTACTTTGGCCACCTCCTGTCGTATCTTGTGATGGGTGTGATTCTCTAATCTCATTGCGGTAATAATTGTGATGATCAGACTCTGGATACATCGGATGTGGTGGCATCAACATTCCAGCACGAAGGGGAGCGAGTAAATCCTCTTTCTCCCAGATTAATTTCTCACGAGTGTCATCGGCAATTTCGTATTCATTTGTCATGGTGAGTGCTCTTGTTGGACAGGCTTCAATACAAAGACCACAGAATATGCAGCGTAAGTAATTAATCTGATAAACCTTGGCATATCGCTCGCCAGGGGAGATTTGATTACCTTCGCTATTATTTTCACCTTCAACATAGATAGCATCTGCAGGACATGCCCAAGCACAAAGCTCACACCCAATACATTTTTCAAGTCCATCTTCATATCGGTTTAGTTGATGGCGACCATGAAAGCCTGGAGCAACTTCAGGCTTGACTTCAGGATATTCAATGGTGTTGGGCTTCTTAAACATAGTACTGAAGGTGACCCAGAAACCTTTTAGTTGGGTGAAAAAGCCTGCAGGCTCGGTTCCAGTAACTGGAAGAGATTGCTCGGCTGCCTTTTGGATGGCCCCTGAAGGTCTTGGCTCTAAATGAAAATTGCTCATTTAATTGCCCTCCTTTTCTCTTAGAGCCAGAGATGTTGGAAGGGCTGGAACCGGAAATGATGGCTCAGGCATTGGGCCCACCTGATTGGCCAATTCTTCAACCTTTATCTTTGAGCGATCATAGACTGAAATAGCACCAAGAACTGCTAAGACCACCGCACCAGTAAACCCTGCGATGACAAATCGTGAAGCGCTTTGCTGTGTTAGAAGGCGAAGTGTGGCAACGACCAAAATCCAAGCAACATTTACTGGAATCAAAACTTTCCAACCAAGCTTCATGAATTGGTCATAGCGCAATCTTGGAAGGGTTCCTCGCAGCCAGACAAAGAAGAAGAAAAATGCCAAGACTTTAAGGAAGAACCAGATGAAGCTAAACCATCCACCTAGCCAGGCTGATGTAAATCCAAGGCCAGGAGGGGCACTTGGCCCCCCTAAAAATAGCGTGGTGGCAAGGGATGAAACAGCAATGATGTTTACATATTCAGCTAGGAAGAAGAGTGCAAACTTAAGTGATGAGTACTCTGTATGGAATCCTCCAACCAATTCGCCTTCAGCTTCTGCTAAATCAAATGGAGCGCGGTTTGTCTCACCCACCATTGAAATCACATAGATGGCAAAGGAAGGAAAGAGCACAACGATGTTCCACCATGTTGATTGCGCAGCGATGATGTCACCAGTTGACATTGATCCGGCATAGATAAAGACACCAACAAATGAAAGTCCCATGGCGATTTCATAGGAGATTACTTGAGCGCTCGAGCGCAGTCCGCCAAGGAGTGGATATGTCGAACCTGACGACCAGCCGGCAAGCACGATTCCGTAAACACCTATAGATGCCGTTGCAAGGACATATAAGACCCCAACTGGCAGATCGGTTAATTGCATAATGGTCTGTTCACCAAAGAAATTAACTTCGCCGGTGAGGGGAATGACTGCAAAGGCCATGAAGCAGGTCGTGGCGCTGATTATCGGGGCTAGAACAAATACGGCGCGGTCTGCTGCAGCTGGGATTATGTCTTCTTTCAATGCAAGTTTTACCCCATCTGCTAAGGCTTGGATTAAACCAAATGGGCCTACGCGATTTGGCCCCATACGCATCTGCATGCGAGCCACTATGCGCCTCTCGCCCCAAATCGAAAGAAGTGTTAGTAGAACGCAGAGAACAAATATCAATACGCCCTTAGCAACTATTATCCAGGTCGGATCATCAAGGATTATTGAAGCATTACTCATGCCTTCACCACCGATACCTCACCAGAGGTAATCCCAAGGCTTTCAATTACTTTGCTATTTGCGCTATTGCGGGGCACCCATACAGAGCCGTCCTCAATCTGATCAATCTGGCAGGGCAGCGTTATTTGACCACGCGATGTTGAAATTCTAATCAACTCACCATCGTTGACATCCAGAGCATCTGCACGATTCTTCGAAATCATGGCAACAGATGGATGAGCAGTTCCTGCCAAATTATTCTCTCCATCTTGAAGAGATCCGGCATCAAGAAGCAACCTCCACGAGCAGAGATTTGCTTTGTCACTTGCAATACTGGGTGATATGCCGCTTACTGGAGTAAAGCTCTCGCGATGGTGCCAAGTTCCAAGTGAATTGAATTCATCCCTAGCGGAGCTAACGGTTGGCAGATTAATGCTTGAGTCCATCTCATCTGCCAGCATTGAAAGGATTCTTACATCACTTCTGCTTAGCGAATCGGGCACTGCCGCTTCAAAGAACCTGCCCCTTGACTCCCAATTGATAAATGTTCCACTCTTTTCGACAACAGCTGCTACCGGAAACACCACATTTGCAATCTGCGTTACAGCGCTATGGCGAATCTCAAGTGAAACAACAAAAGCCTTTTCCATGATTGTTTGGTAATCAGGTGAGATATCAAGTGGGTCTACACCGCCTACCAGAAGAGCTCGGATAGAGCCTCTTTCTACCTCTTTAAGAATTTCATCGCTATCAAGGCCAGGATTACTAGGAAGGCCTGAAACTCCCCAGGCAGCTTGGAGATCTACTCTGGCAACGCTATCACTTACCGGTCTTGCTCCGGGAAGAAGATTGGGAATCGCTCCAGCCTCAAGGGCTCCTCGCTCTCCTGCTCTTCTTGGAATCCAAGCAAGTTTTGCCCCACTACTTGTAGCGAGAGTGACCGCCGCTGAAATTGCTCCAGTGCTCTCAGACAAGCGCTCGCCAATGAGGATTACTGATTTGTTGGAAAGATTTGAGATCTTAGATATCGCTGATGCTTCACTGCCTGCTTGAGTTGCGATTAGCTCTGCCTTCAATTTCTTATTGCCTCTAGATGCAAAGGGAGCAACTGCGGTTATCTTCAATTCGCGCTTTCTAACTTGCTTATAAAGGCGAAGAAAAACAATTGGCGATTCTTCCTCGGCTTCAAATCCTAGAAGCACAATCTGATCTGCTTTATCAAGATCTCTGTAATTTATCTGAGTTCCTACAACATGTGAGGCTAGGAAGTTTCTCTCCTCCTTCGACGTTACTCGCGAGCGGAAATCAATATCATTAGTCTTTAGCGCTACACGAGCAAACTTGGAGTATCCATAGGCATCTTCAAGAGTTACTCTTCCTCCAACCAAGACCGCCGAGCGATTTTCTTTCAATCCTTTGGCAGCCAGTGCTAGAGCCTCTGGCCATGAAGCCTCTCTTAATCGCCCACCCTCGTCTCTAATGAGTGGAGTAGTAATGCGATCGTTAGCGTTTACATACTTAAATGCCCAACGACCCTTATCGCAGTTCCACTCCTCATTTACTGATGCATCATCTCCTGCCAGGCGACGTAGAGTTTTCCCACGACGAACATCGGTGCGCATATCGCATCCTGATGCGCAATGCTCACAAGCAGAGGGAGTTGAAATCAAATCAAAGGGGCGAGCGCGGAAGCGATATGAGGCCCCGGTGAGGGCTCCAACTGGGCAGATCTGCACGGTATTTCCTGAAAAATATGATTCGAATGGCTCTTTTTCATAGATACCAACCTGCTGGAGTGCGCCGCGCTCATTGAGGGTAATAAATGGGTCTCCCGCGATTTCTTCAGAGAATCTAGTACAGCGAGCACAGAGAATGCAGCGCTCGCGATCAAGAAGTACCTGCGAGGAGATACTTATTGGCTTTTCAAATGTGCGCTTTGTTCCTTCAAATCTAGATTCTTCGCCTCCATTGCTCATAGCTTGGTTCTGCAGAGGACACTCGCCACCCTTATCGCAGACTGCGCAATCAAGTGGATGATTAATTAGCAACAATTCCATGACACCTTGCTGCGCCTTATCAGCAACGGCTGAGGTGAGCTGAGTATTAACAATCATCCCTGGTTCAACCGGAATAGTGCAGGAGGCTTGTGGCTTTGGGAACTTTCTTCCGTTTACTTCAATCTCAACTAAGCATTGGCGACATGCTCCTACTGGATCTAGTAATGGATGATCACAGAAACGCGGGATCTGAATTCCTAGTTTTTCAGCAGCTCTAATTACCAACGTTCCCTTTGGCACGCTAACTTCAAAACCATCAATTGTTAGTGTAATCATCTCAACAGTGGTGTCGATAGCCAGTTCTTGAGTGCTCATACCCTAACCCCAACTGATCTAAGAAGCGAAGAAGCGGCAGGATTAAAAGGTGATCCGCCAATCTTCAAGTGCTCTAGATACTCTTGGCGGAAGTATTGAATAGAGGAAATGATTGGACTAGCTGCTCCATCTGCTAGCGCACAGAATGAGCGACCAGCAATGTTGTCGCAGAGATCAAGTAATTTATCAAGATCTGCTTGCTCGCCTTTGCCTGCATCAAGATCTTTAAGGATTTGAACCAACCACCAGGTGCCCTCGCGGCATGGGGTGCATTTTCCGCATGATTCATGCTCATAGAACTCAGTCCAACGAAGTACCGCTCTAACCACACTTGTGGTCTCATCAAATATCTGTAGCGCCTTTGTCCCAAGCATTGATCCAGCAGCTGCAACGCCTTCATAGTCGAGTGGAATATCTAGATGTTCATCGGTAAATATCGGTGTTGATGAACCACCCGGTGTCCAGAATTTCAATTTATTTCCATCGCGCATTCCTCCAGCCATGTCAATTAACTCGCGGAGGGTTATGCCGAGTGGAGCCTCAAATTGTCCAGGATTTTTCACATGCCCTGAGAGCGAGTAGAGAGTAAAGCCCTTGCTCTTTTCCGTTCCAAGAGATGCAAACCATTGCGCACCATTATTGATAATTGCCGGGACTGAAGCTACAGATTCAACGTTATTAACGACAGTTGGTCGGGCATAAAGGCCTGCAATTGCTGGATACGGTGGGCGAAGCCTTGGTTGACCTCTAAATCCTTCGAGTGAGTCGAGTAGAGCTGTCTCCTCACCACAGATATAAGCGCCAGCGCCAACATGAAGCACAAGATCTAAATCAAAACCCTTACCCAATATATTTTTACCTAATAGACCTGCTTTATAAGCATCTTCGATGGCTTGTTGCACCCTGCGAATTACATGGGCGACTTCACCGCGAATATATATGAATGCATGCTTTGCTCTAATGGCATAGGAGCCGATAATTGTTCCTTCGATTAGTACATGAGGATTGGCAAGCATTAAGGGGGTATCTTTACAAGTACCAGGCTCTGATTCATCGGCATTAACAACAAAGTAATGCTCTTTATTATCGCCTTGTGGGATAAAGCCCCACTTCATACCGGTGGGAAAGCCTGCGCCGCCGCGGCCCCTAAGCCCGGAATCTTCAACAGTTTGAATTACTTCATCAGGACTCATGTCTAAAGCTCTTTCGATGGCTTTATAGCCGCCACCGCGACGATATCCCTCTAAAGTAAATGAATCCTTCTGATCATAATATTGGGTTAGCACTGGGGTTAATTTCTTATTTCCACTCTGGGCAATCTTTAGACCAAGAAGCGTTGGCTCGCCAGCTTGAACGCCCTGATTCGCCAGCCCATCATTAATCCCTGCAAGAAGAGCTGAGTTCTCTTTCCAAGTCGGCAATCTATCTGGCCCGCGAGTTGGCGCTGGGGGAGTTCCTTGGCGCATGGAGTCGACTAGATCTTTAGCTGATTCAACGCTCTGATTATCGTAGAACTCCCAGTTAGCCATGATCACCGGTGCGTAATCACAGGCAGCATTGCATTCAATATGCTCTATTGAAACTCTTCCATCATCTGTGACCCCATTATTCTCAACACCAAGATGTTCCTTGAGGGACTCAAATATTTCATCTCCGCCCATAATCGCACATAAGGTGTTAGTGCAAACTCCAACATGATATTCACCAACAGGCCCACGTTTATATTGCGTATAGAAGGTTGCTACAGCGCTAACTTCTGCGCTCTCTAGATTGAGTTTCTTGGCGATGACTTCAATGCTCTCAGAAGTTACATAACCATCTTTTGATTGCGCAAAGTGAAGAAGTGGCATGATGGCAGAGCGAGAACGTGGGTATCGATTTATTATCGAATCCATTACTAAATTATCGGAATCTGTTAAAGGCATTAGCGGTCCACATCTCCCATCACCGGGTCAATGGAGGCAACGGCTGCAACGACATCAGCAATTAGAGATCCTTCACACATTGCCGAAGTTGATTGGAGATTGCTAAATGATGGGGCACGGAAATGGACTCGATATGGACGAGTGCCACCATCAGAGACCAAGTGGGCTCCAAGCTCACCTCTAGGTGATTCAACTGGGCTATAGACCTGTCCTGCTGGAACTCTAAATCCTTCAGTGACGATCTTGAAGTGATGAATTAACGCTTCCATGGAAGTCCCCATGATTTGGCGGATGTGATCTAGGGAATTTCCCAGTCCATCTCCGCCGAGTGATAGTTGAGCAGGCCATGCAATTTTCTTGTCAGCCACCATTACGGGAGCTCCTTCAAGTTTTTCTAACTTGTCGCAGCACTGCTCGATGATTCTCAAGGATTGCTCTAGCTCTTGCATACGAATCAAGAAGCGACCATAGACATCACAGGTATCTGAAGTGATGACATCGAAGTCATAGTTTTCGTATCCACAATAAGGTTGAGTCTTTCTCAAATCCCAAGGCATACCTGTTGAGCGAAGCACTGGGCCAGTGACACCAAGAGTGATACATCCTGCAAGATCTAGATAGCCAATGCCTTTGGTTCTCTTGATCCAGATCGAATTACCAATCAATAGCTTGGCGTTATCTCTAAAGCTCTTCCTTAAATCCTTTATCAACTCTCTGATGCCAGCAACTGTTCCTTCAGGTAAATCTTGGGCAACCCCTCCTGGGCGGATATAGGCCATATTCATTCTTAGCCCTGAAACTTTTTCAAATACATCTAAGACTTTTTCACGCTCGCGGAAGGCAAAGAACATTGGAGTAATTGCTCCAAGCTCTAACGCTCCAGTTCCTAGCGCAACCATGTGAGATGAGATGCGATTAAGTTCCATCATCAATACTCGGATAACTGATGCCCGCTCTGGAACATCGCTAGTAATGCCCAATAGTTTTTCTACTCCCAGGCAATATGCACTTTCATTAAATAGTGGGCTCAAATAATCCATTCGGGTAACGAAAGTAACCCCTTGAGTCCAAGTGCGAAACTCAGTGTTTTTTTCTATTCCTGTGTGAAGATACCCAATACCGCACCTAAGTTCGATGATCGTTTCACCTTCAAGCTCAAGCATTAGACGTAGCACTCCATGAGTTGAGGGGTGCTGTGGACCCATATTTACAACGACGCGCTCTTCTTTTGCGCTCCCAATTTCACTTGCTACTTGATCCCAGTCTCCGCCGGTTACTGAATAGATCGTTCCCTCGGTTGTCTCTCTAGATGATGCAAAAGTACTCATTGATAAGACCTCCTGCTATCAGGAGATGGAATTGTGGCTCCCACATATTCGACCGAAATGCCGCCAAGTGGATAATCCTTACGCTGTGGATATCCTGGCCAGTCATCTGGCATCAAGATTCGAGTGAGGGCAGGATGTCCATCAAAAATAATTCCAAACATGTCATAGGCCTCGCGCTCATGCCAATTAGTTCCGGCCCAAACTTCAACCAGAGATGGGAGATGAGGGTCTGAATTAGGTGCGCTAACTTCTAACCTAATTCTGCGGTTATGGGTCATCGATAAGAGTTCATAGACAGCATGGAGCTCGCGATCGCTGTCTTGTGGGTAATGCACTCCCGATAAGCCAAGGCAGACTTCAAAACGAAGAGCTTCGCTATCTCTCAAGGTCTTAGCAACATCAAAAAGGCGCTGTCTCTTTATATGCAGGGTTAATTCACCACGGTCTACAACAACTTTTTCAATAGCATCGCTAAATTCTGGAAATGCGCGCTCTAATTCATCTGCTACTTCATCAAAATAGGAGCCATAGGGCCTCTGTGCTGAAGTTGGTGAGAAATTTGAGCGAACTAGCCCACCATAACCTGAGGTATCTCCACTTCCTTGGATGCCGAATGAACCTTTCTGCTCGCTCATCAATCAGTCCTGCTTTCCAAAGACGGGGACCTGGTGAATTGGGGTAGCAGCAATTGCTGAAGCTTCAACTTCCTTAACTATCTTTTTCCGGTTGACACCGAGTTTTTCATTACCAATCTGCTCATGCAGCTTCAAAATTGCATCCATCAGCATCTCAGGCCTTGGTGGGCAGCCTGGCAGGTAAATATCAACAGGAATTATGTGATCAACGCCTTGGACGATTGCATAATTATTGAACATGCCACCAGATGAGGCGCAAGCTCCCATCGATAGAACCCACTTGGGAGCGAGCATCTGGTCAT
>Ga0194125_10005493_pt1 | contig 19224 bp, 8 predicted proteins | sample TA2KigC250mmetaG_FD_148626 | JGI IMG/M metagenome (GOLD analysis project Ga0194125, IMG submission 148626) | Freshwater microbial communities from Lake Tanganyika, Tanzania - TA2015034 Kigoma Deep Cast 250m | ecosystem: Environmental > Aquatic > Freshwater > Lake | place: Tanzania: Lake...
CCAACTCCATGATCGGCTCAATTAAAACCGGCTCGGCCTCCTTAACCGCCTGCTGCAAAGCAGCGGAACCAGCGATCTTAAAGGCAATCTCTGAGGAATCAACTTCATGAAAAGTTCCGTCATACAGGGCCACGCTCATATCTACCAAAGGATAACCAGCCATGACACCTTTGCTCATCGCTTCCTTAACCCCTTTTTCCACCGCGGGGATAAATTCCGATGGAATCGCTCCACCTTTGATTTTATTTAAGAACTTAAACCCTTCACCGCGATTTAAAGGGTCAACCTGTAAAAAACAATGGCCATACTGCCCCCGACCACCGGATTGACGGATGTACTTACCTTCGGCCTGAGCCATTTTTTTAATCGTCTCTTTGTAAGCAACCTGAGGATGCCCGGTTAAAGTCGAAACATTAAATTCCCTTTTCAAACGGTCAACCAAAATCTCCAAATGAAGCTCACCCATACCGGCAATGGTTGTTTGCCCGGTTTGCTCGTCAAACTTGATTTTAAAGGTGGGGTCCTCGTCAGACAAAGCTTTCAACGCATAGCTTAATTTTTCTTGGTCAACCTTGGTTTTCGGCTCAATGGCCAAGGAAATAACTGGGTCAGGGAAAGAAATTGACTCCAGGATAATGGGCTTATCCTTATCACATAAGGTATCACCGGTGGTTGTCTCTTTTAAGCCAATCACCGCCACAATTTCTCCGGCCACGGCTTTTTCAATTGATTCTTTTTGGTTGGCATGCATTAACAAAAGTCGGGAGATTCTTTCTTTTTTGCGCTGGGGGCTGTTAAAAACTTCCTCTCCGGAATGAATCGTCCCAGAATAAATCCGCAAGTAAGTCAACCGTCCCACATGAGGATCAGTTTGAACCTTAAAGGCCAAGGCAGCCAAAGGCCCCTGGGGGTCATTGGTTCTTGGCTCTTCAGCTTGCGTTTCTGGGTTTAAACCTTTAACCGGCGGTAATTCTAAAGGGTTGGGTAAAAAATCAATAACCCCGTCCAAAAGGGGCTGAACCCCTTTGTTTCTTAAAGAAGAACCCGCATAAGTCGGGATCAATTTGTTGGCAATCGTTCCTTTACGTAAACCAACAAGTAAGTCTTCGGAGGAAATTTCTTCACCCTTAAGGTATTGGTCAGTCAATTTTTCATCAAATTCCGCCGCTTGTTCAACCAACTTTTCTTTTAACTTTTCGATCTTTTCCTGAAGTTCGGTAGGAATTTCTTTTTCCTCAAACTTTTCTCCGGTCGCATCTTCCTTAGCCCAAATTAAAGCCTTACCACGCAAAACATCAACCACACCGACAAAATCTTTTTCCTGACCAATCGGATAGGTGATGATAACCGTTTTGGCCCCTAAACGATCTTCGATCATTTTAACTGTCCGCTCAAAATCAGCTCCCAACTTATCCATTTTGTTGACAAAAGCCAAACGCGGCACATGATACTTATCCGCCTGACGCCAAACCGTTTCTGATTGAGATTGAACCCCTTCTTCGGCGTCAAAAACAATAATCCCGCCATCCAAAACCCGCAACGAGCGTTCAACCTCAGCCGTAAAATCAACGTGACCCGGGGTGTCAATGATGTTTATCCGATAATCACGCCAAAAGGTGGTTGTCGCGGCGGAAACAATGGTAATCCCTCTTTCCCTTTCTTGAGCCATCCAGTCCATTTGGGTCGTCCCTTCATCAATGTCGCCGATTTTATAAGTTCGGCCAGTATAATATAAAACCCGCTCGGTGGTGGTCGTTTTTCCCGCATCAATATGGGCAATAATGCCGATATTTCGGACTTTTTCAATCGGGACCACTAATTTGACAACGTCTTTCTTTTCACCAGCCATAATGATTTAATTTTAACATTTTAAAGCATAAAAAACTGCTCCCTTTAAAGCAGTTGCTTCAATAATTGATTTTAACAAAAAAACAATACCTATTCAATCCTGCTACTAATCTCAAAATTTATTTTATTATAAGAATCAATTTTTTTATTAATTGACGAATATTTTAACCATAAAGCTATTTGAAATATCGCTGGTGTTAAATTACACTTTTGGGCTATCTGGGAAAATTCTTGTTCAAATTTTTTATATCTTTGTAATCAAAGACCACTATGCCTCTCATCTGGTATTTTTTCTGGAAACTTAGAGTGAGCGTTTAAAAATCTCCACATATGGAGGTCTAAAACAGCCACATTTTCATAACCACATAAAACTAAAAATAAAGAGGCTACCTTTGGACCCATTCCTGGAACTTTGTCTAAAGAATGTCTATCAGCCAACTTATCTCGGAATTCAATTCCTTTTTCTTTTTTTGTATCTCTAATAATCTCATTTGGTAAATTAGATCTCAAAAACCATGAAGAAAAACCCAAAATAAATTTAGGGATTTTATTATAAAATCTTGGTTTATAATCTGATTCTTTTAAAAGCTTTTCTAATTTATCAGCTTGACCAATTATCTTTTTTGGTTCATCAAGCCCTGCGTCTTGAAGTTTTTTTAAAATTTTTTTTTGCTTTTTTGAATTTTCTCCGATTGATAAAATAGCATCAATACCAGCAAGGTAAAGATTTTCTTTTGTTAAAGGATTTATTTTTTCTTTTTCGTAAAAATTTTTAGCTTTCTTAATTTCGTCCTCTGTTAAAAACCATCTTTCACCGCTATCCCTCCGAATGATTTCATTACCTAAAAAAATGACTTTCTTACTCTCAATTTTTTCTTGATTAAAAATTTCTGGTGTTTTAACCATAAAAAGAATTTAAAAAATGAAGACTAAAAATTACCAACGAAAGTGGGCAAAAGCTTTGTTGGCTTCCGCCATTTTATGAACGTCTTGCTTCTTTTTAACGGCGGCACCGGTATTCTGATAGGCATCTTGAATTTCCGCCGCTAACTTTTGCCAAAAATGATGATATTCTTTATTGGATCTTTTTTGCGCCGCTTGAATTAGCCAACGGATGGCTAAAGCCTCTCGTCGATCAGACTTAACCGGCATCGGCACCTGATAAGCCGCCCCACCGATTCTCCTGGGTCGAACTTCCATGGAGGGCTTAACGTTTTCCACGGCGGTGGTTAAAATCTCCAAAGGTTTTTCTTGAGACTTTTTCTCTTTTGAGTTTTCAATCAGGGCGGTCAAAGCCTGATAGACTTGTTTTTGGGCGACTGTCTTTTTCCCAGAAGTCATAACGCGACTAATTAAACGCGCCACCAAACGGCTTTGATAAAGAGGATCAGGGGTAATCGTTCTTTGATGAACTTTTCCGGTTCTAGGCATTTTCAGCTACTGGCTCCGCGGCTGTTTCAGTTTGACCAACTGGCCTTGGTGCGCCTCCTTCTTTGCGGGTTCCATATTTTGATCTGGCTTTACGACGGCCTTCAACTCCAGTTAAATCAAATTTTCCCCGCACCAAGTGATATTTCACACCTGGCAAATCTTGAACTCTGCCCCCACGGATAAGGACAATACCGTGTTCGACCAAGCCATGGCCTTCTCCTTGAATATAGGCGGTCACTTCCTGCTTATTGGATAGCTTAACCCTGGCGACTTTTCTTAAGGCTGAGTTAGGTTTTTTGGGAACCATGGTTTTAACCAGCAAAACCACCCCGCGTTTTTGCGGGTTGACGGTACTCGTCATTTTCTGCTCACGGGCATTGAAACTTTTTCGTAACGCCGTGGAGCGGACCTTTTTGACGATCTTTTTCCGTCCTTTTCGAACTAGTTGATTAATCGTTGGCATGTGTGTGAAATTTTATCAGATAGAAAAGATTTCCGCAACTTAAGCCTTCTCTATCTTGGCTCTTTCAGGAGTCACCGGAATGAGTCGACCAATAATCACGTTTTCTTTTAAGCCCAAAAGCTTATCTTCCCGTCCTTCTAAGGAGGCATCGGTTAAAATATTGGTTGTTTCCTGAAAAGAGGCAGCTGATAACCAAGAGTCGGTGTATAAAGAAACCCTGGTTAAGCCCAAAATCACCACCTGAGCGGTTCCCGGTTCACCGCCTTCAGCCAAAACCCGAGAATTTTCCTCCTCGAATTTCGCCTTACTGATAAACTCTCCAGGAAGTAAAGTCGTGTCGCCTGACGTTTCCACCCGAACCTTATCACTCATCCGACGAACGATGACCTCAAAATGTTTATCGTGAATCGGAATCCCTTGTGACTCATAAACATTTTGTAGTTCTTCAATCAGGTATTCTTGGGCTGCTTGTAAACCTCGGATTTGCAAGATATCTTTAATGTCTAAAGCCCCAGAAGCCAGCTGTGTCCCGGCCCCAACCAGCTGTCCGTCTTCAACATTGAGTTTACTTGTCCCTGGGATTAAATATTCTCTTTCTTCAACTGGCTTAACCCCGGTGGCTTTAATTTTTACCTTGTAACCATCTTCTGTTTCGACCACGCTGACCTTGCCCGCAATTTCCGCCAACGGTGAAACCAGTTTTGGCAAACGGGCCTCAAAAATTTCCTCCACCCGGGGTAGTCCTTGAGTCACGTCAGAGACAATAATGCCGCCAAAATGTTTTGTCTTTAAAGTCAACTGAGTCCCTGGTTCCCCAATCGATTGAGCCGCCAAAACCCCGACCGGAACCCCAACCTCGGCCAATTTTTTATTCCCCTGATCCCAACCATAACAGGCGATACACAAACCGTAGTGAGACTCACAAGTTAAAGGGGAACGAACCGTAACCTCAAAAATTCCATGACGCTCCAAAAGACCGACGTTTTCCTCAGTGATGAGTTCGTCTTTCTTCAGTAAAACCTTTTTCGTTTTCGGATCAACAACCGAGGCCGCCAAAACGCGCCCTTTAACCCTTAAAAAGAACTTCTCCGCTCTTTTTTGCCCTTTCTCTCGGCTGACCAGTAAACCATTTTTCGTTTTACAATCATCTTCTCTTAGGATGAGGTCATGGACAGCATCAACTAAACGACGGGTTAGATAACCGGCATCAGAGGTCTTCAACGCCGTGTCGGTTAACCCTTTTCTTGAACCCCGAGCTGAAGTCACGTATTCAAAAACCGAAAGGCCTTCCCGGTAGTTTGACTTCACCGGTAGTTCAACAATTTTTCCCATGGGGTCAACCACCAAACCCTGCATGGCCGAAAGTTGCTTAACTTGGTCTTTGGAGGTTCGACCCAAACCAGCGTCAATAATCAAACGGATGCTGTTCTCCGGTTCAAATTCATTCCAGGTCAAATCAGCCACCTCATCAGCCGTATCGCGCCAAATCTCTTTAACCAAACGCCGTTTTTCTTCCTCGGTGATCAAACCTTGAGATAAGTTTTCTTCAAGCTGATTGGCTTTATCGTTAGAGGTTTTAATAATCTCGTCTTTTTGCGGATAAATTTTACAGTCAAAGATACCCGCTGACAAACCGGATTGGGTAGAAAAGTAAAAACCGAGGTCTTTCAAATCATCAATCAGTTTAATCACCCGCTCTCTTTCACAGATTTGAATGGCCCGCGTCACCAAAGCCTGAATCGTCCGCTGGCGAACACTGTCATTAACAAAGGGGATTTCTGGCGGTAAAATTTCGTTAAATAAAACTCGGCCGACCGTCGTTTCCAGAATTTCTTTTTCCACTCTGACCTTCATTAACTGTCTTAAATTCAGTCTTCCTTCTTGATAGGCCAAAATCGCTTCCTGACCGTTGCTAAAAATTCTTGAGTCGGCTTGTAAACGACCGTCAATTGAGGTTAAAAAGTAGCAACCTAAAGCCATTTCCTTGTCAGGAATGGCCACCGGTGAACCATCAGAGGGCTTCAAAAGATTGTTATCCGCTCTTAAATATTGGGCGGCCTCTTCCTGGGCCTTTTTGCCCAAAGGCACATGAACCGCCATCTGGTCACCATCAAAGTCAGCATTGTAGCCTTTACAAACACAAGGATGAATCCGTACCGCATTGCCCTCAACCAAAATGGGGTAAAAAGCCTGAATCCCTAATTTGTGCAAGGTCGGCGCCCGGTTAAGTAAAACCAAATGGTCTTTGGTAATTTTTTCTAAAATATCAAAAACCTCTGGCGGCCGATGCTCCAAAGTGTACTTGGCACTTTTGACATTGGGCGCCAAACCGGATAAAATCAACTCCCGTAAAACAAAGGGCTTAAACATTTCCAAAGCCATTTCCTTGGGTAAACCGCATTGGGTCAACTTCAATTCTGGGCCAACGACAATGACGGAACGGCCTGAATAGTCAACTCTTTTCCCCAACAGATTCTGACGGAAACGACCTTGTTTCCCTCTTAAAATATCTGATAGACAGCGGGTGGGTTTAACCTGACGTCTTAATTTTTGCACCGGGCTTTTAGCCGCATCAATCAGACTGTCCACGGCTTCCTGAAGCATTCTTTTTTCATTGCGTAAAATAATCTGTGGAGCTCCCAAATCAATTAAGTGTTTTAGACGGTTGTTGCGATTAATCACCCGGCGATACAAATCATTTAAATCACTGGTGGCAAAACGACCTCCGGACAACTGAACCATTGGCCGCAAGTCAGGGGGGATAACCGGTAAAACCTGCGAAATCATCCAGGCAGGATTAACTTCAGCCTTTCTCATGCCTTCAATCAAAATTAGCCTTTTAGTGGCTTTAACGTGACGGGCCCCGGTGGTTTCTTTAACTTCCTGACGTAATTCAACCAAAAGTTTTTCCAGATCCAAATCTTTGATAACCTCCAAAAGAACCTCAGCCCCCATGCCAACTTTGATAAAAGACAAGGCTTGGGCTTGGGCCAATTTAAAGTACTCATCCTCAGACAACAAACTAAGTTTTTTAACTCGTCCCACCAATTCAATCAACAGGCGGTTGGTCTCTTGAATTTTCTCCTGACCTAAAACAATCTCATCTTTTAAGTTTTGGATTTTTTGTTTGGCTCTTAATTTTAGTTCCTCAGTTGCCAATAGTTGAGCTTCCTTCCCTTTAATCTTTTTTTCCACCCCTTTGATTTCTTTTTCGGCTTCTTTCTCGACCTGTTTGATTTGAGCTTCAACGGTTTTTTTAAACTCGGTGACTTGTTGATCAATTTCTTTTTCAAGGTCTTTTAAAATTTCCTTTTTTTTGGCTTGATCAACTTCGGTTACCAAGTATTGAGCAAAGTAAACCACCGCCTCTAAATCCCGGGGGGAAATGTCTAAAAGTAAAGAAAGCTTCGATGGCGCTCCCTTAAAATACCAAATATGAGCTACCGGTGAAGCTAAATTGATGTGTCCCATGCGCTCCCGACGAACACGAGATTGAGTCACCTCAACGCCACAGCGATCACAAATAATGCCTCGATAACGAATTCGCTTGTATTTGCCGCAATAACACTCCCAGTCTTTGGTCGGACCAAAGATCCGTTCGCAAAACAAACCGTCTTTTTCTGGCTTCAAAGTCCGGTAATTGATCGTTTCGGGCTTAATGACCTCACCTTTGGACCAAGAATGAATCGTCTCGGGTGAAGCCAACTTAATTTTTAAACGAGAAAAATCAATAATTTTATCCACGTTTTTTCTCCTTTACAACTTGGTTTTTTTCTGGATTTAATTCTTTGAGAATTTCCGGGTCAGCTTCTTCTTCAGGGACTTGGGTGCTTAAAGCGTCCAAGGGAATAATGTCCAAAGAAAGACTGTTCAATTCTTTGACTAAAACCTTAAATGATTCCGGCACCGTTGACTCCGGCACCTCAGAACCTTTGACAATGGCCTCAAAAGTCTTGGCCCGACCCACGACATCATCACTTTTAACGGTTAACATTTCTTGTAAAGAGTAAGCGGCACGATGGGCCTCCAGCGCCCAAACTTCCATTTCTCCCAGGCGCTGACCACCCATTTGGGCCTTACCGCCTAAAGGCTGTTGCGTCACCAAAGAGTAAGGACCGGTAGAGCGGGCGTGAACCTTTTCCTCCACCATGTGAACCAATTTTAAAATATAGCCGATACCAACCACGGTCTTTTCTTGATTCAACTCACCGGTCCGCCCGTCTCTTAAGTAAACCTTACCGTCGACTGGCAAACCAGCTTTTTTCAACTCTTCCATAATTTTATCTTCCTTGATTTTTTCAAAAACCGGCACCGCCACCTTGTAGCCTAATTTGTCAGCCGCCCAGCCTAAATGGGTCTCAAATAATTGGCCTAAATTCATTCTGGCCAAAACCGATAAAGAAGAGATGATAATGTCTACCGGGATCCCGTCAGGCAAAAAGGGCATGTCAGCCTCTGGAACGATTTTGGAAATGACGCCTTTGTTGCCGTGCCGACCCGCCACCTTATCGCCGACTCTCACCCTTCTGACTTGAGCCACGCGCACGATAACCTTTTTAATGGCGCCGGCCTCCAACTCATCACCTTTTTCTCTGTCTAAAATCTGAACTTCAATGACGGTCCCGGCTTCGCCGTGAGGGACACGCAGCGAAGTGTCTTTCACCTCTCTGGCTTTTTCCCCAAAAATGGCTCGCAGCAATCTTTCTTCAGCCGTCAATTCCGTTTCCCCTTTGGGGGCAATTTTCCCGACCAAAATATCATTGGGACCAACCTCTGAACCAACAATGACAATGCCGTCTTCAGCCAGATTGGCTAAATCCGACTCACTCACGTTGGGAATATCCCGGGTTAATTCTTCTGGACCAAGTTTGGTTTCCACCACCGAAGTCTCGTATTCTTCGATATTAATGGAGGTCAAAACATCATCTTTAACCAGCCGTTCAGAAACGACGATGGCGTCTTCATATTCCAACCCTTGGAAAGAACCATAGGCGATGATCAAGTTGCGGCCTAAAGCCAACTCGCCGTTTTGGCAACAAGGGCCATCGATGAGTAAATCTCCGGCTTTAACGTTTTGCCCAACTTTAACCAAAGGCTTTTGTAAAAAACAGGTTCCGTTGGGATTGGTTCTTTTAAATTTGGTCAAAAAGTAAGTTTCCTCATTGCCTTTAATCTTAATATTTTCGGTATCGGTCAAACCCTTCTTTTTACCTTTGATTTTTAAGATAATTTGATTCGCATCAACATAGCTTACCCGACCGTCATGACGGGCTTTAACCACCCGCTGCATGGCCTCGGCAATATATTTTTCCATTCCCGTCCCGACCAGAGGGCCCTCTGGTCGTACCAAGGGCACCGCTTGACACTGCATGTGAGTCCCCATTAGCGCCCGGGCTGGCATGTCATGAGCTAAAAAGGGGATTAAAGAAGCTGAGGTGCCAAAAACCTGTAAAGTTGTCACCTCAATCAAATCCACCTTTTCCACTGGTGATTCTAAAAGTTCACCGTCAAAACGAACCGGAACCCAAGAGTCGGTGATAAAACCCTTCTCATCAACATTGACGCCGGCGTGAGTAATATGATAATCCTGTTCATCATCAGCGGCCAGATAAACGACTTCATTTTTGATCCTCATTTTGCTTTTGCCACCGTTTTTGACTTTCTCGACCTTAAAGTAGGGGGTTTCCAAAAAGCCGTATTCATTCACCTGCGCATACAAGGTCAAATAGGTCACCAAACCGATATTCGGACCTTCTGGGGTCCTGACCGGACAAATACGGCCGTACTGCGAGTAATGGATATCACGAATGGAAAAGGAGGCCCTTTCCCGGGTAATCCCGCCGGTGCCCATGACGGAAATCCGGCGCAGATTATCAATCTCTGATAAGAGATTGGTTTGATCCAAAACCGTGGAAAGTTGATTACTGCGGAAAAATTCATTAATCGAGGCGACCAGCAAACGGGCGTTAATCAAGCGTGAGGGAGAGACTTCCTCATCCGGCGAAAAAAGACTCATCTTCTCCTTAACAGCCCGCTCTAAACGTAAAAAGCCCACCCGAAAAGGACCCTCAATTAGTTGTTCACCAACTCTTTTAATCCGCCGGTTGGCCAAATGATCAATGTCATCAATTTTACCTTCATTGTGTTGAAGTTTGATTAAATATTTGACGATGGCAATTAAGTCCTCGGGATGTAGAATCCAACCTTCGGGCTTATCAGTCACCTTTAAACCTAAACGCTTGTTAATCTTAAAACGACCGATCTTACCCAAATTATAGCGGCGGGAGTTAAAGAACATGTTTTCAACCAACTCTTGGGCGTTTTCCAAAACCACCGGCTCTCCTGGTCTTAACTTTTGGTAAAATTCAATCAAGGCCTCTTGCTTACTTTTGGTCTGGTCTTTTTCCAAGGTTGATAACAAAAAGTCATTGGCTTTCTTCTCATCAGTAAAGGCGGCCAAAATCTCCTCATCAGTGGAAAAATTAAAAATTCGCAATAAAGCTGTGATCGGAAATTTGCGGCGGCGGTCAACCCGGACGTTGATGACATTATTCCGGGTAACCATCAATTCCAACCAAGAACCATGCAACGGACGGATATCGGCCGTGTAAAGCATCCGGCCGGAAGCGCGGTCAATCTCTCCAGAAAAAAAGACCCCTGGCGAACGACTCAATTGGTTAACAATGCCCCGTTCCACCCCATTAATAACAAAAGTCCCCACTTCAGTCATATGGGGAATATCGCCTAAGAAAACCTTTTGTTTGGTTTTACGGCCGGTCTTTTTGTTAATCAACAAAGCCTCGACTTTCAACGGCCGATCATAGGTCAAACCTTTGTTCAAACATTGAGTTAAGGTATGGCGAGACTCACCAAAGGTGGGATTTTCCAAATGAATTTCCCAGTTTTTACCAGTAAAGTCAACAATCGGAGAAATTTCTTTTAAAACTTGTTCCAGACCCTCTTTTAAAAACCACTGATAAGATTCTCGCTGGACCGCAAGAAAGTCAAGCAATGGCAGATCTTTATGGATTTTGCCCCACAAAACCCGTCCGGCGTTAGTTTTAAAGGAGGTCATCAATAATTTTTCTAAGACAACAAGTAAGCGCGCCTTGCGCGCCTACCCTCTAAGCTATTAACTTAAATTAACACAAAAAAAATAATCTGTCAACAGGTTATCTTCTGTCTAAAATTTAACTTTTTTTCTTCAAAAGGGAAACGATCAAAATGACAATGCCAACCAAAACGATGATAATCCCTATCGTCCGTCCCCAACCAAACTTAGAAACGGCTTGAGTTGCTTTCTGGATTGCTCCTGGCTGGGAAATTTCACCTTCATCAGTTTCCCCACCTAAAATTTGGCCTTCTTGAGTTTCTTCTTCACTAGTTGGAGAAGGACTAATCTGCGGCAAAGTTACAACCTGCGGCGTTGGTGTTACCTGAGCTGTTTCGCCTAAAACGCTGGCGGTGACTTCACTGTCGCCAACAACCGTAGAAGCATTACCGGCATGATCAACAGTCCGGGTAACATAGTAATAATTCTTGTTCTCCGGAATATTATTTTCAAAGCATTTTTTTCATCTTTTATTACCACTGACCTCAGTAATCTGGGTAGAAGAATCAGCCGTAAACTCTGTTTTATCTGAACGATAGATAACCACCCGGTTAAAATCTTCATCATCAGGATTCTTCCAGCAGATTTTGTAAACATAGGCATCAGTTCTGTCTTTGCGATAATTAGAAACCGGATCCGGAGCGGTAAAATCAACATTAAAACTTTCTTCCCCAGTGGTGATGCCACTGTTGGCTTCTCGGAAATAAATCTTGTAAAGACCATCGCCAGACAAAAAGGAGCTATCAACTTTAAAAGTGTCGGAAAGTTTAGTAGAATGACCAACTTCTTTCCAATCTCCACCGTCTTTTTTGATATAACCAAAAACTTCAACTGGGTTATTCAAGTAATCTAAAGCTGTATAGGTGATATAAAACGGCTCTTTATTAACCCAAGCCGGCATGTTAATCCCCTGGAGGGTTATGCTAGTGGCTTTAGCCGTTCCAGCCAAAGCAAGAAATAAGACAAAAATAATTGGTAAAGATTTCAAAAATTTAGACATGGAATTTTTTTCCTTTCTTAAGTATAATCGCCAAACCAGTTAAAATCATCAAAATGGTCATGATCAAAATCGATGTCGGTGAACCCGTGGCTGCCCCCAAAACAGTAGCCGCACCTAAAACCATTCCGCCAACCGCTGCTGAATAAGAAATTCCGGTTCCCACCGCAGTGTAAAATTCAGCAAATTCAGAATAGGCTGTTTCACCTTCAGCCTTACGGTTAGTCCCGGAGGCAATGGCAACGTTAGGATAACTTCCATCTTTCAAAGAAGAACTGATTTGAGCATCGTAATTAATAACCACTTCACCACCAGCGGCAATATTTCCTACTGCCCAGGTTAATTTGTTACCATCTATCGTTGGCTCTAAAGGAGTCCAACCCGTACCCGTGGTTGTTCCAGAAGCATAAGTAAAACCATCAGGTAAAGAATCTTGAACTTCAACACCATAAGCAGTGAAATCAGAATTATTGGTCACCGTTAAAGTATAGGTAATCGTATCTCCTGGGCTGGCTGTTTTTCCTGAAATTTCCGCACTATTCTTTTCCAAGCCTAATTCAAGTAGACCAGTTCTATTAAAAAATTCAACCGTTAAGGCATCACCAGAAATCATACTAATCTCACCAGAGAGTCGGAAATCACCTTCTGTTGCCCAATTATCAGTTGGAGTATAGTCAGTAAGTTCTGTATCCGTCAAAAGTTCTTTTACCCGATAAACACCTGGTTCAAGATTGCCAAAGGTATAACAACCGTCTTCACCAGTGTCTTGAGTGTCAACCTCAACCCATTCTTCCTCACAAATACCGTCGCCATTAATAAACAATTGGGTAATCCCATTTATAAAACCATTTTCATTGTGATATTCGCATTCTTTTTCTAAAGTCATCGCCACACCCATAATTCCTGGTTCACCTTCATCTTTAGCTCCATTGCCATTATAATCATCATATTTACAAGCAGTAATCTGCCCATAATGGGTATTGTAGAAATAAACCGTTTCATCACTACCGGAGCTTATGGAAACATCTTTATAATCTGGGGTGGTATTATAATAACCGTCAGGAATTGTCTCTTGCACTCGGTAATCACCATAAGTTAAATCATCAAAAGTCGTACACCCTTCAACTGTAGGTTGCGGATCCCCCACTTGTTGCCAACCATCCTCATCTTTATAAAGAGTCATCAAGACTCCATCAAGAAGCACATCATCTTCCGAAGCTCTGTCACCGGTCAAATCTTCATACTTACAAGCCGTAATTTGACCTAATTCAAAGTTACCAAAATCATAGACTGGTTCTTCTCTCTCTATAAAGTTGGCTATCTCTGGAAAACCGTCAGGATTACTGTTAGGAATGGTTATAAGATGACAACCATCATTTTCAGTTGGATAAGTTTGCAACCAACCAGATTGGAGCTCTTCACAGACCTTATATTGTCCTGGGAAAAGGTGTTCAAACCAATACCAACCAAAATCTTCACTTCCCATGTTATTGTCCGTATTCATGCTATCAATTAGGCTGTAAATATCACCTTCGCCTAGTTTATAAAGATTAATCGTCCATCCACCCAGAAGGTCTTCTTCACCAAGGGCACCATTACCATCGACATCATCCCATTTGCGACCATGAATAAAACCATTAGGTGAATTGATAAAAGTACATTCCACGGTTTCATTCGTGGAAACCGTCACTCCATAAACAGTCTGGCCATCAGTTGAACCATTGTCACAGAATGCCTCAACAAAATCATATCCGTCTTGCAGGTTTTCACTAATGTTGTATTCGCCAACATTAATGGGATCAAAAGTTGTTTCTCCATTGTTATCTGTGTTTTGTGACATCGAACTGGAGGCACCCTCGCTGTTAGGGTCAATATTTATTCCCCATCCTTCACCTACTGATTGGTCATCAGTTGTTTCAGTATCACCATCGATATCAATAATCTTGTGAACAATAATTGCCCCTTGGCCCAGATTGCCAAAAATTTTACCAGTGATGTTATCACCTGATCCATCAATAACCGCTTTTCGACATCTTGAAGCCTCATCAGTTGCTCCTGATTGATTAGCAAATCCTTCAGAATCGCTTGGGTCGGTTTGTATCCAACTATCTTGCAAAACTTCACAGATATAATAAGTTCCTAAAGACAAACCTTCGGCACGATATTGGCCTGGCGTTCCAGTATGACCCGTAGTTAATTCATCAACCAATCCCCATGTTTCACCTGAATCTTTATAAATTCTAATCGTCCATTCATCAAGATAAGGTTCACTCTCATCCCAACCACTGTTATTATTTAAATCCTCATATTTTTTACCTTGAATTTTACCCAGCTTAAAGTTGCCAAATTTCTTTCCTTCAGCAGCCTGTCCGGCACCAAGATTAACTTGCCAACAAACCGAACCCTCATCACTATCTCCTGATTGGTTGGGAACCCGATTACCACCAAGGATTGGGCCGGTTTGAACCCAACCATCCTTAACGACCTCACAAACAAAATAAGTTGCTGGAGAAAGGTCTTCAAAGCGGTATTGCCCATTAACGTCAATAAAATGGGTTGTTTGTTCCTCAAGTGGAGACCAATTTTCATCATATAATCTGATTGTCCAGTTATTAAGTTTTGTTTCACTTCCCTCGTGTTGCCCATTGGCATTTTCATCCTCATATTTTAACCCCTGAATTGAACCTCGTTCGGTATTGACAAATGTGCAGGTCACTGATTCGCCATTATTAACGTTGAAATTTCCGGGTGATCCATTATCACAGAATGAGTCGGTAAGATCCCAACCTGTTTGTGCTGATTCAGCTGCACCATATGTTCCCGCATCAACAGGAATCCATCCACTGTCTCCTGTATTGCCGCTAGTTGTCACGCTCGGCGTCGCCACCGTGGTGGGAAACGGTAGACAACCTATGAATGGAATACAGAATAAATCTGTTTTGACAACATTAAAATCAAACGTACCGTCTCCACCAATTGTATTTTTGATGATTTTGATCTGTCCCTGTTGATCATTGTTGATAATTGTGCAGGTAACGTTTTCGTTTAATCCTAAAGTAATTGTGTCACCAACTAGACTTCCTCCATCGCAGTTCCATGAACTTGGCGAATAACCGGAAACAGCCGATTCTGACAAAACGTAGCCAACATTGGCATAGATTGTTTCAAATGACCCTGAGCCACCAAGATTATCAAAATTTCTGTCATCATCTGGAAATTCTGCAACGGCATAAAGTGTCCAATCATCTGGATTGGCTGTTCCACCATTATCATTAGTTACTTCCTTAATGAGTTTCAGGGTGGGGGCAATATCGTCATTGGTTATTGTACAAGTTTTGTCATCGCCATAAGCAAGATTGGCATTTCCTTGTTCATCACAATTTCCACCAAAGGTTGCAGAATAATCTGGATTACCTGCTTCGGTAACTAAATAGTCATCTGGCTGATAGGTATTAGTCACACCTGAAGTCACAGGACTACCGTCGACAAAAAGTGGAAAGTCCGAAACCTCTAAGGTACCCCCATCGTCATTGGTGACAAATTTAGTAACTGTCAGTTGAGGCAACTTACTATTGGTAAAGGTACAAGTAACAGTTTCTCCAGCCTGAAGGTCAATATTGCCCGGATCACTTTCATCATCACAAGTGGCGTTTGTTAAATCCCAACCAGCTACAGGTGATTCACTGACTAAATAATTACCAGGATAAAGAAAACCGCTCTCATAAGGAGTATCCGTATCAGCCAAATTAAAGGTATCGTAGTTATAGGTAGGTGTATCTAAACTAAAATCAAAGCTTTGAGAATCACCGCTAGGATCAGTTACTTTATCAACAATTATTTTCCCTTGTTGGGTATTAGTAAAAGTACAACTAATATTTTGTCCGGGAGCGACATTAATTATAACTCCTGAATTATAAAGCTGGCCATCACAATAGATGCTGTCTAACACCCAACCTAAGTTTTCATTACCGGCCGGGTAAATCTCCCCTAATTTATAATCTCCAGGAAGAATATTGTTAAATGTCCAATTCTGCCCGTGCTGTAACTGGTGGCTATCAAGAGGTGCATCGTTTTGATATAAAACAATATTAAATTCATCACCCGTATCAGAGGGAGCGGCAATTTTATCAACCGTTATTGAACCCCTTTTGGTGTTAATAAATGTACACGTAACTGTTTCATTAGGCCCAACATCGATACTATCAACCGAACTACCGTCGTCACAGGTAGCACTGTTTAGATCCCAACCGGCAGGAGTATTTTCAGAGATACTATAACCGTTTCCTGTAATAAGAGAATTAACAGTTTGAGAGGTTGTTCCACCTACTGTAGTTAAAGAACTGACACCAAAATTACTGGTGAAAGAAAAAGTGTCATCTCCACCGATGGTATTTTTAACAATCTGAATAGAACCAGTATCTCGGGCATTGGTAAAGGTACAGGTTAAACCACTGGTTGTTAAATTAATAGGAATAGAATTGGCGGTCCCAGTAGTAGGAGCTGTGGGAGTATCGCAAGACCAACCAACTAAATGATAATCATTCTTTAAATCTTCAGTAATTGTATAAGAATCAATAACTAAGGTTCTTGATTGTCCGGTAGCAATATTTTGTTCACCACCAGTAATATCCCAAGTCCAATCAGTCGCCCCATAAACATCTACATCCCCATCTCCATCTGTGTTAACATTTTTAAGAATAGTGATGGTACCGGTTAATTGACAACTATTATTACAGGTATCATTTTCATTTTGATTACCATCATCACATTCCTCAACTCCGGTTTGAGTATAACCATCACCACAAGTCGCAACCACACAGGTATTCAAACAACTATCCGTGTTGTCTTGATTACCATCATCACAAGCTTCAACACCAGTTTGAACATAACCATCACCACAGGTGTTAAATAAACAGCTGTTCAAACATGAATCATTATTACTGGTATTACCATCATCACATTGTTCTGAAGTTTGATTAGTAACACCATCGCCACAATACGGTTGATAAGTGTTGGTAATTATGCAAGTCGCGGAGCCACCAGAAGCCATGGTCCCAGAACAATCAGTACTTAGACTTTTTTGATAATGAGCAACAGTCGCTTCATCAACACTATAAGAACCAGGATTTAAAGTTACTGTCGTTCCTGGCGATTCGGCACCGGCAAAAGTTGCCGGAAAAGGATTGTCGCCAGTCACTGTGATATTAAAATCGCCTGCTGTCTTAGTTCCACCACCATCATTAACCACATGTTTAATAACGGTTAATGTTCCTACACAATTTTGAACTGTGATGTAATTTATTTTTGCTTCTGTATCTGTAGCACCAGAGTTATCAGTAACAGTTAAAGAAACATTAAAAGTGCCCGCAGAATTATATTGATGGGTTGGATTTTGCGCAGTTGAAGTTCCACCATCCCCAAAATCCCAACTATAAGAGTAGGGTTTGGTACCACCGGTTGTTAAATCAGTGAATTGAACAGAATCATCTTTACAAATTACGGTTGGATCAGCTGAAAAATCCACAACGAGTGGAGTTGTTACAGTAAAAGAAGAACTACAGTATGACTGGGCTTTTCTGGGTGAACAACTAGGATCATTAAAGAAATTAGCACACGTATCTGAACTTGTTTGCCAAGATAAAACGATATTTTGTACTGTTACTGTACTACCACATGTCCATTGAAAATTAACAAGATTATCTGTGTTGAGACCGGTAGGCATGGTATCAGCCGCACAATGGCCGGTTGGATAAGTTGAATCTATTAAGGTAGAACCTTGATAAACATCGGCCAAGATGATAACAGCGTACCTATTAAATGGTTATTATAGGTAACTCTTAGATAGGCATTAACCTGCGAACCAGGCGTACAACTAGTTAAAGGGTTGCCACTTCCATCTACAAGCTCCATTTTTCCAACCGTAACGTCATTAGCTGTACAGTTAAACCCGCAATCTGGCCACGTTGGGTCAACGACATTAAATTTAGCTTCTGCTTTCTTATCCCAATGCCAGCCATCAAATAAACCCCACTCATAATTTTCTAACTGCAGTTTCCATTTACCTGCAATTGCCGGTAAAACATAATCGCAATAAACTACTATTGAATCACCAGAGGGATCACAAGTTTCAACAACATTATTATCTGGATCCCTATATATTAATCTTATATTCCCAGCCGAACTTCTAGTCCCTTTCCCATAAACAGTTTCTCCTGGATGAAATGCTTTTTTTTCTGGAGCAGAATAGGTATTATCACCATAAGTACCAACGTTATAAGTTGGCCATGTATCAGTGAATGTCGTTGAGGCAATGATTTTCCCGTCTTTATCTTTGGCTTCAACTTTATAGTTTGGTCTATAATTCCCGTCTAATTGATAAGCAAAAACAAAAGTTCCATTTTCATCAGCCGTGACTTGGGCTTCAAAATTAACCTGCGGCTCATCTTGTGAACTAATAATTAGGGTATAAGTTTCGTTGGGATTAAAATTACTACCAGAAATTAAAACCGTGTCGGTTGGGGCGTAATCAGCTTTATCAGTCACCAAACTTGCGCTTTGTTCAACATCTTCAGTGGCCAAATCAAGCTCTAAAGAACTGGCGGCAACATTATCTAAAATAATCGCATTTAATTGTCCTTTTTCTTCGGGTTGTTCCACATCTATTGTGGGAGTTAGAGTAGTTTCTACAGGAGTAGCTGAAGGAGTGTCATTTTGAGTTGGAGATGACGAATTTTCTTCTTCAGTAGGTGGACCGGTTTGTTGAGGCGGAGCCTCGTCTTCAGCTGGTAAAACATCTTCTTTAAAAGTTGGCGTTGGTGTTATCTCTTCGGTTAGAATTGGTGTTGGCGTAATTTCTGGAAAAATTTCCGGTGTTGGCTCAGCGGTTGGTGTGGGTTCATCTGTGGATTCAGGAGTAGAAATAGTTTCTTCAATTGGCGTTGGTGTTGGCGTTACTTCCTCTTCAGCAAAAACCGGTTTAAAAGAAAAAATCCCACTTCCTAATTGTAGAAAGAGGGAAAAAATGGCGACAGCAGAAAAAAACCGATGAAGTTTTTTCTGTTGTTTGGGCGTTAAATTAAAAAAACCTGTCATAGAAACAGCAATAATAATCTAGGCAGGTGGCCCGATTATATTACCCTATAACACTATTGTCAAGTTTTACACAAATAAGTCAACTGGAACTTTAAAAATCAATCTTAGTCTTTAAATATCAAAGATTTTAAGAAGATTATCTTGGAGTCAAAATTTTAAGGATAAAGTGTCTGTAGACCTTTAATGTCTGGAGCCTCTAGAGTTCTTTTATCGATCTCCCCATAATCAGAATAACCATACATGGTTACATCTGAACAAGCTGTTTCATAAACATCGGCCAAA
>Ga0194125_10005496_pt1 | contig 19213 bp, 16 predicted proteins | sample TA2KigC250mmetaG_FD_148626 | JGI IMG/M metagenome (GOLD analysis project Ga0194125, IMG submission 148626) | Freshwater microbial communities from Lake Tanganyika, Tanzania - TA2015034 Kigoma Deep Cast 250m | ecosystem: Environmental > Aquatic > Freshwater > Lake | place: Tanzania: Lake...
AAATCAAGATTGATGAATCAGGCAAAGCATTATCAAAACCGGAACAGATTACAAATTTCAAAGACTATGCAATTAGACACTTTGATATAAGTTCTGACGGATCAACAATTGTCTTTGAACAAAAAGACAACATTTACTTGTTGAAAATTTCGAGTGGTTCATCTAAAAAGATTGACGTCAAAATCCCAAAGGATTATCGTTTTGATCCCACAGAATTTAAAACATTTAATAAAGAAGCAACCGAATATGCTGTTTCCCCCAATGGTAAGTTAATTGCATTTGTAGTTAGAGGCGAACTGTTTGTTAAAGAAGCAGACAAAGAAAAAAGTAATAGCATTAATCTTTCGGAGCATCCATATCGAGAATCGAATGCAGTCTGGTTAAGCGACACTACAATTATTTTTACTTCAGACAGAGAGGATAATAACTACGAACTTTTTTTCGCCAGATCAACTGATAAAGCCCAGCCAAATATTTTTAAGACTTTAAAGCATGAAGTTGCGCGGCTAACGAAAACCGATAAGGATGAATCAAGTCCAGTTGTTTCTCCAAATGGCAAAAAGATTGCATACACCGTTGGCAATGGGAAATTAATTGTGGCAGATATTTCAGCAGATGGAAAACTAAGTAATGAAAAAATTCTTCAAGATGGGTGGGCCCCGATAAATGGAATTTCTTGGAGCCCGGATGGAAAATGGCTTGCATATTCAATGGACGATTTATATTTCAATGAAGAAGTCTATATTCATGCTGCTGATAATTCCTCGGCACCGGTTAATATTAGCATGCATCCAAGAAATGACAATTCCCCCTTTTGGAGTGTTGATGGTTCTAAACTTGGATTCCTCTCTTCAAGAAGCACGCAAAATGCAATTACTGGCGGTTTATCATTTTCAAGAGATGTTTGGTTTGTTTGGTTAAAAAAGGAAGATTGGGAAAAAACAAAACATGATTGGGATGATAAAGAACCGCCTAAAGAAGAAGCTAAAAAAGATTCGAAAAAAGAAAGCGATCCAAAACCAATTCAAATTGACTTTGATAAAATCCATGAACGGTTGGTTCAAGTAATTTCTTTGCCCGGAGATGAATCTAACTTAGTAATTTCCAAAGATGGCGAAACATTTTTCTATACAGCACAAAGCAGTACAGCTAAAGGAAGAGATTTATATAGTGTTAAGTGGGATGGAAAAGATTTGAAAGAAATGACCAAAGGCGGATCTAATCCCTCTAACGTAACAATTGATAAAGAAGGAAAGTATTTGTATTACGCTAAGCAAGGTGGCTCGCTTACAAGGCATGATATAAAAGCTGATAAAGCAGAGCCTCTTCCTTATTCGGCTAAAACGAAAATTGATTATCCAAGTGAAAGAAATCAAATTTTTGAAGAGGCATGGCGCACAATTAGAGATATGTTTTATGATCCACAATTTCATGGCAAAGATTGGAATGCGCTTCATGACAAGTATAAGGATCTTTGCATTAATGCATCAACCGAAACAGATTTCCGTGATATGTTTAATTATATGCTTGGTGAATTAAATGCGAGTCACATGGGATTCAGTACAAGTGAAAGAGGCGAGACGCAAAGAGAAGCTACCGGCATGTTGGGAGTTGAACTCACTCCAACTGATAATGGAATGAAAGTAATCCATGTTATTCAAAATAGCCCGGCTGATAAAATTTCTAGCAAACTATATGTTGATGATGTCATTGTTGCTGTAGGAAAGGATAACTTTGATGAACAAAAAAATTTCTATGAAGCAATTACAAACTCTGCAGATGAAAAACTTCTTCTTAAAGTAATTGGAAAGGATGGCAAGGAACGCGAAGTTGTAATTAGACCAACTTCTAACTTAAGACAATTACTATACGAGGAATGGGTTGATGCAAGAAAGAATTTAACTGAAAAATATTCTAAAGGAAGATTGGGTTATATTCACATCCAAGGAATGAGTCTCCCAAGTTTTGAAGTATTCGAAAGAGAATTAACTGCAGCCGGACATGGTAAAGAAGGTATTGTAATAGATGTGCGATATAATGGCGGCGGTTCAACTACAGATTATTTAATGACAATATTAAACTACAAGCAGCATGCTTACACCATTCCACGCGGTGCATCTGATAATCTTGAGCGGGATAAATTAAAATTCCGAAATTATTATCCAACTGGCGAAAGGTTAGTTTTTTCAGCTCTTCTTAAACCGTCGATCGCTTTATGTAATGAGGATAGTTATTCAAATGCTGAGATTTTTTCGCATGCTTACAAAACATTAGGAATCGGAACACTTGTAGGAAAGCCAACGAACGGTTCTGTTATTTCAACCGGCGGTAGAGGACTGCTTGATGGTTCATTTGTACGAACACCTTTTAGAGGTTGGTTTACAAAAGCAACAGATAAGAATCAAGAATTGGGACCGGCAATTCCAGATATAATTGTTGATCTTTCACCCGATGCAAAAGCAAAAAATGTTGATGAACAATTGAAAGCTGCAGTTGATCAGCTGCTAAAAGAAATTGACACAAAAAAATAATTACCTCTTAATAAACAAGTCTGCTTTAATGCAGACTTGTTTTATTAACTTGAAAGAAATGTCACTGCGCTCCCAATTAAATTAGGACTGAAACTATCAACCCTTTCTAAAGTTAACTTCGCTTCAGAAATCTCATCTCCCAAATGAAATACTGCGCAGTGACGCTACAATTATTGCAACAATTTCGATTTAATGAAATACAAAAATTTAAGGATGCACAATTTTTGACTGAAAAATATTTTTAAATGAGGAATATTGAAATGCTATAATTGCCATTCAATTTCGCGGAAATACGCTTCTAACATTTTCTGATCTAGCTTAATAATTCCTTCAAGGGTTGTATTGGGCGGGGGTTTATAAAATGAAAATATTTTGTCGTATAATGATACTCTTTCTTGTTCATTCACACGTGGAATAACTGCCAATAAAGTTAATACATCTAAATTTCTTGCAGTATTAATTAGCATATCAATTGAGTTGCGTGTATAAGCACCGCTTTCAATTTTTTTAACTTCTCCAATAAAAATTTCATTCGCGTCCGTGCGATATGGAATACCGGGAAGTGCTTCGCCTGAAAGATGGCAGATAAAATTTTCATCAATCATAAATATATTTTGGTTTTGGTGTACTTCTGCAATTCCGGATTCGATAAACAATATTGCTTTTCCATACTCATCAACCGTAATTCTATAAGTTCCGCCAATAAATTTTACTATATTATTTTTAAATTCAGTAACAAAAGCCGGCAACTGTTCCAAGCTTGAAACTTTAATCTCGCCTCTTTCTAAACCTATTCTATTATCGCCATCCTCCGCTTTAATTAATCTAAATTGTGTAATTGGTTCTACCTCAATTCTGCCGATACTCGGCACTATGACAATTGCGCGAGAATTTATTTCGGTTAACATATCCTGACCTTCAGATATCCTATCGTTCTCGTGCATTTGTCCACTAATTAAAACATTTCCTTGAACAACAGTAACTTTCCATGGTGAATTTTTTTTGGAATATGAATGAACTAAATACCCAACAACAGCTAAAGCTGCCAACATGACAATTATCAACAACACCTTGCTGATAAATTTTAATGGGCTGGACTTTATTGGCAGTCCTTTCTTTGAAAGTTCGGTTAGATTTTTAATTCTTTCTTTAGCGCTTAATTTTTCTTGTATTGCTTGTTCGCGCTTTAACTTTTTAGCACTGCTTTTAGATTTGTCATTGGCATCGGGCGCTTCGGCTTCTGCAATTTTCATTAGCTCTTCAGTGAGCTTAGTAGAAAAGTCAGCGGGCGGATCTGCGGTAAACGGAACTTTACTAATTTTATCTAAAAACCTTCTAAGCCTTTTATATTGATTAAAGCATTTATCGCATGTTCGTAGATGCGTTTCAACTTCGCTTTTCGAAATACTGTCTAACTGCGAATCAATATAATCATTAAGGGTGATATGGACTTCTTTGCAAGTCATATTCCAATCTTACTCATTAAAAAATTTCTTGTATCAATTAGTATAGTTTTTATTTCATCATAGGACAAATCTTCTAGAAAATCTCTTATCTCATGATAATTATATCTTTCAAAATCATGAAGGACAAAAATTATCCTTTCCATTCGTGGTAAATGTAGAAGCAGATGTTCAATTTTTTGATTATCAAAGACAACATGTGATGGAATTTCTATCGGCCCACTTTTTTCTTCATATTTAAATAATTCATGAAGTGAAATCTTAACAGAAATTCCCTTTACCCAATTTGTAAACGACAATCTTAAATCAAATGATTTAATATTATCCCAAACCGTTAAAAAAGTTTGAATTGAAATGTAGGTTGATTTATCAACGTCTTTTGTTAATCTATATGCGGTTGTAAAAACACTTTTAAGATTCACTTCACATAAATCAAGAAAAGCGTTCTTTCTTCCCCTTTGAGATAGTTCAACAAGGTAAACAATATAGTTTGTATTTTCGGGCATCTGGATTTGTTTGTTTTAATTTCTGTCTGAAATTAATTTAAATCCTAAAAACTATTATAAAACCACGAACATGATATCAATAAAAATTGATTACTTCAAGAAATTTATTTTATTTAAGCCATAATAGAAATTTGCATTAAATTGATTCTATATTATTCACTATATAATTAACTTCATTTATTACTAAATCATGATTAAAGCAAAAAAAATGTTGCTAGGTAATTGTACTTAGAGAATAAATATTTGGAAAGGAAAATTATAATGAGTGCCCTTATTGAAAAATTAAATCAGTTAGATAAGCTAAAAACAACTACTCAGCCCAAATGGGGCAGAATGACTCCCCAACATATGATTGAACATTTAATTCTTGCATTCAAAACTGGAAATGGAAAACTAAACGTTCAGTGTGTCTATCCGCCCGAAAAGCTGCAGACGCTTAAGAAATTTTTAATAAGTGAAAGAACGTTGCCTAAAAATTTTGTCAATCCGATGCTTGGTGAAAACCTTCAAGCTCTTGTATTTTCAAGCCTTTATGAAGCTATTGATAATCTAAAAAAAGAAATTGACGACTTTTATGATTATTTTAAAACTAATCCAAACTCAACTCTTATTAACCTAACATTTGGTGAATTAAATTTTGAGGAATGGGAAAGATTTCACCTTAAACATATCAGACACCACTTTGAACAATTTAATATTTATGAGGAATAGAAATGAAAATACTAATTGTAATTAACGACGCACCATACGGAACAGAAAAAGCATATAACGCCTTAAGAATGGCAATGACCTTGCAAAAAGAACACAAAGAAATCGCCGTCAATATTTTTCTTTTGGCAGATTCTGTTACATGTGCCATTCCAGAACAAATTACTCCAAATGGATATTACAATATAGAGCGTATGTTAAAATCTATTATTAATAATGGCGGAAAGGTTAAAGCATGCGGCGGATGTTCTGAAGCAAGAGGTATTAAGAATTTAACATTGATTGATGGAGTAGAAATTTCTAACATGAAAGAATTTGCTCAATGGACAGTTGATGCTGATAAAATAATGACATTTTAATTTAAGTTTGGAATGTTTACTAACAGAATAACAAATATTGTTTTTGTCTCTAGCGTTGTTATAGCTTTGATTTTGCCTCTTTATTATTATTCAAGCCTCCCGGAAACAATTCCGTCTCATTTTAATTTTTCTGGGAAAGCAGATAGCTGGATGGGAAAAAACAATTTTATACTCTTTAACTATTCATTAGTATTTTTTATTATTTCAATTTTTATCGGAATTAACATCTTAATAAAAAAAACGCCAAATTCTTTGATCAATCTCCCAAATAAAGATTATTGGTTTACCCCAGAACGTAAAGAAGAATCATTAAACACATTTAGAAGATTTCTATTTTGGACGTGCAGTTTAACTTTATTGTTTATTACTTTTTTAATGGATCGATCTTATAGTATTTCTTTATCAAACGGTTCTGATTTAGGGGCTGAGATTTGGATCTATATTGGTATGTACATGTTTATTGAAGTTTTTTTAGCAATTAAACTAATATTGCATTTCAACTCTGTAAGGAAATAGACATGAAAAAAATTTGTTTCAATGCATTTGTACTTCTTGTTTTATCTACTGCTACATTTGGTCAAGTATCGATAATACCATTACCAGCAAATATTGAGGCTAAAAGTACCTCCTTCACAATTAACAAAGACACTAAAATTATTTTCGATCATTCGAATGAGGAGTTATCTTCATTATCACAAATTTTAAAGCGAAACATCGAATCAATCATTGGAATTAAACCCACGTCCAGTTTTACACAATTAGCAGAAAATTCTATTCAACTATTACTAGACCACAATAAAACGAATGACGAAGCATATTCATTAATAATTGATCAGAAAAATATTTCAATTCGTGCAAATAGCGGCGCGGGAATTTTTTATGGGATTCAAACATTACTGCAATTATTTCCGTTAAATAAAACAAATGAAATAGTAGTGCCGGCATTTACTATAAATGATTTTCCAAGATTTAAATGGCGCGGTGTTCACCTCGATGTATGCCGCCATTTCTTTCCTATCGATTTTATCAAAAAATATATTGACATTCTTGCATTCTATAAAATCAATACTTTTCATTGGCACTTAACTGAAGATCAGGGATGGAGAATTGAAATAAAAAAATATCCGAAACTAATAGAAGTCGGCAGCTGGCGAAAAGAAACTATGGGCGATAAAACTCCACACGGAGGTTTTTATACACAAGAGCAAGTTCGAGAAATTGTTGAATATGCTAAGCAACGATACATTACTGTTGTACCAGAAATCGAATTGCCGGGTCATGCATTAGCTGCACTTGCATCATATCCCGAATATTCTTGTACCGGCGGTCCGTTTGAAGTTGGTACTGTTTGGGGCATTTATAAAGATGTTTATTGTGCCGGTAATGATAAAGTTTTTGAATTTCTTGAAGGTATTTTAAGTGAAGTTGTTGATTTATTCCCAAGTGAATTTATTCATATCGGCGGCGATGAAGTGCCAAAAGACCGATGGAAGAGTTGCGAGAAGTGTCAATCATTAATTAATTCTGAGAACTTGAAAGATGAACACGAACTTCAAAGTTATTTTATAACAAGGATTGAAAAATTCCTAAACTCAAAAGGAAGAAAAATAATTGGCTGGGATGAAATTTTAGAAGGAGGACTTGCACCAAATGCTGCAGTAATGAGCTGGCGAGGCATTAACGGCGGAATTGCTGCAGCTAAAATGAATCACTATGTTGTTATGTCGCCTGGAACGCATTGCTATTTTGACCACTATCAAGGTTTAAGCGGTGAACCAAAAGCTATTGGCGGATTTACACCCCTAGAAAAAATTTATGCGTATGAACCAATCCCCGATGCTCTCTCTGCTGAAGAAGCAAAATATATAATGGGCGCCCAGGCAAATATGTGGGCTGAGTATATGAATTCTACAGATCATGTTGAATATATGCTTTTGCCCCGACTTTGTGCTTTAAGCGAAGTTGTATGGTCACAGAGTGAAATAAGAAATTTAGAAGATTTTAAATCAAGACTTCAAAACCATTATGAAATACTTATCAATAAAAATTATAATTTCAGAATTCCTCCACCAATAAATAAAGAAAGCGAATATCTTTTGTTCAGCGATGAAACTGTTTTATTGGAGAGCCCAATTAAAAATTCGAAAATCTATTACACAATGGATGGTTCCCCGCCAAGCGAAAACTCTAATTTATACATCAACCCTATCAAACTTACAAAGCCAACAACACTTAAAGCTATAACCATGCTTGAAAATGGAAAGAGCAGCATTACGGAAAGTGTTTACTTCAGCTTTATCGATACAACCAAAAATGGATTGTTCTATAAGTACTTTGAAGGTGATTGGGATTCTATTCCAAAATTCTGGGAATATAGTCCAACCGAGCAAGGAAAAATTCATAAACTGACATTAAACCAAATAAATACAAGAGAAGATTATTTCGGTTTAGATATTTATGGGTTTATTAAAGTTGCAGATGCTGGTGACTATTCTTTTTATTTATCATCGGATGACGGAAGTAAATTATTCATTAACAATAAAATTGTAATTGATAATGACGGGCTGCATGGAAATAAAGAAGTTGAAGGAAAAGTGTTTTTAGAAAGCGGCAAACATTTATTTAAGATTTTATATTTTGAAAAGTCCGGCGGTCAAAATTTGAAGGTCGACATTCAAGGACCCAACATTAAAAGAAAACAAATTACAGCAGATATGTTATATTTTGAGTAACAAGAATATTGTAAAATCTTTTTTGGGAAACAAATATTAACATCAAACAAATTTTCTTTTTAGGAAATAAAATGAAATTTCTTAAAATCGTTCGATTTTTTCTATCTATAATAATTTTATTCCTCTCTATAAAAACAAATGCGCAACAAAGACTCATAGAATTAGTTGATCCTTTCATTGGAACCGGAGGGCATGGACATACATACCCGGGCGCAACACTTCCTTTTGGAATGGTGCAACTTAGTCCCGATACTGGAATTGAAGGATGGGATTGGTGTTCGGGATATCATTATTCAGATGTTTCAATCATTGGATTTAGCCATACTCATTTAAGCGGAACGGGAATAAGTGATTATGCCGATATTTTGTTGATGCCAACTGTCGGAAAAGTAAAATTAATTCCTGGTTCTAAAGAAAAGCCGGACGAAGGTTATAGATCGCGCTTTAACCACAAAAATGAAAAAGCTCATCCGGGTTTTTACAGTGTTTATTTGGACGATTATAAAATCCAGGTTGAACTTACTGCAACAGAAAGATGTGGTTTTCATAAATATATTTTCCCTAAGACTGATGAAGCGAACATAATACTCGATCTTGATCACGGTTTAGATTCAGAAAATGAATCGATGCTGAAAATAATAGATAATAATAAAGTTGAAGGATTGAGAAAATCTCGCGGATGGGCAAAGGAGCAATATATTTATTTCTACATGGAGTTTTCTAAACCGTTTGAAAGCTATGGAATTGAAAATAACAATAAAGTAATTAATTCAAATGAAGTTTCAGGGAAAAATGTAAAAGGATTTTTTCGATTCCGCACAAATGATGGTGAGGAAATTTTAGTTAAAGTTGGAATTTCAAGTGTTAGTCTAAACGGCGCAAGAAATAATTTAGAACATGAAATTCCTCATTTCAACTTCGACTTAATAAAAAAGAATGCGGAACGGACTTGGGAAAAAGAATTAAGTAAAATAATTGTTGAGGGCGGAACTGCAGAACAGAAGAAAGTCTTTTATACTGCATTATACCACACAATGATCACACCAAACATTTTTTCTGATGTTGACGGCAAATACTTAGGCATGGATAAAAAAATAGACACTGCTAATAATTTTAATTATTACACAGTCTTTTCTTTGTGGGATACTTTCCGAGCAGAGCATCCTCTGTTAAGTCTTATTGACAGAAAAAGAACAAAGGATTTTATTCACACTTTTTTAGATATGTATAACAAAGGCGGTTTGCTTCCGGTTTGGGAACTTGCTTCAAATGAAACTTGGACAATGATTGGTTATCATTCCATCCCCGTGATATTTGATGCGTACATGAAAGGAATTCGAGATTTTGATCTTTATACAGCGCTTCAAGCGATGAAAAAAAGTGCCGAGCAAGATCATCATGGATTAAAATTATATAAAGAAAGGGGATTCATTCCGGCAGATAAAGAAAATGAATCCGTTTCCAAAACTTTAGAATACAGTTATGATGATTGGTGTATTGCACAATTTGCTAAGGAGCTGAAACTAAAAAATGATTTCAAAACATATAATTATCGTTCACAGTTTTACAAAAATCTATTTGATACTACAGCCGGATTTTTCCGCGGTAAATTTTTTAGCGGACAATGGATTGAGCCGTTTATTCCAAACGAAGTAAATGCAATTTACACCGAAGCCACTGCATGGCAGTATAATTTCTTTGCACCGCACGACATTAAATCATTAATTTCTCTTCATGGCGGAAATGAAAAGTTTATCAAAAAAATCGATGAAATGTTTTTGGAATCTCCAATTCTTGAAGGTCGGCACCAGCCTGATATTTCTGGTATGATCGGTCAATATGCGCATGGTAACGAGCCCTCGCATCACATTGCATACCTTTACAATTATGCGAATGCGCCTTGGAAAACTCAGGAGAAAGTTCGATTAATAATGGATAGTTTATATACATCAAAACCCGATGGACTTTGCGGAAATGACGATTGCGGTCAGCTTTCTGCATGGTATGTTTTTAGCGCTCTTGGTTTCTATCCAGTCTGCCCCGGTCAAAATACATATGTAATTGGCTCTCCTATTTTCGAAAAGGCAGTTATTAATTTGGAAAATGGGAATCAATTTATTGTCACTGCAAAAAATGTTTCGCATAAAAATATTTATATCAATTCAGCAAAGCTTAATGGAAATCTTTTTTCAAGCGCTTATTTGACACACGACCAGATTATGAATGGAGGAATTTTAGAATTCGAAATGAGTAATGTTCCAAACAAAAATTGGGGATCGGAAATTTCTGGTTTGTTCCAATTGGCACCCGAACAAACCGAGATCAGCATGCCTCAAATTTCAGCAACGAGTGAAATCTTTTATGAGCCAATTGATATTTTTATTTCTTGCGAGACACCAAATGCTAAAGTCAGATATACACTTGATGGGTCAGAACCTAATTTTATTTCCCATCTATATAAAGAACCAATAAAAATTAATAATACATCCACTTTAAAAACGTTTGCATATTTGAATGAAAGTATTTTCAGTTCTGTTACAACCTCACACTTTACAAAATCAAAATTTCCGCCGGCAAACTACAAATGGAATTTTAACTATAGATATAGCGGCGGTGGTGAAATGGCTTTAACAGATGGAAGAAAAGGTACAACAAATTTTCAAAACGGCGAATGGCAAGGATTTGAAGGGGTTGATTTAGAAGCAATAATTAATCTTGAACAAAGTAAATCTATTACTAATCTTTCTTTAACTACTTTAAACGATCCGAATGTTTGGATTTTCGCACCAAGGAAAGTTGAGTTCTATTTTTCAAACGATGGAATTAATTTTTCGAAAGCAAACGAGATATTAAATGATCTTCCAGTTAAAACAGAAGATGTTTTGATAAAAACTTTCTCAAGCAAATTCTCAAATGTTGATACTCGATATATCAAAGTTATTGCAGAAAGTATTAAGGTTTGTCCAGAATGGCATAAAGGCAACGGCAATAAATGCTGGATTTTTATTGATGAACTGGTTATTGAATGAAATAATAAAGTGAACTTTTTATTAGCAAAAATGTTCTTTTATAGAAAGGAGGAAATATGTCTAATGATGTAAAAAATGGAGTCATAGTTGAACCCTCACTAAACGGACCATTGAGAATAAGAGGAGAAATAATTGTTAAGAAATTAGATGGAACTGAGGAAAAAAAATCAAACATTACTTCTTTTTGCAGATGCGGAGCTTCAAGCAACAAGCCCTACTGCGACGGCTCCCATAAAAAGATAAATTTTCAAGAATAGAATGAAAAAAAGAACCGTTCTAATTACTGGCGCAACTGATGGAATTGGGAAACAAACTGCTGTTGAACTTGCTAATAAAGGTTTTCATGTAATTGTTCATGGCAGAAGCATAGAAAAAGCATCATTCACTCTAAATGATATTAGAGAACTTACCGGGAGCGAGGCTTTATCAATTGCTTTTGGAGATTTTTCATCACTTAAGGAAGTTCATCAATTGGCAGAGAATATAAAAGCAGAATTTAATTGCATTGATGTGCTTATCAACAACGCCGGCCTCTACATGAATCAAAAAAATTTTTCTGCAGATGGTTTCGAAATGACTTTTGCAGTTAATCATCTTGCTCATTTTCTACTAACAAATCTTTTATTGGATTTGCTTAATCAGAGCGATGATGGGAGAATAGTCAATGTAAGTTCTATTGCTCATCAAAATTCTAAGCTGGATTGGGAGAATCTAAATGCAGAAAAATCATTCAGCCCTTATGGTACTTATTCACTTTCAAAGCTTGCAAATGTTCTTTTCTCAAATGAATTGGCAAACAGATTATCTGGTACAAACATAAAATCAAATTCATTACATCCCGGTGTTATAACTACAAAATTATTAAGGGCTGGATTTAATATGACTGGTTCTTCCGTTAAAAAAGGAGCTGAAACTTCTCTGTATGTTGCTTCTTCAGTAGAATTAAAATCTACTAACGGAAAATATTTTGTAGATTGTAAAATTTCAGATGTAAATCCAATTGCAGAAAATAAAGATGTAATGAAAAAATTATGGGACTTAAGCGAGGAAATGACGGGGCTAAAAACATAAGCCCCGTTTAATTAGGTTTAACGCTAAAACAAAAATCCAAAACCGAAGGAAATATCAAGTCCGCTATAATTTTTTCTCGATCCTATTTCCTCTGGAAAATCAGTCAATAAAATATAGCCGGTATTTAATCCTACTTTTAACCAGTTGTTAATAAAAGCATCTGCGCCAAAACCGATGCGAGCGCCAAATGCTGTTTGACTAACTGTCTCCGTTCCAACTTTAACGCCAAGAAGTACTTTGTTAGAAACATTGTATCCATTTGCAATAATAAAATTTAAACCGCCAAATGGACGAATATTTTTTCCAATAACCATTTGTGCCGGGTAGTATTTTAGCCCGAACTGAAGCGGAAAGACAGCAGCAACTTCTTGATCAACTCCTAACAAAGAAACACCTTGCTTTACCTCGCCGCTCAACATACCAAGACTAAATTCAAAAGCAAACTCATCGGAAGCCCAATAGTTATATAAAATTGAGCCGATGAAATTTAACTTTGCACTAACATTTGAAACATTAACAGAAACTGAAGATTGATTAATCATTCCAAGATTCAGCGAAAGACTATGTCTATTCGTCAAGTCTATAGAATTTTCATTAATAACATTCTGTTTTTGTGCAGTAGAATTGACAAATAGAAACATAATTATAATTGTAACTGCAAATACTCTTTTTTTCATTGCTTGCATTCCTAAATTTCTACTTATTAAAAACTATTTAACTTCTATCAAAACTTCAATCCCAATTATTTAACCCGTGATTGTAAAATTTACTTTGATTCAGAGCGATTTGCTGAAAACTTAACTTCATACTTCTTGGCATATTTGTTTTCAAACAAACTTAAATTCATTTTTACTCCTGAAGACCTAATATCATAATTCCCAACACCAAGAGTATCAATCTGATAACTCTCTGAACCGCAATCCAACAGAAAATCATCAATTGACCTTATTGCATCTTTTTCTGTATTGAATGAAAGATCTACTTGAATTTGATAGACTCCAGTTTTATCAGCAATAAATGCTGCTCTTGATCTTTTAGTTTGATAAAAAACACATTTCATATCGGGATTACTTAAATCTTGATGAACTGGTTTGCCATAAGTATTTACAACATCATTTACGCTTTTGCCTATCATCTTGCAATATTTAAGTTGCTGCCCGTGTGTTAGGGGTTCTGAAAGAAACATTAGAATTGTTACAAGTAAAAGATATCTCTGCGGCTTCATTTGATCACCTTTACGAAAGTAATTAAACTCACTTATAAAGAAAGACCAATTTATTTTTTTACAACTAATATAGTCCGAAGAAGAAGCAGAGGAAAAGAATAAAAAAGGAATATTTTAAATAACAACCCCCTTAAATCCTTTATATTAATTTAAGTGTTTGGCTATTTATACGTCAATCTTACAATAATTCTTGGATATGTTCAATCTAATTTTTAAACCTCAATTCTAGTTACAACTCCGTGGAGTTTTTGATAAGGAAGGTCTAAAAATTGAACGAAATTGGAAGATACTCGTTTTATGAAAGCAAAAATTTTAAGCCATGGTTTTTTTGTTTGTATATCATCTACACCGTAAAATATTACATTTGAATTAATATCTAATTCCTCAAGAATTTTTGTAATGTCTATCTTCTCAAGATATCCGGCTTGAATTTCTAAACCAGAAAGTCCTTCAGTAATTTCTGGTTCGAATAATTTTTGAATTCCGAATGGTTTATCCATTGTAGCGATTGAAAGTAAAATATTTTGTTCGTAGATAATTTGTCCGCGGATTGTACTATGAACCATATACGGAGGAATCATATACAAATCTTTTGCAAAGTACAAAGCAGTGCCGGGAAGGATATTTCCCTTTTGATATAGTTGATTAAAACTTTCTAAGTAGGTATCAATTGGAAGAGAACGAAATGCTTTATGAACCGAACGATTCCCGAGTGACCAAATTTGAATTATTAATAAGGGAACGGCAGCAATAATAATAGACCAATATCCGCCATGAGGAATTTTTGTAAATACAGCGGCAAAGAAAATCAAATTTATTATTAGATTAAATCCTGAAAGAAACGCTTTTAATTTATTATTCTTCAATGTAAAAATCGTGAGCATAAAAATAGAACTGATAAGCATCGTTCCAGTTACTGCAAATCCGTATGCAGCAGCAAGATTTTGTGATTTTTTGAATATTAGAATAATAAGTATTACTGCCAACAATAATCCCCAATTGACTGCGGCAATATAAATTTGCGACCTCATGTGAGTTGAAGTGTATTTTACTTTCAACAATGGGAAGATGTGAGTTCTAATTCCTTGGTAGACCAAAGAGAACATTGCGCTTATCATAGCTTGAGATGCAATTATTGTTGCAAGTAATGTAAGAAGCAAAAACGGTACATATAAAAATTCAGAATGATGCTTTATCATTTCGAAAAGAATATTTTTCTTAAATCCATTTTCTAATACGAAAGCACCTTGTCCTAAATAATTTATAACTAATGCAAAGAACACGAGATACCAAGCTTTGCGAATTGGCTCTCTTCTAAGGTGACCCATGTCTGCATAAATTGCTTCGCCTCCAGTTGCACATAATATTACTTCTGCTAAAATGAAAAATGCAGCAATGCCATTTTCCATTATAAACCCAATTGCATACCAGGGACTAATAGCTGTGACTATTTCAACATTGTTAATCAAAGAGAAAAGACCAGATAATAGCAGCGAAGAAAACCAGACAATCATAATTGGTCCAAAAGAGGCTGCAACTTTATCTGTCCCTTTAGACTGAAATGAAAAAAGTAAAACTGTTATAGCAATCGTTATTAAAATTATCGTATTCTGATCAATATGCCCAAGACCAGGAATTAATTCCAATCCTTCAACTGCAGAAAGTATACTGATGGCTGGTGTGATTACACCATCACCCATTAATAGCGCAACCCCCAAATAGCCAGCAAATGCAACTAGTCCCGCTTTCTTTCCTTTTTTAACAACGCTATTCAGAATTTCTTTTAATACAATTATTCCGCCCTCTCCTTTAGAACTTAAACTCATTGCAAGTATTGCATACTCAATTGTAACTAATACAACCAATGTCCAGAAAACCAGCGATAGAATTCCTAAAATATGATGCTCTGTAGGAGGAGTTATTAGAAATATAACGGTTAGGGTGTAAATTGGACTTGTTCCAATATCGCCAAACACAAGTCCCATAGCTTTAATTACTTCGCGAGTAGACGATAATTTTTTTTGATCGGAAGTCATTTTAAGTATGTAATGCCATTAATGATACTAATTCACTCTCAAGTTTATTCGAAAAAAAGAGAATATAACAAGTAGCCAAGGATAGTGATAACACTAGAACCTAATATTATCATTAATAAATAGAATGGAAGGTCAGATATTTTATTTGTTTTTTCTTTATTATCCATAAAGATATTCGCTTTTAATTAACGAGCGAAAAATAAGTAAAAGAAATCTAATAAAATAAAATTATTTAATAATTATAGCCCGCATTAAAAATTTTAGTTGATTTCTATTTTTATTTTTAAGTTATTCAAGCAGTATATTGAAGGCGAAATGGCTGTATTGAAATTTTAATCTACATTATTAATATGACATGATTGATTTTAGCAACTTCTTATTTTAATTTTGAGCACTTCATTGAAATACTAGAGACTAATTTTTTTCTAAGGATTTTAATTTGAACAATCAGGCAAAGCCAGAGAATCAAACTCAACCGCAACAGCAGCTAGCCCAAGCCGGTAAAAAGAAATACAGAAAGTATTACTACAAGAAAAAAAGGAAAAGTTATTCAGGTCATCAAGAAAACATACAACATGAAGTAATTAATTTTCAGTTTAAAAAGATTTCTGTTATTATTCCTTTATTTAACGAGGAAGAATCGATCAGGCCTTTATTTGTTGATCTGAAAAAAGCTTTGCGTGGAATTTCTAGTGACCATGAAATTATTTTTATTGACGATGGAAGCAGCGATAAATCACTCCATATAATAAAAGACCTGGCTAAAACTGACAACAAAATTAGGTACTTCAGCTTTAGAACTAATTACGGTAAATCTGCGGCTCTTCAAGTTGGATTCTATAATGCCACCGGAGATGTGGTTGTAACGATGGATTCCGATCTTCAAGATGATCCGGTTGAAATTGCAAACTTATTAAAGAAACTTGAAGAAGGATTCGACCTTGTTTCCGGATGGAAAAAGAAAAGGTTCGATCCTCTTATAAAAAGAATTTCCTCACGGTTTTTCAATTTTGTTACGAGAATATTAACTGGAATTAAAATTCATGATTTTAATTGCGGATTGAAAGCCTACAGAAAATTAGTAACTGAATCAATAAATGTTTACGGAGAACTACATAGATATATTCCGGTTTTAGCAAATTGGAAAGGATTTTCAGTATCTGAGGTAATTGTTAAACATCATCCGAGAAGATATGGAAAAACAAAGTATGGTCTTTCTCGGTTCTTTAAAGGATTTATTGACCTTATTACTGTAATTTTTACAACCCGATACGCTAAAAGACCAATACATTTATTCGGTTTTGTTGGTTTATTAACTGCAATCGCTGGTTTGGGAATCAGCTTGTGGTTAACTTATGAAAAATTATTCTATAATATCGGAATTAATAACCGTCCAATATTTTTCCTTGGAATTTTATTGATTATCGTTGGCGTGCAATTTTTTGCAATTGGATTAATTGGAGAACTTATCGTTCATAATACACAAAGTGAAAAAGAATACGTGATAAAAGAAAAAAAATAATTATATTGTATTAGAAATTATAAGGCTATGAACAAACTAAAAATCATCCCAATATTTGAATCAGAAAAAAAAGAATTAGAACTTTGGCCGGAAGGTAATTCGAACGAAAGTATTTCTTCTACAAATGAAGATTCAGAAAAAGTTAACAACACAAAATCTGTTACTCTTAAACTTCCTGAATATCTTCTTTCCGAAATTCAATCGATAGCAAGCAAGCTTGAAGTTGATTATAAAACTCTTATCAAGATATATCTTAATGATAGAGTAAATGCAGAATTAGATAAACCTCTTCCAAAGATTTATTCGAATCTCAAATAAAATTCTTTTCTTAAATTACAAACCAAAGTAGGTAAATTATCAACTGTGCTGTTATTCCCATAAACGCAGTACTAGAAGAAAAAATTTTTAGACTATTTTTTACATCTATATTCGAGAACTTTGTAACAACCCAAAAGTAACTATCATTTGTATGTGAAAAAACCATAGAACCCGCACCCATTGAAAGAACAGATAATATAAATCCAGTTTCTGATGCAAGTTGTAACTCGCTAAGCATAGGTAAAATAATTGACGATGCAGTTATAATCGCAACTGTTGATGACCCTTGTGCTGTTTTCAACCCGGCAGCAATTAGAAATGGAATAAAAATTCCCATTCCAGAATAGGATAAATATTCCCCAATAACACTTCCTATTCCGGCAGTTTTCAATACTGAACCATCCGCTCCGCCCGCACCCGTGATAAGTAATATTACTCCAGCTGCTTTTATCGATTCTTCAATTACATCTTTTATTAATAAATTTTTCGAATTTGGATTAATGAAAAATGTTGCGGCCAACCCAAGTAATAATACAATGGAAGGATCTCCAATAAAAAATAGAATGGCGCTTCATAAATTTTCTTCAACCGATCCTTTATACATCATCAAAACAGACTTTATAGCAATTAAAATAATTGGCAAAAAACTGGTAGAAACGAAAGGAATGGTTTTGGTAATGAGCTAGAATCTATTACAATTGTGCTTTCATCAATCACAACATCATTTAAATTATTTTTGCTCCCGATATATTTTATCCATAAAAATGTTAGGCCCAAAGAAATCAATGCTACTGCTAAACCTATTAACATTAATTTTCCAATAGAGGCACCTATAATTCCAGCAGCTGCTGTTGCCCCTGGATGAGGAGGAATTAAGCAATGTACAGAATATAAACTTACTCCAAGAAGAGAGCCCATAATTGTCATAGATTTTTTAGCTTTTGCTGCAACAGATCTATTTAGAGAACTCAAAACAACAAATCCAGAATCACAAAAAATCGGAATTCCAAAAATATATCCCGTTAAAGTCATTGCAATCGGGGCGTTATGTTTGCCCACTTTTTTCAAAATAAAATCTGCCATACTGTATGCTGCACCAGTTTTTTCAAGCATTATTCCTAATGCTGTTCCAAACACAATCACCAAACCAATTGATGCCAGCGTATTTCCTAAACCTTCTTTTAATGATTTAATAACTTTATCTGTTGGCAAGCCGGAAAATATTCCTACAAACAATCCTACAAGTATTAAAACAAAAAATGCATTGACTTTTAGTTTGGCAGTCAAAATAATTATACTTACAACGCTTGTAACAAATAATATAAGGAGGAATTGTTCGTGAGTCATAATATTTGCTTGCTTTGTTGTAATTCTGGTTAATTAATAAAAACTAAAGGGGAATTAAAGCTGCATACTTTTTTCAATCCCCAATTTCCTTAATATTTCCTTATTTTTGCTTCACATAATAGGAATTATTAATGAAATTTCATCTCGTTTCCGGCGCATGCGGTTTTGTTGGCCGAAATACTGTAAAACAACTTCTTAAAAGAACTTCTGATAATATTTTAATGATAGACGACCTATCGGTGGGAACTCATCCTTTAACTTGGATGAAAGATTTTTCTTCTAAAGCATTTAAAGACATAGAAATTTTAGGTGAAGAAGAAAGACTATTTTACTGGCAAATGGACTTCCGCAAATTTTTACAAAAAC
>Ga0194125_10005498_pt1 | contig 19209 bp, 16 predicted proteins | sample TA2KigC250mmetaG_FD_148626 | JGI IMG/M metagenome (GOLD analysis project Ga0194125, IMG submission 148626) | Freshwater microbial communities from Lake Tanganyika, Tanzania - TA2015034 Kigoma Deep Cast 250m | ecosystem: Environmental > Aquatic > Freshwater > Lake | place: Tanzania: Lake...
CTGCCGCTACAAGAAGGGTCGAACACCGACTGGAAAAGAGAAGGATTGATCGTCACCTTCTTATTCAAAGGCTAGCCCTGTTTGTGAAGCCGGCCTTGACCGAACTCAAGGGAAAGAGTACTTTTTGAACTTATTCTATAAAGTGCTACTGATCAAGCAAATATAAAGGACAATCATGAATCCGTCAGTAATCCTTGTTCATCTTGGCCCTTCCTTGCCTGCCCATATCTAGTATTGGATGGCGTAGACACAACAATCAATAATATCCACGTTCATTCTAAGAGGCTTTCCAAATTCAGATCATGAAAGTCATTTTCAAATGGGCACTTATAGTAAGTGTTTAGCAGATTTAACAAATGCACTCAAATGAACATGCCGTTTTCAATATAAAAAAGCGATTGTCTATTCGAAGCGGATTTTATTAGATCATTGGACCATGTTATTCGTACTTCGTCAATTTTCCCTCCTTCTGCTGCTGCTGACACTGGCAGGCTTTGCCCAGAAGACCTACTACCTCTCGGCGCTGCGCCTCTTGGGAAGTCTGCCTCCGATGTGCATCTCCGATATAGGCAACAAGCTATTTATCATGAAAGACGTCGTGGTGCCCAAGCACCCATCACGATGAGTTGTTTAGGCCGCTCTCTGTTCGACATTACCGGGGGAATGCCTATCCATCCCTTCCAGGGAGGGCGCTGCCGACCCTCGACGTGCAGCAGAGCGTCTTGCAGTTGCCCGTCATCCCTTTGAGCTTCCCAGCGACGACGAGCCTGTTGGTCTCTATTAGTAGATGTCGCTTTGCCGGATGGTATCCTTCCACATCTTTTTGATGTGCCGGTATAGGAGGATGGCGCTTCCGATGAGCCAGCCGTAGAAAAGGGCAGTGCCAACAGGGTGTCCGTCGTCCAGTACGGCCATGCGGTAGCGGAGTCCGATGAGGATGTTCACCATCCCCCAGAGAAGGAGCAGCGAGAGTGTCTGAAGGATGTTGACCAGGAATTGGCGAATGTCTGGCTCCATGCGTGAGGCTTGGGTGCAAGGTAGCCATTCGGGAAGACTCCTGGCGTTAGCGCAAGAGCAGGCGTTGAAAGGCTGCGGCATCTCCCTGGAAGGCGTTCAGGTCTACCACTCCGCGGATGCCGGAGATCCTGGCTTTTTCACTGAACTGCCAGAAGGCCCAGTCGCGTCGGATCCTTGGCTGGTGGGGTTGCAGGTAGTGGGCGACCCAGAGGGGGTAGGCGTCAAATCGGTCGCCCAGCGTTTGCTCGTAGAAATCCACATAGGTGTAGAGGATGGGTCGTACGCCGTAATGTTTCTCGACTGACTCCAGCCATCTGGCGATTCGATTGCGCAGGGTGGCTGCCGGCACACCTCTCGTCTCTTCTACGTCTAGGACGGGCGGCAGGTCGCCGGCATGGAGCTGAACCCTAGAGATAAAATGCCGGGCCTGCGCCGCTGGGTCTACAGCTGGCAGGAAGTAATGGTATGCTCCTCGGCGGATGCCTTGTTTTGCCGCCGCCTCCCAGTTCCTACGAAACTGGGGGTCTACATGCCCGCCGCCTTCTGTGGCTTTGATGAAGGCAAAATGGATCGTTGTCTTCCCGTCTTGCCTTTTCCCGACCTGTTTCCAGTCGATCGCACCCTGGTAGCGGGAGATGTCTATCCCGAAGAGGCGATGGCCCGCTGGCAAGGGAATGCTAAAGCCATTCGTGGCAGGCGTCTTGCGAAATCTCTCATACAAGATGCCGAAGGCCATGGCTGCCAGGAGCGTGCTGAAGAGGATGGCCAGCAGCCAACGCGCCAGGGGAATGCGTCTGCTGCGGCGGTAAGAGGTGGCCATAAGGGTTCTGTACACGCAAAGAAAGGGCAGCGGGGAAGGATCTCACAGGAATCGGCCGGCTTTGGCTTAATTTTACCGTTATGCCTCGGATCCATGTCCATGATGCGTTGAACATCTTGTCGAAGCTGACGCTGAGAAGAGCCTTGAATGCGTTCAAAGTCTTCGCCAGCTACCAGTGGAGTCGATGGACCGGCCGGCCTGTGCAATGGGGGCTGCCCGTCTCGATCTCCTTTGAGCCGACCACTTCCTGCAACCTCCGTTGCCCCGAGTGTCCCAGTGGCCTGCGCTCATTTACGCGTCCGACGGGGATGTTGGAAGTGGATTTCTTCCGACGAACCCTCGACGACATCCATCGCGAGCTCCTGTACCTGATCTTTTATTTCCAGGGCGAACCCTACCTGAACCCAGCTTTCACCGAGATGGTCCACTATGCGGCGGACAAGGGCATCTACACCGCCACGTCCACAAACGGCCATTATCTCACGCCCGAGCATGCCCGCAAGACGGTGGAGAGCGGGCTGGACCGGCTGATCATTTCCATCGATGGCACGACGCAGGATGTCTATCAGCAGTACCGCGTCGGGGGGCAGCTCGACAAGGTACTGGCGGGCGCCCGTGAGATCGTCCGATGGAAGCGGACATTGCGCAGCCGCAAGCCATTTGTCGTTTTCCAGTTTCTGGTGGTGCGGCCGAATGAGCATCAGATCAGCGAAGTGCAGCGGCTGGGTAGAGAGATCGGCGTAGATGATGTCTGGCTGAAGACTGCACAAGTGTATGACTATGCAAACGATCCCAACGGACTGATCCCTACCTTGTCCGACTATTCCCGCTACAAGACGCAGGCCGACGGAAGCCGGGCACCGAAGAACCGCCTGGAAAACCATTGCTGGAAACTTTGGCATTCCAATGTCATCACCTGGGATGGCCTGGTCGTCCCCTGCTGCTTTGACAAAGACGCCACCCACCGTCTCGGCAATCTACATCAAGAACGGTTTCGGGATGTCTGGATGAATAGAAATTACCACGACTTTCGCTCCAAGCTCATGCAAGGGCGAAAGGAAATTGATATATGCTCCAACTGCAGTGAAGGGACACGCGTCTGGAGTTGAGGCAGTCAGGTGCTACATATATTTTTTGTGGCAGAGTCTTTGGTTGACCGTATCCGGTTACTTGACTCTTGAGTGTTATCTAGCCGATAGCTTTATCATCGTCCGGGAGCTCTATTTCTTGCTGCCGGAATGAAGTAAGCCCCAGGACTTTCTTCGTTAAATCTCTTTTGGGAATGGGTCTGCAAATCCTTGTATACTTTCAAACTGCTTTTGGTCGCTTTCTAGCAGTAAACATTTTTCGAGATCGATAATCATTTTTTCTTTGTCTATGTCTTGACCTATAAAAACAAGCTCATTCATTCTGTCACCCCATTGTTTGTGCCATTTACTTTCAATGTATTCTCTATTGTCAACGAATGATTGGTATTTAATCCGTTCATGAAATGGCATACTAATCCACCAAACGCCCGCTTTCTCAAGTCGTGATGAACCACCTGCTTGGCTAAAATTAATTGCGTCATTGGGTCTTGATGCTAACCAAAATAGCCCTTTAGCTCTGATTACTCCACTTGGATAATCTTCATTAAGATATTTCCAAAATCGTTCAGGATGAAATGGTTTTTGATTGCGAAATACAAATGATGAAATTCCATATTCTTCAGTTTCAGGTGTGTGAACTCCACCTTCTAATTCTTTTTGCCAACCTGCTGATGATTGAGCTATTTCAAAATCAAAGAGTTTTGTATTTAGAATTTCTTTGGGGTCAACTTTGCTAAAATCAGAAGTCAAGATTTTAGCACTTGGATTTAATTTTTTAATGGAAGCTTTTAGAAGACCAATAGTTTTTTTATCTACTAAATCTGTCTTATTTAAGATTATCACATTGGCAAATTCTATTTGATCGGTCAGTAAATTTACAATTGTTCTGTTATCGCCTTCTATATCTGTTAACTTACGATCAACTAACAATTCATTTGTTCCAAAGTCTTTAAAGAAATTAAAACAATCTACCACTGTAACCATTGTGTCTATATAGCTGAATTTTGAGAGGTCAATACTTTTTTCTTCGTCTATAAAACTAAATGTTTGAGCAACTGGTATAGGCTCACTAATGCCAGTACTTTCTATCAATAAATAATCAAACCTATTTTCATTGGCTAATTTTTCAACTTCAATCATTAAGTCTTCCCTAAGAGTGCAACAGATACAGCCATTGCTCATTTCTACTAATTTTTCATCGGTTCGCGATAGAATATTTTGCTCATTTACCAATCTTGCATCAACATTTACTTCACTCATATCATTTACAATAACGGCGACTCGCAAACCTTCTTTATTATGCAAGACGTAATTAAGTAAGGTAGTTTTTCCTGCCCCAAGAAAGCCGCTTAAAACAGTTACAGGTAATCTTTTTGTTATCATTTTTATAATTTACTTTTTTATATTATATGATTATACTCGTCTAATATTTTACTATCTTTTTACGATCACAAAAAAAAATGAAGAATGTGTCTATATATATAAAATTAAAAAGACTGCTTCACTTTACGATTTATCACTAAACGATAAATCAGATCTGTAAATATAAATGGTATGATGTTCAGCTATATTCTTAAAAATATTCGCTACCTGATATATTTCAGGAACATTACTCATATTGTAGGATACATATTTGGATTTATAAAAGTGTTATTAATGGCGTGTGAAGATACCAAGCCTAGATTCTATATTATTGATGACACCTACAGTTTCAAATTTTGTATAAGCTCATTTGTGAATTCTTCAATAGTATAAATTTTATTTTTTATATCGTCTCTTTGCCTCACTGATACTGTTTGCGAGTTCATTTCCTCTTCACCAACAATGAGCATATAAGGTACTTTTTGCAACTGAGCATCACGAATTTTTTTACCCAACTTTTCGTTTCTATTATCCACCTCTATCTCTAAATCTAATTTATTATTTATTTGTTCCGCGACTTGTATGGCGTACTCTTCAAACTTTTCAGATACCGTTAATACAATTGCTTTAATAGGAGCTAACCAAACAGGGAATTTTCCTGCATTATTTTCAATCAGAAGCGCAATAAAACGCTCCATAGATCCAAATAGAGCTCGATGAATCATTACAGGGCGGTGCTTCTGGTTGTCGCTACCTGTGTATTGTAAATCAAAATTCTCCGGCATCATATAGTCAACTTGTATGGTGCCAATTTGCCATTTTCTGCCGATAGCATCACGTACTATAAAATCTAGTTTTGGTCCGTAAAAAGCTGCTTCACCTTCTTTTGTTGTGGTTTTCATACCACGTTCCTCTGTGGCTTCCACTATTGCCTTTTCAGCCAATTCCCACATTTCATCTGTACCTAGATACTTGTATTTGTTCCCTGGATCTCTTAATGATATTTGTGTTTGAAATTCACTAAAACCTAGTTTACTATAAACTAGATTTACCAAATCAACAACTTTTAAAAACTCTTCCTTCAATTGATCAGGACGGCAAAAAATATGAGCATCATCTTGAGTAAAGCCGCGCACTCTTGTTAAGCCGTGTAATTCACCGTGTTGCTCGTAGCGATAAACAGTCCCGAATTCTGCATATTTAATCGGTAATTCTTTATAACTCTTAGCTTTTGAAGCATAGATTTTACAATGATGTGGACAATTCATTGGCTTGAGGAAAAACTCCTCATTTTCAGCAGGTGTTCTAATCGGTTGATAAGCATCTTGACCATATTTTGCGTAATGTCCTGAAGTTACATAGAGTTCTTTTTTTCCTATATGAGGGCTTGCTACGTGTTGGTATCCAGCCTTTCGTTGAATATTTTTGAGGAAATTTATGAGGTTTTGGCGGAGCGCTTCACCTTTAGGAGCCCAAAGTGGTAAGCCCATACCTACCTCTTCATCAAAATAAAACAAGTCTAATTCTTTGCCAATTTTTCTGTGGTCACGTTTTTTGGCTTCTTCAATGTTGCTTACATACTCATCAAGTAGAATCTTGTCTGGGAACGAAATACCATATACACGGGTAAGCATCTTATTTTTTTCGTTACCACGCCAATAGGCACCAGCTATATTGGTTATTTTAATTGCTTTTATTAAGGCAGTGTTAGGTATGTGCGGGCCTGCACATAAATCTACAAATTCTCCAGTCTCATAAAAAGTGATAGTACCGTCTGCTAAACCATCTAAAATTTCCAACTTATATTGATCTCCTTTTTTCTGGAAATAGTTTGCTGCATCCTTTTTACTAATTTCTACACGAATATTTTGTAACCCTTTTTTGGCAAGTTCAAGCATTTTCTGCTCTACTTTCATGAAATCTTTTTCTGAAAAATTATAATCGTTAAAATCAACATCATAATAGAACCCATTTTCAATAGCAGGTCCAGTTCCTAACTTAATGCCAGGATACAGATTTTCCAGGGCATAGGCTAATAAATGACTTGATGTATGCCAAAAGGTTGATTTGTAAATGTCGTTTTCCCAATCTGATATTTTTTCTGTGGAAATCACGGATGCGCTCAATTCTAATGGCAAGTATTTAGTTTTAGATTCAAGAATCTATATGCAACAATGTTGCAAAATAATGATTATCTCAGTACACGCGACGAACTTTTTTTAATATTTCAAAAAAAATAAGGTAGAAGAGTGCACAACATGAAAATATACCCTGTCTTGGGAAATTTTACGGATGATGTTGTTATGGAATGACACTTCAGTCAAATAATGTAAATATTTTTGGTTATATCTCAACGAATAGGAACGAAAACAAGCATATTGCACAACACCATTTTTTTTGTAGTCATGCCATACATATAAAAAATACTATTTACGAAATCGTTTATTAAATCAAAATTTATTTATAAATGATATTTAATACACGATCTAATTTCTATCAATATTTATCCTTGTATGGTGTCTTTTCTTTTGATAATATATATTTTATTTACAGACGTTATTTCCGCTGTTTGCAGTTCTTGGTCTATTGAGAAATTTCCCCGTCATTATAATCTAAAATTGCTATTGCTCAGATCATCTCTTTAAAATCACCATCCTTCCAACACAAGCTTACATTTTCAGCAATTTTATTATCTTCTGAATTGAGAATTGTAGAGGCAGCGAGAGCAGATTTTAACACTACTTTTTTGGGTTCAAAAAGACGTTAGTATTCTTAACCCCCCGATATCATTTATCCATTCTGCTTCTGCACCATATTTTTTTGCTACTCTGGTTGTATGCACTAGGTAATATCCACTTTCTAGCACCCTACTGCTAATATATCCAATATGCCTTCTCTGCTTCATGGGCCTCATCCTTGGCATATTTCTCCTCGCTTGTCTCATCCTGCTGGCGCGTATTTACACTTTTGCATTTGTAAACTATTCTTTCTGCGACTTTGGAGCTGAGTGATCTCATCACTGTTCCTCGTACTTTCGCGGTATGAGACTCATCGTTCGAACCTGCTTCCCACAGGCCATCCTGTGGCTGTTGTTGACAACAAGCTATGGCATAACAGATCTCATGGGCCAGCCGACTTCCCCGCGCTATGAATTCCGGGGTGCATGGATAGCAACGGTGGACAACATCGACTGGCCTTCGAGGAAAGGTCTTCCTTCGGACTCACAGCGGGCTGAGTTCATCCGGCTCCTCGATATGCACCGTTCTAATGGCATGAATGCGGTGATCATGCAAGTGCGACCGGCAGCGGATGCTTTCTACCCCTCCCCGCTGGAACCCTGGAGCGAGTGGCTCACCGGTGTTCAGGGTAAGGCTCCCGAGCCATATTACGACCCGCTGGCATTCATGGTAGAGGAGACGCATCGCAGGGGGATGGAGTTCCATGCCTGGCTGAATCCCTACCGGGCTGTCTTTAACAGGACCTATTCCTCCATCGCTGCCAACCACATCACCCGCATGCGGCCGGAGTGGTTTCTCGACTATGGCGATAAGCGTTATTTTGACCCAGGCCATCCCGAGGCACAGGCCTTCGTGACAGAAGTGGTGGTGGACATCGTCCGGCGCTATCCGGTCGACGCCATTCACTTCGACGATTACTTCTATCCTTACCGCATTGCCGGAAAGAACTTTCCTGATACAGCTACCTACCGGCAGTTTTCACGGGGGATGGCCACAGACGACTGGCGGCGCAGCAATGTCGACTCCATTATCGTCCGACTGCGGCGGGCCATCCATCGGGAGAACCCCTACTGCCGCTTTGGGATCTCTCCCTTTGGCGTGTGGAGGAACCGCGATAAAGACCCGCGGGGGAGTGATACCCACGCCGGCCAGACCAACTACGACGATCTCTATGCTGATATCCGGCTATGGCTGGAAAAAGATTGGATAGACTATGTCGTGCCGCAGCTCTATTGGGAGTTGGAACATAACAAGGTGCCCTTCGAGCCCTTGCTGAACTGGTGGAGCCATAACTCTTTTGGCAAACCCTGCTACATCGGACTGGGCTTTTATCGCGCCGGCAGCAACCTCGCCTGGCGCGACCACACACAGCTCTCCCGACAGCTGGCGGCGATCCGCAGTCGGCCCAACATACAGGGCGCCGCCTATTTTAGCAGTAAGTCTTTTTTTAAGAATCCTTTGGGATGGAACGATACCCTCCGCCGCTACTATCAGTATCCCGCACTGGTTCCCCCGGCACACAGCCATGAAGGGACAGTTGCGCTGACACCTCGCATCCGCACCGAGGCGGGTCTCTTGGCGGAGAAGGTTCGTTTCCGCATCTTGGCGCCTGCCGAAGGCATGGATACGAAGATCCGGCAGATAGCCGTCTATGCGGTGTATGAGGAGCAGTCGACTTTCTCGCAGGCCCAACTCGTAGCCCTCCAGCCTTTCGGTGGAGATGTGGCTTTCGAGATCAACTGTCCGCCGACGGCCACATACTTACGCGTGCATGTCACCTATGTCGACCATGCCAACCGCGAAAGTCCGGTAGAGGGCCTGGGGGCCGCCACCTGCTCCTTTGTCCGAAGAGCCGGCAGTTGGGAACCGATCCGTCCCTAGCGCCGCTTCCCTTCCAGGCGATCGACATATTCCAGGTTCCCCAGCCGCATGCGTAAGGGGATACGCATGGTCTTCTCGAATTTCCATTCCTGCTGGCAGAAGAAACCCATGTGACGGGTATAGTTGTCAGCGCCTATCTGCCAGATAGGCCTGCTCATCTGCAACCTCGCGCGTCCCACGCTGTCGGCAGCAGCCACCTGCCAGCGCGGCAAGGGGGACTGCAAAGATTGGGCAGACACGCGTGTGTCTTGTGCATGGAGTTGCTGAAACATACAAGCAGCGATGATCCAACTGCCAACGCCTGACATGCCCATCTCGCTCGTTTTGTTTGTAATTTAGGCCTGATTTTTGATCACGCGCGAAATGATAAACTTTATCCTGCCTAAAGAATAATGGCGCTTCAACAGAGTCTTCAACTGAAGCTTCAGCAAAAGCTCTCCCCGCAGCAGATCCAGCTCATGAAACTGTTGCAGGTGCCTACCTCCAGTCTGGAGGAAAGGGTCAAAGAGGAATTGCAGGAAAATCCGGCCCTGGAGCTGTCGGAAGAGGGCCATGAGGAGGGCGGCGCGGAAGACATACTAGAGATGTCTGATGCCCCGGCCGAGGAGGCCTCTGAGGCAGAGGAGGCAGAGGAAGACTACGGAGATATCGACATCAGCGAATACGTGCAGGACCCGGATGAAGACGGCGACTACCGACTTCGAGACGACAACTACCCCGAGATGGAAGAGGGCCGCAGCCTGCCCATTCGGGTCGAGTCTTCCTTCCACGATTCATTGCTGGAGCAGTTGGGTATGCTGGAACTAGACGAGCGGCAGCAGAGGATTGCCGAACAGGTGGTCGGCAGCATGGATGAAGATGGGTATCTGCGCCGGGAGACGGCCTCCATCGTCGACGATCTCGCCTTCCGCCAAAACATAGAAGCCAGCGCTGACGAGGTAGAAGCGATCATCCAGATGATCCAGGGCTTCGACCCGGCCGGCATCGCGGCACGCAACCTCCAGGAATGCCTGCTGTTACAACTCTGGCGGCGACTGGCAGGGCGGAGCGACCGATCCCTCTCCGACGCCATCGGCATGCTGGAGCGGTATTTTGAAGAGTTCACCAAGAAGCATTACGAGCGCATCCAGCGGTCCATGGGTCTGTCTGACCTCGCCATCAAAGAGGCTGTGGCACAGGTGCTCAAGCTAAACCCCAAGCCGGGTGGCCATGTGGGTACAGGTACGGAGGGTACCTACATGATACCGGACTTCTTCGTCTACAACACTTCCGGTAAGCCAGAAGTGACGTTGAATGCGCAGAATGCACCTGACCTCCGCGTCAGCGAAGGCTTCCGGGAGATGCTGCGCGACTACGACAAAGGCAACAAGAAGGACAAACGGCAACGAGAGGCGGTGATGTTCATAAAGCAGAAGATTGATGCTGCCAAGTGGTTCATCGATGCGATCCGTCAGCGGCAGCAGACCCTCTTGCTGACGATGGAGGCCATCGTCGGCCACCAGCAGGAATTCTTCCTAACGGGGGAAGATACCAGCCTGCGCCCGATGATCCTCAAAGACATCTCCCTGGCTACCGGCCTCGACATCTCCACCGTCTCCCGCGTAGCAAACAGTAAGTTTGTACAGACAGAGTTTGGCACCTATCGGCTGAAGTATTTCTTCAGCGAGTCGCTCAGCACAGACAGCGGAGAAGAGGTCTCTACCCGGGAAGTCAAAAGGATCCTGAGTGATATGGTCGAAGCCGAAAATAAAAGAAAGCCTTTAAGCGATGAGCGGCTGACCGAGCTGCTCAAGGAAAAGGGATATAACATCGCCCGGCGAACGGTGGCCAAATACCGTGAGCAGCAAAACATCCCTGTGGCTAGGCTGAGGAAGGAGCTATGAGTACAGATCAAGTGCAGACGGGCACGCCTCTCCTCTACAGGCTGTCCCTAGCGGCCAGGACCATTTCCGTCATCTTTCATCCCATCTTCGTAGGAATAGGGATGATGTACTACATCACCTTTGTCCACCCAGACATCTTCCTGGGTGTGGAACAGCGCACCCGGGTCTTGAAGTTCATCACCTTTGCCAACAACAACGGACTCTTTCCATTGCTGATCGTATGGTTGCTCAAAGGGCTGGGGTTCAGCCGCTCGATCCGAATGGATACAGCCAGGGAGCGCATCATACCATATATTTCTGTGATCATCTTTCAGTTTTGGACCTGGCATGTATTCCGCAACCAGTCAGATTCTCCCGGTGTCCTCACTGCCCTCTGCCTTGGGATATTTTTGTCGGCCAGCCTGGCGCTGGTCGCCAATACTTTCATGAAAGTGAGCATGCACGCCATTGGCATGGGGGGGCTCACAGGCTTGATGGTTGCCCTTACCCTTTTGGGGTACTCTACCGATGGCTTTGAGGTGCTGGCGTCGATGGTGCTGGCGGGTCTGGTTGGTTCGGCCCGTATGGTGGAAGGTGCACATAGCCGTTCCGAGATGTTGATGGGCTTCTGCATCGGCTTCGGCACCCAGTATGCTGTGCAGATGGCGTAGCCGCGAGGCTTCTTAGCCCTCTCCATTCAGCAGCGATGAGCTTCGGAGGTAGCCCGTGGTCTTGTCGCCAGGCCCTGGTAGCGAACATTTTAAGAAAGTGGAAACATTCGCCGGCCACTTTCGATTAGTTTTGCCGGATGCGCAGAAAGCAGGGCCGGGTATTGGGGGGGATTGCATTGACGGACTATGTGTCTGGCGGCCGTTCCCTGGCGCGTGTCGATGGGAAGGTGGTGTTTGTGGAAGGTGCGGTGCCGGGGGATGTGGTAGATGTCTTGCTGACAAAGAGCCGGACTGACTGGTCGGAAGGTCGGGCGATCCGGTTCCACCAGTTGTCTCAGGAGCGGGAAGCGCCTTTCTGCCGGCATTTCGGCAGTTGTGGCGGCTGCCAATGGCAGATGCTGCCTTATGCGCGACAGCTATCCTGGAAGGAAAAGGAGGTAGGGGAGCAACTGCGTCGCATTGGAAGGGTCGAGATCCCAGATCTATTGCCAATCCTGGGGGCTGCTACGACGCGCGGTTATCGCAACAAGCTGGAGTATACTTTCAGCAACCGAAGATACCTCACAGAGGCAGAGATGCACGCGGCCGGGGGATGGGAGGAGCAGCAAGCCTGGAAGGAGCGGCCGGCCTTGGGCTATCACGCCCCCCGGCAGTTCGACAAGGTCTTGGACATCGGCCAATGCCACCTGCAGGCGGAGCCTTCCAACGCCATCCGGGAGTGGTTTCGCGCCTATGCCCTGCAAGAGGGACTTTCTTTCTATGACATTCGTGCTCAGACGGGGCTGTTGCGGAACCTGGTGTTGCGGTCTACGCGCGGCGGAGAATGGATGGTCAACCTGGTGACGGGCCCGCGGGAGCAAGAGGACGTCGCCCGTATGCTATCGGCCTTCCTGGAGGCGTTTCCTGCGACTACCTCGCTCTACCATACTGTCAACCCCAAACGCAACGACAGTCTTTACGACCTCGCGCCTATTCTCTTTGCAGGCCGGCCATATATCACGGAGACTCTAGGGGACCTGTATTTTCGGATAGGGCCTATTTCTTTCTTCCAGACCAATCCCGAACAGGCGGAACGCCTCTATGGGGTGGTGCGATCCTTTGCTGGCTTAACGGGCCGCGAGACCGTCTATGACCTCTATTGCGGTACGGGCAGCATCGGCCTCTTCCTGCATGCTGGCGCACAGCGCGTCGTAGGCGTAGAGGCTGTAGCCGCTGCGGTGGAGGATGCCCGCGCGAATGCTGTCTTGAACGGCATTGCTCACGCCTCTTTTCATGCAGGGGATGTGGCTGATCTATGTACAGAGGCTTTTTTTTCGGCACAGGGGCGGCCCGATGTGGTGGTCACGGATCCGCCCAGGGCCGGGATGCATGCCAGGCTGGTGGAGACGATCTTATCGGTTCAGGCACCAAGACTGATCTATGTCAGTTGCAACCCGGCCACGCAGGCAAGGGACTTGCAGGCGTTGGATATTGCCTATCGGGTGACAGCCGTCCAGCCCGTCGATATGTTTCCACATACCCATCACATAGAAAACGTAGTGCAGCTACAGCTACGAGAATTATAGCGATGCAGACAGGCGGGATGCGTTACTTTTGAAGGGAGAAACAGAAAGCTATGCAAACCGAATTCAGGCCGGGTGGGTACAGCAGCCTTCCCTTGATCGTCAAAAATTTGCTCATCATCAATGGGATTGTATGGCTCTCTCAGATCACCATCGGGACCAGCCTCTTTCCGGTCGATAAAACTTTCGCGCTTTTCTATTATGAGTCGCCTTTTTTTCGCCCCTGGCAGGTGCTGACCTATATGTTCTTGCATGCGCCTGACGATTTCTTCCACCTCCTTTTCAATATGTTTGCCTTGTGGATGTTCGGGAGCACGCTGGAGAACCTCTGGGGTCCCAACCGTTTTTTGATTTTTTACCTGCTCTGTGGCTTAGGGGCCGCCTTGGTACACATGGGGGCCCTCTGGTATGATGTAGAGGCAGTCCGACGATTGTGGACCGAGGGCGCCATTAACGACCCGTCGTCTTTTTATGCGATCCTCAACAGACCTACGATGGGCGCTTCGGGCGCTGTCATGGGTATCTTCGCTGCCTTTGCCTATACCTTCCCCAACAGCCAGCTATTCATCCTTCCGATCCCTTTTCCTGTCAAGGCAAAATGGGCGCTGGCCGGACTGGTCGTCTTCGACCTGATCGGAGGTTTCTCTTCCAGCCCGAGTGGTGTGGCGCATTTCGCACACGTGGGAGGGGCTGTCATTGGGATCATACTGGTGCTTCTCTGGAACCGAAAGAGTCGCAGCACGTTCTATTGAATGTAGTCCACCGTCGAATAATGCTAATTTTACGCCTCAGCAGGGAAGCGTATGGGATATAGGGATTATCCAGTGCAACGAAGGATGCCCGTCTGGGGCAGCAACAGCGTATTGTTTATACTGGTCGTCGTCAACGTGCTGGTATTCATTTTGATGCATTTCATCAAGACTGTCTACGGCCTTTCGCGGCTGCCGGAGGAGTCTTTTTACCGAAATATACTGGCATGGTTCACCCTGCCTGCCGATGGCGGGACGTTTCTGGAGCGACCCTGGACGCTGCTCACCTCTTTTATCACGCACATGCAGCTCTGGATGCTGCTGGCCAACCTCTTATGGCTTTGGGTCTTTGGATATATCCTCCAAGACCTGGCCGGAGAGCGGCTGCTGGTACCGATCTACCTCTATGGGGGGCTGGCCGGGGCCCTGACATTCTTAGCCACCTATCAGCTTGTTCCCTCGCTGCAGCCACAGGCTGCACAGGCAGTGATGATGGGTGCCACGCCTGCCGTGCTGGCGGTGGCGGTGGCTGCCACAGTCCTGTCGCCTCAATACAGGGTCTTCCCTATGATCAGCGGCGGACTACCCCTATGGGTGCTCATGCTTGTCTTTGCCGTCATCGACGTCGCTAGCATTTCCCGCTCCGTCAGCTTCTTCTACGTACATGTCGTGGCAGCCTTGACAGGTTTCGTTTTTTCGAAGGGCCTGCTTCGCGGCATCGATGCGGCTGCCTGGATGAACCGTTTCTATGTCCATGCTACCCGGTTGTTTCAGCCGGGCCGGACGGCCCTGAAGCGAAAGCTTCACCGCGAGGAAGTTTTCTATAATACCCGTGGTCAGCAGCCCTTCACCCGCAAGTCGAATATCACCCAGCAGCGCGTCGACGAGATCCTCGACAAGATCAGCCAGAAAGGCTATCACCGCCTTACGGAAGAGGAGCGTGACCTGCTGAAACGGGCCAGTGAAGAGGATCTATAAGAAACATTATGTTCAGGATCCTGCAGCGGATATCCGTCAGATCCTTGATCCTGACAAATGCCTTGACCGCGATCGCTTATGGGATCGCATCCTGGCATCTGTCGGACCGTCCTTTGCTAGGCTTTCTCTCGCTGCTGCTGCCATACCTTCTGTTGCTGCTCGTCTGCCACCTCCTCGGATGGCTGCTGGTGAAGCCGCTATATGCCCTCCCTACGCTGTTTCTGCTGATCGCTACGCATGCATCCATCCGGCAAGTCCTGCCTATCCATCCGGGGCAAGACTTCTCGCAGGCGCCGCCGGAAGGCAGCCTGCGGGTGATGACCTGGAACCTGCGCTCCTTCACTCCTTTCGATAAGATCTTTTCAGAACCGGGGAATGCCATCCGCCACGGCTTCCTCTTCGATGAGGTGCAGCGTTTCTCGCCCGACGTCGTCTGCTTTCAGGAGCTCACAGATGCTGCCAAGGAATCTTCTGAAGATCCGGTCGACATCCTCCGACGGCAGATGGGCTATCGATACCATTTTTTCCCGGGGGATGAGCTGGGTAGTCAGCATACCGTCCGCTACGGAACCGCCATTTTTTCTAAGCATCCGATCCTGCGCGCCGCCCAGGTGCGGTACAGCGGAACGCGGTTCTCCAACAGTGAGCATACGCTGTGGGCAGACCTGCTCTGGAATGGAGATACAGTGAGGGTGCATGTGATGCATCTGCAATCGTATCGCTTTCTGCCAGGCGACTATCGTACCCTGGCAAAGATGCGGGAGGATTCTGACCAGGGACTTCATGGTGCGCTGCTTATGTACCGAAAGTTGCGCAACAATTTCATCGACCACGCGGAGCAGTCGCGCTGGCTCAGGGGCATCCTGGACACCTGCCGATATCCGATGCTTGTATGTGCCGATCTGAACAATGTGCCGGCCTCGTATGCCTATAGGACCCTACTGAAAGATGGAAAAGATACCTTCACGGAGAAGGGTACCGGTTTCGGAAGGACGTATATCAACCCATTATCCCGTTGGATGGGCTCTCTGCCGACCTTACGAATCGACTACATACTGACCAGTCCCATCTTTGAAACCTTGCAGGTGACCCGGGGCAAGGCCAGGCTCTCCGACCATCAGGCCGTCGTGGCGGACCTACGATTGCCTCAAAAAGAATAATTTCGCTGTTCCCCTTCCTACCATCATGTCTTCCCTTTCCTTTTATAATTCTCTGCGCCGACAAAAGGAGGTTTTTGCTCCGATCGTGCCCGGCCATGTAGGCCTCTATGTCTGCGGGCCCACCGTCAGTGGCGAGAGCCATCTCGGCCATGCCCGCCCCTTTATCACTTTCGATGTGTTGTATCGCTACCTGATGCACCTCGGCTATAAAGTGAGGTATGTCCGCAACATCACAGATGCCGGGCATTTTGAAGAAGAAGGGCGCGAGGCAGTGGACAAAGTGTCTGCAAAGGCCGTCTTAGAGAAGCTGGAGCCTATGGAGCTGGTGCAGAAGTATACCAACCTCTTTCATGGCGCCATGCGGGCCTTCAACAACCTGGAGCCTTCCATCGAGCCGACGGCGACCGGGCATATTATCGAGCAGATCGGAATGATTGAGCGGATTCTGGCAGACGGTTTTGCCTATGTGGCCAACGGGTCGGTGTATTTCGATGTCAGACGTTACCATGAAGTCTTTAGTACCAAGGGGATGCCTTATGGCATCTTGAGTGGGCGCGATCTGGAGGAGCAGCTCGAAACCACCCGTGACTTGGAGTCGCAGGATGAAAAACGCAGCAAGGCCGACTTCGCCCTCTGGAAGCATGCGCCCCCGGGACATATCATGCAGTGGAAGAGCCCCTGGGGCATGGGTTTCCCCGGCTGGCATATCGAATGCTCGGCGATGAGTTCAAAATATCTGGGAGAGCAGTTCGACATCCACGGGGGTGGGATGGACCTCCAGTTCCCGCACCATGAATGTGAGATCGCCCAGAGCGCTGTCTGCCACCATCAGATCCCCGCCCGCTACTGGCTGCATAACAACATGATCACCATCAACGGGCGTAAGATGGGGAAAAGCTATAACAATGTCATCCGGCTGAGTGAGCTCTTCACCGGGAGCCACCCCCAGCTGGGGCAGGCCTATTCGCCCATGACGGTACGTTTCTTCATCCTGCAGACACATTACCGCAGCACCCTCGACTTCAGCAATGAGGCCTTGCAGGCCGCCGATCGCGGTCTCCGTCGCCTATGGGATGCCTTCCAATTCCTGCGGGGTATGCCGTTGGCGTCGGGGAGTAATACGGCTTCTGTCGATGAAGCTCTGGAGGCCCGCTGCCAGTCGCTGCTTGGAGAGCTCGATGGGTTCATGGACGACGACCTGAATACTGCCAAGGTGCTTGCGAACCTCTTCGAACTGGTACCGGTGGTCAACTCATTCAAAGACGGGCATCTGCCGACAGGTGCGCTTACCGCTACGACCCATGGCCTCCTGCAAGAACGGTTTCAGACCTTTCTCATCCAGATCTTTGGGCTGAAGGATGAGGCGGTGGCCGACGACGGCCGACTAGACGGTGTGCTTGGTCTGCTGGCAGAGATCCGTCAGGATGCCCGTTCCCGGAAGGACTTTGTGACGTCGGATAAGATCCGACAGCAGCTGCAATCGATCGGCATTCAGCTGAAAGATGAGAAAGACGGGCGGACGAGCTGGATGGTGCAGTAAAAAAAAGTCCCGCCCTCCTATGGGGAGCGGGGCTCTTGCAAGCAGGGTAGCGCTCAGCGTATGAGTTTCAATTCCCGCACGATATGGGGCGCACCACCTAGCTTATCTATACACCACAATACATATCGCACATCGACGCAGATGGTGCGGTTGAGGTCTTTGTCGAAGGCGATCTTATGGCTGAGGGCCTCATAGTTTCCGTCGAATGCCAGACCGATGAGTTCTCCCTGCGCATTGATGACGGGGGAGCCTGAATTGCCACCTGTGATGTCGTTGGTGGTGATGAAGCTGACGACGAGGTCGTTGCGCAGCTTGTCGGCATAAGGCCCGAAGTCCTGCTGGCTGGCTTTTGCCACGAGGTTCGCGGGGAGGTCGAACTCATAGTCGGCAGGCTTATATTTTTCGAGTACGCCCTTCATCGTACACACGTAGTCATAGCGCACCGCATCTCGTGGCTGGTAGCTTTTCACTTGGCCGTAGCTCACCCGCATGGTGAAGGTAGCATCGGGGTACATGAGTTTCGAGGGGTTCATGGCGCGGATGCCTTTGAGGTAGAGCCTTCCCAGCTCAGCATCGGTGGCAATGAACGACTGACGGTCCTGGTTGTACTTGGTGGTATAGTTTTTTACAAAGGTGCTGGCGGCTGCATAGGCGGCATCCGACTGCAGCTTGACGGCGTCGGGGGCATCGAGGAAGGCCTTCCAACGGTTATCATCGGTGAGGATGGAGGTCCCAAAGACGAAGTCGGAGTACTTGGCATAGGTGGCATCTTCGTCCAGTTTCCCGAACCGGTTTCGAAGGTCTTCATAAAAGCCAGCCGGATGTTGCCCCTTGTCGATCTGGGCGCGGTACATGCGTATGGCGTCGGCGAGGATCTTCCGGTCAGAGGGCAGGTCAGTTTCAGAGAGAAATCCTTTCCTTGACCGGTCAGCGGCGGCCAGGCCTTTTTTTACGTCGGGGTGGTCCACGCCTTTACGGACCATATCTGCCTCCAGGGCCATGAGGGAGGAGGCGAAGGCCAGGAGGGGAGAGCCTAGGATGCCTTCGTTGATATAGATCCGGTGTTTGGCATATGGCTCCCATGCCTGATAGGCTTTGGCCCAGTCGACGAAGAGATTTTCGTAGGAGGGGTTGCCTTTGGCCCATTCGGCAAAGGCTTTTTCATCGGCTTGTTTTTTCTCGTAGATGCGGTATTTGAGGAGTTGTTTGGATTCGCCGTCGAAGAATTTCCAGTAGTTGGCAATTCCTGCATAGGCAGAGGCGAGCTTCAGCTTCACGGCAGGGTCTTTTTTCATTTGCTCGAACATGTGCTTGAGGCGCATGTCTCGTAAGGCTACCGTAGAGGGGTTCTCTATCTCTGTTTTCAGTTTGACACCGTAGGAGGTCTCATATCGGTTGGTGGAACCGGGGTAGCCGTAGATCATGGAGTAGTCGCCGTCTTTAAAGCCTTTGATAGAAACAGGCAGAAAGTGTTTCGGCTGGAGGGGGATGTTGCTGGCGGCGTAGTCGGCGGGCTTACCATCTTTGCCCATGTAGACGCGGAAGACGGAGAAGTCGCCGGTATGCCGGGGCCATTCCCAGTTGTCGGTGTCTCCACCGTATTTGCCGATGCTTTCGGGTGGCGTGCCTACTAGGCGTACATCGCGGTAGCGTTGGTATACGAATACCAGAAACTGGTTGCCTTTAAACAGAGGGCTGATGCGGGCTTCGATACCATTGGCTGCATCTGCATATTGTTTGGCGATGGCCGTGCTCATGTCTGCGATCTTTTTCGCTCGGTC
>Ga0194125_10005509_pt1 | contig 19197 bp, 18 predicted proteins | sample TA2KigC250mmetaG_FD_148626 | JGI IMG/M metagenome (GOLD analysis project Ga0194125, IMG submission 148626) | Freshwater microbial communities from Lake Tanganyika, Tanzania - TA2015034 Kigoma Deep Cast 250m | ecosystem: Environmental > Aquatic > Freshwater > Lake | place: Tanzania: Lake...
GCGCTGGGCGCCGGGGCTGGCGGCGGCGCTCGCGATTGCCCTGGCGGCGGCGGCGGGCGCGAACCTCTGGGCGCGGGCGCCGCTGTGCGCCGCGCCGGCCGTCGCGCCGGCGGCGGCGTGGGGCGCGCGCCTGGGCGGGAGTCCCGGGCCGGACGGGGTAGGGCGCGCGGTGGGCGGTCTGATCCGGGTCCTGATCCCGCTTCAAGCCGGCCTGTGCGCCATGGGCGGCGGCCGGGGCGGCGTGACGGCCGCCGCGGTCCTGCTGCTGGCCGCATGGCCGTTGTCGGCCGCGCTGTCCCGCCGTTTCGCGGGCAGCTGAGAACACGGCCGCGGCGGCGGGGCGTCCAAGCAGGACTCGCGATCGCGAAACTTGTCTGAACGCATGGAGGCGTTGCCGGGAAGGAATTCGCCGGTGTCGCGGATGTGTCGACGATGCGCGAAGAACACGACGGGAAAAAACTGCTGATCGTCGCGGCGGCCGGGTTGGGCTACGACTTCCTGCGCCGGAGCCAGGGCGGGACCGCGGCCGGCCTGCGGTTCCGCCCGGCCGCCGGCGTGTTTCCGGCGCTGACCTGTCCGGCGCAGGCCACCTTCCGCACGGCGTCCGGGCCGGACCGCCACGGCATGGTGGCCAACGGTCTCTGGGACAGGGCGTATGCCCGGGCGCGGTTCTGGGAACAGTCCGCGACGCTGGTTGCGGGGCCGCGCATCTGGGACGGATTCCGTCGCTCCGGCCGCCGCGTGGCCATGCTGTTCTGGCAGCAGAGCCTGGGCGAGGCGGCCGATATCGTGCTGTCGCCCGCGCCGATTCACAAGCACCACGGCGGCATGATCCAGGACTGCTACTGCCGGCCGCCGGGGTTGTACGCGCGCCTGTGCGCCGCGGTCGGCCGCCGCTTTGACCTGATGCGCTACTGGGGCCCCTGCGCCTCGTGGCGCTCTTCGCAATGGATCGCCGAGGCGACGGCCGCGCTGCTGGCGGACCCGGAGAACGCGCCGGACCTGTGCCTGACCTACCTGCCCGCGCTGGACTACGATCTGCAGCGCTTCGGCACGCGCCATCCGCGCAGCCTGCGCGCGCTGCGGCATCTGCTGCGACAGATCGAGCTCCTCAGGCGCGCGGCCGACGCGCGGGGCTACGCCCTGCTGGTGTTCGGCGACTACGCGATGGCGGACGTAAACGGCGGACCGGTTCTCCCGAACCTGGCGCTGCGCCGGGAGGGGCTGCTGAACGTGCGGCGCGTGCGCGGGATGTCCTACCTCGACCCGCATACCAGCGCCGCCTTCGTCGTGGCCGACCACGAGATCGGTCACGTGTACGTGCGCGAGGCCGCCGCCGCGCCGCGGGTGCGGTCGGCGCTCGCCGCGCTCCCGGGCATCGAAGCGGTCCTGGACCGCGCCGCTCAGGCGGAGCGCGGCGCGGCGCACGCCAATTCCGGCGAACTCGTGCTTGTGGCGGCGGCCGGATCGTGGATAGCTTACCCGTGGTGGGACAAGCCGCGGGAAGCGCCGGACTATGCCGCGCACGTGGATATCCACAACAAGCCGGGCTACGATCCGGCCGAGCTCTTCTGGGGCTGGCCGCCGGGCTCCGTCAGCCGCGACCCGCGCCGCGTGAGGGGAACGCACGGCCGGAACGATTCCGGCCGCGAGATCGCGTGGGCGTTTGACCTTCTTGAGCGGGAGGCCGGGTCGCTGCGGGATCTGGCGGGATGCGCCAGGGACTGGCTCGGAAATGACTGACAAGGCGTACGGCGCCAGGAAATGGAAACATATCGGCAGGAAATTCAGGTAGCCTTCTCGTACCCGGTGACCTTCACGCGGGGCGTGTTCGAGGCGGATTCGCCGGTCCTGGCGGGGACGCTCGCGGCCCGCGGCGAGCCGGGGCCGCACCGCGCGCTGGTGTATGTCGACGACGGCGTCGTCGCCGCGCATCCCGAGCTGCCGCAGCGCATCCGCCGCTACGCGGAGCGACACGCCGCCACGATCGAGCTGGCGCGTCCGCCGATCACGGTTCCGGGCGGCGAACGCGCCAAGAACGGCTGGAACATCGTCCGCAACATCATGGCGGACATCGGCAACGCGCACCTCGACCGGCACAGCTTCGTGATCGCCGTGGGCGGCGGCAGCGTGCTGGACTGCGTGGGCTTCGCGGCCTCGATCGTGCACCGCGGGATCCGCATGGTGCGCGTGGCCACCACGGTGCTGGCGCAGTGCGACGCGGGCATCGGCGTGAAAACCGGGATGGACGAGCACGGGGTGAAGAACTTCGCGGGAACCTTCGCGCCGCCTTACGCCGTGCTGGCCGACTTCGACTTCCTGGCGACGCTGGCCGACAAGTACTGGCACGGGGGCCTGTCCGAGGCGTTCAAGGTGGCGATCATCAAGGACGAAGCATTCTTCAATTACCTCGAACGGCACGCCCCGGACCTGGCGAAGCGCGACGGCGCCGTTGTCGGAGAGGCCATCAAACGCACGGCGCGCCTGCACCTCGATCACATGCGGTCCGGCGGCGATCCGTTCGAAATGGGAGCGGCGCGCCCCCTGGATTTCGGGCACTGGGCGGCGCACAAGCTGGAGTTGCTGTCCAACTATCGCCTGGGACACGGCCAGGCCGTGGCCGTGGGCATCGCGCTTGATTCCCGGTACGCCGCCCTGAGCGGCCGCCTGACCGACGGCGAGGCAACCCGGATCGCGCGCGCCATGCAGGCGGTCGGGCTGCCCGTGTGGGACGGTCTGCTGGAAGCCGGCGCCGGCGACGGGCGGCCGGAGATTCTCAAGGGCCTGGAGGAATTCCGCGAGCATCTCGGCGGGCGCCTGACGATCACGCTGCCGCAAGGCATCGGGCGGCGCGTCGAGGTGCACGAAATGGATCACGCGCTTGTCCTGGAGGCGGTTCGCATTCTGAAGTCCGCCGCGCGGCGGGAAATTTCCGTGCGGGCCGAACGGGAGGAGAGCCGCGCCGGAGCGCGGACGGGGGCGGAAACGGATGATCTTGCGTCGTGATCCGCCCCTGCACCTGACGTACTGCCTCAACGTGCACCCCGGCGAGAGCTGGGATGCCAACCTGCGGGCCATCCGGACGCACGCGCTGCGGGTGCGCGACCTGGTGGGGGCGCCGGGGCCGTTCGGGCTCGGGCTGCGTCTGAGCCGGGCCGCGGTCGAAGAACTGCACGGGCCCGCGCACACGGAGCAGTTCCGCGCCTTTCTCGCGGAGCACGACCTGTACGTTTTCACGGTCAACGGCTTTCCCTACGGCGCGTTTCACGGCGCCGCGGTGAAGCAGCGGGTCTACGCGCCCGACTGGGGCGCGCCCGAGCGCCTGGAATACACCACGCTGCTCGCCGAGACCATGGCCGCGCTGCTTCCGGAGGGCGTGCCGGGCAGCATCAGCACCGTGCCGGGCTCGTACGGGGCATGGGCGCGCGGCGCGGAGGAAGCCGACCGGATCGTCCGCAACCTGGCGGAGTGCGCCCGGCGGCTGAGGCGGATCGAAGCGCAAACCGGGCGGCGCGTCATGCTGGCCCTCGAGCCGGAACCGGACTGCCTGTTCGAAACGACGGCCGGAACGGTCGCTTTCTTCAACGGCACGTTGGCGCGTCACCCGGCCATGCGGGAACAGGGCGAGGCGTGGCGCCGCCATGTCGGCGTGTGCCTGGACGCCTGTCATCTCAGCGTGCAGTTCGAGGATCCCGCCGCAAGCCTCCTGGAGTTGACGCGCGGCGGCATCGCGGTTCCCAAGGTCCACGTCAGCGCCGCGTTGCGCGCCGGGACGGGCGCGGAAACGGCGCGCGCCCTGCGTCCGTTCGCGGAGGGGGTCTATCTGCATCAGACGCGCCTGCGCGGGGCGGACGGAACGGTGCGGCGGTGGACGGACCTGACGGCGGAGGCCCTGGATGCCGTGGCGCGGGAGCAAGACGGCGAGGCGCGCGTGCACGTGCACGTCCCGCTGTACTTCCGCGAGGCGGGCGCGCTGCGCTCGACGTCCGACGATCTCTCGGCGGGCTTCTTTGATGCGGTTCGCGACGCCGCCGTGCCGCACCTGGAGATAGAGACCTACACCTTCAACGTGCTCCCGCCGCCGCTCGGCGGCCGGCCCGTCGAGGAAAGCATTGCCGGGGAATACCGCTGGGTGCTGGAGCGCGCGCGGGCCGCGAAGTGAGGCGCGTCGGCCCCGCGCGTCGGGATCCGGCCGCGGTCCCGGCGGGCGGACAAGAGCGGAAAGACACCCCGCGCGACTCGCGGCTACAGGTCCAGGGCGACGCCGGTTTCCAGATAGCGCCCCGGCGCGGCGACGTCGGCGATTTCCTCGTATTGCGCGTCAAGCAGGTTCCGCCCGCGCACGAACATCGTGAACTTGCCGAGGCGCTGGGCCAGCCGGGCGGAAAGCAGCCAGTACTCGTTCAGCGCGGGCAGGTCGCGATAGCGCGCCGTGAAGGAGGCCGAGAAGCCGTGCGTTTCCGGGAGACCCAGGGCAAGGCGCGCGTCGTGCCGGGCCGCGCCGGCCGCATGCGCGGATTCCGGCCGGGCCGCGAAGGCTTCAACCGCGGTGTGGCGATAAGCCGTTTCCCAGGCCAGAAAGCGCGTCCGTCCCGAGAACCGTCCTTCAAAGCCTTCGATGCGGGCGTCGCCGGTGTTCGCGGCCCGCCACACTCCATCGTCCGCGACGCGTATCCAGTCGATCAGGTTCTCCGCCTCCCGGACAAAATAGGCGGCGGAAGCTTCGGCGCCGCCCGGCATGTGCACGTCGAACCCGGATTCGCCGCCCCAGGCCTCCTCGGGTCGCAGGTCCGGGTTGCCGGCGCGGGCGGAATTCGCGGCGTAGAGCTCGTCAAAGCCCGGGGGCCGCACGCCCCGCGCAACGCAGGCGCGCCAGGTCAGCGCGTCGGACAGCGGCACGGCCAGCGAGACGGAGGGGGTCGTGCGGGTGCCCCAGGCGCTGTAGTCGGATACGCGCAGGCCCAGGTCGGCCGTGAAATCCTCGCCGGACAGGCGCTGTTCGACAAAAGCCGCGCTGACGGCGGCGGACCGTCCGCCGAGGGTGGAGCTTGCCAGAAGCGCGTCGGTCCGTTCGACGCCCAGCGCCGTCGTTCCCGGCGAACGCCCGGACGATCGCAGCACGGCCCGCTCGATGAACGTGTCCGTCACGTGCCGCTCCGTCCCGGAGGAGAAATCGCCGGCGATGAGCAGCAGGTCATCGGCATGGTGGCGGTGGCGGAACAGCCCTTCGACCACCCAGCCCGGCGCGGGCTCGACGCGCGGCGCCAGATCCACCAGGGTGACGCGCGTGCGCGCGCGTGAGAGGCCGGGTTCGTGCGCGTAGAAGCCGCGCGCGCCGGCATCCTTCTCGCCGTGGCCCGCCGAGACGCGCAGGCCGCCGCCTTCGGTGCGGGCGAACAGGGATCCCCAGGCCGACCATGTCCGGTAGTCGGCGCCCGGCCGGAACCCGTCCGACCGTTCGCCGGCGGCGTCGGCGGTGACGGCGACGTTCGGGCGGGCCAGATCGGCCGCGATTTGCCCCCGCAGCGTGCCGAAGGAGCCGCAGGCCGTTTCGAGCGCGATTCCGGAGGAGGCGGGCCGCCGCGGCGCCAGATCGATCACGCCGGCGAAGGCCCCGGGACCGAAGACGGCGGAGCCCGGTCCGGGAATGACCGCGATCCGGCCCAGCGCGCCCGGCGGGAAGGGGAAATCGGTGTTGTGGCGCGCCGCGCGGGGATCCGCGAGGGGCACGCCGTCGAGCGTCAGCAGCACCTGCTCGAAGGTGGAGCCGCGGATCGACACGTCCGCCCGCACACTGCCCGCGACGCGTTCGCTGACCTGGACCGACGTCGCCTCCTCGAGCAGATCGGGTATGGAACCGCAGCGGGACCGGCTGATCTCGTTTGTCCCGACTATCTCCGCCGCGCGGCCGAGGCGCCCGGCTTCGGATGGAAGCGCGCCGGCCCTCCGGGCGCCGGGCCGCCCCGCCTGTTTGTCGGCGATCGCGTCGTACCCGCGGCGGGGGGCGGGACGGATCGCCTGCGCCGGCGAAGTGCGGGCCGCATGCATGCCGCACACAACGAAGAGAACGAGAGCCGTCCTGCTGAGCGGGGCGCCGGGCATCGGATTTCCAATCGGGCCTTGAGACTGCCGGATCGCGCAATTCGCATGCGTCAGGCATGCCTGCCTACACGTCAACCGAAGTGATCCCCTCACGCAGTAACTGACCCACTACGGCGGACCGCAACGCCTCTTGCGGCTCGCTGAACAGCGTTGTCGCCGTCTGGCCCTGGGTCAGGCCGCCCTACGCCACGAGCCGTTCCAGGTAGGCGCACCAGGCGTCGAGACCTTCCCCGGTCCGCGCGCTGAGCTCGAACGCGTAGATCCCGGGATTGACCTGCTGGAGAAAGCGGCGGCATTTCGCGAGGTCCCAGTCCAGGTGCGGGATCAGATCGGTCTTGGTGACAACCGCCACGCGGCAGTTGACGAAGAGGGCGGGGTATTTCAGCGGCTTGTCTTCGCCTTCGGCCGTGGACAGCAAGCCCACTTTGAACGTCTCACCCAGGTCGAAGGCGGCCGGGCAGACGAGGTTGCCGACGTTTTCGATGAACAGCAGCCGCGTGCCGTCGCGCACGACTTCGGGCAGGACCCGCGCCACGCGCTCGGCGTCAAGATGACAGGCGCCGTGCGTTTCGATCTGCACAACCGGCGCGCCGGTCCTGTCCAGCCGCCGCTTGTCGTTGTCCGTGAACTGATCTCCCGCGATCACCGCGCAGGCCGTGCGTCCGCGGATGCGCTCGATCGTGCGCTCCAGCAGCAGGGTTTTGCCCGCGCCGGGGGATGAGATCAGGTTCAAGGCGACGACGCCGCGCTCGGCAAGCCAGGCGCGGTTCGCGGCGGCGGCGCGGTCGTTCCGTTCCAGGACGCGCTGCTGCAGCGTGATCGTGCGCGTCGCGGGATCATGGGTATGCGCGTGTCCCGCGCCGTGCGCGTGCGCGTGGGGGTGGTCGTGCGCTTCGCCCCGCGCGTGGGGATGCGTGTGCGGGCGGGAAGGGGCGCCCCCGGCGGGCGTGTGGCATCCGCATTCTTCACACATGATCGGACCTTCCCGGGCCGCCCGCGGCGGCCCCTTCTTCGCGCATGCCCAGTTCCACGGACCGCAGCAGGAAGTCCATGCCTCCCGTGAGGCGGATTCCGCGCGAGCCGCACCGGGCGCAGACCATGTCCATCCGTTCCGGCCGGGTCGTTTGCCCGCAGTCGTCGCAGGACAATTCGACGGGCGTTTCCTCGACGCGCAGCCTGCATCCTGCCAGAGACGTGCCCTCCGAGGCCAGCGGGAAAGCGAACTCCAGCGCCTCGCGGTCCACGCCCGACAGCGCGCCGACGCTGACGGTCACCGCCAGTGCGGCGTCCGCGCCTTCGCGCCGTACTATCGTCTCGACCTGTTCGACCAGCGCCCGGGCAAGGGACAGCTCGTGCATGTCAGCAGATCCTCGGCAGGACTTCGCCCTGCGGAACGTCGACCAGCCTTCGCCCGCCCATGACCGTTTCCAGGCGCACCGTGCCGGCGCGGTCGTCCACGCGGCCGATACAGCGGGCGCGGCGGCCTTCGGGCCGGGCGCGCCACGCGGCCAGGATGCCTTCCCGCGCCGCGTCGTCGCACACCAGCAGAAGCCGCCCCTCGCAGGCCACGCCAAGCAGGTCCAGGCCCAGGAGCTCGGCCGCGGCCTGGCTTTGCGCGGCGAACGGCAGATCCGCCTCGCGCAACAAGGCGCCGAAGGCGCGCCCGTCCACGATTTCGTTGAGCACCGCCGCCGCCCCGCCGCGGGTGGGGTCGCGCATGAACCGCACGTGCGGGGCAAAAGGCGCGGCCGCCTCCACGAGCCGGTGCACGGGCGCCGTATCGCTCGTCGGGCCGGGCCGGATGTCTATGCCGTGCCGCGCGGAGAGCACGGCCATGCCGTGGTCGCCCAGCGTGCCCGAGGCCAGGATGCAGTCGCCCGCGCGGATTGAAGCGGGATCGAGGCGGAATCCCGGCATGGGATCGCCGACGCCCGAAGTGTTGATGAAGACGCCGTCGCACTGGCCGCGGGCGACGACCTTCGTATCGCCGGTGACCACGCGCACGCCGCATCCGGCGGACGCGTCGCGCGCGGCGTCGAGCACGCGTCCGAGCAGGTCCAGCGAAAGCCCTTCCTCCAGGATCAGGCCCAGCGAGATCCAGCGCGGACGCGCGCCGCAGACGGCCAGGTCGTTGACCGTGCCGTGCACCGCGAGGTGGCCGATATTGCCGCCGGGAAACTCGATCGGGCTTACCACGTAGCTGTCGGTGGTGAAGACCAGATCGCCCGCTTCCATGGGCACGCGCGCCGCGTCGGGCAGACCTTCGAGCGGTCCGCCGCCGAAACGGGGCACGATTTCGTCGCGGATCAGGTTGCGCGACAGCAGGCCGCCGCCGCCGTGCGCGAGCTGGATTGTGTCATGCGCCCGTTTCATGCTTGGCCGCCGCTCACCGGCCGCCTTTCCTCTCGTACTTGTAAGAAGCCGCGCAGGACCCCTCCGCGCTCACCATGCAGGGGCCGACCGGGTCCGCGGGGGTGCAGCGCTTGGCGAAGAGGGGGCACTGCGCGGGAAGGCGCTTGCCCTTGATGACGTCGCCGCACATGCAGCCGGGATACTCCCTGCCGGCGCCGACCTTCAGCCCGAACCGTTTCTCCGCGTCGTAAGCGGCGAATTCGTCCCGCAGGACGAGCCCGCTTTCGGGCAGCACGCCGATGCCGCGCCAGTATGCCGCCGCGGGCCGCAGAAAGCGCTCCATCACGGCCCGCGCGATGGGATTGCCGGCGTCGCGCGCCGCGCGCCGGTAGAGATTCTCGACCGCGGCGCGGCCCTCGGCGAGCTGCGCGAGTATGCCGCACAGCCCGAATAGGATGTCGAGGGGCTCAAAGCCCGCGATGACGCAGGGCTTGCCGCGGTCGCGCGCGAAGGGCTCGTACACGGCCGTGCCCGTGATCGCGCTCACGTGGCCGGGGCACAGAAAGGCGTCGATGCTCAGATCCGGATCGGCGAGCACCGCGCGCAGCGCCGGCGGAACCAGCTTGAAAGAAACCAGCAGCGAGAGGTTGGCAACGCGCTCGCGCGCGGCCAGGTCCACGAGGCTCGCCACGGGCGCGATGGTGGTTTCGAAACCGATGGCCAGAAACACGACCTCGCGCGCCGGCTCGGCCGCGGCCAGCTCCAGCGCCCGGCGCGGGGAGTAGCAGACCTCGATCCGGGCGCCCGCGGCCCGGGCCTGCGCGAGCGAGGACGACGACCCGGGAACCTGCAGCATGTCGCCGAAGGTCGCGATTGTCACGCCGCGCCCGGCCAGCTCGATGGCCGCGTCCACGTAGCCCGGCGGCGTGACGCACACCGGGCAGCCGGGCCCGCTGATGAGCCGGACGCGCGGCGGGAGCAGGTCGCGCAAGCCGTAGCGCGCCGCGGCCATGGTGTGGCTGCCGCAGATCTCCATGATGTTCACCGTCCCGGGACGGGCGGAGAGCGCTTCGCCGAGGCGGCCCAGCCGCGCGCGAAGCGGGGCGGCCGCGGGCGAGGCGCGGAATTCATCAACGTACTTCATGCGGCCGCGCCTCCCACGCCGCGGCGATCTCCCTGAAAAGGGCCAGCCGCTCGTCGGCCTCCTGCCGGTCGAGTTTTTCGATCGCGTATCCCGCGTGCACGATCACGTAGTCGCCCACGCGCGGGTCGGCGATGAGCGAGAGGGCCACTTCGCGCGCCACGCCGTCCAGGTCCGCCACGCCCGTTCCGTCGGCGCGGATCTCATCGATTCGCATCGGTATTGCCAGGCACATGCCGCGTTCTCCAAGCCCGGTTTACGGCCTTCGGTTCTCGGTTTTCGATGCCGGGGAGTGGCAGTCCGATCACCGAGGACCGCAAACCGGGAACCATCTCAGCTTCCCGCCACCACCGCCTGCCCCAGCGCGATGCCGCCGTCGTTGGGCGGAACATCGCGGTGAAGCAGGGCCGTCAGGCCTGTCTTCTCAAGCCGCGCGGACAGCAGATCCGTGAGAATGCGGTTCATGAAGACGCCGCCGCTGAGCGCGACCTCCTTCAGCCCGGTCCGCTCCACGCCGTACGCCGCCATGCCGGCCGCCGCATCCGCGATGGCCGCGTGCGCCGCCCACGCCCAGGCCTCCGCCTCGTCCGCGATCCGTGCGGCGCGGTCGAACAGCATGGCAAAGGTTTCGCGCCAGTCAATCCACAACGTCCCCTCGCGCTCTTCGGCGCGCCAGGGCAGGGCGGGGGCCCGCGCGCCTTCGCGATGGCGGCGGGCGGCGGCCTCGAGCCGGATGGCGGTCTGGCCTTCGTAGGTGGCAACGGGCGCGGCGAGGCCCAGCGCGGCGCAGAATGAGTCGAACAGCCGCCCGGCGGCATGGGTGACGGGCGCGTTGAGGCCCGTGGCGCACTGGCGGGCCCAGGCGCGCGCTTCATCCGCGCCGATGCCGGCGCGCGCGCGCAGGCCCGGCGGCAGCTCGATGCCCGCGGCGAAGGCGCGGCCGGCAAGCTGGCGCGCGGGCCGGCGCACCGCCGCGTCGCCGCCGGGCAGAGGCGCGCCTTCGAAGGAAGCCAGGCGGCGAAAGCCGTCCGGCGCAATGTGCAGCAGTTCGGCGCCCCAGATGTGTCCGTCGGTTCCCAGCCCGGCGCCGTCAAAGACCAGCGCCAGTCCGGTGCGACGGCCGTGCTCCGCGAGCGCGGCCGCCGCGTGGGCGTGGTGATGCTGGACGGCCGCGACGCGCGCGCCCAGGCGGCCGGCGATTTCCCGGCCGATGCGCGTGCAATGCATGTCCGGGTGCAGGTCGACGGCGACGACCTCGGGCGTCCGGTTGATGAAGCGCGGCAGGGCCTCGGCCGCCTGACGCAGTCCGTCAACGGCCTCGGGCGTTTCCAGGTCGCCGACGTGCGGCGACAGCACGACCCGGTCGCCGTGGGCGACGGCGATCGCGTTCTTGAGTTCCGCGCCCATGGCCAGGACGCAGCATTTGAGGGGATGCGCCGTTCGCACGGGGTTGGGCGCAAAGCCGCGCGCCCGGCGCCAGACCCGCGGCCGTCCGCCCTGCATGGCGCACAGCGAATCGTCGCAGCGCAGGTTGATCTCGCGGTCGTGCAGGAGCAGGTAATCCGCCATGCCGCGCAGGCGCTCGCGCGCCTCGGCGTTGGAAATGCAGATCGGTTCGCCGCCGCGGTTGCCGCTGGTCATGATGAGCCAGTCGAACGGCGGAACGGGATCGCCGCGCAGGGGCGCGGCCAGCAGGGCGTGCAGCGGCGTGGTCGGCAGCATCACGCCGAGCGTGCGCGTGTCGGGCGCAATGAGATCGACGGGCAGGTCGGCGCGCGCGGCATCGAGGATGACGATCGGCGCCTCGGCGGAGCGCAGCAGCGCGTCGGCCGCGGCGGGGACGTCCAGGCCGGCGGCGCGCGCCACGTCGGGATTGCGCGCCATGACGGCAAACGGCTTGTGGGGGCGGTTCTTGCGGTCGCGCAACCGGCGCAGCGTGGCGGGATTGCGGGCGTCGGCCGCGAGCAGGAAGCCTCCCATGCCGCGCACGGCGAGCACGGCGCCTTCCGCCAGCGCGGCCCTGGCCAGCCGCAGGGGGTCGCCTTCGGGCGCGCGCCCCGCGGCGTCCTCGATGGTCAGGCGCGGCCCGCATTGCGGGCAGGCGATGGATTCGGCGTGGAAGCGGCGGTCGGCGGGATCGTCGTATTCGCGGCGGCAGGCGGGGCACGGCGGGAAGGCCGACATGGTGGTGCGCGCGCGGTCGTAGGGCATGCCGTTGAGCACGGTATAACGCGGTCCGCACCGTGTGCAGGTCGTGAAGGCGTAGCCGTGGCGGCGGTTCAGAGGATCGAAGACCTCGCGCAGGCACGCGGGGCACGCGGCGAGGTCGGCCGGAATGAGTACTTCGACGGATCCCTCCGCGGCGCTGTCCTCGATGCTGAAGGGGCGCATTTCGGCGCCGTCCGCCAGGGGGCGGTCATCGAGGAGCGCGCAGCCGTCCAGGCGGGCGTTGGGCGGCAGGGCGCCGGGCAGCGACCGGACGAAGGCGCGGATAGTCTCGGGGGGCCCTTCGAGCTCCAGGCGCACGGAGCCGGACCTGTTCCGGACGCACCCGCCCAGCCCGGCGCGGCGCGCGAGACGGTAGAGCGCGGGGCGGAATCCGACGCCCTGGACTATGCCGGTCAGATCGTAGCGCGCGCGGTGAAACGGCGCGGGCGGCGCGGCGCCGGATGACACGTCGGCTGGGGTCGGCGATTGCATAGACCGGACATTGTACGCTCATCCGGCCCCGGAAGCAGATTCTTTTTTGGGGCGGTTGACTCACCACGCGCAGGCCATGGCCTGCCAGATTTTGAGCGCCAAACCAGCCGAATGAGCCGGAATGTTGCGCAAGGTGTTGGCGCCGCGTCAATTACCGTGTCGAAGGCGCGACGATCCGGCCCCTTCAGCGCTCGCTGCTTCCCCTGAATGCGCGCAGCAGCTCCGTTGACATAGTCCGGTTGCCGGGCGATACTTGCGCGGTGAGGAGCCGATGAAGAACAACGCTCTGCATATCCCCAAGTCCGTGTAGGCGGGGAGGCTCGGCATGCAATGGTTCAGGTCGCTTGATCCGGTGCTGCAGGCGCTGTTGGCCACCTGTTTCACGTGGGGCGTTACGGCGCTCGGGGCGGGGCTGGTGTTCTTCACGCGAACGATGAGCCGGCGGCTGCTGGATGCCGCGCTGGGTTTCGCCGCGGGCGTAATGATCGCGGCCAGCTACTGGTCGCTGCTGGCCCCGGCGATCGAGATGGCGGACGGAAGGTGGTTTCCGGCGACGAGCGGGTTCCTGCTGGGCGGGGCGTTCCTGTGGGCGGTGGACAAGGTACTGCCGCATCTGCATCCGGGCCTTCCGACGTCGGAGGCGGAGGGCATCCACACGTCGTGGCAGCGCAGCGTTCTGCTGGTGCTGGCGATTACGCTGCACAACATCCCCGAGGGACTGGCGGTCGGCGTGGCGTTCGGCGCGCTGGCGCACGGCCTGCCCGCGGCAAGTTTCGGCGGCGCGGCGGCGCTGGCGCTGGGAATAGGGATCCAGAACTTTCCCGAGGGGGCCGCCGTGTCGCTCCCGCTGCGGCGGGAGGGCATGTCGCGGCGGAAAAGCTTCTGGTACGGCCAGTTGTCCGGCGCGGTCGAGCCGGTGGCGGGCGTGCTCGGCGCGCTGGCGGTGCTGGCCGTCAAGCCGTTGCTGCCCTACGCGCTGGCATTCGCGGCCGGGGCGATGATCTTCGTGGTCATCGAGGAGCTGGTGCCTGAGTCGCAGCACGAGGGGAACACCGACCTGGCGACAACCGGAGCGATGGCGGGCTTTGCCGTGATGATGACCCTGGACGTTGCGCTGGGGTAGAAGGGGCGGGGCGGGCGAAGCTGGTGGTCCGTCTTTGACCAAGTTCGAGCCTTACTGATACCCGATTGACCGGCACTCGGTCAATCGGGCGTTGCGTAGCCCCAACGACGCCGCGACGAGGCGCGGCGTCGTGCGGTAGGGTGATCCCATCGCCGCCGTGGTTGCCGATGCTCTGCGGTCTTCCTCGATCTTCATCCGGCGTTGGGCGAGCGTGGGGCGGTACGTCCCCACGCTCGCCGCTACGGCAGTTCCGGGCCAGCACCGGCTCCGCTCCCGTCCGCGCACATGACGTCCGCCTCTGCGGGCGTGACACCGCGAAGGCTACGTGATACAAGATGCTTCCGACTGCTTGCCAAGCCATAACCCTGGCGGCGGCTGGTCGCGTTCTTGCGAACGCGGCGGTTTGGGGAAGGAAGCAGCGTGGAATCCTGTGTCCGAACGAAGTCGAAAGGCATTGTCGCTTGGCCGGAAGGCGAACGCCCGCGCGAGCGGTTGCTCCGGCTGGGAGCGCAGGCGCTGACGGACGCTGAGTTGCTGGCGATTCTCTTGCGCATCGGGTTCAAGGGCACGAGCGCGGTCGAACTGGGCCGGCAACTGGTCAAGGAATTCGGCTCGTTGCGGGCGGTGGCGGAAGCGCCATTGATTGCGCTACGCGGTTTCAAGGGACTTCAAGGCAAAGACGGAGCCAAAGCCGCACAACTGGCGGCGGCTCTGGAAATCGCCCGGCGCATTTCCGTGCCGGACTCCCGCGAGAAGGTGCGCGTCGCGAGCACGAAGGAAGCGGCGATCCGATTGCAGTCCGAACTTCGCGGATTGGCGGAGGAGCATTTCCGCGTCCTTTTTCTGAATCGCCGGAGTATCCTACTCGACGACGCCCTGCTCGCCGTCGGCGCGGTTGACCAGGCCCGGCCGCCGATCCGGTTGATTGTGGCACGCGCGTTGCAGGCGAACGCAAGCGCCGTGATCCTGGGCCACAACCACCCGTCCGGCGCGGCGGAGGCCAGCGAGTCGGACAGGCTTTTCACGGAGGACGTTTTCAAGGCATTGAAGCCGATTGGCGTCAAGGTCCTGGAACATGTTATCGTCGGGGCCGACGCGGTTTTCAGTTTCGCGGATAGCGGTCTGCTGGACGAGATCGAGTTGAGCCAAGGCGGTTAAGAACATCAATATTGATGTTGCACTGTTATGGAGTTTACCGTAGAGTTCTATGAGTCGGAAACGGGGCGGTGTCCCGTACGCGAGTTCTTGTTGGAACTGAAGGCCACCGATCCTGACGATTTCGCGGCAGTGGCGGTCGGACTGGAGAAACTGCGCCACCGGGCGTATCACCGACCGCCGCTATCGAAGCCGCTGGATGATGGATTGTTTGAACTGCGGCACGTGGGCAAACTGAATGCCCGCGTTCTTTGGTTCTTTGTCCGTGGCCGACGGATCATCGCGGTTCACGGCATTCGCAACAAGGGGCAGGCCATCCCGTCGCACGACATCGCGGTCGCCCGCGAGCGGATGCTCGACTGGCAGAGAAGGAATGCGTCATGAAGAAAACCAACTTTGACCTGTTTCTTGAAGAACAACTTCGCGACCCGGACTTTGCCGAGCGCTTTCGGCGCGCCGGCGAGGCGTGGGATGTGGCCCTGAAGATTGCCGCCCTGCGCGAAGAGGCCGGGCTATCCCAGAAGGAACTTGCCCGCAAACTGCATACCTCGCAGCAGCAGATCAGCCGCCTGGAGTCCCCCGCCTACGAGGGGCATTCCTTGAGCATGCTCCGCCGCGTGGCGCACGTCCTTAATGCCGAAGTGAAAGTGGTCTTCGAACCCGCTCACGGTAAGCATGCTGTCGTGGCCGAATCCCGCGGGAAATACGGGAGCCGATGATGCCCTGTCCGCCAACACCAAACCATTACCCGAACCTGCCGGTTTATCAACGTTTCACGCAATGGCTGGTTGACCGGTTCAACGACGCGGAATGCCAATGGCGATTGAAGCACGATCCAATCGCCGCTGCCGTGCGACGCCATGCCAAGAAGACGCGGCATGCAATGCGGGAGTCCCCATGACATCGGAACAGAGACAGGAATTGTTGCGGCTCCTCGAAAAGGGCGAGGAACCCTCGCCGGAGTGGGCGCGCATCCTTTTCCCGCCTGAGAAGCGGGAGTACGAACTTGTCTACCACGGCAAGGACCGCGAGGAAGACATCATTGCGGACACACTGGCGGTGCCCCTTCAACCCGTTCGCACCTTCGGCCGCAACGGGACTGACTGGCAGAACATGCTGATCTTCGGCGACAACCTCCAAGGCATGAAGACCTTGTTGGAAATGAAGAGAGCAGGGAGACTTTGCAACGCCGACGGCACCTCCGGCGTGCGCCTGGTCTACATCGATTCCCCCTTCGCAAGTCGGAGGGACTTCGCCGGTGCACCTGGAGAGAAGGCATTCGCGGACAAGGTTGTTGGTGCGCAGTTCATTGAGTTCCTCCGCAAGCGACTCGTCCTTCTCCGAGAACTCATGGCAGACAATGGTTGCATCTTCGTCCACCTCGACTGGAAGCGCCAAGCCCACATCAGGTTAGTCCTGGACGAGTTGTTTGGCGAGACGAGCTTTCGCAACGAAATCTACTGGTACTATTACAACAAGATGCCGGACGCTCGAAAGGGTGTCTTCCCGCGGGCAACTGACACAATCCTGTTCTACGTCCGATCCGCCGGTACCGACTACCCATTCAAGCCCCCCGTCGAACAACGTGACGAACCCGTACAGCAACTCGTGCGGAAGAAGGTGGGCGGGCGCATGGTGAATCTGAAGGACAAGGATGGGAATCTCGTCTACCAAACGCGCGACGTGCGAATCGTGGATAACGTCTGGAGGATTCGGTTGATTCCCCCGGCAGACCAGCAAGAGAACATTCACTATCCAACCCAGAAGCCCGAGCAACTCATCGGCAGAATTGTCGAAGCCTGTTCCAGTGAAGGTGACATCGTTCTGGACGCTTTTGCCGGGTCCGGCACGACCCTGGCCGTCGCTGAGAAACTCGGTCGCCGGTGGATCGGGATGGACTGCGGGAAACTCGCGATATACACGATTCAGAAACGGATGCTGAATCTTCGGAAGGAGATCGGGAACAAAGGCCCGAAGTTGGAGGCCAAACCCTTCACCCTCTACAACGCCGGCTTGTACGATTTCTCCGCGCTGAAGGAACTCCCCTGGCAGGAATGGCGTTTCTTTGCCCTGCAACTGTTCGCGTGCCGTGACGAATCGCACAAGGTCGGCGGGATTCAGTTCGACGGCTACCGGCAGGGGCAAAGTGTCATGGTGTTCAATCACATGGAGGCGAAGCACAAGGGCGCCTGCATTTCCGAAGAGACCATTGCGGAGATACACGAGGCGGCAGGCTCGCGCGTCGGGAGCAAGGTTTTCATCGTTGCGCCGGCGCTGGCGTTCGATTTCCAACAGGACTACGTTGACATGGATCCGCCTTCGCGGGGCTCCGGCGCGACAAGCAAGGTCCGGTACTACGCGTTGCGGATTCCGTATTCGATCATCCACGAATTGCACCGGCGCGAGTTCACGGCGCTGAAACAACCTGCCGACGAAATGGCGGTCAACGACACGGTCGAGGCGGTCGGCTTCGACTTCATCCGCACGCCGGAACTGAAGTACAAGACCGGAACAGAGAAGCCGAAGGGGGAACTGTTCGCATACGGCTTCATCAAGATCGAGACATTCAAGAGCGACGCGGTTGTCCGGGAACCGTTCAAGAAAAAGGGCAATCTGGAAACACTGTCCATGGTCATGCTCGACCTCGACTACGACGAATCGGCGAAGGTCTTTGACCTGGACGAGGTCCACTATGCGGACGCGATCGCCACGGACGGGTGGAAGGTCCGCTTCCGCACGGATCAACTCGGCAAGAAGGTCATGGCGGTTTTCGTGGACATCTACGGCAACGAGGCGCGCGTCTTGATTGATGCGGCGGAGTTTGGAGAGCGAAAGGCGAAGGGCGAACGGAAGGAGAAGAAGCGATGACGGCATTGTTGGAAAAGATCGAGCGCCAGGCGAAACAACTGTCACGCGAGGATCGCGAGAGACTGGCAACCGACCTGCTGACGGGACTGGAGCGGGAGCCGCTCTCGGAGATTGACCAAGCATGGCTTGACGTCGCCGAGCGCCGGTACGAAGAACTGGTATCGGGGCGAGTCAAGGGCATCCCGGCGGACGAGGCGATGAGGGAAATCCGCGAGAAGTTGAGATGCCGAAAATAATCCTCCATCCTGAAGCCCGGGCGGAAATGTTCGACGCGGCCATCTACTACGATGATTGCCGCGACGGACTGGGAACCGAATTCCTCGATGACTTGGAGGAGACGTTTGTTCTCGTTAAGACGCACCCCGAGATCGGGCAAATCGTGCGCCATTCCTGCCGCCGGGTTCTGTTTGTGCGCTTTCCATACGGCGTCATCTATCGTCAGCGGGACGAGGACCTCTACGTGGTTGCGGTCATGCATCTGCACCGCAAGCCTGGGTATTGGCTGGACCGCATACGCGACATGAAACCATGACTCACCACGCGGACAGGCAGACGTTCAAGAACGAGGACCTTGTCTTGAAGGTCTCGCAGAACATTGACCCGGCCGTGTGGGACGAGGCCAAGTACGAAGGCTTCATTGACGAACTTTGCGAGACTCGGGAGTACCAGAAGGACGCGACCCGCGCGGTGATGCGGTTTCTTGCCGGCCAGAAGTACCGCAATCTCCGGGAACTGGCGAAGGAGAACTTCGACGGCAACCCGGAGATGGAGCGGCGCTATGGGTCCTGGACCGGGATGGAACGGCATCTTCAGTTGCCGGATCAGTTGGCCTGCTCCATTGACATGGCGACCGGCACGGGCAAGAGCTACGTGCTTTACGGACTGGGGGCGATCCTGTTGGCGGAGGGGATCGTTGACCGCGTACTTGTACTGTGCCCGTCGAACACCATCGAGGCCGGACTACTGACAAAGTTCCGGGATTTGGCCGGCGATTCCGATTTGCGGTCCCTGTTGCCGCCGGCGGCGAAGGTCCGCGCACCAAAGATCATCAACGCTTCCGAGACCATCGTTGACGGCTCTATCTGTGTGGAGAACTACCACGCCATCTTGAAGCACGTGAAATCTTCCATCCGCGACAGCCTCATCGGGCGCGGCGCGCGGGTGGCCGTGTTCAACGACGAGGCCCACCACGTGGCGAACGAGTCCGGGGCCAACGTGAAGAAGTGGAAGGAATTCCTGCTCAATCCAGAGTACGCCTTCCGCTACCTGGTCGGCGTGTCCGGGACGTGCTATGTCGAGGACGATTACTTCGCGGATGTTGTCAGCCGGTATTCGCTCCGACAGGCCATTGAGGAGCAGTTCGTCAAGAAGGTCGAGTACGTGGCGGAAATGCCCCGGACGGACAACCCGGAAGAGAAGTGGCAGTTGATCTACAACCGGCACCAGGATTGGAAGAAACGCCTCAAGCGGCAAGGAATCCGCCCGTTGACGATCATCGTTACCGCCGACATCAAGACGTGCAAACTGGTGGCGGAGGAATTGCAGGCATTCTTACATGAGTGGGAGAAGATTTCCGCCGACGACGCGGAGAGGAAGGTGCTTCCCGTCAGTTCCGCCACGGAACACCAACCCAACGTGGCGCGGCTGAAGGTCGTTGACCGGCCAAGCAGCAAGGTCGAGTGGATCGTTTCCGTTTCCATGCTCAGCGAAGGATGGGACGTGAAGAACGTCTTTCAGATCGTTCCGCACGAGGAAC
>Ga0194125_10005513_pt1 | contig 19193 bp, 16 predicted proteins | sample TA2KigC250mmetaG_FD_148626 | JGI IMG/M metagenome (GOLD analysis project Ga0194125, IMG submission 148626) | Freshwater microbial communities from Lake Tanganyika, Tanzania - TA2015034 Kigoma Deep Cast 250m | ecosystem: Environmental > Aquatic > Freshwater > Lake | place: Tanzania: Lake...
AACGGCCCACGGCCTGTCGGAGCGTCAAAAGGAGCGGGGCAGGTACCGGCCCGGCGAAGGGGTGACGGGTCTGGTCGTCAAAACAGGCCGGCCCGCAGCGGTTCCTCACATATCGGATGAGCCGCTCTTTCTCGACCGCACCAAGGCTCGGAGGGATTTGAAAAAAGAGGACATCTCCTTCATCTGTGTGCCGATCAAGATCGGCAACGAGGTGATCGGCGCCCTGAGCGCGGATCGTCTCTTTGAAGGCGTGGAGACGGTTGACGAAGACGTTCGACTCCTTTCCATAATCGCATCGATGATCGCGCAGGCAGTGAAGTTGCGTCAGGCCGCGCTGGAAGAGCGACTCCAACTCTTGGAAGAGAACAAGCGGCTCCAATACGAGCTGGAACAACGCTTCCAACCCTCCAACATCGTGGGCAATTCTAAGCCCATGTTGGCCGTGTATGACCTCATCGCGCAGGTCTCCAGGAGCGACGCCACGGTGCTCATACGCGGAGAGAGCGGCACCGGCAAGGAATTAGTGGCCTCCGCGATCCACTACAACAGCTTGCGGGCCTCCAAACCATTCATCAAGGTCAATTGCGGAGCGCTGCCGGAATCGGTAATAGAGAGCGAACTCTTCGGTCACGAGAAGGGCGCGTTCACCGGCGCGATCTCCACGCGAAAAGGCCGATTCGAGCTGGCGCATGGAGGAACTCTCTTCTTGGATGAGGTGGGCGACCTCTCAGCCATGACCCAAATCAAGTTGCTGAGAGTACTCCAGGAGCGAGAATTCGAGCGAGTGGGCGGCGCGGCGACCATCAAGACGAATGTGCGGGTCATGGCAGCCACCAATCGTGATTTGGAAAAGCTCATCGAAGAAAGGAAGTTTCGGGAAGATCTGTACTACCGGCTCAATGTGTTTCCTATCCACGTCCCTCCGCTCCGGGAGAGGAAAACCGATATCCCTCTGCTGGCCGACCATTTTGTGGAACGGCACAACAGGGCCGAGCACAAATCGGTTCGCCGCATCGCCACTCCTGCCATAGATATGCTGATGAGCTACCACTGGCCGGGCAATGTGAGAGAACTGGAAAACTGCATTGCCCGGGCGGTTCTCCTGAGCACGGACGACGTGATCCACGGACATCATCTGCCACCCACCCTTCAGACCGGGGAGGCAAGCGGCACGCAGCACGTGGGAACTCTGGAAGCCACCCTGCGGAGTGTGGAACGCGATCTGATCCAGGACGCGCTGAAGGCCTCTCGTGGGAACAAGGCCAAAGCCGCGAGGGCGCTTGGATTGACCGAACGCGTTATGGGGTTGCGGGTGAAGGCATTTGGCATCGATCCACGTCGTTTTCGCACCGGAACGTAGCATAACATAAATAAACATACCTCCGCGTAGGTATGACCATCGTCCCGCCCTTATCTCCAGTGCGAGTCCTCTCCAATAAAAGACCGTGGTTTCACTGGGTTGTAAGTTTCGCGCTCCTTTTCGCGCCATTGGCGCCCTCATTGCCTCTCCTCCCTCGACGTAACCGAGCGCTCCACCAAGGACCGGCGCGAGCTCGCGATCCGCGACCCCTGCGGCCGATCCGGATTGGGGGCCAACGGTTCCGCCTTGCGATCAATAACCAGAGGAGGTGTTTCTGATGAACGCTGCCGACACGGCATGGGTGATGGCCAGTTCGGCGCTGGTCCTGTTGATGACTCCCGGGCTTGCCATGTTCTACGGAGGGATGACGCGGGCCAAGAATGTGCTTTCCACCATGATGCACAGCTTTTTCCTCATGGGACTGGCTTCGGTGGTATGGCTTTTTTGGGGATTCAGCCTTTCGTTTGCTCAAGGGAACTGGTTCGTGGGGAGCCTGGAGCACTTCGCGCTCACGGGCGTGGGCGCCGACCTGTGGCCCGAAACGAAGATCCCTGGTTCCACGTACATGATTTTTCAGTGCATGTTCGCGATTATCACTCCCGCGCTCATATCGGGAGCATTTGCGGAGCGCATGAAGTTCAGCTCCTTCATCGTCTTCACGCTGCTGTGGCTGACCTTCGTGTACGCGCCGATATGTCACTGGATATGGGGCGGGGGATTTCTTCAGAAGATGGGCGCGCTGGATTTTGCAGGAGGCGCCGTGGTCCACATCAATTCCGGAGTCGCGGCCCTCGCGTGCGCGTTCATGGTCGGTAAGCGTAAGGGTTACGGAACCCTGCCCATGACGCCTCACAATCTGACGTTGACTCTGCTCGGCGCGGGTCTGCTCTGGTTCGGCTGGTTCGGTTTCAACGCGGGGAGCGCGCTGGCGGCCAATGAGAGCGCATCCAACGCGTTCGTCGTGACACACATGGCCACCTCTACAGCCGCGATCTCGTGGGTGTTGGCGGAATGGATAATCCGGGGCAAGCCGACCACGCTCGGTGTGGCTTCGGGGGCGGTGGCGGGCCTTGTGGCCATAACGCCTGCGGCGGGTTTTGTGGGGCCGGTTTCCTCGGTGATTGTGGGCGGTGTGGCCGGTGTGCTCTGCTATCTGGCGGTCCTGGCCAAGTCCCGCCTCGGGTACGACGACGCGCTGGATGTGGTGGGAATTCACGGAGTCGGTGGGAGTTGGGGCGCAATCGCGACCGGGCTCTTTGCCGCCAAGGCGATCGGCGGCGCTGATGGATTGTTCTTTGGTAATCCGGCTCAGCTCGGAATCCAGATCGTCAGTGTTCTGGCGACCATTGGCTACTCGTTCATGGTCTCTCTCGTTATTCTCTCCGTGGTGAAAGCGATTATGGGTCTTCGGGTCACGGAGGAGGAAGAAGTAGCCGGCGTGGACACCTCTGTTCACGGGGAGGCGGCCTACAATCTTTGATGAGAGAAGCTCGCGCGGGCGTGTGGTCCCCATGAACGCCGCGCCCGCGGGTCGTGACGGAGAAACGTAGCCGGATCGCTGAAAAGGGGATAAGCATGAAAAAGATTGAGGCGATTATCAAGCCGTTCAAACTTGACGATGTGAAAAGCGCGGTCACCTCGCTGGGGGTCCAGGGCATGACCGTTACCGAGGTGAAAGGTTTCGGTCGTCAGAAGGGCCACAAAGAGATATATCGAGGAGCGGAATATTTGGTCGATTTCCTGCCGAAGATCAAGATCGAGATGGTAGTCTCTTCGGAGATTGCTCGGCAGGTGGTGGAAAAGGTGGCAAGCGCGGCGCGCACCGGCGCCATTGGTGATGGCAAGGTCTTTGTGACTGCGGTCGAGAGCGCGGTGCGAATCCGCACGGGTGAAACCGACGGCGATGCGCTATAGAGTCGAGGCGCCTCCACTTCCGGGCTTGGTCTGCCGAAGAGGGCGCAAGGGGGCAGACGCCGTGGATCGGAAAAGATCAAGGAACCCGGATTCGGGTCCCGGTTTAAGCCCGGGGCAGGCTTTACGCCGGAATGACGGCATACAATTTCGGTTCGACGCGCGGCGGAATGAAAGGGTCGGGCAAATGAGAACCGAGGGAGGGATATTTCCTACCGAAATGTACGCTCCATGGATTAAGTCCTACCGAGCGGTGGGATATTGACAGCCTGATCGTGGTTCCCAAAAGACGGGGCGCCGCGCAAGAAGCCGGATATACGCCCGCGATTTTGGTTCCATCAGGGGAAGTGGCATGGTGGCACACAGATTGCCTCTGGTAACCGGAGTGTAGGTTTGCAGGGAAAACCTACGTGACGGTCAGATAAGGGGCAATCTCGCCGCGTCTTCGGCCGGGGACGGCTAAGGCATGGGGATCGGTCTGTTGGTGTAGCCGTCAATCGCAACGGGAAGCGGCGGTCTCGCGCATGATGTATTCCCGCCGGGGCATTTGGCCGGGAGCCTTTATTCCTTGCGCTGCGTCCTTATCTCGGCCACGCTTCACGAAATGAGGCGGCGCCATTGAGCGCGGTGGGCGCTCTTGAACAAGAGTCACACTTACGGGAAACCGTTTAGAAACCACGGAGTTGAAAAGGAGACAAAGATGGAGCCAAGAGAGGTGTTGGAGTTCGCAAAGAAGAACAAAACGGTCATGATAGACCTCAAATTCATGGACTTTCCCGGATTGTGGCAGCACTTCAGCGTGCCCCTTCATGAGCTTGATGAAGATGCGTTCGAGGCCGGTTTTGGATTTGACGGCTCGTCGATACGGGGCTGGCAGCCGATCCATGCTTCGGACATGCTGGTGGTTCCCGATCCTGACACCGCGGTAATGGATCCGTTCATGGCTGTGCCGACCCTGTCGCTGATCTGCAACATCGTGGATCCGATCACTAAGGAGCGCTACTCCAGGGACCCGCGGAACATCGCTCAGAAGGCCGAGGCGTACCTCAAGTACACCGGCGTGGGTGACACGGCCTATTTCGGCCCTGAAGCCGAATTTTTCATCTTTGACGATGTCCGCTTCGCCTATGGCGCGAACCGGAGCTTCCATCAAATCGATTCTGTTGAAGCATGGTGGAACACGGCCCGAGACGAGAGTCCGAACCTGGGTTACAAGCTACGCTACAAAGAGGGCTATTTTCCTGTTCCGCCCAGTGACTCGCAGCAGGACATCCGGACCGAAGTGGTCATGATTATGGAGAGCCTGGGGATTGTCGTGGAGGCGCAACATCATGAGGTCGCCACCGCGGGCCAAGGCGAGATAGACATGCGGTTCTCACCACTGGTGAAGATGGCGGACAACTTGATGTGGTTCAAGTACATCCTGAAGAATGTGGCCAAGAGACACTGCATGACCGTGACATTCATGCCCAAGCCGCTCTATGAAGACAACGGCTCCGGAATGCACACCCATATCAGCCTCTGGAAAGGCGACAAGCCTCTCTTCGCCGGTGACAAGTACGCCGGCCTCTCCCAGGAAGCTCTTTGGGCCGCGGGCGGCATATTGAAGCATGCGCCAGGGCTGTGCGCGCTATGCAACCCGACCACCAACTCGTACAAAAGGCTGGTGCCCGGTTTTGAGGCGCCGGTGAACCTCGCGTATTCTTCTCGAAATCGTTCGGCTGCGATCCGCATTCCCATGTACAGCCCGTCGCCCAAGACGAAAAGGCTCGAATACCGAACACCCGATCCGTCCTGCAACGGTTATCTAGCCTTCAGCGCGATCCTGATGGCCGCGCTGGACGGGATAGAAAAGAAGATGGATCCGGGCGAGCCGCTTGACAAAGACATCTATGCGCTCTCGCCGGAAGAGCTCGCGAACGTGCCATCCACCCCTGGAGATCTCTCGGAGGCCCTCAAGGCCCTTGAGCAGGATCAGGAATTCCTGCTCAAAGGAGACGTGTTTACGCAGGACGCGATTGATATGTGGCTCGAATATAAGAAAGAAAAGGAACTGGATCCCATGCGCAGTCGGCCGCACCCGTACGAGTTCGCTCTGTACTTTGATTGCTAGGTTGACGGCGGCCCTACCTCCACTCGGGTCTCATGTTACCATGCAGCCGCTGGAGCGCAGGCAAACCCCGGCGGCTGCTCCCATCTGTGCTATAGTTCCCCCGAAGAGCCCGCGGCGCGGCATGGCGCAACTGCGGGTCTCGCAATCACTGTTGACCGGCCGGGTCTGCCGCGGGAGGTCCACGAGGCATGGGAGTTCTGAGGGTAGCTTTGGCGCAGGTGAATGTGACCGTGGGGGATATCCGGGGTAATCTGGAAAAGATCGCCTTCTGGATAGAGAGGGCGCGACAGGCCGAGGCGGACGTGGTACTTGCCCCGGAACTCGCCCTCTGCGGATACCCTCCTGAGGATCTTCTGTTGAATCCCAGTTTTCTCGACGACACCAGCGCGGCCCTCCATGAGTTGTCTCCTCGGACTAAAGGGATAACCGCCATGGTGGGCTTCGCGGACCGTCAGGACAACAAGGTCTATAATGCCGCGGCCCTGATCCACGACGGCCGCCTGATGGATGTGTACCACAAGATAGAACTGCCGAACTACGGAGTATTTGACGAAAAGCGATACTTTGAGCCCGGCAATCGGTGCGTGGTCTGCGACATGAACGAAGTCCGTTTCTTGCTCACCGTGTGTGAAGACATCTGGATTCCCGGTTCGGTGTGCGAGCGGTTTGCGCTGGAGAGTCGAGCCCAGATCGCGCTGAACATCTCCGGGTCACCTTTCTATGCGGAAAAGCTCGCCAAGCGGGAAGAGATCGTGAGGCGTTTCGCGGCGGCCACGCGAGCGACCGTGGTCTACAATAACCTGGTAGGAGGGCAGGACGATCTCATCTTTGATGGTGGAAGCCTCATCATGGACTGCGACGGAACCGTGATCGCTCGAGCCGAGCGCTTCCGTGAAGGTTTGCTGGTGACGGACGTCGCGGTTCAGGCGCCTCCGGTTGCTATTCAGGACTGGAACAGTGACCGCGGCGCTCTCGGGTTCCATAGGCTCGAATCAGCCGCGCCGCGAGACCGGAAGCCCGTTCAGCCGACTCCAGCCCGGACCATGAGTAGAATCGAAGAGATCTACGAGGCCCTGATCCTGGGAACAAAGGATTATGTGGCAAAGAACGGTTTCCGCAAGGTGGTGATCGGTCTGAGTGGCGGGATAGACTCCAGCCTGACCGCGGTCATCGCGGTTGAAGCGATGGGAGCGGAGAACGTGGTGGGAGTGACCATGCCGTCCCGGTACACGTCCGAAGGGACCTTATCCGATGCGGGGCATCTTGCGCGCAATCTCGGCGTGCGTCTTATCACCGCGCCTCTTGAACAGATCTTCAAGTCCTATCTGGACATCCTGGTGGAACCGTTCGGCGAAGGAGCGTTGGGTGTCGAGGCGGAGAATCTCCAGGCGCGGATCCGCGGCAACATAATCATGGCGCTCTCCAACCGCTTTGGCTGGCTGGCGCTGACCACGGGCAACAAGAGCGAGATTGCCGTCGGTTATTGCACTCTTTACGGCGACACGGCCGGTGGGTTCGCGGTGATCAAAGATGTGCCCAAGACCGTGGTGTACGACCTTTCCCATCACGTGAACAAGAAAGCAGGCCGAGAGCTGATCCCTCGAAGCGTCATCGAACGACCCCCTTCCGCGGAATTGAGACCGGATCAGAAGGATGAGGACAGCCTTCCGCCGTACGAAATTCTGGATCCCATACTCCGGGCGTATGTGGAAGAGGACCGATCTCCGGAAGAGATCTATGCCCAGGGGTACGCCCCGGATGTGGTGGACGAAGTGATCCGGATGGTGGATCGCAATGAGTACAAGCGTCGACAAGCGCCTCCGGGAATCAAGATCACTCCCAGGGCGTTCGGCAAAGATAGGCGCTTCCCAATTACCAATCGATACCCGGGAGGGGTGAGACGGAGGAAGACCGATTGAATATTCTGGTGATCAAACATATTGATTCCGAAGGTCCCGGGACCTTGGGAGAATTCCTCCAGGAGCACGGCGCGACGCTTCACGTGGTGAACCTGCATCGAGGCGAGAGCCTCCCCACGAACCTAGAGGGATTCAAAGGTGTGATCTCAATGGGCGGGCCCATGAACGTGTATGAGGATGACCGATATCCGTTCTTGGCCAGTGAGGCGCGGCTTCTGCGGCAGGCCATGGAAACGAGAATCCCGGTTCTGGGCATCTGTTTGGGCGCGCAAATGATTGCCCGAGCGAGCGGCGGAAGGGTGACCAAGTCCCCGGTGGAAGAGATAGGCTGGGGCGCGGTGTCGCTTACGCCCGAAGGCCGCCGCGATCCGATCTTTCGAGGAACGCCCGGCGCCTTGGAAGCGCTCCAGTGGCATGGAGACATGTTCCACCCGCCATCTGACGGGACCCTGCTCGCACGCGGCGCCGACTGTCCGCATCAGGCCTTACGAGTGGGAAGCGCGGTAGGGTTCCAGTTCCATGTGGAAGCCGACCGGAACATGATTGCCGACTGGTTCGCGGACTCTCCGGACCTTGAGGGCATTCTCAGCCGTTACGATGAGATCGAGGGTCAACTCCGGAAGGAAGCCGAAGTGATCTACACCAATTTCCTTGACGAATTGAAGCGATGAGTTCCTGGTAGCCGATCAGAATTTGAAGTCCACCTTGATCTTGAAGATCTTGTTCGCGGGAAGCTCGACAATATCCACGCCTGTTTTCCGGATCAGCTCGCGTATGGTGCGTTTCTTTTCACCCTCCGAGGGCGCTATGAGCGTAAACCAGACGTTGTATTGGTGGCGCCTTTCGTAATTGTGGGTGACGCCTTTGCAAGCGTTGACCGTCTGAACGAAATGGTCGAACTTCTCCTTGGGCACTTTAGCGGCAAGCAACGTGCTCACAAACCCCACCCGCCGTGAATTGATCGACGCGCCGATCCTCCTAATGATCCCTTCTTGCTTGAGTCGAGCCACGCGAGCAAGCACATCCTTTTCCGTCATACCGATTCTCTGGCCGATCACGCGGTAAGGGTGGGGTTCCACAGGAAAAGCGGACTGTATCTCATTCAGCAATTGTCGATCCAGATCGTCCATTACCACACTCTCTTATCATCTTGAGATAGCCAAGCATCGATGAGCCCTGTGCGGTATCAATTCATCAAAACGTTGCGCCATTTGCGGGGATCTTCGATGGCCATGCCACAGCCCCGCACCACGGTGGTGAGCGGGTCATCAGCCAGGGATACCGGAATTCCCGTAAACCGGCTGATCAGCCTGTCGAGCCCCGAGAGGAGCGCTCCCCCTCCGCTCAGGATTATACCCCGCTGGCTTATATCCGAAAGAAGGGTAGGGGGCAGTCTCTCGAGAGCTCGGCCCACCGTGTCCAGTATGGATCCCACGGGTTCCGCGACCGCTTGCCTCATCTCGGAGGATGTCAGGGTAACGGTGCGGGCCACACCTTTGCCCAATTCCTTTCCGGTCACGTCCATGGATCGTTCATCGTTGACTTCCAGGGCGCACCCCACCCGAATCTTGATCTGTTCGGCCAGCGCGGACGATATTTCTATACGCATCTGTTGCTGGAGGTAACGGACAATAGCCGCGTCCATTTCATCACCCGCGACCCGGGTCGATTCCCAATGTGTGGCCGCGCCTAGCGCAATCACTGCCACTTCCGTGGTTCCGCCGCCGATGTCCACGATCATAAAGCCGGACGGGTCGGTTACATCCGCTCCGGCCCCGAGCGCTGCGGCCATGGGCTCCTCCATAAGGAATATCTCTTTTGCCCCCGCTTCGTATGCCGATTCCTTTACGGCCCTCTTCTCCACCTGCGTGGTTCCCGATGGTATCCCGATCACGATCCGGCAGCTCCTCCACAATCGTGGCGCAAAAGCCTTTGCGAGAAAGCCCCGGATCATTGCCATCGCGCCGTCAAAGTCGGCAATGACTCCGTCCTTGAGAGGACGACCGACGATCATCCAATCAGGATTCCGGCCCACGTACCGGACGGCCGTTTTCCCGACCGCGACCGTGCGATTGGCCCGCCGGTCTCGAGCCACCACGGAAGGCTCATTGATTATTATGCCTTCGCCTTTTCGGTACACGAGCGTATTGGCGGTTCCCAGGTCCATAGCGAGCTCGACCCCGAACCCCCTGAAAAGACGGCCAAACAGTCGGCCCCCTATCACGGCGATCGATCCTCCATTGAGACAGTCACGTACACCGGGAACACACCATCGACCTTAGCGCTGTCAGGCTTCACCAGAAGAGGCAGCGTGAGAGTTCGTTTTTCGACGAGTTCGGATGCCTGCACCGGTTCGGTCACTACCCCGCTGACCTTTGAGACCTCGGACGCGAGCCCTTTGACCTCCACCTCCTGCGGCTTGACGATGATTTTCACGTTTTCGGGCATGCTGCCGACGATCTGCGGGGAAACCTTTATCTTTCGTGTAGAACCCGCTGCAATGGTCAAGCTCAGATCGGAAGGACGTATGTTCGTGATCGATATCCCCGGAGGGACCTGAAGGTTCTTGCTCGATATGCGAAAGAAGTTGAGACCGGGCAATACACGACTCAAGTCGATTACCGCCCTGACCGATCCCGGCTTCAGGTTTGCCACGTTGGTCTCCGATCCTCGCACTCTTACATCAATGCGGTCCATCCACTTGCCAGTGATCTCCATGCCCGCGGGCAGGTTGGTGTACTGGATAGGCACGGAAATGCCCACTTCAGAGGTTTGAGGGCCCACGATGAGAATCCACATCAGGATCGCGGTTGCTAACGCCAGGCACTTGATTCCCCAGTTGGAAGTGAGCAAGGCCATGAACCGTGAACGAGCGGAGTTGTTCTCATGCCCGAGAAGCGTGAGCTTCTGTTGGAGCGCCTGGTGGAAATCGATTCGACGCTTGAAGGTGGAGATCTGCTTCTCCTCGACCAGCGAGACCTCGCCCCGTTCCTCAGAGACCACCACGCAGACTGCATCGCATCGTTCGGCCAGCCCTATCGCCGCGCGGTGACGTGTTCCGTATCTGGAGCTCAAGGATTCATCCGTGGAGAGAGGCAGGATGCAGCTCGCTTCCTTGATTCTGTCTTCCGATATAACCACCGCGCCGTCATGCAGCGGCGAATTCTTGTGAAATATGGCGAGGAGCCCTTCAGCGGAAACCAGGCTGTCCAGAGCCTTGCCGTGTAGGATCAGGCTCCCCAGCCTCTGGCGCCTCTGAAACACTATGAGCGCTCCCAGTCGGCGCCGAGCGAGTTCCGCGACCGCTTTGACCGTCTCAGCGACCACGTCGTGACCGACGACGTTCGGATATCGTCCGCCTAGGTATCTCATGGGAGACGCCCGTTCGAGCATTTCCCTGATTTCCGGCTGAAAAACGATGACCAGGACGATGATGATGGCTGCCCAAAGATACTGAAAGATCACTGACGTCATCACCAATCCCATGCTGGCGGCCAGATAGTAAAAGAGCCCCATACCGAGTAATGTGGCGAGGATCTGTAGGGCGCGTCTGCCCCAGAGCCAAGCAAGCATGAAATAGATGAGCGTGGCCATAATCAATATGTCCACCGCGTTGGCAAGGCTGATCGAATCGAAGATGTCTTGTAGAATCTGCATGAGGGGCTCTGTCGTTCGATGAGGTATGGAAGCTCCGCTCTATCCAAGTCATAAGCGAGGCGGAGCTTTTTCAAAGAAAGGAGGGGCCCTCCGGGCGCCGGGCCCATAGTAGGGCAAGCGCGTCGGCGAACCGGTGATATCCAAACCACATTTTGACGCCTTTTGCAACATCCATCCAAGATGGACAACGATGCGGCCATTCGGGCGCCACTGGTGTGCGACATGTTTCCAAATCGATCGAGCATCACTTCGGAACGAATGGTGAAAGCCTGCGTGGACGTTTATTATGGGGCGGATAGCGCCGCCGCCGCATGTGTGCTCTTTCGAGAATGGACCGACAACCGGGCGACTGAGGAGATCGTCAGGGTCGTTCGAGGGGTGGCGCCTTACGAGTCCGGCCGGTTCTTTCTCAGGGAATTGCCCTGTCTGCTGGAAGCGCTCCGGCTAGTGCGAGCAAAGTTGGAAGTGGTGATCGTGGACGGATACGTCTGGCTGGGGAAGGACGGATCCCCCGGACTTGGCGCACACCTGTATCGGGCTCTGGATGAGAGTGTCCCGGTGATAGGTGTGGCAAAACGGGTGTTTCGGCGCGATGCGCCGGCAGCGCCGGTGTGGCGCGGGAGAAGCGCCAAGCCGCTCTATGTTTCGTCGGCAGGCATGGAGACTTCGGTGGCCGCGCAATACATCAGAACCATGCACGGCCCATTCAGAATACCGACCCTCCTCAAGCGAGCAGACACCTTGAGCAAACGAGCATGGCGCGCCGGATGCGATCAGTCCTCGGCCGAAACCCCCGCCTGATGAGGCCCATGAAAAGCCCGCACGTGCGAGGCCCTTCCGTAATATCTTAGATTCGCAACAGTCTTGGAGGTCAACAGCGCTTCCACATCTAATCCCAGCACGTCATGCTCATAATCGGACGCAAGAGTGATTGTCCAGATCTGGTCAAAGGAATGGATATAGGCATAGGCGGTGGCTACCCACCTGAAGCTTTGACGAACTCCATCTATGATCTCCAGATGACGCCGATCTGTCCCACGAATGTGCGTGATTCCTCCGGTCTGAAGGACGAAGATCCCATTCCGGCTCATATGAGTTTTGATCATATGATAGAATTCGGGTGAATATATGCGACGGGAGAGTTCGGTGGATTCCCCCGTAGTGGTGTACGGATCGGTCAAATCCGCGATGATCAGATCGTAAGGGCTTCCCGCGCGATTTCGTAGGAACGTTTCACCCTCCCTGATAATGAGCTTGACCCGGGGATCGTCGAGCGCGCCCTCATTCAACTCTTTGAAGTGGACACGAGAGAGATCTACAACTGCCTGGTCGATTTCGACCAGCTCCACGGAGTTCAACTCGCCATACTTCAGGAGTTCACGGGCCGCGCACCCGTCGCCTCCTCCGAGGATGAGCGCGGTATTGAGGCGCGGCAGCATCAGCGCGGCCGGATGTATGAGAAGTTCGTGATAGATGTGCTCGTCGGACTGGGCTGCTTGGATCAAGCCGTCGAGCGCGAGGACCAGCCCGAAATGGGGCGTTCGAAAGAAGTCGATTTGCTGAAAAGGACTGCGGACCGAAGCCACGACGGAATCCACTCGATGGACTACGACCCGGTCGCTTGATTCGATGTCGAGAAAAACCTGCTTTCCGAACAGGTCTTCGAGCAAGGCGGCAAACTTCTTAGTGGCGATGATTCGCTGTGGGAGCCGCTTCGTCTTCATAGGACGCCGTTCTAGATGTGTAATATCTCGGGGAGCGCCTGGATTTCCTCTACAGGGGCTCGCACATGACAAGCCGCGGAATGGCCGTTTCCCACGTCGTTGAGGGGCGGTTCGATTTCAAAGCAAGTCGGGATCCTGAGCCGGCATCGGGGATGAAATCGGCAACCTGACGGGGGATCGATGGGGCTGGGCACATCTCCTTCCAGAATGACGCGATCTAGCGTCAGTTCGGGGTCCGGCGCGGGAACCGCGCTCAGGAGCGCTTCGGTGTAGGGGTGCAAGGGCTCGGCAAAGATTTGGTAGCGGTCTCCCAGTTCCACGATCTTTCCCAAATACATCACCGCCACCCTGTCCGAGATGTGCTCAACCACCGACAAATCATGGGATATAAAGAGATAAGTCAGCCCGTGACGTTCCTGCAAATCCTCCAGAAGGTTGATCACCTGAGAACGGATTGACACGTCAAGGGCCGAGACAGGCTCGTCGGCTATGATGAGGCCGGGATTGAGCGCCAGGGCCCTGGCAATGCCGATCCTCTGACGCTGGCCACCCGAAAATTCGTGGGGATAACGGTCCAAGTGCTCCGGACGCAGTCCCACCTCTTCGGCCAGGGCAAGCACCCTGGCCCGGCGCTCAGAGCGCGATCCGATCCCGTGAATAATCAGAGGTTCCGCGAGGGTGCTGTAAACGGTTCGTCGAGGATTGAGAGACGAGTAGGGGTCCTGAAAGATTATCTGCATGCGACGTCTCAGCCGCTTCATTTCGGTCGAGCCGAGCGTGTTGATGTCGCGTCCTTCAAACAGGATCCGACCAGACGTGGGCTTCTCCAATCTGAGGAGCAATCTACCCAGAGTGGATTTTCCGCATCCTGATTCTCCCACCAGCCCGAGCGTTTCGGATCGACGGATCTCCAGGTCCACCCCGTCTACCGCATGTATGTAAAGGTCGGCTTTGCGCAGAAATCCTTCCTTGACCGGAAAATACTTGACCAACCGCTCGATGCGAACCAGCGCTTCCGTAGCATCGGCCGAAGGCGCGGTCTGAGACGCAATTGGAGTCACGAAAAAACCTCCTCGCAGCGCCGCGAAAAGACGCGAGCGGTAGCCCACATCGGATCCCAAGCAAACGCGTCTACAGGCGTTTTCGGCGCCTACTTGGTTCAAGCCCGGTTCCATGTTATACGGTCCGGTTGGGATCAAGTCAATTCAGAGGTGACATTCTGGAATACTATTATCTGATACTCGGTCTGATTCCGGCCCTAGCCTGGCTGGGCTATTTCTATCGGAAAGACCCCTACCGACCCTGGTCCTTTGAAAACATAGGTCGCGTGTTTCTGTGGGGATGCTTGTGCACGATCCCCGCCGCGATTTTCGAATACTTCACCCAGGCTTCCCTTGGTCCGGGGAGTTTGTGGCGCTCCTTTCGCCTCAGCTTCCTCCTCATTGCGCCCATCGAGGAAGTTCTGAAACTGCTCGCTGTCTGGGTCGGCGTCTATCGCAGCGCAGATTTCCGGGAGCCCATCGACGGCATCGTGTACAGCGCTGCCGCGGCCATCGGCTTTGCCACCGTGGAGAATACCGTCAACATGCTGCTCTTCGGTCCCGGAATTCTCGTGGAGAGGATTGTCTTCGCCACGCCTGCTCATGTGATGTTCTCGTCCATGTGGGGCTACTCCATGGGCAAGGCGCGCTTCAAGCGAGAAGACGAGCTCCGGACCATTTCGCAAGGCATCTTCTGGGCGATCTGCCTGCATGGAAGCTACAATTTCGTCGTGTCAATCAATCCGGCCGCGGCAAAGATTTCCCTTATCCCGCTCATGATCCTCATGGCTTGGCTCATGAAACGCCGCGTGGACCGGTTTCGCAAAGAATATCCCTTCGAGTCCCTGGGCCACGGGGTGGTAGTGTCTTGTCCGGTGTGCGGAGCGTATGCCCTTGAGGAGCAAGGCCTATGCAGCCGATGCGGCGCCGCGCTTTCTTATCTGGGGACCGACGTTCCCCGGTTCTGCGCGAACTGCCGCGCATTGCTGGACCCATGCAGAAAAACGTGTCCTCGGTGCGGCGACGGGATCTCCTTGGCTCACCTTTGCCCTCCCGCGTGATTGGCGCCAAGCCCGGTAAGCATTCAGTTACGCTGGGCGAAAGAAGAGCGCCGCTGGGTTTTATCGCTTCGAAAATTCCCCTGTATCCCCATGCGCGCTAACTTTATGCTCGCGATTTGGATTTGGTGGGAGTATAGCACGTTCCTGGGAGGGACGGCTATGCAAGGAAAGAACCTATCGTTTGAAGAAGACTGGGGAGTAGTGGAGAGTCTTCTGCCGCAAGGGTGGCGGGAGAAGTGTAAGGAGCTTGGAGCATATCGAAGGACGAGACGGTTTGCAGGACCTGGGGAGTTGCTTCGCACGCTTCTTATTCATATTGCCCAGGGATGCTCACTGCGGGTCACAGCCGTTCGAGCCGGAGAAGGGGGCTTGGCGGACGTGACGGACGTGGCGCTCAATAAGCGCGTGAGGTTGGCGTCTGGTTGGCTGCAGTGGTTGGCCGTTGGTGTTGCTGGAAGGTGGCTTCGCCGGGAAGCGCCGCAACGCATGGAGAGGCCGCTGCGTGTAAAGATAGCTGATGGAACCACAGTTCAAGAGCCGGGCGCAAAAGGTGTGTCTTGGCGGATTCACTACTCTTTGGAGTTGTCTTCTTTGCTGTGCGATGGGGTGAAGATTACCGGCATCCAAGGGGCCGAGTCCTTTAAGCAGTTTGATATCCAACCGGGAGACCTTTGGTTAGGGGACCGGAGATATGCCCAGCGATCAGGGATTCACCATGTTGTGTCACAAGGTGGAGATGTTCTGGTGCGGATAGGGGTGAACAGCATGGTATTGCAGGACCAACAAGGGGAAAGGTTTGATTTGCTGCAACGCCTTCGGACTCTGAAATACCACCAGATTGGAGACTGGCCGGTTTTCATGCCCCACGACGATGACCTGATCGTTGGGCGAATTTGCGCTGTGAGGAAGAGTGAGTCGGCTACGAGACGCGAACGTAAGAGAATACTGAGAGAAAACGCAAGAAAAGGGAGGAAGACGAGACCGGAGACCCTGGAAGCCGCGCAATACACGATCATTTTCACGACTCTTGACCCGAGCATTCCTCCCGAGACCATCCTCACCATATACGGAGCCCGCTGGCAGGTAGAGTTGGTCTTCAAGCGCCTGAAGTCACTGCTCGGAATCGGGCGCCTTCATAACAAAAACCCGGAGAGCGCCAAAGCTTGGCTTTACGGCAAACTCCTCACCGCGTGCCTGCTGGAGGCTCTGGAAGTGGTGGCCAAGAAGTTTTTCCCCTGGGGATACCCAATTCAAGCACAACAGATGGCGCAGTATCTGGAGGGAGACGGGGCTCATGCTTCACTTTTTTCTGCAAGCGCTAAACCCAATCAACAGCCTGCTTTCGCGACTCAGAAAGTGGCAACGTCTGCGTCATGATCTTGCTGAAAGACCAAGAAAACGCCTGCTCCAAATGGAAAGACTATTCAATCAATGCATCGGTTCCTCGTAAAGTTAGCGCGAATGCCCTGTATCCCCCTTTAGAAAAGGGGGAAAGCGCTACATATCCGCCCTTTCCTAGACGCGGGCAGGGGGATTGTCCTTCGGATAACTGAAGGGTTACCCCGCGCCAAAGTCTTGGTTGCGTTGGCGAAGCTGCTCAGTATAATAGGAGCCCTCGAGTGAGCATTTCTTTTGCGGGCCGCCGACACACAGGGGGGGCCTTGGTGCATAGGCTGCCATGTCCAAGACTGAGCTGACATCGTGGGGCCTCACCGAAGTCCGCTGTCTGGCCGGCTTCCGGGCCGATGAAAGGCCCACCTCATTTGTTCTACACGACCGCGAAATCGAAGTTCGCACCGTCCTCGAATCCTGGCGTGAACCAGAGTATCTCTATTTCACGGTAGAAACGGTCCATGGCCGAATATATGACCTCAGACATCACGAATACGAGGATTGGTGGCAGGTAAGAGAAGCGGCAAAGGGTCGATAAGGGATGATGCGGCCCGGGACACTCAGACGCGCCTTCGACCTATTCTTTTGCCCCGCGAGATTTAAGGAACTTTACGATGGGCTGATCGAAACCCTTATGAAAAGAAGCAATTGCCAAAGCCGTCCAGCTATCTTTGGTCTTAGCGTTGATATCCGCGCCATGCTGCAGAAGCAATTCCATTGAGGAGCGCCATTCGTGGTCTGACGTTGCAGCACTCATCAGAGCGGTCCAGTCACCCTTGGTTTTTGCACTGACGCTCGCACCCTTTTGGATGAGCAATTTCACTACTGGGGTTACACCTGCGTGGGACGCTGCCATCAATGGGGTATAGTCGTCTTCACTTCCTTCGTTAACGTCGAGTCCCATCTCGATGAGCAAATTGATCACATCGATGGCGCCTCCAAAGTGACCGTGCCAGACACGCACCCCACTGCGGTTAATGGCCTCTTGCATCTCGTCAAGGTTGGTCCCGGAAGCAGCCAGCATGAGAACTGCCCAGCCATAATCGGTTTTGGCTTTAACGTTGCTCCTTTGAAGACAAGTATTCTAACCACATCCACATAGCCTTCCTCGGCTCCCAAGATCAGAGCGGTTAGGCCGTTACTCTCCTTTGCATCAATGTCAGCCCCTTGTCCAAGAGGAGTCTGACCATATTCAAATGATCTCTGGAAACTGCGCGCATGAGTGCCGTCCAGCCGTAGTCGTCCGCTGCATTCACATCCGCGCCGCTATTCAAAAGCCGTTCGACTTCCTGCAGGTCGCCTTCGCCGGCAGCCTCTATCAAAGCCTTGTTATTGTCCTCGGGTCCGGCAATGCCGGAAGAAGCCGCCAGAACAAGCACAAGCCCTATCACAAGTAATGCGCTAATCGTAAGCATAGGGTTCCTGCGCTTCAACATGGGTCACCCTCTCTCTGCACTTGACTCATGCGGCTGATGTGACGGCCCAGGAATCCACCGGGCCGCCGACGCGAACAGAAGTCAGCTTGGTCACAGCTTTGCTCAACTTCACAATTCCTTATGGTTGGAAGCATATCTCAGTGCGGGCTTCCGAGCAAATGAAACTGAGGCCTGTGTCCGGATAAGTAAAACGCTGTTGCATCTAAGGAGATAGGCGATTAGAATCGGACCGAGAGGTGATCTTCATGGAACTGGCGTTCGAAGCAGAGGTTTGGACTGAGAGGGGCAAATTCGTTGCTCGTGCGAACCCTCTGAATGTTATGTCTTGTGGTGACACTCGACAGGAGGCCGAGGAATCTCTTCTGGAAGCAGTTGAGCTTTTCTTGGAAACCGCCCAGGAAATGGGGACGCTTGACGACGTTCTTGCTGAAGCAGGGTATGCCCCGGTAGAGGGCAAATGGGTTGTTTCGAGTAAGCCGGAACGCCGTGAAATGGTACTGAGTATCTAGTCGTGCCGCGCCTAGCCCCGGTACACTGGCGAGAGCTAGAGAAGGTTGTTCTCCGTCTCGGACTTCAATTCGCGCGACAGAAGGGAAGCCATAGATCCTACGTCAGAAGTGGACTGTCACGACCCGTCATCATACCGGTAAGATCGGAAATCCTTGTTCAATCATACGGAATATCATGGACACCTTGGGAATATCGAGAGAAGAATACTTTCGATTGCTCCAGGATTAGGCTTTTCTGGGCACGACCGGTGAAATCCCTCGATCCGCTCGGTGGATTCCGGGCTTCCGCCGGAATGACGATAGGAGCATCGAGAGAGTGGGTGCCTGCATAGAGTCATCCGCATCGGGTAGATTTGTCAGCGGAGCCGAGTGTTTAAGCGGTTTCTGTAACCATTCAGTTATGCGCGGGGAAGGATGGGCGGGCCTGTGCGTCTGAGCTGGAACGGACTGAATAATGCTGGAGTGAGAGGAGGGCGCTCAGCTCAAGAGGGGTTGGATTGAGGAAAGGCAACCCGCGCCTTTGCTCTTGACAACGGGGGGCGGAATCACGCAAAAATATGTTTTTAAGGATGCGGCCGTATGTCTGCGCGGTGGGAGACAAACACTGTATATTCAACGAGTTATCTCATCTCTGCCCCTTCCCCTCCGGGAGAGAAATACCCCCGCAGTCGTACTCTGTGCTAATCTCTTTACTCCGCAAGCATCAGGAATACCCCAGGGAGGCATAGCGCTGAGCGAGGAACGTTTTCGTTTCCTCCTCGTACGCTTGAAACCCGATTCTCCCTCACCCTGAGGAAGTTCTTTCCTCGGGCCTGGCCGTAGTGTACCGGAGACGCCGGCCGTCACCGGGGCTCACGTGTGTGGGTGGAAAAGGTGGAGGCGCTTTAGCCCGATCCAAACTTCGCCCACTGTTTGCTGACTTCACGCAGGGGAGTGGTCAGCTAACCGCCTTTGCTCAGAAGGCGAACACCGAATCGGCTTGGGGGCTGAAAATGAAAGCGCTGGGGATTCACCTCCTTATTGAGTACTGCTCCTGCAATCCCGCGAAGATTGACGACATGGGATACCTGG
>Ga0194125_10005517_pt1 | contig 19190 bp, 16 predicted proteins | sample TA2KigC250mmetaG_FD_148626 | JGI IMG/M metagenome (GOLD analysis project Ga0194125, IMG submission 148626) | Freshwater microbial communities from Lake Tanganyika, Tanzania - TA2015034 Kigoma Deep Cast 250m | ecosystem: Environmental > Aquatic > Freshwater > Lake | place: Tanzania: Lake...
CGAGGAGATACTCCGGGACCTGGAGAAGAACACTGTTGACTTCGTCGCCAACTTTGATGATACCCTCAAGGAACCCGTGGTTCTGCCGACGCTCTTTCCGAATCTGCTCTGCAACGGGGCAAGCGGAATCGCTGTCGGGATGGCAACAAACATTCCGCCGCACAATCTGAATGAGGTAATCAACGGCTGCATTGCATACATCAAGGACCAGGGCATCGGCGACGCGCAGTTGATGAAACACATTGTAGCACCCGACTTTCCCACGGGTGGAATTATTTACGGCTATGAGGGCGTAAAGGACGCGTATACAACAGGCCGAGGTCGCGTTCTCGTGAGAGCTAAAGCGACCATTCAGACGGCCAAAGGGGATCGGCAACGGATCATCGTTTCCGAGCTTCCGTACATGGTAAACAAGGCCGCGCTGGTTGAAAAGATTGCAGATCTCGTCAACGAGAAGAAGATCGATGACATTACTGATATCCGAGACGAGTCAGACCGTGATGGTCTTCGGGTCGTAATCGAAGTGCGGAGGGATGCAAACGCCGAGGTGGTGCTCAACAACCTGTACATGCATACGCACATGCAAACCACCTTCGGCATCAACATGCTGGCGCTGGTCGACGGTCGGCCGCGCGTCCTAACGTTGCGGGAGATCATCCAGCAATTTGTTGAGCATCGAAACGATATTGTCGTGCGCCGTTCGCAATTCGAACTCGATGAAGCGGAGAGGCGTGCCCACATCCTTGAGGGGTACATCATCGCGCTTGAGAACATTGATGCTGTTATTCGACTTATCAAGCAATCGAAGGACGTGGAAAGCGCGAAGTCGGGCCTGATGAAGAAATTCAAGCTTTCGGATATCCAGGCAAAGGCGATTCTCGATATGCGGTTGCAGAAGCTGACAGGGCTGGAGCGGAAGAAGGTTGAAGAGGAATACCGGGACACCATCAAACTGATTGAGAAACTGAAAGCTATCCTCAAGAGCAAGCAGCTCCAGCTGAAGATTATTGAAGAGGAGCTGGTGGAGGTGAAGAAGAAGTATGGTGACGACCGGCGGACACAGATTGTCTATAAGGCCGAGGAGTTCAGCATCGAAGATATTATCGCCGAGGAAGAAGTCGTTATTACGATCAGCCACCAAGGCTTCATCAAGCGGTTCCCAGTCTCCGGCTATCGCAGGCAATCACGAGGGGGTAAGGGCGTGACCGGCGCCGCGACGAAGGAGGATGATTTCCTGGAACACATGTTCATTGCCAGCACACACAACTACATTCTCTTCTTCACAAACACAGGTCGTTGTTACTGGCTGAAGGTTTTCGAGATTCCCGAGGCGGGCCGCATGGCCAAGGGAAAACCGATCAACGCGCTGCTTGCGAAAGGAGCAGAAGAGGCAATCTCAGCCTTTATTGCAGTCAAAGAGTTCGACGAGAAACACTATGTGTTCATGGTAACGCAACAGGGCTTGGTCAAGAAGGTCCTCCTCTCAGAGTTCAGCAATCCGCGGCGAAGTGGCATCACCGCAACAACGTTGCGCAAAGGGGATTCGCTCAAAGATGTGAAGCTTACGGACGGCAGCCAGCACATCATTATTGGAACGCGCGATGGTGTCGCAATTCGGTTTCACGAGAGCGAGGTGCGCCCGATGGGAAGAACAGCGACCGGTGTTCGCGGCATTAGCCTGGGCAAAGGTGACAAGGTCGTCGGTGCGGTGAATTTGCGGCGCAAAGGGACCACTATCCTTGTCGCAACAGACAGAGGATATGGCAAGCGGAGCGAGGAAGGAGAATACCGGCTCAGCCACCGCGGCGGTAAGGGCATCATCACCGTGAAGACATCGGACAAGACCGGGAACATGATAGGCATTAAGGAGGCGGTAGATACTGATGATGTGGTCGTCGTGACGTCAAACGGCATGGTGATTCGGCAGCATGCGGCAGACATCCGCATTGCTGGTCGGAATACACAGGGCGTGAGGTTAATTCGTCTTGCCGAAATGGATGAAGTGGCAGACGTTGCAATCGTTGTGGGTGAGGAAGAGGAAGAAAAGCGGTTGTCGGGGAAGGAACCAGCCGGGAAGAGCAAGACAAGTGAGTCGACCGACGCCGGTGAACCGGAGCAGAAAGAACAACGAACAGAACAATCGGGCGGCAAAAGGGGCGAAGCGCCCAAGAAAGACTCGAAGAGAAACAAATAACACGTTTCGTGTTGTTGCTGCGGGTATATGACGTAGCTTAGAAGAATCCTCGCCAATCGATAAAATCACCCACGCGGATTCCATGCTTGTCGGTGAATCCCGAGTTGACCTCAACGGCAAACTGAGCGGGACTTGTGGAAGGATACGATTCCTCCGAATAAGGTTTCGTGTACTTGTGGATGGTCACAATGCGGTTCTCGGCGTCGACAAACAGGATATCAAGAGACAAAATGGTGTTCTTCATCCAGAAAGACCGAGGGGCAGCCGTGTCAAAAACAAACAACATCCCCTGATTTTCCCCCATTCTGTCCCTATACATCAGACCAAGTTCGCGAGTCTGCTCGTCTAATGCCAACTCGATGTCGATAGCAACGATCAACTTCCGCTGAGCATCGAGGAAACGGAGGTCGCCCTGTTTTTTGAACTCGTACGCAGTCGGAACAGGCGATGCCTCGCGGGGCCGTCCTTCGGGTGTCTTTCTCTCAGTGGGTCTGGTCATAATGAGAACAGTAGCCCCCACGACAATCAGAATCATCACCACTGCCGCAATCCGGTTCAACGGGCGTTTGCGAGGCTGTGGTTGACTCTCTTCTACCTTCCGGCGGTTCTTTCCCATGGTTACTGTTTCTTGAAGAGTCCTTTGACCGCGTCCTCAAGCTTCTTCTTCGCAGCATCTGTCTGCTTCTTCTTTTCCTCGTCGATTCGGGCCTCAAGTTCCCTCTTCTTTGTTTCAACCATAGCGAACTTCTCGCCAACAAGGTTCTCATACGCACGGATGCGGGTGAGCGCTTCTTCCTTTTTCTGGTTGAAAACCTTCTCGAACTCCGCCCTCCTTTCCGCAATCCGTTGATGTACCTTACCGCGAATCTCGTTCTGCAAGCGCGCAAGCTCATCACCAATGACCTTTCGGGCCCTTGCTGCAAGTTGATCGTCAAGGTCGGTTGTCAAAGCAATGTTAAGAGATCCCCCTGTGTTCCATAGGCGAAGTTGGACGCTGAACGCGGATACGGCAGCGAGCACATCACGGGCGATGCGCTCGACGTCATTACGAGGTTGCCGGTCGAACATAAGGGTAAGGTCGCGAAAATCGAGTCGCAGGTTGGAATCAAAGCGATCTCCAGGCACGGAGACGCGCGCGGAGATGTCTGCAGATGCTTGAGTGATCTTCGACGGAACGAAGTCGGTCTGGCCGAATTCAACCTCACCGGTGCGAAGGCGGCGGACCGTAAGGCTGTAGTCATCAGCAGGAATTTCCAGGCGTCGGTCAAAGGAGGCATCGAAAGTAAACGATGCACCCTGTGCCCTGGAGCCGGACAAGGCAATCGTCATGGGATAGCCGGTGACCCGCTGGTTGTTGGTGATGTTGCGGATCTCACCCGTTGCGTAGAAATAGTCAGAGTATTGAGACTTGTCGTCGCCGCCCGATATAAGGATCTTCTTGATCCACCACTTGGGATATGCTCTCTCGGCAGGGAAGTAGATGTCCTGGCCTTGAAAGCGTTCTGGCTTCTTATATTCGGGCTCAGGTATGTATTTCGGGATCGTTGTTCGTGCAAGATCAATCCAAGACAAATAGCTATTGACCTTCTGCAAGATTTCCCTCCCAAGCAGCAGGGTGGCTATTCCACGCGTGCTCAGATCTGGCAGTTGAGCGAGACCCCGCACCATGTCATAATCAGCGCGGGCCAGATCATCGATGGCACCGACCGACGAGGAGAGGCGATTGATTTGATCGGTGATTGCTGTGCGGCGATTCTTGAATGTTTGGTTCAGCTCGTCGATGTTCTTATACGCGTTATTTACACGGGCGACAGCCGCAGTAATACCCTCAACCGTCTTAAGCTCATTCAGATTGACGGACGTGACATCAGCCTCAATTTGAGCTACGCGCTGTTTCGAGGCCTCAATATCTGCCAGCGTTGCCTGCCACTGCTGACTGGCGATCTGTACTTGCTGTCTCAAGGAATCCAGATGCTGGACGCTCCGGAGGGTTCGCACATTCAGCAGGCTGTCGATCTTCAAACCCGCTCTGAGCTTTGCAAGATCAAATACGGGGACGCGCTTTGCTTCGCGGGCTATTGCTGCAGTTGCCTCTGATATGATTGATGGGCCCCCCTCGGATTCGTCGGCGGTTTTCGGCAAGGATCCATCCGTCGAGCGCTTTGTGCCGACGAGCAGGTCATTCACCTCCATAGTTTCAACAATGTATTTGTTGCGGAGCAGCTGGTTAAGATCCAGGGCAAACCGCACTCTGCCCGTTTCAAATATGTTCTTCCACGGATCTTTCGGGTTGGCTACTTGAAGGCGGGAGAACTCCAGCGCGATCGGAGAGAGCGTGAGCTTCAGGTTGTCAATTTCCACTCTTGCACCCACTATACCCTCGCCCGCCCGCTCCAATCCAGATTCGATCCAGCGCTCAGCAAACAGGTAAACAACGATGGCAACGAGTACGGCCGGGATGAGAACAACGAAGACGAACTTTTTCCGCATGGTCATTCCCCCATACGTCGAATTTTCCCGTACCACCGCACGAGAGCGCTTTTGCTGATAATCTGGTATACCCTCCAGCGCTCTATCCGGGCACCGATGTGTGTCCGATAGGCAACAACAAAGCGCTTCATTCCAATGTAGAGCGGAATAAACATTATGAATCCGGCTACAAAGCTCCCCAGCACAACGGTGTTATTAAAGCGAGTCAGCGGTGCAACGGGCGCGTTGTACAGCGACGTCCAGAGTCCGTGAAGGGACGAAGCATCAACGAGGAGATAGAAACCGAGCGTGTGGAGCAGGGGGTCGAAGATGTATGCGATAAGGGTGAAGAGTGTAAACGATAAGATGGCGGCAGAGAGATTCACGTTGAGGACCAAAATGACAAGCCAGAGAATCAGGCTCTGCAGCGTGAAAACCGGTGAAATGCCCGCCATAGCGCCAAGTGCAAAGCCCCCGGCAATTTGAGCCGGCGTCTGGCCCGCTCGGAGGATCTTGATGAAGTTCTTAATGATTTGAAGCCAGAACATACGTGCCCGAAGTTGGTATATAGACGGCCGCGAATTTCAGGGTAAGATACGGGAAGGGAGGAAGGGATTCAAGGGCAGCGCAGGGGAAGGCCCGCTTCTCTCTTCAGATCATCGGGGACAGCAATAGTTGGTTCCAGTGCTTTCATATGCGTTCGCAATCGCGGGACTGAATCCACCCCACCTTCCCATCGGCGAGCACAATCTTCACCCACTCGCCCACCGAATCGGTGAGCGTCACCTTTAATCCCTCATGTATCACAAACGCATCGATGCTCTGTGTATCGGGTGAACTTTTTGCTGTCACAGAGGAAGCGGTGACGATGGCGTCGCTCCGGGAACGGCTCTCAATAACTTGTGTTACCAGCAGAAAGCCGAGCGGCACAAGCGCCACAAGGGACGTAAGGCTGATCACTCGGAGAGAGCGGAGGAACGTCGGGCGTGCAAAAGCGAACATCGTAGCGAGGGCGCCAAAGAGGACGATCCAGCATGCAGCAAACAACCAGGCGGCCGTACGGAGAGGGAGAACCGCCGAGAGAGCGTGGAGCCACTCGACAAAGAAAAGCTTGGGCAGCGGCTCGATGCGATCCACCGTCCCGAGGTTGGCGAGCTCCAGGTTGTGTTTAATATCGGGGTCGTTTGGGTCGAGAAGCAGCCCCCGCTCGTATGCAAGGATAGCCGGGGCAAGTTTGCCCAGCCGATAGTACGCATTACCGAGGTTGTAATAGAGCGCGGCGCTTACCTGGCCCTGCTCGAGGATTGCCTCGTACGCTTCAACAGCCTTCTGGAATTCGCCTTCCCTGTAAAACGCATTGCCTCGTTCAAACACATCAAGGGCCGTCTGGGATGCGGTTGGCGCAGCGAAGGAGGCGGTAAGAAATACAAGGATGCTAACGTGCAGCTTCATCGTCGTCTGGCAAGAGATCTTTCCGTCTCAGCTATTGCGTGGGCGACGGTGTCGAGGAGTTCTGCGCGGGCCTCACGCGTGTCGGCTGCCGGGGCAAACCGAGCAAATTCTGCCCTGTCCATGCACGATCGCAGTGATTGTGTTGCGTCGGTTGGCACACCACGTTGCTCAAGCAGAGCGATCGCAGCATCAACTGTTAAGTAAGCTTTTGATATGTGCAGCTTGTCTTCGAGGTACATCATGATCGTATTGGAAATCTCGGCGTTGTAGCTTTCGGTGTTTCCCTGAGCCAGCAGTCTTCTCGCTCGTTTCAATCGCCTGCTGACCTCCTTGCTCGCTTTCTGGAAACGTAGCTGGAGGAGGTTTGCGGAGAGCCTCTCCTGGTGTTTGCGGTAAAGCAGGGCACCGACAAACGCAAGAGGAGGCAGGATCAGGACAACAGCGAACAGCGTGCTGTCAAACAGTGACGACCCCGTGCGGCGGAGCGGGCCGAGTGCAAGTTTCAGGAATCGTATGTCTTTGCCGAGCAGGCGGATGTCGGACTTTGAGGCGACCGTTGCAGCCGCGGTGATCTCTTTACCGGGAGCAATGGTAAACTCAAAGCGGGGCGACCGAATAGTGCTGTAGGTGTTCTTATCAAGGTCGAAGTATGTGAAGGACATCGGCTCGATGACTCTGCGACCAGCATTGCGTGGAATAACCAGATACTCCACCGTCTTTCTCCCGCGTATGACGCCTGCCTCCCGCGTGATCTCGTCTGAGATCTTCGGCTCGTAAGCCTCGAAGTCAGCCGGAAGTACGGGCTTTGGGAGTGTGAGGAGCTTGACATTGCCCGAGCCGGAGACGGACAACCGTAGCGTTATGGGATCGCCGGCTTTGGCCTCTTTCTTGTCGACGCTTGCCGTGAAACTGAATCTACCAACCGCTCCGCTGAAACCTGCCGGGACGGTGCCCGGGAGTGGATTAACGGTAATAGTCAGAGGGTTGGAGCGGAATTCCCTCTCGACGGTCTGGCGTCGAGAGAAGAATGGATCATTGAAGAAGGAATCGAACGGGTCGTTGCTTCTCCGGCGGGACGGGAGCTGCACCGCGCATCGGACTTCCAGCGGCGACACGGTGAGCTTTCCCGTCTGAGTAGGGAACAGGGCCGTCCTGCGAATCGTTGCGACCCGATACTGCTTCCCCTCATACACCTCCGTTGTGAGCGTGGGTTGCTTCGGCTGCTCAATCTCCTCAGACCAGAATCCCTGATACACCGGGGCCCGAGCGATATCATATCCTTCTACCTGAACACGCGTGTAGAGTTTATATGTAACGGTTACCTGCTCACTCTGCTTGATCTGTAGTCTGTCGGCTGTCGCGCGGATCAGCAGGTTGTTAGCCAGATCCTCGGCATCGTCGGGCGCTTTTTGCTGAGACTGTGGTTTGCCCTGAACCACCTCAATCTGCAGCGGCTGGGTGCGGAGTGTTGTTCCCTTGATATCTATTGTTGCCGCGCCTACGGTATACTTGCCGGGTTGCCGCGCGTACAGACCGTAGGAATACGTCACCGTTGCAGAGCCGCGCCCGTCGATGTATTGCACGCTGGTTGACTGGAAAGGTCCTCCTAGTACTACAAACTGCTTGAAATCCGGTGGCCGGAAATTCTCGACCCCATCGATGTCGGGCGCCGACAGCGCAAACGAGATCTGAAATTGCTGTCCAGCGGCGATCGTTGTCTGATCCAGTGTGGCGACAAAGGTCGCGTTCTGGCCGAGCGCGCCCGTTATAGTGAACAGCAAAACCGGAATGAAGATCGCAAGAGCTTTCATCACCAATCCTTTTCGATGTGGACTCGTGCAGCTTCCCGTTTGCGAAGTTGCTTCTGCAGTTCTCTTTCGCTATTGCGCAACGCCTCCAGTATGCGCTCGGCCTCTTCTTTTGGCATCTGGTTCTTCTGCGGCTGAGCCTGCAGTTGCTGCTGTTGCATCCTATCCTGCTTCGCCTGCTCGGGTTGAGGTTGCTGTCGATTTTGCTGATCCTGCTGCTGATTTCTGTCTTGCTGCTGTTGATCCTGTTTGTCTTGACGCTGGTCGTCTTGCTTGTTCCGGTCGCTTTGTTGTGATTGCTTCTGTTGCTTCAGGCGATCCTTGGCGAGCAAGTAATTGTATCGCGCGTCGTCATCGTTCGGGTTCAAACGCAATGCCTGTTTGTACGCTTCAATGCTCTCCTGGAGCTTATCCGATTGGAACAACGCGTTGCCAAGGTTGTAGTAGCCCATCGACTGATCGTGGGGGGTGTTTGACGCCGCGATGCTCGTGTTGTAGCTGCGCTGCGACTCATCGAGGCGACGCTGTTTATAGTATGCATTTCCCAGGTTGAAGTGTGCGACGCGGGAGGCGGGATCAAGCTCAAGAGCCTTCTTGTACTCAGCCTCCGCATCGGCATATTTAGCCTTTTCGTAGGCCTCGTTTCCACTCGCAATGTGTGAGCGGACGGTCTGGCCGTACACCGACGAGGCGATAGGCAGAAGCATAAAAGGTATAACTCGTGCAATCGGGACAAGACGCGTTAATTTCATGAGTATCTTCCCCCGCCTCTCCGAAAGAAGATGTTCTGCAACCAAAAGCAAAATGGCAAGTAGCAGCGGGTACTGGAACTGGTCTTCGAATCCCGTCACCTGCATGCTCCCCAGTTCGGTCTTCTCGAGCGCTGAGAGCTCCTTGTACACGTCATCGATTTCATTGCCACCACTGGTTGCACGACGATAACTACCACCGGTGGACAATGCGATCTGTTGCAGAGTGGTTTCTTCAAGGCGGGAGAGCACAATACTGCCCGAGCGATCACGCTTGTAATCTACACGCGCACCTGCGTTGTTGTACAGCGGAATGGGTGCACCCTCAGTGGTTCCTGTGCCGATCGAGTAGATGCGGATACCCTGCTCTGAGGCTTGCTGGACAGCGCCGGCTACATCTCCCTCGGTGTTTTCGCCGTCACTGACGATAATGATCGCCTTCTGGGTGGGAAGATCGGTTCGGAACGACTGAAGCGCGAGCTGAATTGCGTTGCCGATCATTGTTCCCGGAGTAGGCACAGCATCGACGTCGACGGCATTAAGAAACAGGTCGGCAGCGGAGTAATCCGCTGTGAGCGGGAATTGCACATATGCACCGCCCGCGAAAACAATGAGACCCACGCGATCGCCACGAAGCCTCCGCAGAAGATCCGATACATCACGCTTGGCTTTCTCGAGACGGCTCGGCGGGATGTCCTCTGCTTTCATGCTGAGCGATACGTCAAGAACGACAAAGAGATCGATTCCCTCGCGTTTCACCTCTTCAAGTCTGGTTCCAACCTGCGGATTTGCCAGCGCTAGAACAAGAAAAGCAATTGCTAAGAGAAGTGTGCTGTATTTCACAAACCTCTTTGCAGTGCTCATCTCCGGTGCTAGCTGAGGTAACAATAATTCAGAGACGAACCGCCGAAGAAGCCGCATCTTCCAACGATGCAGGACAAACAGTCCTATTCCCATCACCGGGAGAACCCAGAGGATCCAGAGATACTCAGGATGTGCGAAGCGAAGCATAGCAGCTGTACATTGTTCAGTTTTCGAAAGGGCAGAGTCGACAAGTGCTTTAGGGTATCTTCCTTAACACCGTCGAAACCAGCCCCACCTCGAGAAGCAGCACAATCAGGCCGCCCGCAAGCCAGCCGTAGAACAATTCGGAGTATCGCTTGTAGGCTGTGACTTCGATCTTTGTGCGCTCGAGCTGATCGATTTCTCGGTAAATGGCCTTGAGTTTTTGGTTGTCCGTCGCTCGGTAATACTTACCACCGGTCATTTCTGCGACGGTGGTGAGGGTCTTCTCATCCAAGTCTACAGGAATGAGTCGCCGCTGAATGCCGAAAGGGGTTTGAACAGGATAAGGCGCTTCACCCCGAGCGCCCACGCCGACGGTATAAACCCGGATCCCATATGTCGTCGCGACCTTTGCAGCAGTGATCGGATCGATCTCGCCGCGGTTATTCACACCATCTGTCAGCAAGACCATCACCTTGCTCTTGGCCTCGCTTTCCTTCAGTCTATTCACACCATTAGCGAGAGCAAGACCAATCGCGGTTCCATCGGCGATCATTCCATTATTAACCTCCCGCAGCAGAGTCCTCAGAACGGGATAGTCTGTTGTCAGCGGGCACTGTGTGAAGCTCTCTGCGGAGAAGATCACCAGCCCGATTCGGTCGTTGCGGCGGCCCCCGATGAACTCATCTGCCACCTCCTTTGCAGCCACCAGGCGATTAGGGCTGAAGTCCTCTGCGAGCATGCTTCCCGAGATATCGAGGACAAGGACAATGTCGATTCCTTCGGTGGTGATATTCTCCCCGCTTGAGACAGACTGCGGTCGGGCCAGCGCAACAATAAACAGCGTGAGCGCAGCGAGCCGAAGAGCTATAGGGAGATCGCGTAGCCTCTCGCGAAGCGCGCGCGGCGCATGAGCAAACGGCCGAACGGAGGAAAACGTTACTTCGCTTACCATCCTCTGTCTGCGTCTCCAATAGAAGAACGCAAGCACGGGGATTACGAGAAGAGCCCAAAGGACCCATGGATATGCAAAAGCATCACCCAACATTGACAGCTTCCTCTTTGATTTCAGCCGGTTGCATCAGGCGAGGCATCATGGCGCGGACGATTTCGTACGCCCAACGCAGCTCCTCCTCATGCTCTGCAAGCGTTGGTTGGTACTTGGCGAACTTTACCAGATCCGCAGTTGTAAAGAACGAACGGAACTGCTTGAGCATCGGCTCGGCGGGAGGCAGGGATTTGAGCTGCTGCAGGATCTCGTCGGAAGTTGACTCGAGAGCGAGAATCCCGAATTGGTCCTCCAGGAACCGCCGCACAATTTCCGTCACCTCCGAGTAATACTCCTTAATCCTGCCCTGCTGCCAGAGATGCTTTTCCTCAAGTATCCTCAATGCCATAAGAGCAGCGTGCGCCGGCGGAATGGCCGGTTTCAGTGGAGCAGCGGGCTCTTCGCGCCGCTTCCTCCACCGACGGTAATAGAGATAAGCCAGCGTGGCAACAATCAGGATAACAAGCGCGATCAAGTAAGGGAGGACATCCTCGAACCTCCATGGTGCGTCCAGCGGAGGCTTGATGTCTCTGATGTCGCCCTGTGGGTCTATCTCAACGCCGACGATGGACAGGAAGACCGGGTTCGTATATGCTATTCTTGGGAGCGTATCGCTTGTCGTTTCATAGACAAAGGGAAGGGGAGGAACAAACACCCCGCCTGTGTCAAAGGTGGTGAGCCGAAAGATCCACGACCAACGCTGCTGATCCAGTCCACGCCCTACTGTATCGATCTTTAAAACCTCAAAAGCTCCAGCGCTATCCTTGACAGCATGACCGAGCAGTTTCACTCCGCTCGGTAACTCTGTCTGAACGTGAAGGAGTATCCACTCTCCGATCTTGTACGAAGATGAATCGGTCCGGGCGGAGAGCTTGGGTTGCTGAGCCACCGCCGTGGAGGCCAGAAGAATGATGAGTATGAAGAGGTTGAATTTGCTCATGGCAGACTCTTTACCATCGTCGCTCCCTGAGTCTGAAGAAATCAATAAGAGGCTTCATATACGGCTGGTCGAGCCGGATCTCGATACCGTCAAGTTTTGCCTTGATGAACATGGAACGCCGCTCGGTTTCAATGGACTGCCGATACGCACGGTAGGCGGTTGCTACGTGCACGGCCGATGTATCAACCCACTGTTGAGTACCCGTTTCTGCATCACGGAACGTTATCAAACCGACCCTCGGCAGTTCATGCTCGCGGGGATCAAGTAAGATGACACCGATCACATCGTGGCGCTTGCCGGCGATGCGGAGTGCCGTCTCGTATCCCGAATCCATGAAATCTGATATGAGGAATACAATGCTCCGTTTCTTGAGCACGTGGTTCAGGTATTCCAGCGCGGTTTTCAGGCTCGTTAGGGATCGTCGCGGCTCGAAGGAAATCAATTCACGAACGATGCGCAGCGCGTGCGATCGACCCTTTCGAGGGGGAACAAACTTCTCAATCTGATCTGAGAACAGGATCGCACCCACCTTGTCATTATTCTTCATTGCAGAAAACGCGAGGATGGTGCTTAGTTCCACAGCGATATCGCGCTTGAGTTGCCCCTGTGAACCGAAGAACTGGGACCCGCTCATGTCCACCAGCAGCATTACAGTAAGCTCCCGCTCCTCTTCGAAGATCTTGACGAAGGGATGGTCGAAGCGCGCGGTGACATTCCAGTCGATCAAACGAACGTCGTCGCCGAGTTGGTACTCGCGCACCTCGGAAAAGGCCATTCCACGACCTTTGAACACGGAGTGGTATTCGCCCGAAAACACCTGGTTCACCAGGCCGCGGGTCCGAAGCTCCAGTTGTCGTACTTTCTTGAGGAGTTCCTTGGTCTCCATTCTCCACCGATTGTCAGGCGGGCATTGGCAGCCGCCGGTTGCTAGGGTACCTCCACGTGGTTTAGTATCTCGTGCACAATGTGTTCCGAGGTGACCTCCTCTGCTTCCGCCTCGTACGTCACCGCAACGCGGTGTCGGAGTACGTCAAGGCTGATTGCCCGTACGTCCTCAGGGATTACATACCCACGCCTTTTGATGAATGCATGTGCTTTGGCCGCGAGAGCAAGATAGATTGATGCACGCGGGGAGGCACCATAGCTGATCATTGGGCCGATCTTGTCAAGCTTGAAGTCGGCTGGCTGGCGTGTTGCAAAGACGATGTCGAGGATGTAGCGCTCGATCTTTTCGTCCATGTAAACGTTCTTCATGACCTCGCGCGCCGCAAGGATATCTTTCGGTGATACAACAGACTTCGTTTCCCTCTGGTCACCAATGATATTTTGTCGCATGATAGCTAACTCCTCCTCACGCGAAGGATATCCAATCTTTATCTTCAACATGAAACGATCAACCTGGGCCTCAGGCAGAGGATATGTTCCCTCCTGTTCAATAGGATTTTGCGTGGCGAGCACGAGGAAGGGCTCGTCAAGCCTGAATGTTTCTTCGCCGATGGTGACCTGCCGTTCCTGCATAGCTTCAAGCAGCGCGCTCTGAACTTTTGCTGGCGCGCGGTTTATCTCGTCGGCAAGGATGAAATTGGCAAAAAGCGGACCCTTCCGCGTGAAAAACTTTCCCTCCCTCTGGTTGTAGATCATCGTGCCAATCAGGTCGGCAGGGAGGAGGTCGGGGGTAAACTGAATACGCTGGAACTTTGCGCTGATCGCGGCAGCAAGCGTTTTAACCGTGAGAGTCTTGGCTAAGCCGGGCACGCCCTCGAGTAAGATGTGACCATTGCAAAGAAGGCCGATGAGAAGTCTATCCACCATTTGTTTCTGGCCGACAATCACCTTACCTACCTCTGTGCACAGAGTATCAACGAATGCGCTTTCGCGCTGGATCATCTCATTAATGGTCTTAATATCCACAATTCCTCCTTGTTGGGCTACTGACTGCATCTTGTTTTGACGGCGGACCGGCGGTCAGGGTTCCACCGGAAACGAATCGAGCCACACACAAATCCGCAGAGAACCTGGGAGTGGCTCAATGGACAACGGAAAAACTCCGTGTTGCATCTATCCGCGATCTCAGGTAAAATGTAGCAATAAGAGATAAACGATGCAATCGCCGCCTCGTCGGTGATGGGTCTACCCTCGGAGCCGGACGAAAGCTTCTACAGCGCCATCGCGATTACGGGGCCTGCATCAACAGCAGTGTGAGACAATATCTACCAACGACCTCACTGTCTTTGAGGAGATAGAGCATGCAAAGCGAATTACGCACAAGGAAAGTTGGAGTTGTGGGAGCAGGAATGGTCGGATCGTCGTTTGCTTATGGGCTCATGATCCGGGGTGTTGCAGCAGAGCTGGTTCTCGTTGACAATAACCACGAGAAGGCAATTGGCGAGATGATGGATTTCAACCATGGGCTTTCGTTTGTCAGGCCGCTCAAAATCACGGCAGGCTCGTATGGCGACTTGAAAGGGGCTCACGTTGTGGTCATTACTGCGGGGGCAGCACAGAAGCCCGGCGAGACGCGCCTTGAGCTCCTGGGGCGCAACGCGAAGATCCTCCGCTCGATTGTATCACAAGTGGTCACCCACTGCCCGGATGCCATATTGCTTATCGCAACGAATCCTGTCGATATTCTGACGTACATCGCGCTGCAGGAATCGAAGCTTCCTCCATCCCGGGTGATCGGGTCGGGGACGATTCTTGACACCTCGCGGTTCCGCCACCTCCTGGGCCAGTATTACAACGTGGATGCGCGAAGCGTGCATGCATATATCGTCGGCGAACACGGCGACAGCGAAATCGCACTCTGGAGCCTTGCAAATATCGGAGGTGTCCGATTGCAGCAATTCGCGCCGTTGCAGAACAAGCAGTACAATCAGGAGGAGATGGATAAAATATTTATCGGCGTGCGGGATGCAGCATACGAGATCATCAAGAGAAAGGGGGCTACGTACTACGCTATCGGACTTGGCCTGCTCTCAATTGCCGAGGCAATCCTTGGCGACCACCGCACCGTTCTGTCGGTCTCGAGCCTGATGATGGGTCAATACGGCGTGTCGGATATCTGCCTGAGCCTACCGTGCGTTGTGGGGGCAAACGGTATAGAGGAAGTCTTGACGGTGAACATGACCGCCGACGAGGAAAACGGATTTCGAGCTTCAGCGAACAAGCTCAAAGCAACGCTGAGCTCATTGAGTAGCTGAGCTGACAACGCTTGTGCTTACAACAAAGCCCGGTCGATGCCGGGCTTTGTTGTGTTCTTCTCTGTCGGAGGGCTCTTACGCTGGAGTTGCTTCAGGCGCAGGCTTCTTCTTGAACACCAGAGCGAGAAGAATGCCGAAGATGATGTATTGGATGACCCCATAGATGAACCATTGGAGAGCAAGAGAGTACGGAATCGCGATCATCGCGTAGGTGCCGTAGGCCATCCCGGTACTCAACCAGACGCCGATGTAGAACCCGTAGCGAACGCCCTCCACGATTCCCTTTCCTTCATATCCCTTTGAGAAGACGAAAGAGAAAAAGAAGGCCCCGATGAGCATGACGACGTGATAGATCCACATCTTCGACTCTATATCGGGCCGCGACACGTCCTTGAGCGATTCGTAAGTCGGGGCCGAGAATCCACCAGTCCACAGCTCATCCGTGGGCACCGGATGAGCTGATCGCCTTTCTATCAGAGCGGGAGACGGGACTCGAACCCGCGACGTTCAGCTTGGGAAGCTGACATTCTACCACTGAATTACTCCCGCACATCGTAACTCTTTGTAGCCTAAGCGCTTGTTGTACTCTCTCCTTTTTCGTGCACCATATATGCACCATAACCCGCTGTCGCGCTGGGATGCAATATAATCAATTCTCGGACAGTTTCAAGCAGGAGGGTGTACCTGCGTTGCCTCATAATCTATGTAACCCTTGCAGCGGAGCCGTCCGTCCTGCCCGGGATTCCTGATTTCAAGTACAAAAGTACTCTGTACTATAGCGTACAAGAAGTGCTCCATAGGAGTACGAATTGACTTTGGCGGCAGAGTGCTATAGATTTGCACTGCGTACCGTGGCCGCCTCTGATGAACCTGCCCGAACCCGTGTTCCGCGCCCGCGTGGCCATGCTTTGCACTCCGGAGTCGGGCAGGGGATTGAGAGCTTCTGGATATCGGACGGCAATCCTAGTTCGGTAAGCACTTTCCGGAAATTCGGCGATGTGCGGGTACGAACAAGTCACTGTACCGGATCGGAGGTTTCGCTCACAGAAAAGTAGCGAGTTTTTTGAGCGGGCGATTCGGGCAGAAGTGCGTTGAATTTCCTGGTGAACAACAAAGCACTGCGTCATTCCACGAGTTAGGCACCTTCTCGGCAATCAAGTAGTGGGAAGGAGGCTCATCGCATGACTCACATCAAACATAGCATCACGATCGAAGCACCCGTTGACCAAGTTTTCAACTATGCGGCCGACTACCGAAAATGGAGCGAGTGGTTCGAGGGCGTCTCGGACTTCAAGCTGACGACACAGATCACTCAGGGTAACGGTGCTCGATATGCTTACAAAGCTCGCGTCATGGGTCTGTCTGCTCCAGTCGAAACTGAGATTCACGATTTTGTGCAAAACAGAGGTTGGACAGGTATTTCCACTAAGGGCCTGGCTCACCGAACTCATTGGAGCTTTGAGCCAAGCGGTAATGGTACCAAATTCACCTACGCGATGGAATACCAACTGCCAGTCCCCTTGCTGGGCTCCCTGCTTGATTCCCTGTTTGCTAGACCTCAATGGCGGAAAATTCTTGAACGGTCACTCAACAACCTAAGGCAGCATTTTGTCAGTTCGAGCGGCACACCTGCTCACTGAACGAATGACGAAAGTGTCCAACCAGCCTTGCATCAAACGGAGGCAGATCGCTGCGCCCAACAAAGGGCACCGCCGCATCATTTAGAAGAGCGGCAAAAACAACGGCGTAGTACCGCGACCATTATGCGCAATTCGCTTTCCACATATGAGGACGATTTATGTCTATTATCACCATTGAGATTCTCTTCATCTTCCTGCTGACAACACTCAACGGGATCTTTGCGATGTCTGAGATTGCCGTCATCTCAGCCCGCAAGGCTCGACTTCAGCAGTGGGCTGAGAGCGGTAATCGCAAAGCACAGCTTGCGCTTGATCTCTCTAATTCACCACAGGAATTCCTATCGACTGTGCAAGTCGGCATCACCCTCGTTGGAGTATTGGCGGGAGCGTTCGGAGGTGCTACTATTGCTCAACATCTTGCCAATCCAATTGCCGCTACACCGCTGCTTGCGCCGTATGCAGAAACGATTGCCCTTGGGCTGGTCGTCGTCGCCATCACGTACCTGTCCTTGATTCTTGGCGAGTTGGTTCCAAAGCGCGTCGCTCTCAACAACCCAGAACGCATAGCAACGTTCATTGCAAGACCGATGCGAGTCCTTTCTCGAACCGTTTCCCCCGTAGTGTGGTTGCTTAGCACCTCGACAAACGCGCTCCTGTGGCTTTTTGGCATGCGACGAACTTCGGAGCCACCAATTACTGAAGACGAGATCAAGATCCTGCTGCGGCAAGGAACGGAAGTAGGTGCGATCGAACGGGATGAGCGTGACATTATCGAGAGGGTGTTTCGGCTCGGGGCGCGACGGGCTACCACAATCATGACCCCTCGGAAAGAGCTTGTCGTTCTGTATACTTCTGATTCACTGCACCAGGTTCAGCAGAAAGTAGCTCAGAGTGGTCACTCTCTTTTTCCACTATGCGAAGATACACTTGACAATGTTCTCGGCGTTGTCCGTATCCAAGACCTATTCGGGCAAATTGTTGAAGGCAGAGCAATCAATTTTAAGGCAATTGTTCGGGAAGCTCTCTTCGTGCCTGAGTCTGTGCAGAGTCTGAAACTCTTAGAGGAGTTCAGGAAAACAGGAAAACACACTGCCCTTTTGCTGGATGAGTACGGCGGGCTTCAAGGACTCATCACGGCCACAGATATCCTGAAGGCTGTCGTGGGTCAAGTCTCCTTCCTTGCAGTTCCCAAAGCCATCCGGCGACCTGACGGATCTTGGCTTATCGATGGGATGCTTCCGCTCGATGAGTTCAAGGAGGTCCTCAAATTCGGCCAGTTGCCCGACGAAAGTCTCTCGTGCGAAACTGTAGGTGGATTTGTGATGGCTCTGTTGGGCCGAATTCCGTCTGAGGGAGACTCGATTCATTGGCGCCAATACCGTCTCGAGGTGATTGATATGGATGGACTACGCATCGACAAGATTCTTATGACTCCGCTGAAGTAGGAAAGCGAACTGCGCATATCAAAGGGCACGACGATCCGTCTGCCTCCGGCGGAGATAGTGATTATTGTGGTCGCTCAACGGTTTTGCTCACGGTTTGGTTTGCGGCTCCAGCCGCGAAAAATGAATTGTTGATAGCGGCTTTCCGACCCGCCTGTGGCGGGACGAGATCTCGTCTCGAACTTGAGTTCGAGACGGACCGCCGCATCTTCTTGAGCGGCAAAAACAACGGCGTAGTGCCCCGACCGTTATGTGCAACGCAGCTTTCCAAGTAATGGGCGGCGACCTATCACATCAAATGAAAAGACAAAAGAACAACATTTCAATTTACTTCAGGGATCGCAAGGGTGAGGAGTACTTCCTTCTCCAACTGCTGAATATTGGCGCCAAGAGAGACGAGCTCAAATTCGTATTCAACGACCCGGGGACCGATACGAGCGGTACTTACAACGAGACGACCGGAGTACTCGCTCACAGTGACCTGACGCACCCGCAGCCAGAGATCTCCTATCACTACGATGGCACAATGCTCTGGAAGATGCCGGCTAACAAAACGCAAGCGAGGTCGGTCCACAAGAATCCTCTCGGAACTGGAGGAAGAAGGACTCCGCTGTCGAAAATTGGTCTATGGGAGCCAATCATCCGTTACCGCGTCTTCGACTATAGCCTATGCAAGAAGAATCGGTCGAGTACCCCGCTGGTTCTTCCAAGCAAGCCAAAACTTTTCGATGGGACACCATTCGAGTGCCAAATCTACCTTGGTTCTAAGGATAGTCCAAGCGTCACCAACGACGAGGTCACGCTCAGCGTCAGGGTGTGCGATTTTGCTGAGAGCGTCGACCTACTGTTATTGATTTGGAAATCTCACCTGAAGGGCCAGTTCCTCGAGCTTGGCACTTCGGGTGACCAAGTGTGGTCAACAAATAATGTCATTGAGATCATCGAGAAGGTGCAATAGTCGCCGCCCAGTCAGGCTAGCTGCGCTGCGCCCAACAAGCCGCACCACGACGGTCGCTCATTATATGGGCGAAGTTGGAACGAGTTTGGCTTTAGAAAAGTGCTCGCTCAACGGTTTTTGGTGTCAGTTGATAGGCGCTGGTTGAGCGAGGTCAAATCTTGGGTCAGCAAAAACCGCTGCGTGTTGCGGCGGGACGTTAGTAACTATGTTTGAAAACAGTTGAGCCTCACAAGTAGAGGTGGTAGCTTGTAGGAGTCCAATCCAACCTACATTACCACAACACCA
>Ga0194125_10005528_pt1 | contig 19171 bp, 25 predicted proteins | sample TA2KigC250mmetaG_FD_148626 | JGI IMG/M metagenome (GOLD analysis project Ga0194125, IMG submission 148626) | Freshwater microbial communities from Lake Tanganyika, Tanzania - TA2015034 Kigoma Deep Cast 250m | ecosystem: Environmental > Aquatic > Freshwater > Lake | place: Tanzania: Lake...
TGCCTTACAACTTCAGCTAAAACTTCATAATCTCCGTCGCTAAGCTTAACATTTTCATCGCGAGTGTCGATACCTAGATTTCTTAGCATCCACCTATCAATGACAACAGCATTGTCGTTGCGTAAGAAAGACTGATGAAAGTTCTGAAGCTTTTTACCGCCTGCATCTGGATCGTCTTTTAGAGAACGTTCCATGTTCCAGTGGTGATCCCGGCGCCCTAGGCCTCTCTGTCCCCCAGAAGCCCCGAAGGGTTGTCCGGTTTTCCAGCGAATGAATGCTTTTACTGCTTGAGTTACATTTATGGACACCTCATTTCCAGGGGACATATGTACGAGAAACTTCATCATAGCTTCTGCATCATCCCCAAATCTTTCTTGGATGGCCCTGAACGTACTTTCATACCAATCTTTTCTCTCAGCACCGGCTCTAATCGTCTGTCTTAGTTTCCGCAAAGAGGGAACGCCCTTCTTAGGGTGAAACTTTAGGTTCTTAACCCTCGTAACAGAATCTTTCCATAATTTGTCCTTGTTTAATTTCTTTAAATCAGAGTCTAGTTTAGTTTCCCATTGCGTCCTATATACGTCAAAATTTTGAACTTGATCTAGAGACAAGTCGGATGATCGCTTACTATGCTTCTGGCTAATTACAAAAAAGAGTAAGCCGGAAGCTCTGTAAATGTCTTCGCGTGTCGGGTTCTTCGGCTTTGCCGCGAGTACAATCTTTAAAAATTTATAAAACATATGTTAATTTTTAGTGCTCTGTAATTTTCCTTCAACAGAAGGGTCCCCAACTTGCTATGATAGAGTGGCGCTTTGAGGAAGTCTCGTCTAACGGTCAAGACGCTCTGCTCATAACAGAGTCAATCTCGGTTCGAATCCGGGGGCTTCCACTTCGGGGACTCTGCTTAGTCATTCAGCAGAAGGCCCATGTTAATTAAATCGTTTTGATCAACAATACCAGTACTAAGCGCAAAATCAATATGTTGTTGCTTAATATCTGAATCAATATGCGGCTCACTCTTAAAAAGCCAGGTAAAAGCATCTCGCGCTTCTGGTTTACGTAAAAGTGTATTTTTACTAAATAAAGCCCATAACTCAGGACGGCGCTGACAAGCTAATACAGCGACTTTATTTGCTAAGGCTACATCTAAGTCAAACTTTGCAACACGAACAAACTTTTCGGGGTCACTGGTTGCAAGGTGAACTAGATCACTTACTTTATCAAACTCTTGTTTACGGACTTCGTGAAGCCCCTTGTGTATAGAGCTTGTGGTGCGGTTAGTATGCTGAAGCGCTAACTCGCTAAAGAAATCACCATCTGGGCTAGCGTCAGCGAGCCTAGTTAAGTGAGAAATAATAACGCGATTCTGAAGCATATGGACACAAATCCTTCTATTTAAAGAAAGTTATTGAAGCAGTAGTTGACAGGGTACCGGCTAGGAGCTATAGTAGCAGAATCTCGGGTGCCCCTCGTGGATGCGGTTGGGGGAAAAGGGGCAAGGCGGGTAGAGTACAATCGCTGTCACGTCTGGTTTTTATTGTGGGCCAGACCTGTCTCCTAACCTCTACCCCGCCTGAGAGCTAATTTCCTAAAAAGTGCCTATCGACTTCTGCAAGTATAAGTTCTTTCTCTGCTTCCAGCTCTCGCGCTACGTCAAGGAACTCTTTATTCTCTCGTAGCCACCGTGAAGTTGCTCGGAAGTCCTTAAAGCGATAGCTTAGTAAGAAGACTATCTTCTCGTCTCGATTCAACTGATCAAATGTTTGAAAAGATAGCCGAGCTTTTTCTATATTAAGCAAATCTAATGGTGATACAGCATCTGTATAAGCTAAAAGTCCATACAGAAAACCTATCATGTAGAGAAGCCGATAGTGAGCCACTAATCTCTCGCCTTCCGCCTTCATGTTCAGAAATGCTTTTTTCTCGTGCAGGTCCAGAAACTCACTAGGCATGAGAAATCCGCTCAACCTCAGCTCTTTTTCTAGTAAATGAAGTGCCTCATTGCACCTTTTCACTAGTGGCGATAAGTCTATATACTTATCTTTAATTTGTGCGATTCTAGCAGATAATGCTGTATAATCAAATTCTGACATGTTACTATCGTATAGATAGCCAAAATGAAAACTATTTTAGTTTGTTGGTGGGTAAAATTTAACTTCGTTTTTCGTAATAACTTTTAGCCAATCAGGACGCATTTGCTGCATTAGTTGTATCTGGTCTTGGTTATTGAGACCCAAATAACCTTTTTGAGCAATCTGTTCATTAAAATCTGTAACGCGATTGCCTAAAAACCCAAGCTCCTGCGAGGTTAAAACTTTTAAAGTGTGGGGTGGGTAGAATCGCGTCTCGCCCCCCTTCAGAACCTTAATCCAATCAGGGGCGCGGTGAGACATTTGCCTGATTTCTTCCGGATCTTCAAATGAAAGATAGTCCGCGCCTGCTTTGTCCAAGTAAACGGTAATGATACGAAAATAGCTACTCATTTAATTAAACATTATTATCTATAATAGAAAAATAAACTAGATTTACGAAACCAGTAAAGAAAGTTAGAACTCTTCATGTATAATTTTGTGATAGTAGGAGCCGGACTTTTTGGTTCGGTAATGGCTCGGCAATTAACAGATCAGGGTTTGCGCTGTTTAGTACTGGACCGCCGAAACCATATTGGCGGTAATTGTTATACGAAAAATATTGATGGCATCAACGTGCATACCTATGGTGCTCATATTTTCCACACAAGCAATGAAAAAATCTGGAATTTTGTTAACCGATTTGCAAAGTTTAATCACTATGTTAATCGTCCCAAGGTCCGTTATCAAGATAAAGTTTATAGTTTTCCTTTAAATTTACTCACGCTAAACCAACTCTGGGGGGTGCAGACGCCCAGCGAAGCTAAAGATATGCTGGAGGAAAAAAGAATCCCAATAGCTAACCCTGCTAACCTTGAAGAATGGATATTATCACAAGTTGGTACCGAAATATACGAAATATTCATTAAGGGGTACACGGAAAAGCAGTGGGGGATCCCCGCAAAAAATCTTCCAGCAAGTATAATCAAGAGATTGCCCATTAGATTAACCTTTGACGATAATTACTTCAATGATTGCTACCAAGGAATCCCTATTGGGGGATACACTCAAATATTCACAAAGCTACTTGACGGTATTGAAGTTAAAACTGGCATAGATTATTTAGAGTCACGCGACTACTTTAATTCCTTGGCACCTAAAATTATTTATACGGGTGAAATTGATAAATTTTTTGATTATTCACAAGGTAAACTTAACTATAGATCGTTAAAATTTGAAACTAAAATTATAGAAAGTTTTGATTTTCAAGGTAATGCTGTAGTCAACTACACGGATTCTACCGTACCGTTTACCCGAATTATTGAACATAAGCACTTTGAGTTTGGTAAGCAGGATTATACCATCATTACTCACGAATACCCTCAATCTTATCGAGAAGGAAGCATCCCCTACTACCCCGTAAATGATACTTACAATAATCAGCTATACGAGAAATATAAGCAGTTAGTCTTACAGGACAGTCGCTTTATTTTTGGGGGCCGACTTGCTGAATATAAGTATTATGACATGCATCAAGTCATTGGGTCTGCCCTAGCTAAGGCTGACCTTTTAATGCATAAACCATAGCTCTAAATTATCTTGCCATTTATTAGCGCTCTTATGGTTTTTATAACTATGGAAATTTTAAAAGCCCCCTAATTTAAACAATTGGTGGGCTTTTATAGGCTAGTATTTTTAATTAAAAATAGACAGAACTTGCTTTTTCATCTCTTCGGGCTGAGCCAAACAAATATCTCTTATTGCCGTAAAATCCGCTACGTACTCCTCATAATTACGCAGCGTATCTCTTATAAGATTAGTTAGCCTTTCTATATCTAATTCCTGAGGCAAGCTTCCTGAAAATTTATATTTATCTAAAATTGGAACATCTTCGAAGAACTTAGCGGATCCTCTCACGCCTGTAATGATAACGCATCCAGCCATTGCCGCCTCGCGGGCAAGACGATCCTGTCCTGGATGGTGGCCAAAATCAATATATAGTTTACTCTCATTTAAGACTTCCCTTAATTGTACGGGAGTCATACCCGTTAGTGGGACAAACGGTATATCAGACGTAAACGAGTGAATATATTGCGTAAACTCAAAACCTTTTTTAGGATTGAAAGCGATTTGATTTTTTTTAACTTGTCCCGGTACCGGTGCAGATTTAAGATGTTGGTCACCTAAAAATTCCCGCAAATATTTAACTGTACTAACTCTGCGTTCTTCTAGGAACTTGTAGGCGTAGGTGCTCTGAGCGAGGTGTGTGATACTACTGTCGTCAAACCTATCCCAGTTATGATCACGATTGTCTACACTTAGCCACCAAATGAACTTTTTCATTCTACTAAACCTGTCTAGGTATCCGGGCCAAATCTCGGGAACCACTATGCAATTGTCCGGGTGATCTACCAAAGATCTGGATGTAGGTATATTATAATGGCTATAGGATGCGGTAACATTGTCAGAACTGGGTAAGTACACCATAAATGCACTATACCCAACTTCGTTTATGGTATGTACTAGCTGATGGATCGCTTCCGGCCCTCCCGTGACTGCCCCCGCAGGACAAAGTACGTAAATGTTCATGTACTTAATTATAGTTAATTAAGGAACGTATTTGTCTATCATGTTAAGAACGATTTCTCTTTTACGCGGTGAGTGCAAGATGTATTGGTAAGCTAAACTAATGAGCTTTGCCTTTGACAAGCCGAAAAACACTCGGCCCAAGTTTAAGTGGTCTTTCATTTTGTCATTCGGAACCGTAGGCAGACTGGGCCCAAAATGCTTAACCGCAGCTTCTTTATCAAGGAGGTTGTAGTTATACAAAGCAGTGCAACGAGAGGGACGCTTACTGACAAGTTCAGTTGCAATTTGCTTGGCTTGCTCAAGAGTAATTCTGCCGTCTTCCTTAAGCTCTAACAGAAGACCAACGTCCCAAGAATCTACTGATGTATCCCCCCCGCCCAGTACAACCTTCAGGGCCTCTTAGCAACTAAGTGCTGGACAGGTACGCCCATCAACACAAAGCTAGCCGCTTCCCCGCTTCTAAGGTGCTCTGGCTTACTGTTAATGAACTGCTCTACCGCATCTACGAATTCGGGCTCCACGCCTTTAATCTTGCCTTGAAGCAAGTATTCTCTACCTGCGTTACCGGGATCTTCAATAGCTTTTTGTAGCCAAATATTGTTCTTATTTTCGTCACGTTGCTCTTTAACCCTTCTATTCAATACCCGGTAAGGGTCAAGCTTATCGAGCTGTCGGCCTTCCCATTTATCAACTTTACGGTTGTGTACCTCTTGGGTGAAGTCGTGCTCAAGGTCGGCGAGTTTCTTAAGGTAAGAAGCAACTACGCGACGAATCATTTTTCGCAAATTCTCCTGCTTGTATCTACTAAAGTAAATTATCAAGGGTGCCCTGCTTGACAGGCGCACATAAGATAGTTACGATGTCAAGAGACAAGGAGACGTAAATGGGCATCTACAGGCAGGGCGATGTTTTCCTCATCCCTACTTCCCCTGAGTCTACAGCAACTCCCGAAAACCGCGAGAAGGATGGGGACATTATCCTCGCCCACGGTGAAGTCACGGGTCACGCGCACCGCATCAAGGACAAGAAGGCGACAACTTTCTTCCTCGACGGCAAGCGCTATCTTCTGATCGAGACCCCTACCGACCTCACCCACGAGGAGCACGCGACCATCACGCTGCCACCCGGAAGCTACGAGGTCCGCATTCAGCGCGAGTATACCCCCGACGAGATTCGGAACGTGGCTGACTGATATGATTACTGAACTCTCTCAAGAGCAGGAAACCCTGCTCAAGTCTTACCACAGTCAATGGCTTTCTATCGGGACCAATACGGACCCCGCAGATAGGCCCCGTGCTGAAAAGGCTATCGCTGGTTTATACCGAATCGGTAACAAGCAGATGCCACACGTTATCTGGACGAAAAGCCCTCTTGCTGCAATTAAGTTGCTAACCCACATTTCGGTATTCAATCAAACTGGTATTTTACAGGACCTAGCCCCAGAAACCATCTATGACTTTTTGCATATGAAAGTTAATGATGCAAGTTTCACTCAATCTCAAGGGCAAGTAACCTACACGATTGGACAGTTAAACGCTCTTGAAGAAGAGTTTAAGCGTACTAAGACTGATAATCTTCAATACTTCCGTAACTATGGCGGACAGCTTGAAGCAGGCTGGGTCGCTTTCTACAAGTATTGTCAGGAGCTAGGCGTAGAATATGATGAGACATCCGCCGAAGGACTTGAGCTTTGGGCTGAACAGGCCAAGTCTTGTGGTATTTGGTTTGCCTTCGACCAGATTTGCGTCATCTCAGAGCGTCCAAGCTTTATTCAAGTAGAGCCGGTTCGCAACTCAAGCACGTATCAGTTACACAACTCAACGGGTCCCGCTTTAGAATACGCTGACGGCTTCAAGCTGTACTATTTCCACGGCGTTAAGGTCACTCAGCAGATCATCGAAAGACCCCTCACGCTAACCGCAGAGCAGGTTCTTAACGAGCCAAACGCTGAGGTTAGGCGAGTTATGATCGAGAAGATGGGCTATGAGCGTTTCTTCTCGATTACCAACGCTGAAGTGCTGGATGAGGACGTTGAGCCCACCGGTAATCCGCGCAGGCTTCTATCTATTCATCTTCCTTCTGATCCTGATGGGCATATCGTTGTTACGGAAGTCCAGTGTACAACTACTGGAAAGAAGTATTATCTTCGAGTACCGCCGAACATGAAAACCTGCCTTCAGGCTATCGCTTGGACGGCAAACATGTCGCCAGAAGATTACGTGGTACTGGCGGAGAGCTGATATGGAACTCTATTGGCAACCAGCGCCCAGGATGGCCCTTGAGCGGCCCCCGGCAGACCGATTCCTGCGGAGAATATGGGCCCATATTCTCCGCAGAAATCGCGGAGATCGCACTTGCCCAAGGCAGGCTGCCGATTCGGACAAACAACCAACGAGACCCGATCCACGGTTGCGATGGTTGCTGTAGTAGGGAAGATTTTCCTGGCGGTACTGAACCATCACAGTTGGGAACCCGGGGTTCCCTTTCGTGCAGCCCGAGAGCCATTTGCACAGTTAGAGTCATAGGCTAAACTTACGATAGAAGATGAATCATTTCAATCTTGAAGAAATAAAGTCACGCTACTTTATCAACGAATTCAATATGGCGGAAAGTGATTATCTTGGCGCCACCGCTAAGTATGATATACCTAATCTAATTGCGGAAATTGATCGTTTGAACCAAGAACTTAGCCACCAGTCAAACGAGTTAGATCATCCAAAGCTACCTACTATACTAGAAGCGGTTAAGTTAATTGAGCGCTGCTTGTTAGCGCTGGAAGATATCGGCACCAACGAAAATCTAGAATCTTTTACCCTATCGGCTATAACCCATATTCAAAAGTTCTGGGGGCATCAAGAAAATAACGTTAAGCCTCTTGCGATCCAAGACCCTAACGATGCGTTAGGTATTGTAAAGTCTACAGTTTCTCAATTAGAGCTAATATCTGATCTTATGCTAGAAACCGACGCGTATAAGCATTCCCTAAAGCACTTTGTTCTTGAGCTAGATATGGCTCTAGAGAAGTTACCCACTGAAGCTTAGTAATCTCGTGCTTATTGTAGACACTTTTTTAGCGCCTAGCCTCATACACGGTATCGGGCTATTTGCTAATGAAGCTATAAGCAAAGGTACTAAGATCTGGACCCTTAACACTTGCGTCGATCATATATTGACGGAAGAACAAGTGAGCACCTTGCCGCCAGTTGTTCAAAAAAGAATCAAACATCATACGTATGTGAACTCGCATGGTCTAATTGTCCTATCTGGGGACGGGGCTCAGTATATGAATCATAGCGAGCAAGCAAATATACTAGATGTAGGATATGAGTGCTTCGCCTTGCGAAATATCGAAGCTGGCGAGGAACTAACGTGTAACTACTACGCAACAGAGCCAGCTGCGGGTAAGAAGTTAAAGAGCTCTTCTGATGAAACTAAATGAGACGGATTGGAATTTCGACCCTCGCTGGATTAAAGGCCCCAGTTCGGTTTTAGAATTTGGACTTGAAATGCGTATTTTTGATTCATTTCCGGGACTTATTCATCTTATTGAACGACTAAACGATGAAACTTAATTACGCTGCTATCGAACAAGAAGTTCTCTTGTTTCATGTCCTTCCAGTAGTACAGAACTATACGGTATTTGCGGGCTTTCCTGCTCTTCGCCGTCTACCCGTTTTAGACTTATAAAGAATTGCATAGTTAATCTAGTCAAACATTCTATACTATTATTACATGTTAATAAATTTAGCATACAGATTTGAGCTTGATCCGAAGCAAGCTCAGTTGTCGTTGCTTAGGCAGTTCGCCGGAACGGCGCGATTTGCCTATAGCTGGGGACTAAATAAATGGCAAGAAACCTATGAGGCAAGCGGTAAGGGATTAGACGCTTATAAGCTAAGCAATATCTGGACAAAAGAACGCCCAGAATGGGCTGATCCGAGGAAAGGTAACATTTCAAAGTGCGTAGCTCAATCTGCGTTTATGAATTTAGAGTTTGCGTTCAAGAGATTCTTTAAAAAGCAAGCTAAATACCCAAAGCCTAAGAAGCGAAGCCATGGCGATTCTTTCAAGTTAGACGGCGCCATTCGAGTTAACCCCCACTCGATTCAGTTACCTCGCTTAGGTAAGATACGTACCAAGCAATGGATTCACCTCCCTAAGGGCGTCAAGATTACTAGCGCTACAGTAAAGCATGAAGCTGATAGATGGTTTGTCTCACTTACAACTACCAGAGACTGGACGTGCCCCGATTGTGAGGCTACTCATGATCGAGATAGTAATGCAGCCATCAACCTCTACAATGAGGGTATGAGAATTATGGAAAGTACCGGTGGTTCGCCGGGAAATGGAGTTAGCCGGAGTCAAGGTGGCGTAGCCACTAAGACAAAAGACAACGAAGCGTGTGGGGCGGTAACGCTACCCACGAAAAAAGCTGGGAATAGTTATGTTTGACCATTCTTTACAGGAACAGAAGGCTTATAAGAGCTATTTTACGAATGGAAATAGCCGTACACCTGTAGAGTTTCCCTATACCCCCACAACCGAGTACGCAGACGCTACCCCCGACGTGTCTTAATTAGAGAACAGCACCTTTTAACTTTAGCTTGGCCTTCTCGGCTAGATTAAGTTGGCGATACTTACCGCTTGGCTCTTGTAGCCACCAAGTTGGCTTATTACCAATACGTGGTCGGATATCTATGTGTATAAACCCACGGCCTGGGTATACGCCAATTCCACCTATCGCAGGAATCTTGCTTGCGATAGCAGCAGCAATAACCATTGCATCCCCGTTGCCAACCGCAATATCTGCCGCGATACCCGCACAATGTTGAGAGCCTGGCGCTCCGCCGATAGACTTGTTATAAGCAGGGCTTCTGTATCCACTTGTAATCTGAATACTTCGACCTAGCTGGGCTCGTAATGGCTCTAAAGCTAGCTCGCACAACGCTTTCAAGTTTTGCATATGCGCTTCAGCTGGCGGCATATGATCGTTTGGTGAAGTAAACTCGTGCAAAGAAAAGTTAGGACTTAGTTTCATTTTTTTCAAACCTCTACTAGAACATTTTCTATAAGAAACTAGAATGAATTTAGAGCTGACTAAGTTGCCCGAGATATCTTCTCTTAAGGTTACTAATAGAAGGCCTGTGTTCACGTCTGTGTTTTATGCAAGACGCACTACCAGCTTAGTTCTTCCGGTAAGAACAGCATTGAATACGTCCTTCCCGTGGAACTAACCGACATTTACTTTTCCCGCACCAAGAACAAGTGGGCGGAGTCCGCAAATGTTCGATGGAAAGCTGAGCCTTTGCTTCCTATTTTGTTTAATACTTACTATCTGGTTTTAGATAGTTTACGACGCTAATGCAGTAAACTCTTTAAGTATCTTATCTTTATTCTGCTGAAGCTTTACAATAAGCGCAGCTAGCTCACGTGCAGCGTTGAGATCATGCCCGCTCATCACGCCAGAACGCGCCCCGTCCTGAAGGTAGAGAACAACATCTTCATCTGTGAGTAGATCGCCTACCCAAAGCTTCTTGCTCTGCCCGTCGTAAACTAGGTCAGTGCCGAGGTATCTCTGCCCTAAGTCCCTTGCCAATTCCCGAGCATTAGTGGGGGGTGTAAGGTTAGAGATATCCAAAGCTAGTTTACGAGATCTAGTTACCGGATCCTCATAGAACGTCAAACCTTTTGTGTAGAGCTTTTCAACAGGTATTGTATCCTGCTCTAGCTCTTCAACGTGTTTGCGTAATTCTTTTTCGCTACCAAATTCAGCCATACGCTGCTGACGAACCCGGTCCATAAGCCGCGCCATTTCACTACCATGAAAGAGCTCAGCTTTTTTAGCTAGATAAGCTTTAATTATTCTAAAGTTCACGGGGCACCAGATGCTTTACAACAGAATCAGCTTGGAATTGCTTTTTGATCTTAGGCTTCTTAGCGTAGTAAGGTACAAGCTCTTTTCTTAATATATCGTAGAGCTCATAGCCCTTTTCTTGTGGAAACCTCATCAGAGCCCACCTAAGTATCTCTAAGTACTTAGCTGAAGGAGCCCCATCTAGTTGCTTTTTAATGTAACCCCAGTATTCTTCAGGCTCCATTGAACCACGACCCCAAATATCTACCGCTTCTTCGAAGCTAATATTCTTACCGTCTCGCTTACCCTCCAAAAAGCCTTTAGGCAAGTATCCCCTGTCCTCCGCTAACTTAAGGTTATGGAGAAGGTCTTTCGAGAAGTCTGGGCCAGATACCCACCTCGCTCTATCACTCGCATACTTCTGCACTTCTTTAAGGGTCAAAACTTTAGCAGTAATAAACACGTCCCACTTATTAACATCCTCGAAGATACGACAATATTCAAAGTAAAGTTCTGCTAAAGGCCTAGCTTCTTGCGCATCTATCTCGTCGAACTTAACAAGATTAGCAAGCTGAACCCCCGCTGAAGTACTACCCTGCCTAAGTTGGTCCGCAAGCTTCTTCAAGAAGGTAGACTTAATTTCTTGGCGCTTCGCAGCAGGTATTGTGATACCGTAATGAGTCTGGTAAATCGAAAGCATATCTAGATGCTCCTTCAAATCTTCAACGAAGTAAGGCATACCCTCTTCTTCAGTGATGAGATGCTTGATATATGCATCTTTAGCAGTTGAAGCATCTTTGTCCATTAAAGCTCTTACCATAGGCTTTACTTCATCTTTGGTAAGAGCTTTAAGATGCACAAGGAACTGAAGGTCTTCCATACTATCGGTTTTAGGCGCAAACTCTAACGCCACATCTGCTACCAAATGAGGCCTGCCCGTTTCTTCAATAAACTGACTTAACATCGGCAAGAAGTCATTAGAGTTTTTCTTAAGTAAACTGCGAAGCTTAGCTAGCATAGTCTCTCTACCTAGCTGCTCTCTAACCCTCATCGGGCCAATCTTCTTATCTAGCTCGCTCAGCTGCTTCTCTTGTTGCATCTTAAGCTCAGTATGCTTGATCTTCTGTTCCTCAGGAGAAAGAAGATGCTCTTCATCGGCTTTCTTAGCTAAGTAAGCTTTGATAACTCGATATCTCATACTAAACCAGCAAGCTCCCTAACTTCTTTATCAAGCACGCTTCTATCTAGATGCGGACTTAGCCAGGAGTAGCCATCTGGATTGCGTTTATAGCCCTTTTGCTTTCGTACAATAGCCTTAGCTACGTCATCATAAGTGACTCTTGATCCAAGAATTTTTGCCACTTGCTCTATAGTTCTAAATTCCATATCACCATTTGCGAGCCAGAGATGCATAGAACGAGTCCCATAAGAAGAAGCTCCATCCATTGCCGAATCGATCTCATCTAACTCAGGCTCATCGCCAGTTAAAATTTTAGCTTTCCGGAACTCACCTAACCAAAGCGGATCATGAATGCTAATCCTAATAGCCTCAGGCCGAGCTTCCTTTGGGGTTAAGACTTTACGCTCAACTTTGGTAATTAAACTGTCTGCAGTGTTATGATGGTTCTCTAGCCCCAATACATCAAAAACTTTTTGCCCTAAAGCCTCAGCCTCATTCTCTACTGGCTTAGGTATAGGTATGTGTTTTGTTCTCTGCCTAAGAGCTTCCTGTAGAGTAAGTTGGCCCTTCATTTCTTTTTCCGGATTTAAATCACGCTCAAAGTTAGCTTTTTTAGTACTTGTACTTAACCCTCCAGCATCTAAGTCAGAGATCTGGACTATTTGTGTAATGCAACTCTTGTCCAGCACAATCAGATCTTTGTAGGTCAGTATCGCGTCAAACCCCAAAGTCCTTAACAAGTTATTGCAGTCACTGCCCAAGTAGGTACGGGCATTCATGCCATCTAATATTAAATCTTTAGCCCAATTTTCGTTAGAGTACTCGGACATAACAACATTTTCGTCAGCGTCGTCCCAAACTTTGTCCACATTAACTTTAACTTCATATATGTAAGGCCTCCTGTCGCTACCATCCCCGCCACGGGATGCATACATATGAGCCCTCTTTATATCTTTAGTTAAATAAACTCCTGCACCATCTATTCCTCCACCCCAATCCAATTCCTTTAAGTTAGCTAAACCAGACCCGTGATACCAAACTGTAGAATTTACGGAAGAAGCTAGGCTGTTTAAACTTGAATTTATAATAAATCTGCCGTGTCCATCCCGCTTAAAGCCCTCTCCAGTATACTTGTCAGCATTGTAGGGCCCCCTTTTAAGCTGAGAAAGCCTCTCGTCACGAGAAGCAGTATCCATCTTCTTAGCTAAGTAAGCTCTTACTACTCGATATCTCATACTAAACCCATTTATGAACTTTTACGCTTAAGCCGAACATACTTAGCATACAGTAAAATAGCATAGGCTAGGCTCGGGTCCTCAATATCTGTATCATCTACACGCTGACCCGCTTCTATCTTGTCTATGATTGACTGGTCCATCTCTACACCTAGGTGCGATAGCTCGGACAAGTACTCTTTATACACAAACTCAGCCTTATGCCTGTAAACGTCGCGAGCATCAAGCACCACGGCATCAAAAGGCAAGCCCATGATACCACAGACAGCTACCCTCGTAGCGCCCCCTACCAGCAGCAACTCATTCTTCCTCTTTAACAAGAGCGGCATAGGTAAAGTTACGCCTGCCTGAATACCAGCTACTACTCTGTCCACGTCTCTGGGTGCGCCGTAACGAGAGACCTGAACCCTAAGGCTATCTAAATCTGAAAACTTAAACCTATATGCGTTCTCGCTAGATAAATCACCCACAGTAAGCCCGCGCACAACCTTTAGCGGTAAAGAATGGACATCTTCTATACTCTTTACTCCAACAGGGTCGCCCTCTAATAGTACTTCACGTATCTCAGGCTCTTTAAACTCTTCATCTAGTTCAGATTTAGTAGGCATACGCCACTTAAGCTTATTAGCAAGATAAAGCCTAGCTACTCGAAGAATCACAACTGCTTCATCTCTTCTTCGATAGCAGCTTCGTCTAAGCCACCAACGTCCCACTCCACACCATCTGGCGTTTTCTTGCCCCATAGATTAGCTTCATCCAAGAAGTTGTCGTAAGTATCACGCTCACGTAAAACAAGCTTACGTATGATCTCGACGTAATATTCATCTCCCGCCATATGAAAGACAATATTGTGTGTCGCGTAGTTTGCCCAACCATCATGCTCACCGGTTTCAGTACCTTTAAGTACTCCACGCGAAACAAACGCCTTTGTATAGCGAGAATCTTCTTTACAGAGACGTATCGCGTCTTCTCTTACTTCCTTCGCAGTTAGCTCTTCTGAATCAAGCTTGTCCAGAATATCTTTTGGGTCATCCCAGTTCATGGGCTTTGGCTTTTCACCAATCGCCTCCATGCGACTTTGCAGCCCAGAAAGATTACGCTCAAACTCATCATCCTTAGACTTCCTAGACAAGTAGCTGACAATTACTCTGTATAAGTTCTTCAATCTGCCATTCCTTCAGTTAAGCGGTTAAACAATTTCTCTGTTTCAACATGAGGGCTGTCCCACCTAACTTCTACTTGATCAAGTCTATCAAATAACTTTTGATCCTGTAGCTCATTAGCTTGTAAAAAGTGACGGTATATAGCTTCACTATTTGTCCTAGTAAAACCAATCAGATCGGCACTATCCAGATAAGCATCTCTAAGATGCTTGTTTTTCCACAACGCATCGTAAACTACTTGTGTAACCACGTTTTCGTAACCACGCTGTTTACGCTCTGCCTCGTCAAAACTATCTCTAGCTCTATTCTTTAACTCGCGGAGTAAACTTTCTTGCTCTGAGCTCCTTAAGGCGTGCTCATCCTTAAGTTCATCACCCCGTAAGCGATTATCGGCTACTTTTTTGCTCAGAGATAGAATGAGGCGATAGTAGTTCATAGATTCGGAAAATGCTTGCGCTTAAGTTCTGCTGAGTCCAAATCTTTAGCCACAATACCGCTAGCGATAAGCGTATCTGGATCAATAGCTTCTTGCGTGACTAAACCCTGCTGCAAAACTCGCTCAACTTGATCAGGATGCTTGGCTAAGAACTTATTCATTGCATCAATAAACTTCTGACCGTCTCTCTTAGAAACTCTGCCCTCTTGCAAAAAGCGCTGCAAAAGAGATGGATTCTTTTCTAGCGCAGCATAAGGATCAAGATCAGATGCAATCTTACGAAGTTCATTTGCTAAATCATTATTGTTCATTTTAGACCTTACTTTACTCAAGACTAACGTGTATTAAATTAAACTTAGATACGCTCTTCTTCTAAATCTTTATTTGAGCTACGCAGTCTTGCTTCTATTCTATCCCTCTGTTGCTTAGCTCGCTCTTTAAGACTCTTGAAATGTGATTTAAATTCGTCAATCATTTTCTCATCAGAAAGTAGGCGATCTCCCTGACGGGTTACGCGTTCTGCATTAAGAAGCGCCCTCTCTACGTCTCCGAGGCTATTTTCAAAAGCTTCTATATCATTAAGACGGAGAATAAGTGTTGCTCTAATTTTATCGTTTTTTGGATCTTTGGAAAGATGAATTAGTAATTCAAAAATCGCATCCATCGAAGCCTTGAGACGGTCCTGTAAAGCTTCAATCGATTGCCTTAGAATCTTAGACATTTCTTCCGGCTCTTGACGGTCTTCGTGTATTAACTTCTGTAACCCCTTTAAAGGAACGACTTGTACAATTGCTTGCGCAGGTAACGCACTAAATGCGGTATTTAGAGCTACTGCTAATGGGGCAACCCATTTGGACACAAATCCTGCGTTCTTCAGATACTCATCTTCTTCAAGATGACCTAACCCGCCTATTGCGTCCCTACCAATGGCCCTACGCATGAGGTGGCCCTGTACGATTCTATATGTCTGGTTATTCATAAAAAATTCTACCTAATTATAGGAACAATCAACAAATCAGTTTTGATCAACTATCTGTAACTTCGGGTGATCCAGAATCTTCCGTATGACTTTTTCTTGAGCGCCGCCAAACACTAGGGGTCTTTCTGCTGCGTTTTGTAGTAATCTTTCAACAGAATCTTGAATCTGTTCATCAAGTTCATCGTCATCTATCTCACCATATCTACGCTCATATTCTTTATCAGATAAGCTTTGTATGTAAATATGCTTCCGCTGAGTCGGCTTTGCTCTAAGTAACGACTCAATAAGCTTGGCCTTTTTAGCTTCTTTAGCCTCTTGCTGTTTGAGAGCTTCTATCGCATCTTGTGATATGAAAATGTATGAGATGTATTTATCTAAACTATCTATAGTAGCATCCTTAAAGGTAAAAACGCCTCGATCTTCTTCAGGCTTAAGGTCTTGATTTACTTTTCTTAAATCTAGACACATCACAATACCCACCTGAGCCATTTCTAGAGCCTCTCCCCTTGTACCTGAAATAAGTTTTTCCTTCGTCGATAACTTATTACTACTAAGGCTGTTTATCAACTCGAATGGTGCCAGTCGCCTTACCAATAAATTAGAACCAAAATGTTCTTGCATAAACAAGTCATATCTAACTAAGTCTTTCATCTCAGACTCAGACAAATCACGTAAGTCTTTTTGCAACTCTTTATCCATACGGTAGTATCGTAAGATATGAGACGCAAGACGATTGCGAACATTACTACCAAAATCACCACGGTAAAACTCGTGGAATGGCGTTGGATTATTGCCTTTGGCTACTGTTAAAAGTTTGTCGGGTGTTTTGAGTAATACATCAAAAAACTTAGCATCATTATTTTGTAAGTAATAAAAAGATAACTTGGTAGAGTTAGTGGCAGAGTCACTAACTATAAAATTAGTTAGTTTGAGATCGGGTATATCATCTAAACCGCTTAAATCTTTAATTACACGTAAACTCGGCACCTGCTTAAACATACTTTCAACTTCATCTGACGTAAACTCTGCGATATGAGTCAAAAGAAACTTCTGATCTGTTTTTGCTCGATTTAACATCTCTTGTTTCATATGCTCGTGCCCTGTTTCCTTAAGGGCAGTCAGATTTGGCCGAGAATCTGACTGGACAATAGCCCTAATTTCTTCTTTAGTAAGAGGAGGCTCAAACTCCATATCTATAAATTCGTAATAGCGGCCATAAGCATTGACATCTTCTTTGGTAATAGGTCTTAACCTATTCATTACCCTATTGCTGACATTATAGTTTTTTATAAATCGAAGTACCACCCAGTTAGGGTACTGAATAGCTAGTTTGTTTAAATATTCTCCGTCTACCATCTCTAGGCTAGAAGCAATCGACTCAAGTTTAGCATCATCTTTATACTTCGTATAGCTCTTAAATGCGGCAAGGGCACGATCTTGAATTTTAGTATCAACCCATTTTTTCTCGAAATGACTGACAACTTCGGTATACGCTTTTTTATAAGCGTTTTTGTATCTCCGCTGATCCGGTTCTTTTTTAAGCGCGTTAAGAAACTTAGAGGAGTTAAAGTAATGCTTAATCAGGTCTAAAATACCCTCTCGGTCATTAACCCCTCGGTCTTCAATATAGTCAATACAACCACGAGACAGGCTAAGAATATGGGGCTGATACTCGACTTCACCTTGATAGTAATCGTCATCAGAGTTGCCAGAGTCTCTCCATTTCGTTTTGTACCTACCCCCCAAACCTTGATTAATAAAGTTCTTCTGGTTTATCGCTCTGTTGGGGCGGGGCACCACCGTCTTGTCTTGGAGAAGATGTATGAGCTCGTGGTCTAACGTACTGGATAACGCAGACCTCAGGTCCTCAACCCTTTTATTAATTACGATAGTATTACCGGACTGCCAGCCTGCCTCGTTCTCTGTGCTATACTCAACAATACACCAAAACTCAAACGGATTTTCTTTTAATTTAGCTTGCTCATACGGCACCTCTGCCTGATACATCACAAATTTCTGCTTGCGATAACCGTACTTGAAGCTTTCATCAGCGTATACACTTTTTATGAAATCAGATACCTCGCGCACAATACGAGGGGGCAACTTGACCAGCCCACCAAATCTGTCCAGATAACTTCTGACAACTCTAAACTTCATTCACGAACACCTAACGTTATATAGAACCCTACACACTAGTAATCTAGTAAAAAAAACCCCTCACTACTAAAAATACAGTAGTGAGGGGTGTAAGGTCTGTAGCTAATACTACAAGGCTTCTCGATAAGCTTAATGCCTACCACTATCCATAATTCTTTGCATGGTCCTTACTTGAGACCTATCTTTTTCCTTTTCATCCTCAGGTAAGTCTTGGTAAGAAACATGTTGATGAGCGTTCCAGTCACCTTTTGGGTTTCGCTTCATCCATTCATCATGAACAAAACTAGCTTGACTCTCAAGGTCAGTATGCCTCGCTATAGCTTCCTTGGCGGCAGAACCCGCTGCGAGATTCTCTCTCTGCCAGTCCGGGTGTAGCTGGTCAAAAGGTACATGTATATTACCCTCCGTGCCGTCACTGTTATTCTTCTTGATACGTTCTTTTGTCGGTATACCCGTTTGCGCGTAATCTGAATCGAAACCCCTTCTCCAGTCCTCATGAGCGAGAGAGGCAAATTCTGTGATATGCGAGTCGCCGAAAGACGCAATCTTATTCGCTAAGTAGGCTCTGATAACTCTAAACTTGTTCATATTAAACTCCTGTCAAAAATACTTCAAAATACTGCTTGTCGCCAACAGAATCAACTTCTTGGTTCCTGTAAAAACTATCCACCTAAAAACCTCTTCACATAAGACAACGATTGAGCACCAAACGCCGCTTTATCTTGCAATTGGTACTCAATCTCATTATTTTTACCGAAACTTAACACAATCAAGCCACCATTTATCACATGAGTATCAACATTAGCATAGTTAGACTTGAGATATAATTGGTCGTCTCTAATCTTATTCAAAATATCTTGCTGACTGGCAAAAACCTTGGTTTCAACAAGAGAACGAGGCCTACGACTTGAAGTAGACTTAATTTTGACAACTAGGTCCTTGCCTACCTTAGGCGCTACAACATCAGTAGATTTAGATTTAACGCTACCTAAACCTAACTCACTCAATCTCTCACTAGTATCTAATAACCTATAACGGACAACAAAATCCTCACCTCTAAACTCAAGCGTATAATCATCAACAGCGACTATACCAACCTTGCCAAACTCACGCCTGTACTCGGCTTCATCGTCTTTAATCTGCTTCACGAAATCATCAACATCTCTGAACTTCAAAACACGCTGGGTCAGTAAATCATCCTTTTCCATGAGAGATACCTCTACACGAAAACCTAAAGATACCTTGCGATCTCGAAGCTCTTTAAGTAAGGTTGACTGCTCACCTACAGCTGTAGCATAGTCCTCAGGAGAACCAATTGCAGCCTTCTTAAGCAGGTAAGCTCTTATAACTCTTGTTAACATATACAATACTAATTATTAAACCAGCCCCAATACATTGGGGCTTTTTACTGACGAAATACTACACTCTCCCTAAGGTCACTTAAATTTAGCCCGCATTGCTTTACGAGCATCTAAAGGAGACATGCCCTTTTTGATATTGGCAGCAACT
>Ga0194125_10005529_pt1 | contig 19170 bp, 16 predicted proteins | sample TA2KigC250mmetaG_FD_148626 | JGI IMG/M metagenome (GOLD analysis project Ga0194125, IMG submission 148626) | Freshwater microbial communities from Lake Tanganyika, Tanzania - TA2015034 Kigoma Deep Cast 250m | ecosystem: Environmental > Aquatic > Freshwater > Lake | place: Tanzania: Lake...
TTATGTTTTCGCATGAGAAATTCATAGCATTATTTTTACACCCTTTACAAGTCATAAAAACCGCATAAATAAAGGGCTATTTGATATTTTTAGGCTTATTTTTACCCACACGATTTGGAGAAGACCCTAAAAGAATTTGAACGGCTGAAGGAAGAAGTGAAGAACCAGCGCGCCATGGGGCGTGAGGTCGTCGTGGTCGTGGGCCTGGGTTTTGTAGGTGCGGTGATGGCCGCGGTTGTGGCTGACGCCACAGATAAAAAGGGGAATCCCACCAAGTTTGTCATTGGCATGCAGCGGCCCAGTCCCCGCAGTTACTGGAAAACTCCATTGTTGAACCGGGGTATACCGCCGGTCAGCTCCGAGGACCCGGAAGTTGCCCCGATGATTTACCGCTGCGTGAATGAGAAAAAAACACTCGTTGCAACTTATACCTATGACGCGCTGAAGCTTGCCGACGTAGTGGTGGTCGATGTCCAGTGTGACTATTTGAAGGAGTCACTTGGTAACGTGCGGGAGGGGCGTGCGGATATGGACGCCCTGGAAGAATCCTTGGAGATTATCGCCACCCATATCAACCCGGAGGCATTGGTTTTAATTGAAACCACGGTCGCTCCTGGCACCACCGAACAGATTGCTTACCCCATCATGAAAAAAATGTTCCGGAAACGGGGATTCCAGAGCGACCCTTTGTTGGCCCATAGTTTCGAACGGGTCATGCCCGGCAAGAATTATGTGTCCAGCATACGGGATTTCTGGCGGGTTTGCAGCGGGGTCAATGAAGAAGCGAAACGCCGGGTCATCAATTTTTTAAATGAAGTGATAAATACTAAAGACTATCCATTGACCGTTCTTGACCGACCCATTGAGTCAGAAACAACCAAGATTGTGGAAAACAGCTTCCGGGCCACTCTCCTGGCCTTTCTTGATGAATGGAGCCATTTTGCGGAGCGGAACGGCGTGGATCTGATCAAGGTCATCCAGGCCATCAAGGTCCGGCCTACGCACAGCAATATAATTTTCCCTGGCCCTGGTATCGGAGGCTATTGTCTCCCCAAAGACGGCGGCCTTGGCCTCTGGGCCTACCGCTCTATCCATGGATGGGAAGATAATATATTCAAAATTACGCCGCTGGCCATTGACATTAACGACACCCGATCACTGCATGTGGCCCAGCTGACCCGCGATGCCATGCGCAACATGGGCCGGCCGCTGGCCTCTGCGGAAATTCTGGTCCTTGGGGCCTCTTACCGGGAGGACGTAGGGGACACCCGGTATAGCGGTTCGGAGCTGGTCGTGCGCCGGCTGACCGAGATGGGAGCGAATTTGAGGGTGCACGACCCTTATGTTTCACACTGGTGGGAATTTGAAAAACAGGGTGAATATCCTTCCTCATCACACAGTTTGAAAAGATTTTTCCGCGGGCAGGAAAAACTGAAGGAAATGCGCATCGAGCAGGACTTGAAAAAAGCCTTGGCTGGAACTGATGCCGTCATTTTTGCCGTTAGGCATAAACATTACCTGAATCTCGATCCGGACGAAGTAGTAAAAAACGCCGGCGGCCCAATCGCCGTGATTGACTGCTTCGGCATCTTGGATGATGACCGGATTCGCCGGTATTTCGAGCTTGGATGCGAAGTTAAAGGGTTGGGAAGGGGGCATGTGAAAAGGATAAAAGATCAGGTAAGGGAAAAGAAAAGGGCCTGAGCAGGTAAATTGTTAATAATTTTTTTGTCAGGCTGATTTTATGGAAGAGAAATCTTCCCGGGGCTTTGCTTTTCCAAAACAGCTCGTTTTATCACCAGATCCTTAATACTTTTGCCCCCCGGATTTTTCTTTGCTTGAGTTCAAGCAAAGCCTGGTTGGCCTCTTCCAGCTGGAACTCTTGAACTTCCGGGCGAATCGGAATTTTAGCCGCCAATTGTAAAAATTCACTCACATCACATCTGGCTACGTTGGCCACGCTCTTTATCTCCTTTTCCATCCAGAGATGTTGAGCGTAATCTAATTTTAAAAGAAATTCTTTGTCTATATCTTCCTTGCGGATGGCATTGATGACCAACCGTCCTCCTTTTTGGAGATTTTTCAAGCCTTCCATAATCGGCTGCCAAGCGGGGGTGGTGTCTATGGCACAGTCCAATTTTTCCGGCGATTGGTCGCCTATGTCCCCGGTCCAAAAGGCCCCAAGTTCTCTGGCAAAACTTCTTTCCTTTTCTGTTCTAGTCAAAACAAAAATTTTGGAATTGGGATATTTGTACTTAGCCATCTGAATCACCAGGTGAGCAGAAGCCCCAAAGCCTATGAGCCCCAGATTTTTTCCGTCTTTCATCCCGGTTAACTTGAGAGATCGGTAACCGATGGCTCCGGCACAAAGAAGGGGCGCTGCCTCCAGGTCGGAAAATGCCTCAGGAATTAAATAGGCGAAATCCTCCTGGACCGTCGTGTATTGGGCATACCCCCCATTTATATCCCTGCCCGTGGCCTTGAACTCATGGCACAAATTCTCATTTCCTCCGAGGCAAAACTTACATTTCCCGCAGGCAGAACCTATCCAGCCTATTCCGACCCTGTCTCCAAATTTGAATTTAGTTGCTCTGCCACCTGTTTTTTCTACCCTTCCCACAATCTGATGCCCTAAAACGACCGGAAACCTTGGCGGAGGAGTCCTTCCCTCAATCTCATCCAATTCCGTGTGGCAAATGCCGCAGGCAGAGACTCTTACCAAGATTTCTTTTTCTTTAGGGGCGGGATCGGATATATTAACAAGCTCCAGAGGATTTTGTTGTTCTTTCAGATTATAGATCTTCTTTAACACCATGGCTTTCATATCTGGCTTACTCCTTTTTTCCCTGGGGGTAAAATATATTTGTTGTCCATCTCAAATTAAAAAAGCGTAACACTTTAGCTCTTTGAAAAAAGGTGGGTCACCAGGGCCAAGGGATTCCAGGGCCCAGGGGCCAGACCGGCTCGCTTGGAATCATAAGGCGCTGATTTCTCCGTGGATGGGGCGGGGAAGATACCCCCCGCCTCCTCCGGCGGAAACGGGCTTTTATCCTCAAGGACAAGGGGAAACCCACGATGCTTCCGGCGCGTTCCGGCCTGGCCCCCGAGCCTAAACAGAGGCGTTGCCGTTTTTTTCAAAAATCTAAACTGATACAAAAAAGCCAACACTTTGCAGGAATAAGTGTTGGCTTTCTCAAGCGACAACCTCGTCGGTAAAAGAGTGGATCAAAAGCTTTAAGCCACCCGTTCCATCCACCCGTAAGGATCTTTGATTTTTCCGTACTGGATGCCCATGATATGATCATAAAGTTTTTGGGCCAGGGGGCCTACTTTTCCGTTGTTAACCACATAGGTTTTATCGCGGTAAGCAAGTTTGCCAACTGGTGAAATCACAGCCGCTGTTCCAGAGGCAAAAATTTCCAGCGATTTCCCGGATTCCAGAGCGGAGATCACTTCATCCAGGCCAATCATGCGCTCAGATACCTTCAATTCCCAACTGCGAGCGAGATGCATAACCGAATCACGGGTCACTCCCGGCAGGATGGTGCCGTGCAGTGGGGGAGTAATAAGCTCATTGTTGCTGAAAAAGAAAATATTGCTTGTTCCTACTTCCTCGGCATATTTGCGCTCGATGGCGTCCAGCCAGAGCACCTGGGTATATCCCCGCTCATGAGCTTCTTCAGCAGCCAGAAGACTGGCGGCATAGTTGGCCAGAGTCTTGGCCTCCCCCAATCCTCCACGGGCGGCCCGGATATATTTTTCTGAAACATAAATGTCCACCGGGTTAAAACCCTGGGGATAGTAAGCGCCCACTGGACCCAGGATGATATAAAAAAGATATTTCTTGGAAAGCTGGACACCCAGGGCGGCTTCGACGGCAATCATGTTAGGGCGGATGTAAAGGGAAGTGCCCGGGGCAGAAGGAACCCAGTCCTTCTCCAGACCGATGAGCTGCCGGGTGGCCTGCAGGGCAAACTCTACATTCAGCGCGGGCATGCAGAGCCGCTTAGCCGAACGGTTCATCCGTTCATAATTCATCCGGGGCCGAAAAAGATAAACCTCTCCGTTGGGCCAGCGATAGGCTTTCAGGCCTTCAAAAACTTCCTGCCCGTAATGCAAAACCAAAGCCGCCGGGTCTAAGGCCAGGGAATGGTATGGTTCGATTCGTGGATTTTTCCAGCCTTCCCCCTCTTGATAATCCATTAAAAACATGTGATCGGTTAAAAGCTTGCCGAAGCCTAATTGGGCATCAGGGGCGGGCTTCTTTTTTAGTTGTTCGGGCAAAGCCTTGGTAATTGAAATTTCCACCATAGAAAAATCTCCCTCTTTCTATTAGTAAGATCAGAAAAAGCTTTATACCACAAACTGTGTTTGAAAGGAAAGCATAAAAAAGTTTTTCCTTAACCTTGATGAAATCGTAAAAAGTCGTCACTCCGGTGAAAACCGGAGTCCAGGGTATTTATAAGTATTTGAAAATACTGGACTCCGGCTTTCGCCGGAATGACGAAAAAGGGTATTTTCAGACTTTTTACGCAATCATCAACCTTGATGAATTCGTAAAAAGTCCTGTTCCTGTCATTGCGAGGAGTTCCGTATTGGCGGGACGACGAAGCAATCTTGTCTTTTCAGGCACTTATAAAAACGAGATTGCTTCAGTGGCGCTCGCAATGACCCTTTCGCGACTTTTTACGAAACCATCAACCTTGGAAAGCAGCAGAATGAAATATAGTTAATGGATTAATGGGTCATCGGGGTGGGTTAATTTTTCTCGGCGCTCTCAGCGCGCTCTGCGGTGAATTGTTTGGCAGTATTTTAAACAACTCTGGCCAAGGTCAAAACGTCCACCTGTTTCGCTCCGGCTTTCAATAGGACCTTTGAGCATTCCTGCACGGTCGCTCCGGTGGTAAAAACATCGTCGACAAGAAGTAAGCGTTTGCCGGAAATGCTCCTGTTTTCCTTAACCTCAAAGGCGCCACGAATATTCTTTTTGCGCTCGGGGCCGGAGAGTTCGGTTTGCGGGAGGGTATGGCGGATGCGCTGGAGCGATTTGAAATCGAGAGGAATAGAAAGCGCCTGGCTGACCCGGCGGGCCAAAAGAAGCGATTGATTAAATCCACGCTGCTTGAGTCGCTTAGGATGAAGCGGAACAGATAGGATGAGGTCAAATTCTGAAAAAGAAAATTCCGGGTCTTTATATTCTGCCAAAAGCGCGCCCAACGGCTTGGCCAGACGGGCGGCGCCTTTAAATTTGAATCGGGAGATAATCTCTATCATCAGCCCTTCATAAGGCCCGAGGGATCTCGCCCTGGTAAAGTCCCATTCTTCCGATAGACATCCGGAGCACAAGTGATCCTCCCCGCTAACCGTATAAAAACCCAGGCCGCACCGGGGACAACGGGGGTGCGCGAAAAATTTAATTTCGGAAAGGCAAGAGGAGCACGGGCGGTCAGGGGAGCTTTCCGCCAGGTTTTTTCCGCAAAAAGGGCATCTGGGCGGAAAAAAAAATTCACTCAGAGCGTGCCAGAAAGATCCCATGCTCAAAAATTAACAGGGTAATTATAAAACGGAATGGCTGGAATGATTTTAGAGATTCCGGGAAGTTTAAAAGAGTAAGTCCCCCAGGCATGACAGCTTTCGCAGAACCCTGCCCACTCCGGTTGAGTTTTTCCGCAGGCCGAGCAGGTATAAGAGGGCAGGGAGGACTTCTGGACCTCCAGAGCCTTCTCGTAGGCTTCATTAGCCCGTTTAGCATCTCCCCGGCGATGATGGGCCTGTCCCATGAGGACATATAATTCCGGAAAGGATACTCCGGAGGCCTCCAGATCCCGAAGCTGTTCCAGGGCCTCATCGATCATCTCCAGGCGGATAAGCAGCCGGCTGTAAAAAAAGCGCAGGACGCTATCTTCCGGGCGTTTTCTCAGATAGTCGAGGTAGAGGTTGAGAATTTTTTTGGGGTTGGCCATGGACAGGTAAAGAGACTCCAAACGCTCCAGAAAAATAGGATTCCAGAAAGCCTCCAGGGCTTTTAACCAGATTTGCCCAGCATCTTCGGGGGAATCCTGGCGCTGCAACACGTCGCCCAGGGTTACGTAGGCCGGAAAGAATTCCCGGTCTTCACGGATGATTTCTCGTAAAGCTTTCTCAGCCTCCTTAAATTTCCCTTTTTGGGCCAGCTCCTGGCTAAACCTGTATTCCAGGCCAAGCATGACCTTTTTTTCAGCCGGGGCATGGTCTTTTTCTTTGGTGTATTTAACTACGCTCTTCTGGGTCTCGTATGCTTCCGGCCAATTGCCCTGGCGAATATAAATATCTCGTTTTTTCCTAAGAGCTTCGCGATTCGCCGGATCCCGCTCGAGGACATGATCCAGGGTTTCCAGGGCCAGAGCATAGTCCTTACGGGAAAGATAATTTATTTCCAGAGCGAAAAGGAGCTCCAGGTTTTCCGGGTCGATGGCTTTAGCCCGGATGAGGATATCGATGGCCTGGTCATTCTCTCCTTCCTGGGAATGAAGATGGGCCAGGGAAAGATAAGAAGGTAAATGCTCTGGAAATTTCTCGATGATTTTGGAAAAGATATTCTTGGCCTTGTCAATGTTTCCCTTCATCATCTGCTCCAGGGCTTCGCTGTACCGCCCCTGGAGCAGTTCCTCTTTCTTCTGCCGTTTGGATGAGCGCCAGAGATCGAAGGCCCGCTTGGTATCGGTGAAGAGGCTTGCCAAAAAGACGAAGAAAGCGCCGATGAAGAAGCCGCCAAAGGCGATCAAAGCCGGAGATATGGATATGGTATGATCCTGGTACAGGGTGAAGTCGATTACTTCCGGGTTAAGGTAGAAGAGATAGCCGAAGGCGATGAGAATGAGGATAAAGACGGCAAAATGGATTCGGGAGAACATGATGGGCTCCTTCTACTTGTGATGATCTCGTAAAAAGTCAAAATTGGGATGGCAGAGTAAAAAGCTCCATATGCAAGGCGCGCAAAACCTGAGGAGTGAGGCGTACTTACAAAGTACGCCGCAACGACGAAGGTGAAGCGCAACGCCGCAGATGGACTTTTTACGAAGCCATCACTTGTGGTACGGCTCTCCCCTGAGGAGGGTAAAAGCCCGATAAATCTGTTCCAGGAGAAGCAATCTGGCCATGCCGTGAGCCAGGGTCATCGGAGAAAGAGAAAGACGAAATTCAGCTTCTTCCTTTAGCTTTTCATCCAGCCCATAAGGACCGCCCAGGATAAAAGCGATTTCCTTCAGGCTATTTGTTTCCAAAAAGCGGGCAAAGCCTTCGGAGGAAAGGAATTTTCCCCTCTCATCCAGGGCTACGGTAAAAACAGCCGGGGATATTTTCCCCTGGATCCTTTGCCCCTCCATACGGATGATGTATTCCTTCTTTCCTTTTCCAGTGATCCTTACCTCCGGGACCACCACCAGGCGGAAATCAGCATACCGCCGGATTCTTTCGGCATAGACCGCGCAGCCATCCCGGATAAATGGTTCGGTGATTCGGCCGACGGAGATAAGGGTCAGGCGCAATTTTTCCCTCAGGAACCGGCCCTGCGCGGCCTCCGCTGCTTAGGCAACTCGACTTGCGGGGCGTCCGACCAGAGTCTTTCTATGTCGTAAAATTCCCGCACAGGGTGGTAAAAGATATGCACGACCACCTCCCCGTAATCCAGAAGAATCCAGCGCCCCTCTCGCTTCCCTTCAATACCCAGGGGAGAAAGCCCCTCTCCTGCCAGTTTTTCTTCGATATGGGAGGCAATGGCCTGAACCTGGCGGTCAGAATTTCCGCTGCAGATAACAAAGTAATCGGTAAAAGAGGAAAGGTTCTGAATCGACAGGATGACCAGGTCGATGGCTTTATGGTCCAGCGCCGCCTGGGCGCAGAGGAAAGCTTTTTCTTTGGAATTCGAGGGAATCAATCTACCGATTCGCTATCCTTGGTTTGATAGAGATTATTCCTGTAAATAAACTCTTCTACCGGGGCAGGCATAAGATATTTAACGGAAAGTCCCTTTTGCAAATAATCCCGGATTTTCGTGGAGGATATATCCAGGGCCGTGATCTCTTTTGGAAAGACACCATATCCGGAGCTATGGATATATCCGCCTTTTTGCTCATCATAACAAAAATCTTCGGCGAGTTCAACCGGAAGGTGCTCCCGGGAGAAATTATTTTCAAAACCCGGCCGGTTCATTACGATGAAATGGCAGAGTTCAAAGAGAGCAGTATATTGCTTCCAGGTGTTGATCTCCAGGAAAGCATCCAGTCCGAGAATAAAATAGAGGTCCGTTTCCGACCCGAACTGCCGGCGGAAATGGCCAATCGTCTCCACCGAGTAAGACTTTCCCGGCCGATGGACTTCCAACTCCGAGAGGGAAAAGCGCGGGTTGCCGGCAATGGCCAGATGAACCATATCCACCCGGAGGGAGGCAGGGGCAAGGCCATCTGTAATTTTATGGGGGGGATAGGCCGAAGGGATGAAGATGATTCGGTCGAGATGAAATGAGTCGAAAATCTCCTCAGCGGAACGGAGGTGGCCGAAATGAATGGGGTTGAAGGTTCCCCCGAAAAGGCCGATTTTTTTCATAGGCGGATCTGTCCGGAACCATAGACGATAAATTTCGAGGTAGTCAGGTCTTCCACCCCCATGGGGCCAAAGGCGTGAAGCTTGGTGGTGCTGATGCCAATCTCCGCGCCCAAACCAAGCTGGTATCCGTCGCTGAAGCGGGTGGAAGCATTGATCAGGACGGTCGAGGAGGGAACCTCCTGGATGAATCTCTGGGCGTTTATGTAATCCTGCGTGACGATGGAATCCGTATGGGAGGAACCGTAACGGATGATGTGGCTGATGGCTTCATCCAGCCCGGCGACCACCCGCACGGCCAAAATCAAATCCAGATATTCCGCCCCCCAGTCTCTTTCTCCGGCTGCTTTGATTGCGGGAAGGATGCGTTTAGTTTCCGGGCATCCCCGGAGTTCTACGCCGGCCTTTAGGTATTTTTCAGCCATCAAGGGCAGAAACTTTGGAGCAATGTTCCGGTGAACTAGAAGGGTTTCCATAGCGTTGCAGACGCCCGGGCGCTGGACTTTGGCATTGAAACAGATGGCTTCAGCCATGGCCAGATCGGCAGAGGCGTCCACAAATACATGACAGACCCCTTTGTAATGTTTAATCACCGGGATCCGGGAGTGAGAGACGACAAAGCGAATTAAGTCTTCCCCTCCCCGGGGGATGATGAGGTCGAGGTATTCTTCCATCTGGAGCATCTCTTCCACGGCCCGCCTGGAGACAGTCGGGATTACCTGGATGGCGGCAGGAGGGATTCCGTGTTGCATGCTTGTTTTCATGAGAACTTCGGCAATGGCTATGTTGGAGTGAATAGCCTCGGAGCCCCCCCGGAGGATGACGGCGTTTCCGGCTTTCAGGCAGAGGCCGGCCGCATCGGAGGTCACATTCGGTCTGGATTCATAAATGATGCCGATTACCCCAAGAGGAATGCGCATCTTCCCAACCAGGAGGCCGTTGGGGCGCTTGCTCATTTTGCTAACCTGGCCTACCGGATCGGGAAGCAGGGCAACTTCTCTCAGACTTTCGGCCATTTCTTGAATTACCCCATCGGTAAGGGTCAAACGATCGATCATAGCCGAAGAAAGTCCGGCTTTGCGGGCTGCGGTTAAATCGATGGCATTGGCCTTTTGCAATTTGGGGGCTGATTGCACCAACCCTTCAGCCATCTCTTTTAGGGCTGAATTTTTGGCAGAGGTGGAAAGATTGGCCAGCAGGTGACTGGCTTCCCTTGCCTGCCGGGCCATATCCCGGATTTCCTTTTTCAGGGCCATTCACCCCTCCTCTATTAAAAAATATTAGCCGCAGAGATCGCTGAGAACGTCGAGAAGAACTACATCAATTCAATAAGCCAATAACTTTTCTTAAAGCACCACAAGGTCATCGCGATGGATGATTTCATCGCTGTATTTATAGCCAAGCTTAATTTCTATTTCGGTGGTTTTTAAACCTTTGATCTTATTGATTTCAGAGGAAGTGTAGTTGGATAGGCCTTTGGCAAAATCCTGTCCCTGGGTGTCTGTAAGAACTACCGGGTCGCTCGGGCCGAATTTTCCTTCCGCGCCAAGGACTCCGGATGGGAGCAAACTCTTTCCCTTTTGCAGGATGGCTTTCTTGGCGCCTTCGTCCACAATGATCTTCCCCCGGGCCTTCAGGGTGAAAGCGATCCAGTGTTTGCGACTGTTGAGTTTGTTAACTTCAGAGGCAAACAGAGTGCCCACCTCTTCTCCGCGAAGAATCTTTTCTATTATACCATCCACAGTTCCATTTGCCAGGATGGTGGGCACGCCGAACAAAGCTGCCTTTCGCGCCGCCTGCAGCTTGGTTACCATCCCGCCGATACTGATAGGACTCAGGGTTCCGGAGGCCTTCATTTCCATTTCAACTGTGACCTGCGGGACCAGGGGAATGAGTTTGGCGTTTTTATGGAGGCGCGGATCCCGGTCGTAAAGGCCGTCGATATCGCTTAAGACAACCAGCAAGTCGGCGTTGACCAGGCTGGTGACTAAAGCCGAGAGATTATCATTATCGCCGAACTTAATTTCCTCTACGGCCACCGTGTCATTTTCGTTGATGATGGGTATTACCCCAAAATCCAAAAGGGTGAGAAGGGTATTCCGGGCATTCAGGTAACGATTCCGGTTGGAGAGGTCATCGCGGGTAAGAAGAACCTGGGCCACCTTTTCTCCATAGAAAGTGAAAGCCCGCTCATAGTTCCACATCAGGGCGCTCTGCCCGATCGCGGCCGAGGCCTGTTTTTGCGGTATGGTTTTCGGCTTTTCCGTGAGGCCAAGCCGGGACATACCGGCAGCAATGGCTCCGGAAGAGACGATGACTACTTCGACCCCCTTTTTTTTGGCGGCGCTAACTTCCTTAGCCAATCGGTCGAAGATAGCCTGGTTTAAGGATCTGCCCTTGGCTGTGAGCACCTGGCTGCCAACTTTGAGAACGATCCGATGGACTTTGTTTATGATCGCTCTGCGGGTCATGCCTGGTTTTCCTCCTTCAATTTTCTGGCAAGACTTTTAGATAAAGCATTTAAAAGATTTGGCAGACCTTCTCCGGTCAAGGCCGAGATGGGATAAATTTCTTTATTGATTTTCTTAAAATAACGCTTCAACCCTGCAATACTCCGGCGGGCTTCCGGAACGTCGATTTTATTCAGGGCCACGATTTGTGGTTTGGCCGCAAGAGCCTTGTTAAAAAGGGAAAGCTCGCGGTTCATGGCAAGATAATCCTCCAGGGGATTGCGCTGGCTGGCCCCGGAGATGTCCAGCAAATGGAGGATAATGCATGTGCGCTCTACATGGCGGAGAAATTTCAGGCCCAGGCCGGCGCCCTCATGAGCCCCTTCGATAATCCCGGGTATGTCAGCTACGACAAACGGTCTATAGTTGCCAAAAGTGACTACTCCTAAATTGGGGACCAGGGTGGTAAAAGGATAATCGGCAATCTTTGGGCGGGCGGATGAGATCCTGGAGATGAGCGTGGACTTCCCGGCATTGGGAAATCCGACAATGCCCACGTCGGCGATCAACTTCAACTCCAGGAAAAGCCAGCGGGATTCACCAGGTTGTCCGGGCTCAGCGTGGCGGGGAGCCTGATGGGTAGAGGTGGCGAAACGGGCATTACCCCGGCCTCCCGCCCCTCCCCGGGCTACGGTGCAGAGTTCACCGTTTTCTGTTATATCTTTGAGGGTGTCTCCGCTGGCGGCGTCGCGGACGATTGTTCCAACCGGAACGGGAAGGATTAGATCGGGGGAGCTGCGTCCTTCCTGGTTTTTTCCCTTACCGTGCTGTCCCCTTTTGGCGTGATAATGCTGCTGGTAGCGGAAATCGAGAAGCGTGGCGATCTGGCTATCCGCCTTGAGGATCACGTCTCCGCCTTTTCCCCCGTCGCCGCCATTTGGCCCTCCGCGGGGGATATATTTTTCACGGCGAAAGCTGATGCAACCGTTTCCTCCGTCTCCGGCTTGGACGAAGATTTTCGCTTCATCGATAAATTTGATCGGTCAGACTCCCGAAATATTTCCCATATAATCGCCTATCCCTTCGGGATAGGGCTGGCTTACACCTGAATTCTTGCGGCCGGCGGGGCGTATACGCTCACTTTTTTACGTTCTTTGCCGAGGTGTTCAAAGGTTACGATGCCCTCGATCTTGGCAAAGAGGGTGAAATCCTTACCCATCCCGACATTTACACCCGGATGAATGCGAGTTCCGCGTTGACGCACCAGGATCGACCCGGCTTGGACCATCTGCCCGCCAAAACGTTTCACTCCCAGCCTCTGGCCGGCGCTATCCCTGCCGTTCCTTGAACTTCCCTGTCCTTTTTTATGAGCCATAGCAACCTCTTAATATTGAGTGTCTAAAGTCCGAAGCGCTTAAAGTTTAAATAATTTTGGCACATTAGGCCTTTTATTTACTGTAAACTGATTTCTTTGATCTTCATGGTGGTGAAAAATTGACGGTGGCCTTGTCTCTTGGCGTAGCCCTTGCGTCGTTTCATCTTGAAGACGATCACTTTTTTGGCTCTCCGTTGCCCCATGATCTCTCCTACGATCCTGACATTAGGAAGCAAGGGGTCGCCGGCCAAGACTTTTTCTCCTTCCGCGTATAGAAGAACATTTTTGATTTCGACTAAATCCCCAGCCTGGCCTTCTATTTTTTCCACCCGAATAGTATCGCCCGGGGAAATTTTGTATTGTTTTCCACCCGTCTGGATTATTGCGTACACATCATCCTCCAAATTCGATGCCTTTATGACCGTTAACAGGTTTTTTCAGCATTAGGCAATTTAAGTAGTGACCCTTTAATCGTTGATATATTCGATTACATCCTCATGCAGGGTATCATGTCATTGCGAACGAAGTGAAGTAATCTATTTTAATTGTATAGGAAATTCCTTTTTTCAACTTTAGTGTCGCCTGCGGCGGAAGCACTTTAGACGTTTGACACTTATCCTTTTCTTAATAATGGTTTTAAAACTCTGTGATCTCTGTGTCCTCTGTGGCTAATTTAATCCCCGCTTTAGCGGGAATGACGAAAAGGAAGGAAAAGGACTTTCAATAGATCATCGAATTTACATTATAAAAATTCCGGTTCCTTTTTGTCAACGGAAAACTGGCCGTTGTTGCTGTGAATTTCAAATTGCTCAAGATGGTAGTCGCTTTTGCCGCTGACCAGGATGCGTTTGCTGAAGCGCCTTTCCAGTTTTTCCACCTCGCCGCGGGCTTCATCATAGAGAAAATTGGCAACATTTGGATGCACATTGACCAGGATATTATCTCCCCGCAGATCACGGATATCCCGCTGAATCTCCCGCAGAATCTCCTGGCAGATGGTCGAACGGGATTTGAGAAACCCCCGTCCTTCACAGTAAAAACACCTTTCGCTGAGAATGCGCCCCAGGCTTTCCCGGGTGCGTTTTCGGGTCATCTCCACCAACCCTAATTCGGATATCTTAAGAATATTGGTTTTGCTTTTGTCTTTTTTCAGGGCTTCGGTGAGGGCCTGGAAAACCTTCTCCCGGCTGGATTCCTTTTCCATGTCAATGAAGTCAATGATGATGATCCCGCCGATGTTGCGCAGCCTTAGCTGGTAAGCAATCTCCTTGACGGCCTCCAGGTTGGTTTTCAGGATGGTGTCCTCTAAATTCCTTTTGCCGACATAGCGCCCGGTGTTCACGTCGATGACGGTCAGGGCCTCGGTCATTTCGATGACGATATAACCGCCGGATTTAAGCCAGACCCTCCGCCCTAAGGCCCGGCTGATTTCCATTTCGATGCCAAAGAAATCGAAGAGCGGCTCTCCTTTGTCGTACATTTCGATGGAGGATTTGAGCTGGGGCATGAAAGTCTCGCAGAAATCCACGATCTTGTGGTATTCCTCCTGCGAATCTATGACCGCCCGCTCCACATCCTGGGTAAATAGATCCCGGATCGCCCGCAGGGTTATATCGAGGTCTTTGTGTAAAAGACTGGGGACCGGACTTGCAGCTTTGCGCTTCTGGATGTTGTTCCACATCTTCAGGAGGAAATCCATATCCTGGCGCAGCTCCGGCTCCCCTTTTCCTTCGGAAGCCGTGCGCACAATCAGCCCGCAGCCGGGGGGCTTGATATGCTGGATGATTTCCCGGAGGCGCCGCCGTTCGGCTTCGTTTTCAATCCGGCGGGAGACGCCAATTTGGTCCACCATGGGCATGAGAACCAGATGGCGTCCGGGGAGGGAAATATGGGAAGTAATCCGGGCTCCTTTTGTTCCTAAAGGCTCTTTGGACACCTGGACCAGGACTTCCTGGCCTTCATGCAAAAGGTCTTCAATCTGAAAGGGGGTATTCAAGTCCGGGATATCTTCTTCTTCACTATCCGGCAGCCCGTTGCCGTCGTCATCGCGGGCGCGCATCATGAATTCCAGATCATCGAAGTCCTGATGGACGTCGGTAACGTAAAGGAAGGCCGCTTTTTCCAGGCCGATATCCACAAAAGCAGCCTGCATCCCCGGAAGAACCCGGACTACCCGGCCTTTGTATATGTTCCCGCTAATGCCTTGTTCAGAATTACGCTCCAGATATAGTTCAACGAGTACCCCGTTTTCCAGCAGGGCCACCCGGGTTTCGCCGGAATTTAAATTGATCAGGATTTCATTGGCCATGGGTCTGATTCCTTGAACTGTACCTGGATTTTTTGAACGCTAAGCGAGGGCCGGTTACCTTCAGGCCAGCAAAAGATAAAATCCAGAACTTCCTCCGGCCGGATGATTCCTCCCGGGCCGGAACGAATCTTCATCTCCAGATTAAGTTCATCCGCCAGCGAGAGGGATTCTACCATAGTCTTAAGGTCTAAGGGTTTATTTTTCCTGGTCCAAAAAACCGGTATTTTTTCCTCTTGCCGGAAGAAGTCAATTTTTTTGGCCCGCAGGCTGTCAGGTTCAATGAAGCTAATTCTATACAATATACCAATAATACTATCAAAAATGGAGGATGATTTCAAGTTAATTTCTTGCGTTTTCAGTATTTTTATCCCCGGCGGGAGAAGGGCATTCAGCCTGATGGCGGCCTCTTCAGGGTCGAGCTTGCCCTTAATCTGGTAATCGAAAAATTCCGCGAAGCTTTCATAGCCGACGGGAAGGGGAGGGCCAAAAGACACTTTTGGCAAAGGGTGAAATCCTTGAGAAAAGACTAAAGGAAACTGAGCGCGGCGGAAAGCCCGGATCATCGACCGGGACAATTCCAGGTGGCCGATGAATTTGGCCGGCCCGGATTTGGCAAACTGCGAGCGAAAACGGCGGATCGGGAAAGGAAACTCATTTGGTTTTTTGGGTAGGGGAATATTGGGGCAGGGGACCTCAACATCATTGGCTATTCGGTTACTGAAAAGGTCAGCCCCGCCGCAGACCCCGCAGCCATTGCAGGCGGCCCGGCGGCAGTCTCCAGTTGGAATTGCGGCAAAGGCCTTGCGGCGTTCTTCTTCAAGAAAGCGTTTAGCGATCCGCGAATTTAGGTGGTCCCAGGGCAAGATTTCGTTAAGCTCCCTCCGGCGAAAGGCGTAAAAAAATGGATGAAGGCCAGTCTGGGCAAAAGCTTTTTCCCAGAGGTCATAACGAAAATGATCTCCCCATCCATCCAGGCGGCAACCCAGGTTGTAGGCGGCCATAAGAGTCAGGCCCAGCCTGCGGTCGCCCCGGGCAAAGACTCCTTCCAGCAGGCTCAGCCGGGGGTCGGACCATTTCAGGCGAAATCCGTATTGTTCCAGGTTTTTGCGCAAATATTTTTGCTTCTTAGTCGTTTCTTCCGCAGAGCATTGGGGCTCCCATTGGAAAGGGGTATGGGCTTTGGGTATAAAGTTAGAGATGCTGACGTTAATATGGGCCGAGCCTTTGGCCCGGCGAGCCTCTGTTAGAGCCTTACGGCAAAGAGAAACGACGCCCCCAAGGTCGTCCTCTGTTTCAGTGGGAAGGCCGAGCATGAAGTAAAGTTTGACCATCTGCCAGTTGGCCATAAAAACGGCGCGGATGGTGGCGAGGAGGTCTTCTTCCGTGTTCCCTTTATTGATAACCTGGCGCAGGCGCTCTGTCCCGGCTTCGGGCGCCAGGGTAAATCCGGTCTTGCGCACTTCCCTAATCTTTTGGATAAGGGAGGGGGTGAGGGTTTCCACCCTGAGGGAAGGGAGAGAAACGGCCACTCGCTCATTCCGGTATCGATCGATGATGCGCGTAAGCAAAGGTTCAATACATGAATAATCACCCGTGCTCAGGGAAAGGAGGGAGACTTCATCATGTCCGGTGCTTTTTAGGCATTCTTCAACCAGATGTAAAATTATTTGGGGGGAACGCTCCCGCAGGGGGCGGTAGATCATCCCGGCCTGGCAGAAACGGCATCCCCGGGTGCACCCCCGGGCGATTTCGATATTCAGGCGGTCGTGGATGACTTCCAGGTAAGGAAGGATGGGACGCTTCGGAAAATCGCCTCTGTCCAAATCCGGCAGAATGCACCGCAGAACAGTTGAATATCCCGTCTTCCGGGGAATGATATTTTTGATTATTCCGTCTGGTTCATATTCCATCTGGAAAAAAGAGGGGATATAAACCCCTTCAATACCGGAGAGGCTGGCTAAAAGCTCGGCTTTAGATTTGGCTTTTTCGCGGGAATCGATAATCTCCCGGCAAATCTTAAGGACCGCTTCTTCTCCATCGCCCAAAATAAAAGCGTCAAAAAAATCAGTTAGGGGCTCCGGGTTGAGGGCGCAAGGGCCGCCGCCGATGATGATTGGATCATTCTCGCCCCGGTCCGCAGCTTTCAGAGGAATCCCGGAAAGATCCAGAATATTCAAAACGCCGGTATAATTAAGCTCATATTGTAAGGAGAAGCCAATGACATCGAACTCTTTCAACGGCAGAGAGGATTCCAGGGAGGTTAAGGGTAAGTCGCGTTCCCGGAGAAACTTTTCCATGTCGGGCCAGGGCGCAAAAACTCGCTCGCAGGCAACATGCGCATCCTGGTTAAGGATATGGTAGAGGATCTGCAGCCCGAGGTGGGACATGCCAACTTCATAAACATCCGGAAAAGCCAGGGCAAACTTCAGGCGGACGCGGTTTAGGTCTTTAACGATGGCATTGATCTCCCCGCCCATATATCGGGATGGTTTGGAAACTAAGAGCAGTTCTTTCTTGTTCATGGTAAAAAAAATTTAGTACTTGTCCGTAAATAATATTCCCCCTTTTGCAAAGGGGGGCGAGGGGGGATTTTGATCAGGAATCCCAAAGTAAATCCCCCTATGTCCCCCTTTTTCAAAGGGGGATAAAAATCGCGACTTATTTAAGGATAAGCTTTTAATAAGCCGTTGTTATACCAGATCATTTGCTTACCAACAAATGCGAGAACCGTCCCCCAAACCCACGGTTTCCGCATCGTGAGAAGCAATTGAAGTCAGGCCCAGATTTCTTTTGACAGTCGGCGCTCAATTATAGTAGCTTTAGGACATCTCCATAAGCAAGTCTTTTAATGAGTAGCCCCGGATTCCCGTCTTCAGATATCCGCCGGGCTCTTTACCGTGAGGCCAGGCTTGTTCAAAACATGGGTATAGATCATAGTGGTGGATACATCGGCATGTCCTAGCAGCTCCTGAACCGTACGAATGTCATATCCGGAATCAAGGAGATGGGTTGCAAAGGAGTGGCGCAAGGTATGACAACTGATCTTTTTGTTTATGCCCGCCCGCGCGGCCGCCTCTTTCACCGCTTTCTGGACCAGATTTTCGTTGATATGGTGCCGCCGCACCGTCCCGCTGCGCGGATCTACCGAAAGACTCTTGGCCGGAAACACATATTGCCAGATCCATTCCTTCTCCGCTCGCGGATACTTCCTGGCCAGGGCAGGCCAGACATAAACCGCGGCGGTCCCTTTCGCCAGATCCTGTTCGTAGATAGCCTTAACCCGACCAAGATGTTCCTGCAGGGCGCAGGCAAATCGCTCCGGCAGCATGGTTATCCGGTCCTTCTGTCCCTTGCCGTCCCTCACCATGATCTGGCGCCGCGCAAAGTCGATGTCCTTCACCCGCAGGCGGACACACTCCATAAGCCGCAAGCCGCCGCCGTACATCACTCCGGCCATCAAACCGGCGAGTCCCTCCATCTGCGCAAGCAGGGCCTTGGTTTCCTCCCGGGTCATAACCTCCGGCAGGCGCTGCGGCCGCTTGGCCCGGACAAATTCCTTTATTTCACCGACCGGTTTTTTCAGAACCTGCCCATAGAGAAAAACCAGGGCATTGAGGGCCTGATTCTGGGTGCTCGCCGATACCTCCCGTTCTACTGCCAGGTAATCAAGGTAGGCCTTAACTGCTGTGGAAGGGTCAAGCTTTTTTGGATGGGCATAATCATGGAAGGCGATGAATCGTCTGACCCAGTCAACGTAGGTGGTTTCGGTGCGATACGAAAAATGGCGGGAACGGACCTCGGTTTTAACCGCTTCGAGAAGTTCAGGAAATTGCCGTTCAATCTCGCCTGGAATCACTCGGTCTCGAAACCCGCCCGTCCTGACTTTCGCCTCTTGAGTAAAAGTTTTTCCAGTAGCCCTCACGCCGGCTTGTATCTCAGGCGCATATTGAGGGAGAAAGATCTCGTAAAGTATCCTCAGCGCATGTTCGGCCTGCCGAACCTGCCAGTCTGCGATGCCCTGGCGCTTCCCCAAGTCAGCCAGATAGGCTTCCACATCTTTTCTGGACCTCTCTTTCAAAGGCTTGTTTTTCAAAGAACGCTCAAACTCCTTCGCCCACCTGACATAGAAGGCCGAACGGTCCGGGCGTACCCTGTTTTCCTCCGCGCACCCCCGGTAGGCTTCCCAAAAAACATCGCGCTCTTTGGAATTGCGGACGTCCATGATTTTCACCCCGGAATCCATTTTTATTTTAATGGGTTAAGCAAGGATTACGTATTGCATGCTAGGCAGAATTATAATATCATGATATTATTTTTCTGTCTACTATCTGTTGAGCGGCGCGTAAACGCGCCGCTCAACGGCGAGCTGCTTCGCCAGCGTCTTGTGGGCGGCGCAATAAAAAAGAAAAAGACAAAAAACGCGCCGCCCAACAATCCGCTGGAGCCTCGCGTCGCCT
>Ga0194125_10005530_pt1 | contig 19166 bp, 13 predicted proteins | sample TA2KigC250mmetaG_FD_148626 | JGI IMG/M metagenome (GOLD analysis project Ga0194125, IMG submission 148626) | Freshwater microbial communities from Lake Tanganyika, Tanzania - TA2015034 Kigoma Deep Cast 250m | ecosystem: Environmental > Aquatic > Freshwater > Lake | place: Tanzania: Lake...
CATCCGAACCACCAAGACTCTCGAAGCGGACACCCGACTGACGGACACCGCGCCCACGCCACATGCCAATCATGCCCCGCTTCCATCTGTGTCCACAAGAGCTCTGGGAACAATTTCCTATAGGGTCCAGTTACCTTTACGGCGCGGTGATCGGCGGAGGCTTGATCGGGCCGGGGGTCTTCGAGGAAATCGGCTGGCGCGGGTTCGCCCTGCCTCACCTCCAGCGCCGGTACTCGGCCCTCGTGAGCAGCCTCATCATCGGGTTGGCGTGGGCGTTTTGGCACTTCCCGAACTTCGTCTTTCCGTCCCAGCCTCCTCCCTGGTGGCACCTCCTGGCCTTCGTCGCCAACACCCTGGCGGTCTCCGTGGTCTTTACCTGGGTTTGCAACTCAACGGGAGGAAGCCTGTTCGCCGTCGTGCTGCTACACGGCGCGATATACACCGCGTCGGGCCTCTGCCCCAGACCTGACCCCGGAGTGCAAGCGCGAGTGGACGTGGTTTTCGTGCTGCTCCAGACGGCCATCGCCGTCGGGTTAGTGTGGCGATACGGGGCCACGAACTTGTCCTGGCGCACCCGGGTCGTGGCGGAACCGCCCGACCCGAATAAGGAACTGAAGCACGCACACCGGAAGGAGGATGGGAGATGAGTCGCGTGAGATCGCTCTTGCTGGGGTGGATGCTCGCCGTCCTCGTGCCCGCTGCAAGCGTCGCGGATGGCCCGTACGCCATCTCGCCAGAGGAGAAGGCAGGGGCCGGCCAGATCCAGCGCGCCGTGGAGGCAGGGACTCAGGCCTCGGTGGAGACCCTGGTGGGCCTAGTGCGGCACGAGAACCCGCGGGTCCAGACGGCGGCGCTGCTCGGGCTCCTGCGCCTGGCGAACGCGCCGCTCGACTTCGCGGCGGCACTCGACGCGGCCAAAGGCCTGAAAGACTCCAAGCAGGCGTTCGTCGCGGCGGCGGCGGACGTTGCGCTCATCGCTCTCGATAGGCAGGTGCCCATCGCCGAGCGCCGCGCCCGGCTCGTCAAGCTCACGGAGAGCCGGGAGGGCCGCGGACCCCTCCGCGCAACAGACCGCGCAACAGTCCCCCCGCCGGCCGAGTGCAAGGAGGGCTATCAGCGCCGCATGGCGGCCGAGGCCTTGCGGGCCATTGGCGACGCCTCGGTGCTCCCGGCGCTCGAGGCCATGGCCGACGACAGCTTTGGCGAGAGCGGCGACAGCCTCGACCGGAAGGCGGGCTCCGGCGTCGCCTTCCATGCTTGGTGGGCGATTCGATCCCAGGGCCTGCCCGAGGAGGAGAAGCTGCGCGTCCTCGCCGGGGCGCTGCGCCACGGCGAGCCGTTCGGGTCGCGCTGGTCCGACGCCGCGTGCCGTTTGCTCGCAGGGGCGGGCGAGCCGGCCGTGCCCGTCCTGATCCCGCTCGCCAGGGGAGAGGACCGGCGCTCGAAGCTCTGGGCGCTCCGCACCCTGCGAGACTTCAGCACCAGCCAGTCGGCGCGAGACGTGGTCATCGAGGTCTGTGCCAAGGATATCGAGAGCGAGGACCGCCTGGTTCGGCAGTCGGCGGCCTTCACACTTCGCGAGCTGGCGGACAGGAAGTCGGTGCCCGTGCTGGCCCGCGCGCTGGCGGCGAGTCCCGATCCCTACGTGCGCGAGCGCGCGGCCTTCACGCTAGGCCGCATCGAGGACGAGGGAACCCTGGCGCCCCTCAAGGCGGCCCTGTCCGACGCCGATTGGGGCGTCAAGACTCAGGCCGCCGCGCACCTCGCCCGAAGGGGCTTCCGCGACGGCGAGCCGGTCCTCCTCGACGCTCTCGGCGAGCGCGAAGGCACGGCCGGGTCCATCGCCGTGGGCGCCCTGGAGTTCATCCAGGATCGGGAGAGGTTGGCCGAGCGCCTCGCCGCGCTCTTGCGCAAGCAGCCCGGCGAGGAGCAGCTCGCGGCCCGCCCGCGGATCCTCCTCGACGAAGCGCGCAACCGCATCCTGCGCCAGTTGGCCACCTGGGACCCCGAGAAGCTGCGCCCCGGCGCCCCGGCGCTCAAGCCCGTCTTGGCAAACCACCTTCGGCCGGACCTGGTCCAGGCCGTCCTCAAGAAACTGGGCGATTAGCAGGAGGCGACCGAATGGCCATGCCGAGCTGGATGATGGTCCTGATGGTGCTCCTCTCCCGCGGCGGGGGCAACGACCTGCTGGACTACATGCCGACCGACGCCTATTGGCGCGTCAAGGGCGTCGCCATCACGGTCGAGCGCATGGCGGCTCAGTTGGAGATGGGCGATCCGCCCGATACGAGTCCGGCAAAGGCCGTGCGGCGGCTCATGGCCATTCGCGCCCTCGGCGAGCTGAAGAAGGCCGAAGCCCTCCCTGCCCTTCGCCCGCTGCTGGACTCGAAGGAGCTCTTCGCGGCCGACTACGCCCGCGAGGCCATCGCCGCCATCGAGGGGAAGGCGTTCCAACGCCCGCGCCCCACGGAGGCGGCCCTCTGGAGCGACCTCTGCCTCCTCCCGCCGCGCTGCGGCATCGTCGCTCAGATGCGCACCCCGGCCCGCGGGCCGATCCCGTTCGACCAGTTGCTCAAGGACGCTGAGACCGTCTTCCCGCCCATGCTCGACCCACGCGCCGCCGTCGAGCAGTGGGCCAAGCTGCTCGTCACCGTGGCCGAGCGCACCGGCAACGTGCGTCTCGACGCCATGACCCTTGGCGTCGCGGAGAAGCTGGACGACCGGACCGGCTTCCTCGTCGCCGTCGGCCGGGGCCTCTGCGACCCCGACGCGCTGAAGGCGGCCCTGCGCCAGGCGGGCGCGACCGCGGTCGGGATCGAGGGCACGGACGTCTTGACCCTTCAGCGTCTGATGATCTTCCCCTGCTCGAACGACCGCCTCGTCCTTGTGCTCCGCGCGACGGAAGAGGAGACCCTGACTAAGGAGCTGGTGGCCGCGGTCCGGCGGGGCGGCGACCAGCCGTCGCTCGCCCCCGAGATGGTCGCGCTCGTCCAGCCCCTCGACCGCTCCGTGCCCGCCTGGGGCGCGGTCAGGATGAGCGCCGCGTACCGCCAGATGCCCGCGCTGGTGCCCTTCGACACCCTTACGCTGACCAGCCGCGAAGGCCCGGACGGCGCCCTCGCCTTCACGCTCGTCGGGGCCGGCAAGGACCCCGCGGTCGTGCAAGGGGCGGCCGCTCTACTCGCGAAGGACATCGCCAAGACCGCAGGCGACCTCAAGGCCATGGCGGCGCAGATGCCCGTCCTCAAGGCGCCTGCGGAGTTCCTCGGGAGCATCGCGATCAAGACCGAGGAAGGCAAGGCCACGCTGACCGGGACGCTGAAGGGCGGCCCGAGCGTCCTCCTCGTGCCCATGGTGTTCCACGGGTTGGCCGAGCCGGGTGCAACGGAGGCGACCAGGGAACGGGACACCCAGTTCTGATCCCTTGACACCCGAAGCATCGCGTCGCATGCTGATAGGAAAAGGGGGCCAGGATATGGGCAGGCTGGGGAGCATCGTGAGTCTGGCTGTGCTCGGAGTCGTGGGCTGCCAGGCCGAGCCCCGCGGGGGGCGAGCCCTGTCGCTCAACCCGGCGGGCCTGGAGCCCGCGATTCTGGGGGAGCCTGCCTACGCCCCCAAGTCGCCCAAGTACTGCCTGCTGGTCTTCGGCCCGAGGGCGGACACCCGCATCTGGCTCGCGCTCGACCTCGCCTCAGAACCCTGGCAGCGCGAGCCAGGCAAGAACACCCTGTACGTGGACCGCAATGGGAACGGGAACCTGACGGAAGCCGGAGAGCGGACCGCATGCACACTGAAAGAGCAGGGCTTCTACGCCAGCTTCGGCTCCTCTGCGACCTACACCCCCTGCTTCGCGATCGGGGACATCGTAGAGCGGAGCAGCGGGGCTCGCCACACCGATCTGACGCTGGAGGTGGACTCCTACGTGCAGACGTACCGGCCCTGCCGTCTCTCGGTGAAGGTGAACGGCCGGCACACGCAGGTGGCCGGCAGTGGCCTGCTTCGCTTCGCCGACCGCGCGGACGATGCCCCCGTTATCCACTTCAACGGCCCGCTGACGTTGCGTGTCCACAAATGGACCGGAACGCTGGTCATCCCCAACGAGGCGCCGCCGTACTACGAGGAGGTGAAGATGGTTCCGGGCGAGCCGTTCGACCTCTGCGCCCAGCTCGGCACGCCGGGACGAGGCAACACGTTCGCGGCCCTCTCGACCGATGCGGTCCCCGCGAACATGCATCCAGTGGCCGACGTGGAGTTCCGCTCACAGGACCCCGGGAAGCCGCCTATCAAGCTGCACATCCCACTCAAGCAGCGCGACTGAGGAACGCTCTTCCGGGGTACCGTGCGTGTCCCCGCTGAGGCCGCCGGCTATGCGAAGATCCGCCTTGCCCTCCCCGGCTGGCAAGATGGATACGTGCAGCCTGCCACCGGAGATGTGGCGATATCCCAGCACCCCCACCGGCCTCTCGTCCCTTCCCCACCGCTCAGGCCTCGTGTCCTGCCGCCAGTCATTGATTCTGCCCGCGATGAGGTCGGAGGCGCGCGGAAGATCGTACAAGAGCGACCGAGCGCCAGTACCAACTCGCACGGTCTTGTAGTGGTTCTTGTAGTGGTCTCCGTTCGGAATATGCGGAATATTCGGAACAGACAACATGGGGGTGCGCAGGAGCTATCTTCATAAGTGATTGCCATTTATGGCTTTCTGGCAAGGGCATCCCTCCCACGCAACCATGAATGGGGTTCAAGAGGTCGCGGGTTCAAGTCCCGCCGCCCAGATCAACGTAAGAACTTATCCAGTCACGACTTAGGGCGCGAGCATCACCCAGGCACGGCGCCCTGTTTGTAGCGGTTTTGTAGTGGTTCTCTGCCGGAGTGCCGGCATCTCACCCTCCATGCCGCGCCGGGCCGCGGTGCTGCGCTGGTGCCTTCCTTGCTCGTAACCTCTTGCCAGCCAACTGCTTGGACACCGCACGCGGGAATCGAGTGGTCGGGTGCAATAGCCACCGACGGGGTAGCGCGCTTGAGCGCATTCGATGCGCACTCAGACCACGGATAGCGTGGGGTACCGCTTCCGGTAGAAGTGGCCTTTCCTGGCCCGCAGCAGGTAGTCCAGCCAGCAGTCGGGGCTGTCTTGGGGCAGGTGGAACGCCGCTCGGACGGATTCTCCGCCATGCTCCTGCACTACTCGCCTCACGAATGCGGGGCTCACCGCCTCCGATGTGATGAAGCCCATGATGACCTCCCTCTCATCATCCGTCAGCCCCTCTCCTTTGCGCCGAAGGCCGGCCAGCAGCAGGCCGAAGCTGGTCATGACCTCCTTGCCCTCTTCAGGGTTCAGGAACACGCCGATACCGCCAGTCGCGTTGACGAGGTGGTCGGGGAGCTTCATGTTCGGGCGGCCATCCTTCAGGCCGTGCCGCTCCATGACGTCGTGGACCTGGTCTTGCGGCTTGGCCTCCCATTGTGCCCGCATTTCCTTCTGCCAGTCCGCGGCCATGGCCAAGCCGTCGGGGTAAATCACGAGGTCAGTACCCTGGTACTTCATCATGGCAGCGTGGAGTTCTGAGGCCCGTTCGCGCACCAGCCTCTCGTGGTCCTTCCAGTAGCGGCACACGATCTGGGAGCTCTGGCGCTTCATGCGGGTCTTGAGGTCATCCATCTTTGCCTTTGTGGCCTCGCCCAGGAGCCTCTGTGTCCCAGACCAGTACCACTCGCCCCGCCACGGAACCAGGCTTCCGAAAACGAGCTGGCCGGCTTTGAAGGGGCTGTTGTCCATGTTCATCCGGACGACATATTCCTCGTCGCTGACGGCGTTGAGCGCCCGCAGGGTTTCCCGGTCCGCCGACAGGATCTTGTAGGGCGCCATGTGCCGCTCGTACCAGCCGCGCAGGTCGCTTCGGTCGTCCTCGCTGACGTCGAGCACCTTCGCGAGGATGTCGATGGCCCCGAGGCCCGACCAGCGGGTGCATCGGGCGCATATGAACTCGTCCGTGCGATCAATGTCCGCCTTCCCATTCCATTCCTTCTCGATGTAGTTGCTGTAGAACAGCCTGAACAGGTAGGACTTCGTGCCCAGCCACACCAGCTTCCTCTTGACGTCCCAGCCGTATTCGTTCGAGGTTGCCAGGAACCACTTCGCCCCGGCGTCGTTCGGAAGGGACGGGATGTGGCGGCTCAGGAACTCGTGGGCAGCTTCGACAATCCTGATCAGATCCTGGTGGAAGGGAGCGAGAACCAGGCCCTCCTTGAGTTCAGGGTAGAGAACCCACAGCAGATGTCGAAGTCGGGCAGGATGGATGCCTGTCGGCTCGTTGCCCTCGCCCTCCCGCAGGCTTATCGGTAGCGGCGTGCCGAACCATTGGCGGTTATATGCCTCGTAGCTCTCCCAGATGCCGATGCCGCAGTGGACATCCACAGCGAATTCGGCCAGGATGCCTGCGAGATCCTCCAACGCGTGGGGGCTGAGGAGCAGATTCCGGAAGGCGAACGTCCGTTGAGCCTTGGAGAGAACCTTGCGAAGCTCCTTGACGACGCCTGGCAAGAGTGCGTCGCTCTCGCCTTGGTATCCGGTGGGGTTGTAGCCCAGGTAAGGCAATTCAGATCTCCTGCTGTCGGGGCTGTTGCATCGCACCACACTCCGCTCGCCGCTCACTCGCTCTCACTCAGCCCCAGTTCTCTTAGCATCTCCTCTCGGGGCACGTCAACATCGGGTCCGTCGGGGCCCATCGGCCTCGGCATGGTTCGGATGAGCATCAGGACCCTCTGCTTCCCCTCGGGGGTCTTGCAGGCCGCGCGGGGAGTTCTGTTGCCCAATGCGGGCAGCGGTCTGTCCAGCCAGTCCATGAAGTAGCGACGGATCGCCTCTCGGGCATGCGCCTCGAGTTCAAGTGTCATAGGCACTTCCGCGCGCCCCAGCCGATCGTCGAGCGGGATCCCTTTCTCTCTCAGCTCGTCGAGGGTGCGGACGCTGACGCTCCTGAACTCGATGCCTGGGATGTTCTTCAGCAGCGTCCGGATTCTCCTGAGGCGCTTCGCAGACTGCACCTCCACAAGCAGTTCATCGCCCACGAAGGAGAGGCTGCCGAGGGGTGTCGTTTGCTTCTCGTAGGCACTGAGCCACTTGGTTTCACTGGGCCGAATCCAGGTGAAGCTCGTGCCGTCAGCATGGGAGTCCATGTCCTTCCGGGCCAGCAGGGCAGCTTGCGCCTGAGCTTGGTCAGTCACGGCATACGTGGCGGTGTGGAAGCTGATCTCATCGCCGTCGGCATTGAGCACCTGAAGCTTGTGGCCAACCTCGCGCCGCTTCTCCTGCCAGTGCCAGAGCCACCCGAACAGTTTGGACTTCGCCCTTGTGCCCTCTGGCGTTGGCTGCAAGCCCAGCCGCCACAGGAACTCGATGGCCTCCTCGACCTCGAGCGCCGCAAGCGGCGGCCCCAAGGGCGATAGGAAGTGGAACCTTCCAACAGGGAGAACCCGGCCAGGCAGGCTCATGTCCACCACTGCGGTCTCCGAGAGCCCCTTGTCGTGGACCACCACCTTGCCCCCGAAGAAGACGTCCAGAAGGGTCAGCGACCGCCCCTTCTCGATCCGCTCAACCTTGTAGATGGACGGCACGGCCCGGACGCGGGCTTCGAGGATGGCCCGCTCCGGCCTGGGGAGATTGCCCGCCAGCATCTGCTCAGCGAGGGTCTTGGCGTCCTTCGTTGTTCGGAAATCGTGCCAGTACCACTCGAAGAAGCACATTCCCGGGAACGGGTCGTCTGTGCTGCCGAGGAAACGGGCGCCTGCTTCTCCTTGGCCGAAGTACTGCTCGATCGCCCAGCCAATGGACTGCGACGACTCTTGCATCCTTGACTGCGCCCTTGCGTAAAGGGACCGATCGCATTCCTTCCAGTCCTTCAGATCATCGGGAGCAGGGGGGACCTGCTCCGCCGCACCCCCGAGCTGCGCGCATGAGCCCTTGCCCAGGAGGTAATCCCGCAAGCCGCGGGTGGCCTCGTCAAGCAACGGGAGCCCCGGCTGGTAGCGGCACGTCGCGCCGAGGGCGCGGAGCACTGGCCCGAGCTCCTCGTGCAGTTCCTGGCTGCCTACGAGGACCTGCTGCGGGATGCCCTTCTCGTGCTGAGAGTTCTTGCCCCGAAGCGCGTCGCAAATGACGCGGACCGCCTCGGACACTCCGCCCTGGATCGCCTGCACGAGCACGATGCGCTCCGAGCGCGCCTCCAGGATAAGGACGCCCCGCACGGTCCTGTCGTCGCCTTCGATACGTGTAGGGAGCGTCGGACAACCTACGAGCCATGTGCTGCCCAGCCGGGGGAGGGCCTTCAGGTCCTCCGGCACGCTCGGGGGCGCGGACGGTGTGGGTGCGGAACACTGCGAGTACCGCCGCATCTCGGTCGAGACTTCTGGGTTCAGCGGATCCCCGCTGAGAACCAGTGTCAGTGTGTCCTGGTCTGGGCCAAGGCGGCTGTGCGCGAGCCGCCCCGCATCCCTCGCCTTCATGATGCCGCGGAGAGCATACAAAACCCTGCGGGCCTCGTCCGCGGTCATCCGCCGCAGCTCCCTGCCGGCGTCCTTGGCCATGAAGAAGGGCACGGTGTCGCCGCGCCTGCCGGCGAAACCAGCCTTCGCAAGGAAGCTCCGGCCAGGGGGAGCCATCTCTCCATAGGGCGTCATGCTGACGCTGAGGAAGCTGGCGCTGTCGGGCGGCTCTACCTCTCGCTCGTCGCGCTGCAAGATGGTATACAGGCTCCGAACTGCTCCCTGCCCGTGGAAGAGCACAAGGCCGTATTCCTGGCCCGCCCTGCCCATGATGATGGCGAACATAGGGCGCTCGTCGCCGGGAGCAACCACCGCGAAGCAGTCGTCGTTTTCGTACTCCAGCCAGAGCTTCCTGGCGTGGAAAGCCATCGCAGCCGCGACGGCTTCGCGGTACACTTGGGATTCGGGGAGACTCATCGCTGCTCCAATGCCCTCTGCCTTCACCCAGCACGTTCCGCGCCGAGCGTCGGTTATGAACGGCGGGGTTATCAGGGGATCATATCCCCCTCCGCCCCGCCCGTCAAGCACTACAGAGACGAACCCTATCCCAGCACCACCACCGGCCTTTCATCCCTTCCTCACCGCTCAGGCCTCATATCCTACCGCCAGCCATCGTGTCTGTCCGCGATGAGGTCGGAGGCGCGCGAAAGATCGTACAAGAGCGACCTAGTGCCCGTACCGGCTCGCACGGGTTTGTAGTGGTTTTTGTAGTGGTTTCCGTTCGGAATATGCGGAATATTCGGAACAGACGACATGGGGCTGCGCAGGAGCTATCTTCATAAGTGATTACCACTTATGACTTTCTGGCGAAGCGCTGCTGTCCACGCATCCATGAATCGCACTCTAGAGGTCGGGGGTTCGAATCCCCTCGTCTCCACCATTAGGCAGGGCAAGGACTTATGGATTTGGTCCTTGCCCTGTCTGCGTTTACGGCGACGCTGGAAGGAACCGTCCGAAGTGACTGCAAGGGACACGAAGGGCGGCAAGTGACGTTTTCCTGATCCAGAAAGGGCACAAATCGGGCACAGGCCCCTGCTGCTCGTGAAGAGCGGTCGCACAAGATTGTTGCTCCTCGTGCTCTTCTCTCCCACCATTATCTGCTGTCAGTCCCACCCCTCCAGCAACTCCGGGTCCTCCCATCCGCGTCGTCTGCTCCACATCCAGCTCTACCTGCGAACTCGCTGAACCACTGAGGCGCCGGCGGGGACCGTCACCGCGCCATCGAAGAGAGCCTTGCCGTTGAGCGGGTCGAATCTCGGATTCGCCCGCACATGAGTGGCAATGGCCGCGTCAGTGGGATTGTGAAGCTCAAGTGTCCAGGCGTCGTCGCCGCACTGGGTAAGTTGGATGAACAGTTCAGGGTTGCCCGCGAGGATTGGGTGGCCGAGGAACAGATCGGCGTGGCCCGAGAGGCAGACGGTTGCCCAGGCTCTGCCCTCAAAGACCCCGACCGGGCGTGCCTGCTTGAGCGAGCGGTCGTAGAGGAACGCCGACCAACGGTCGTTGAGGCTGCAGACGGCGATGGGGAGGCTCGAGACGAGCTTGCCATCGAGCTGGCCGCTGAAACAGGCCGACGCCTTGCCATCCACTGTCAGGACGTAGCGCTGGGAGAGGAGCGTGCCCTGATCGAGGCGAAGGGTGTAGCCGCCCTTGCCGCAGTCGAGGGCGAAGTCGCGGTAGAAGCTCTCGACGACGTCCCGATGGGGCGGCCAGCTCTCGGTGAGGGTGCAGCGGCGAGGAATGCCGACGAGGAGGAGCTGGACCTGCCGCGACTCGCCCCTCTTCTGGGGGGCGGCCGCGGCCTGGAGTGTGATGTCGAGGCGGCCATGCCGGGCCAACTCCGCGTCGGCTGCCAGGCCCTCGGTGAGCGGGAAGATGGCCGCGCCGCCCAGTGGCGAGTCGAGGAAGGCCGCATAAGCCGCGGGGCCGAACTGGACGGTGAGTCGGCGGCCCGGCTCGGGCTTGCCTGCATCCCATTGGCCAGTCTCGATGGTCACGGCATCACGGCGGAGCACCCAGGTGCTGGACTCGCGCGACTGCATGGTGGCGATTGTGAAGCCCTGGTTCGCCATGTCCTCTTTCATCGCGATCTCGATCTGCCAGAGGAAGACGGCGAGCGGGCTGTCGGGGTCCACCTGGAAGAAGTGGTTGCGGCGGTTGACGCTGAGTTCCTTGACGGGTTGTGTGCGCCAGAGGGTGTGCCAGACATTGTGCACGGGGACGCCGTCGGCGAAGGCGTGCTCGCGCGGGCCGTCGCCGATCATGATGTCGCGGGTGTGAAGCAGGCGGCGGGCCTCGGTGACGTTGGGCGCCAGCACGGGGCGGGCAGGGGAGATCGGGCTGACGGTCTCCCAGACCTCGGGCTCGCCGCCGGCCGCCCCATCGAACGCCGGGGCGCCCAGGAGCCGATCGTTCTTGAACGTGCCTGCTGGGGAGATGCCGCTGGCGATGCGCTTGATGGGTGTGCCAAGCGTCTGGTTGCCGCCCAGCAGGATGCCGATGCCGTCGCGGTTCACCACGTAGCCGTAGGAGAGCTGGTTGTTGCGGTCGCTGCACATGAACTCCTCGAGGCGGTGGTTGCGGTCCCACTGCTCGCCACTGATGGCTCGGCCGCCTGCCGTATCGGTGGCCGTGAGCACGAGGTTGTGCTGGCGGTCGTGGGCCAGATCGAGCCGGAACTCGAACTCGGCCTGTCCCTGTGGCAGGAAGCGGCGGAAGAGGCGGGTGCCGTCGTAGACGGCCACCTCCTCCAGCCCGACGGGCGAACTGGCGTGGCCGCAGAGAATCCAGCGGTAGTTCTGCCAGGCGAAGTCGCCGGGGGTGTTCCCCTCGTAGTCCCGGGGGCCGACGTAGGACCAGGTCTCGATGTGCGGGCCGGATGTCACTTGCGGCTTGGCCGGGTTGTCGGGGTAGAAGTGCCAGAGGTCGAAGTAGTCGCGGACCCGGCTCTCGGGGCGGAGCGTGCCTCCGATGACCGAGCCGCCGCGCTCGGGCAGGCGGAGTACCGTCCGCCAGCCGGAAGAGCCGAGCTGGGCCGGGTCGTTCATCAGATCAATGACGAGCGGCAGCGGCCCCTGGCCAGAGGCGACCAGCTTGAGGAAGTCGCCGCTGGCGTCCTCGACGACCTTGCCGTCGCGGGCCGTGATGACGCCCATCGCGTCGTAGTTGGAGAAGAAGTCGGCGAAGGGGGCGGCGCTCTGGCGGAACAGGTAGTTCCCCGCCGTGAGCTTGAAGCTGGAGATCGAGTAGGCGTAGTCGAGCGTCGTCATCGCGAGCTGGCCGGGAATGTAGGGCTTCCTCGCGTCCAGTTCCGCGTCGCGGGAGCGGAACGCCTTGCCGTCCTCGCTGAGGAACTTGCGGTCGGGGTACGGAAACGTGGTGCCGAAGTAGAAGTAATGGTTGCCCACCTCGTCGTCAATGGCGATGCCTGGGATGGCGGCGAAGGCGGGGGAAGAGAGGCGCGCGCAATCGGCCCTGAGCTTCAGGAAGTTGTCGGCCGAGAGCTTCGGGAAGTCCTCGAGGAAGACGATCCAGGCCAGTCCCGCGGCCTTGGCCTTCTCGACCCACTGGTCGGCCGTGGCCTTGCCGCTGGAATAGAGCGTGCGGGGGCCGACCACGCCTGGCAGGGCTGGCTCGACGGCGGGGAAAGATGGCTCCGCCGGCCAAGCATAGGGCTTGCCGAGGCGCGCTTTGTGGGGATTCGCCAGGAGCGATTCCTCCGTCGCTGCACCACCGAGTTGGCCTTCGGTCAGGGACGGCTCCGCCAGCCAGCGCAGGGCGTTGGCCAGGAGGACATAACCGTTCGAGGCGATCCCCTTCAGCCCTCGGTCGAGAACGATCCCTTCGAGCGTGCTCATGGCGTTGGCGCCGATGAGGTACTCGGGCGTGATACCCAGGAACACGATTCGGCCCTTGCCTGCCGTGCGTGCCGCTACGAACGGCACCGCGCTCGGATAGGTGCCAGGCTGGTTGGGACGGCTCTCCTGGAGGGCTCCCTTGTGGGTGAGAGACGACTCCGAGCCGCGGACGAGAACCTGCCAGGACGAGTCAACCGTGAACGGAACCGTGTGGTTCTGTGCTCCGACGCGCATGCGTGGGATGGGATACCAGAGCGACTTGACGCCTGTGGTGACCGGCGAATCGGCGATGGCGCTGGCGGGGGCGAACGGGAGTTTCCACGCCGTGGCGACGATGGCCGCCTTCGGGTCGTCGGGCAGTTCGTCGAAGAGGGGCGTCAGGCCCAGGGGCTTGAGAAAGGCGTCCTGGGGCGGCTTGTCCGTCGCCATCTGCCCGAAGGACCCCAGCACGAGGACTCCGCCGCCTGCCGCAAGGAACCGGTTGAGGCAGTCCACGGTCTGCCGGGTTCGACCCAGGGACATGTCCGCGTTGGCGCGGCCCAGGCCGGCGAGGACGACGACGTTGTAGTTCCTGAGACTGTCCCACGCCAGCGGGCGGTCGCCAAGGCCCGAGTGCTCGGCGCGCAAGGCGAAGCCCTCCTGCACCAGACGGCCCGCCACCTCATGGCCGCAGTGGCCACCATCGGAGCCGGCGAACACTACTGCGGGCCGCCTCGGCGTCGCCGCCCGGGTGGCGCAGGCCAGAGTCACGAGCATCACGGCGCAGGACTCAAGAAGCGATTGGAGTCGGCACATGGGAGTATGCCCTCGCCTCCCCTGTTCTCCACGCGCAGAACGCGCGGCAAGTCTACCCGGAGAGAGTTCGTCTGTCCACTGACGCTCCCCCAAGCGAGCGCGGGCCAGCCGCGCGCCCGTGGAGCCGACCGTTGGCCTTCGAAGCCTACGGTTGGGGGTTCGAGTCCCTCCGGGCGCGCCATACGAGCAACCCAAGACCCTACAGCCACTTGCGACTGTAGGGTCTTGGTGTTTCTGGTGTTATGAGTCCGGCAGGGGGCGGCCAGACGGCATAGGGAGTCGGGACACAGCGGGACACCGCGGGACACGAAAACCCATCATCCGATGCGCGAAGTTGGCAGATTCTGGCACAAGACCCCACCCCGCGCTTAGCTCAGGTGGCGCCCCAGCCCCTCACCCTGCCTCGATCCGGCGAGGTGATCTTCCGCATGGTAGACCGGGCAGGAACGACGAGGAGTTCAAGTCGCTCGTCGCTCGTTGCGAAGGCTGCGTCTCCGCAACGTGGGTGCGCCGGGGCTAGCCGGGCAAGCTTCGCCTTCTCAAGGGCGACACGCCCCTCGACGCCGCCTATGCCCGGCGCTTGCGGACCGTCTTCCACTCCAGCGAGGCCTGGCAAGTCGCGCACCCCCTTTCGCGGCCAGAGGCGGCCCACAGGCAGGGGCCGCCCAGCTCATCATGGCCGCGATTGCCCACGCCGGCGGCAGCAATCCTGCCGATCTCCCCCCGGCGCGCCGGCTCCCGAGCATACTGCACGGGCTTGTTCGAGGTGCGCTAGGTTCCGTGCTGGTAGACGCGGCCGTGGCGTTTGACCGCATGGCGGATGGCCGCGGCCTCGCGGATCGTCGAGCTCATGGGCTTTTTGCCGTAGACGTCCTTGCCGGCTCTCAACGCGGCGATGATCTGGATGGCGTGCCATTGCCCCGCGGAGCCCACGGAAATTCGGATGAGCCTCCGTTATTGCGCCCAGCAGCGAGGCCAAGCTTGAACTTTCCGAGCCGGAGAGGTAGAATCATCCAGCGATTGCGGTGGAGACCCGGTGCTCTGATGACGGGGGGTGGCGCTGGCATTGCACGAGCTGTCGTTCGCAGAGCAGATACTCAAGTGCGTTGACCAGGAGGCGCGCAGGCACTGTGCGCGGGGGGTCAGCCGCGTGAGGCTGAGAGTAGGGCGGTTGTCCGGGGTCAACGGCGCCAACCTGGCTTTCTGCCTGAAAGCGGTCGCTGAGGGGTCGGCGATGGAGGGCGCCGAGGTGGAGGTGGACGAGGTTGCCCCCGAGCTTGTCTGCTCTGATTGCGGGCGGCAGCCCGTGGGTGGCGTGGTGGAGCCGGTCTGTCCGACGTGCGGCAAGGAGGCAGAGCTGCTTCTGAATGCCGAGGTCTACATTGAAGAGGTGGAATTGGATGTCGAAGACGATCACGCTGAGGCGAAGAGTTGAGGCCGCGGGCCGACGGACAGCGGAGGCTCTGCGGAGGTTCTTCAGGCGGAGAGGCGTGTTTGTTGTGAACCTGATCGGGTCGCCGGGCTCCGGCAAGACAAGCCTCCTGGAGGCCGCAGCTCCTCGGCTGAGGGGCAAGGCGGCCGTCATTCAGGGAGACCTGGAGACTGACGAGGACAAGAGGCGAATCGAACGTGTCGGCCTCCCCGCCTACCAGATAAACACGATCTCAGGGTGCCATCTGGATGTCGGGCAGATACGCCGCGCGGTGGGGCAGCTCCCGCTCGACAACGCCCGGTTTCTCTTCATCGAGAACGTGGGGAATCTGGTGTGCCCGGCGAGCTTCGAGATAGGGGAGGACATCAAGGTGGCTGTGGTTTCGGTGACGGAGGGCGACGATAAGCCGGCAAAGTACCCTGTGGCGCTTCGTGTGGCGGCGGCGATGGTGCTGACAAAGACCGACCTCTTGCCCCACCTGCGGTGCGATATCGAGAGGATGGAGAGGGACGCAGTTGTTGCGAATCCCGAGCTGAGGGTGTTCAGATGTTCGGCCAGGACTGGCGAGGGGGTGGATGCCTTGCTCGATTGGCTCGAGGAAGTGGCCGCCAGACGATAGCGGCGAGGTGCCGCTAATACTCCGCTGGAAGGGACCGCAGTTCTTCGCGGGTGAAGACGGGGCCATCCTTACAGACGAACTTGCTGCCGATGTTGCACCGGCCGCACTTGCCGATGCCGCATTTCATGCGCATCTCGAGGGAGAGGATGATGGCATCGTCGGGAAAGCCGAGCTTGGCGAGGGAGAAGAGGGTGAACTTGATCATGATGGGCGGGCCGCAGACGACGGCAAGGGCATTCTCCGAGCTGGGCTTCAGGCTGTCAAGCACGGATGTTACGACGCCCTCGTGCTGGGTCCAGGTCGCGTCGGCCTTGTCCACCGTCAGGTGAACGTCAATGTCATCCCGCGTCTGCCACTTGGCGAGCTCGTCCCTATACATAAGCTCGCCGGGCGTTCGCGCGCCGTAGACGACGAACACCGAGCCGAAGCGGGTTCGGTTCTGCGGTTCGAGGGTGTAGTTGATGGCGGCGCGGAGAGTGGTGAAGGCGAACCCCCCGCCGATGATGAGGAGATTCTTGCCCACCATTCGGTCCCAGGGGAACGGCTTGCCCATCGGCCCCCTGACGCCGAGCCCGGCACCGGCCTCGAGGCTGTGTAGCTCCGTGGTGAAGAGTCCCATCCGCTTGACCGTGAAGAGGAGGTAGCCAGTCTCCGTCGGCGAGGAGGCGATGCCGAAAGGGGCTTCGCCGAATCCCGGCAGAGAGAGCTCGGCGAACTGGCCGGGCAAGTGCCTGAACTCCGCGGCGTCTTGAGCGTTGTCGAGCACGAGCCGGAAGCTCTTGATGTCCCTTGCCTCGTTCTCGATCACGACCTCCTCGATCCGCGCCGGATAGGGGAGGTATGGGTTCCTTGCCATTGCTTAGGCTCCGAGTTCCCTGAACACGGCCCGAAGGTCAAGGCTCACCGGGCAGTTGCGGATGCAGCGTCCGCAGCCGACGCAGAAGAGCCGGCCGAGGTTCTCGACTGCGTAGCGGAACTTGTGCATGAGGCGCTGGCGCCACCTTTCCTTGGGCGTGGGCCGGGGGTTGTGGCCGGAGGCGTGTAGGGTGAAAAGCGGATAGGCACAGCAATCCCAGGTCCTGACCCGCCGGACCACGTCGCCTCGAACCTCATCCGTGATGTCGAAGCAGTGACAGGTCGGGCAAAGGAAGCTGCACGTGCCGCAGCCGAGACATTTCTGGCTGAGGATTCCCCAGAGCGGAGAATCGTAGGCATTGCGCAGCCGCTCAGCGCTGCGGTCGAGCTCCACCGGCGCAATCTGGTCCGCCGCTTTACGGGCCCGTTCCTGTGCTTCCTCGATGGCGGGGGGTGTGGCATCGCCGAGCAGGTCAGCCGCGGATGACAAGAGGTCCTCACCCTTGGGCGTGATCGCCCTCAAGAGGAGGTCTGCCTCGAGCCCAATGGCAAGCACATCCGCTCCGGCCTCGTCGCTCGGGCCGCCGCCAACGGAGGTGCAGAAGCAGCTCGACATGGGGCGCGTGCACGCGAGCACGATCACCACCGTCTTCGCGCGAAGCCGCTCATAATATGGATCGCGCTGGTCGCCGCCGAGGAAGACCTCGTCGAGCGCAAGGAGCGCTCTGGCATCGCAGGGCCGGACTCCGAAGAGAAACGCCTGTCGGTTGGGCGGGCGCCCATCGCCTTGCGATGGGCCCCCGTTGCCGGCAACGGGAGCAGGCTCGTGAGGTTTCCCATTCGTGAAGCGAAGGAGGGTCTGAGTCTGGGGCAGCAGGAAGACCTTGGGCGAGAGGGGGAAGTTCTTGTAGTCCAGCACCACGGGCTTGCCGGGCGAGACCTCGGCGAGGATCACGTCGCCCGACTCGTCTCTCGTCGGCGCGTGGACCGCGCCGAGTCCCCGCAGACGGTCAAGAAGCCTGTCCAGGTCAGTGTGAGGAATCCGCTTTTCTGTCATCGCGCCCTCCGGCCGGCCTTGACCCATCGAGGGTGAGCTAAGGCTCTGTGAGGAAGTCCTGCGAGTCGTCCGCGGCGAAGTCGGCCAGCGGCGGCTTCGCGTCGAGCGCCTCGCCGGGTCGGTAGCCGTAGAGGTCCTCGACCTCCTGGTTCACCTTGCGCGCCAGGAGGCGTGTGTCAATCCCCATCGGGCATGCCCTGGCGCACGCCCCGCAGTCCGTGCAGCGGCCGGCCATGTGGAATGCCCTTACGAGGTGGTAGATCGTGACGTCGGAGATGTCGGTGCCGGCCCCCACCCACCTCGGCCGGGTCTGGTCCAGCAGGCACTCCTTGCAGCAGGAGCAGACGGGACAGGCCTGCCGGCACGCATTGCATCTGATGCACCGGGAGAACGTCTCCTGGAGGTGCGCCCATCTGGCACTGAGAGGCTTGGCCTCGAAGGCCGCCGTCTGCTGTCGGGCCGCCTCCGGGTCCTTCCCCTCGACGGGTGTGCCTAGCAGCGCGTCGTGTATCGAGGGGGTGGGGGAGCGGCACTCAAGGCAAGCGTCCGCGACGATCTCCTCGCGCCGCAGGGTGAGCTCCGTTCCATCCTCGACCACAACGTGGATGTTGCCCTGGGCATCCTCTCCGGCCCCCAGCGGCTCGTGCTCGCGTAGCGCTCTCTCCGCCTTTCGCCAATCCACCATGCCCGGGCAGGCGACGCCCACGAGCATCAGCTTCTCACGGGGCACCCGGCGCTCCTGGATGAGCGCGACCACGGAGCGAGTGTCGCATCCCTTCAGCACCAGCCCAACGGTCGGCGGCGGGGGAGCCGTCTTAGCCTCCCTGGCATCAGCGGGGGGCTTGAATAGCCGCGGCAGGTACACGGCGAGGTTGGTGGTGCAGAATGGGTTCCACGCCAGGCGCTTGACCTCCTCGGGCGAGGTGAGGAAGAGCGGGGTCGTCCGAAAGGGAAGGCTCGCCTTCTCATACCCCAGGAAGAGGTCCACCCTCTTCTCGCGGAGGAGTTTCTCCGCGGTCTCGCGCAGGCGGGTCTCGATCTCGTGGCTGGCGCTCATAGCTTCTTCACCAGTTTGTCGTTCGGGCCGAGCCTTCGGACCTCCTCCACGACCTTCTCCACGATGGCGGCGAAGCGGCCGCCTTCCGAGGCGGACACCCAGGTGAACTGCACCCGCTCGGGCTCGATCCCCGCATATTGGAGGAGCTCCTTGAGAAGCGCGAACTTCCGCCGGGCCACCAGATTGCCGCTGATGTAGTGGCAATCGCCAGGGTGGCACCCGGAGACGAGCACGCCGTCGGCCCCGTTCTGGAGTGCGCGCAACAGGAAGACGGGGTTGACCCTCCCCGAGCAGGGCACGCGGATGACGCGGATGTTGTGGGGGTATTGGATGCGGCTCACCCCAGCCAGGTCCGCCCCGGCATAAGAACACCAATTGCACAGGAACGCCACGATCTTGGGCTCCCAATCCCTCTTGGCTGGCCCGGTTTCCTGTCCGCTCTGAGTCTGGATCATGACTTCCTCAAATCGCGTCAACGGCCTCGAGGATTTGGGTGTTGCGGAAGCCCTTGAGGTCAATCGCGGCGGCACGGCAGGTTGCCGTGCACGCCCCGCAGCCCTTGCAGGTGGCCTCGTTGACGACTGCGACCCGGAAAACGGGGTCCAGCTCGATCGCCTTGTAGGCGCACACGTTCGTGCAGTCTCCGCAACCACTGCACCTGGAGGCATCCACGGCGGCGACCTTGCCTTCGGCCTGCAGCTCGCTCTTGCTCAGGACGGTGGCGGCGCGCGAGGCCGCCGCCCGCGCCTGGGCGATGCTCTCCGAGATGTCCTTCGGGTAGTGCGCGAGGCCGCAGACGAACACGCCCTCGGTGGCGAAGTCCACCGGGCGCAACTTGACGTGCGCCTCAAGGAAGAAGCCGTCCGCGTCGAGCGGCACCTTGAGCAGTTGCGAGAGCGCCCGGTTGTCCTCATTCGGCTCGATCCCGGCGCTCAGCACCAGCAGATCGGCGTCGA
>Ga0194125_10005535_pt1 | contig 19149 bp, 19 predicted proteins | sample TA2KigC250mmetaG_FD_148626 | JGI IMG/M metagenome (GOLD analysis project Ga0194125, IMG submission 148626) | Freshwater microbial communities from Lake Tanganyika, Tanzania - TA2015034 Kigoma Deep Cast 250m | ecosystem: Environmental > Aquatic > Freshwater > Lake | place: Tanzania: Lake...
GAAGAAACTGCCAATCATCCGCCTGTTCCGGAAAAATCAACTTTTCCATCGTCACCCCCTTGGATGACGATTATAATATCTTAACCGAGAAAGTCAATCCTTAAGTTAGCGCTTATGCCCCAAGCCCCCCTGCCAATCCGCAGAAGGGGCTGGCAAGGCGGGGCCTAAGGCCCCGACTTGCCAGCCATTTATACGGTTTTCGGTTTCCGATTTCCGATTTTCGGTAAAGATAATTATGGATTATCAATAAGTTACAGATTAAGTTTGTTGCACTTGAAAGAGAAAATGGTATTATCTAACCCTTAGGGGGTTGGGGGAGGGAGATTGAGGGAGGGGGCAGGGGTTAGTAGCACAGGCTTTCCAGCCTGTGAAAACCCCTGGCACCCTCCCTCAAGATGACTTTCCCAGAGGTCTCAACCTGGCATAAGGCAGCGGTGGCGAGCGTGGCGGGTTAGAGCGGTAGTGAGGCGGGCGGGAGGATCCTCTCAGCCGGCGGGGCCGGATCTGGCCTGGCACACCGGGCAGCCTTGCAAACGCAGAGGTTTTTCCAGGCCGCTGGAGTGGAGGAGTTCCTCGTCTTGCAGTATCTCCAGGGTGGGGCCGTCGGCGACGATGAGCCCTTCCTTCATAACAATGGTGCGGGAACAGAGGTCCAGAACCAGGTCCAGGTCATGGGTGGCGATAATAAGGGTGTGATTAAAAGTTTTAAGAAGCTGGATGAGTTGCCGCCGGGTTTGGGGATCAAGGGATGAAGTCGGCTCATCCATGACCAGAATGCTGGGGGACATGGAAAGAACCGAAGCTATGGCCACGGCTCGTTTCTCCCCGCCAGAAAGTCGGTAAGGGGGGCGGTCTTTAAGATGCAAGGCCCCCACCGTGGCCAGCGCGCTCACCACCCGTTCTTCCACCTCCTCCGGCGGCAGACCCAGGTTTAGGGGGCCAAAAGCGACATCATCATGGACCAGGGGCATGAACAGCTGATCGTCGGGATCCTGAAAGACCATGCCCACGGTGCGCCGCACATAAGACAAGGTCTCCTTGTTTAAAGGCAAATCGCCGATACGCACCGTTCCGGCCTGGGGGAGGAGACAACCGTTGAGCTGAAGCAAGAGGGTGGACTTCCCGGCCCCGTTAGCCCCGATAATCGCGACGGCCTCCCCGTGCGTGATGCGAAAGGAGACGCCGCGCAGGGCGCTGGTGCCATCGGGATAAGTGTATTGCAGGTGGTTTATTTCCACCAGGTGGTGGCTCATCTAAATAGCTCCGTAATTGTATTACCCAGCAGGTGAGGAATATTAAACCAGCGCATCAGCACGAACAGACCGGACCATCCCAGGAAGAAAGCTACATCCCGACCGTGGAGGTGTAACGGCCGGAGCAAGTGAATTTTCCCATCAAAGCCCCGGGAGAGCATGGCCAGGTGGATGCGTCTCGCCCGGTCCAGGGTGCGCAAGAGAAGCTGGCCGATCATGGAGCTGAAGACTTTGAATCCCATTCCCCTGCCCTGGAAAGAACGCAGGGCCCGGGCCCGGGCCAGGCGTAGCGCCTCGTCCGTCAAGACAAAAATATAGCGGTACAAAAACAGGAGTTGGGTGACAAAGCTGCGGGGGGCTCCCATTTTTTCCAGGGCCAGGCAAACGGCATTGAGGCCGGTGCCGGCAATTAATATTAAGGCCGCGCTGACGGTGAGGGTGAAGCGGATCATGATGGAGACAAAAGAGACCCAGCCCCCGGAGATGCCTATCGGCCCCAAGTGAACCAAGACGGCCCGGTCCAGCAGCGGATTGAAGATGCCGATGAAAAAGGCAAAAGGAGCCGCCAGCAAAATCTTTTTAGCAAGGTAACCCGGTGGCAGGTTGCCCACGGCCATCAGCACCACCGGGTAGAAAATAAAAGGAAGGAGGCCGGTTATTTCATATTTGCCGAAGGACACTACGGCCACGATGAATACTAGAGTGGTGAGCAGTTTCACCCTGGGGTCCAGCCGGTGGAGAGGCGTCTGCTGGTAGGAGAGGGTTTCTAAGTAGCCGATGTTTAGTAAGGAAGATTCGATGTGTCCCATGAGGGCCGCCAATGCAAGATGGGGCAGGGATTAATCCTGCCACCCTGCCCCGGAAGTAGATATCAAAGGGAAGGAGTCTTTCCTATCCCTTGCTGTGCGAATAGTATCTTCTTAAACCAAAACCGATAGCTCCGGCCATGAGCAAGGTCAAAGCGGCCCCAAGAATGCCGGCCAGGGATTTCCCGGCGCTAACGGCGGGCCAGCTTTCTTCCTCTTTACCTTTACTGGCCTTTTCCCCCTCTTTCCCGGCCATTCCCTCTTTCGCTTCTTCCGGTTTCTTAAAGTCATAGTCCGGCAAGAAAGCCAGTTTTTCCTGAATCCAGGCCATGGCCCCATGCACCCCTTCTTGGGGGGCGTCCAATTCTTCCTTGCCGGAAACGCCCTTAATGGACCACTCCAGGCCGTCGGGGTGGGTGGAGGCGAACCAGGACAACATGCCTCCGGCAACCACGGCAAACAACGCCAGCCCGATCAACAACGGCTTATGGGAATGCGCCTTGGCCGGGGAGGAAGGCGCCAGGGTCACGATTTCCGGGTGCGCCTTCCAGACAAAGGTCACCACTGCCGCGGTGACCAGACCCTCTATTATGCCGATACCCAGGTGAATGGGCAGCATCAAAAGAAGAAAGGTGGAAAAGGGCAGCTCCGAATTGCCCGAGAATAGCGTTTCCAGCACCACCCCCAACGCCCCCATTTGCAGCCCCAGGATGGCGGCGACCATGGCTCCCAAGAGAATGCGGCCTCGGGTGGGCTGTTCTCCCACAATCTTCTTATAAATGAATGAATACGCAATGAAACAGGGGAAAAAACCGAGGTTAAAGATGTTACACCCCAAGGCCAAAAGCCCCCCGTCGGCAAAGAATAAGGCCTGGATGGTGAGGACTGAGGCCATGACCAGGAAAGCGGCATAGGGGCCCAGCAAGATGGCCAGGATCATCCCTCCCCCCAGATGGCCGCTGGAGCCGGTGGCCGGTATAGTGAAGTTGATCATCTGGGCTGCGAAAATAAACGCTCCCAGGACTCCCATCAGCGGGACGATGTGTTCATCCACGTTTTCCTTGAGTTTTTTGGCGCTGTAGATGGTGAGACCCGCGGTGGCGGCCCACATGGCGCCGCCCACGGCCGGGGAAATCAAGGCGTCGGCCATATGCATGATGGATCCTCCTTATGGATAGGGGGCTTTGTAACCCTCCCATGGCATTTGTCGTCAGCAATAGCTGGGAAATGGCGCCTCGGTAATCAGCGCTTGCGCCAGGCTTCCCAGTGGGGGCGCCCCTGAGCATCGCGCAGGTGCAGGACGAAATCCCCGTGAGTCAGCTCGTAGGCGATGACGTTGGTCTTGCCGTCCTTCTTTTCGCACACCCCTTTTACCCGCACTTCGTCTCCGGGCTTGAGGTGGAACTCCTGGCGCTCCAGGTACCAGGCCGGGCCCAGGTGAACGTGGACCCGCCCCTGGGTTTTGGTGTCCACCACTATCGCCATGCCCGGATACATGCTGTCTTCCAGAGTCTCGGCAAGCACCTGCACCACCTTGCCGCTCTCGTCAAAGGGCTTGCAGTCAGCCTTCAGCGGACACATATAAGGCGTATAGGGACAGGACCGGAACCCCTGGCCGCGGCCCTGGCTCCAAGCCGGCCCGGAAAGCCCCCAGCACCAAACTGCCACGCCCAAAACCAAGGTTCCCACAATCTGCCACCGTTTCATACGATGTTCCCCCTTTCGGGACTTTTAAAAAGCATACACCATGGAAAATAAAGGGGTTATGTTGGCGGTGGTGTCTTTTCCCGCCAGGTCGATATTTACCCCCAAGGCCAGGGAGAATTTGTCCGTGGCCATGTACTCGATCCCCGGCAACAGGGAGAGGAGGGCGGTAGGCGACATGTTGGCTTTGTGGCCGACCAGGCGCCCGGCATCCCAGGTGCTGGTCAACTCCAGGAGGGCGATCCATTTCTTGGTGATGGGGTACTCCGCCGCCAGGTTGACGGTGATAAAATCCCGGGGGTGATTGCGCCTCTCGATGGGGTTGCCCAACCCATCCACGTCATCGGTGGAATGATCCGTCTGGAAAGTGTACCAGAAATTGCCATAGAGAATAAATGGCCGGAGATATTTTTAAACATTGACCCCGGTGGTGAAGGCATAGGCGCCCCCGCCGATGGCGTCGGCGCCCAGACGCCCGGGGTTGAGGTGGCGAGAGTGACCGGTGGGGAAGGTTGGGGTAAAGATGGCGCTCACCGTGGGTAGCGCCTGGGTCTCCTCCACCAGACGGTACTTGAAGGTCAGGCTGATGTCACCGATGCCGCCGAAATCGGCGGAACGTTCGCCTTGTGGCCCACGTTCATTTGCATTACCGGCCCAGTTATGGATGTAGGGAATCACCGCATACACTTCCAGGTTATTGATGAGGCCATAGGTAAACTTCCAGCTCATGCCGAAGGACTGGAAATCGCCCCCTGCCGACACCCTCCGCCAGCTGGGACTGAAATTATGGGTGACAAAGCTCAGTCCCCAGGTTGGCTGGATAGCAAACTTACCCTTCTCAATGGGGATAGCCGTGTCGGTGATGATGGGCCCGAAGGTGGCGGGACACTCATCCTCTTTGGCCTCCTCTTTCTTTTCGCCTTTTTCCGCCGTTTTTGCTTCCTCTTTAACCTCTTCCGCGGCTTGGGGTTTTGCCCCCTCTTTTGAGGTCGTTTCGGAAATTCCCTTATCCTCGGCAGCGCTTAAAGGGCTAATCCACCCCGTTGCCGGATAAACCAAACAGATCGATAGCAAGAACAACCAGACTCGCATTTTAGACCTCAATTTTTTGTTCTCCTAACCGTTTTTCAAATTCAGCCGCCACCCTGCTTGCCCATAACGATGATTTGCCCGCGAGCTGACTCCTTCATGGCAAGTCCGCAGGGAATAAAAAAAGCCACGAAACCCTGGCGCCTGCTGGCGCCGCGAGCCTTCGTGGCTTATTGGTCAACGCTGTGTTTCTTAAACCTTCCGGGGTTCATTCCCGAATTAAAATAATTTATGCCAAGGAGAAGAAAATGTCAAGCTCTTTTCCGTATAAATTCTAATCCGGAGCCAGTTTAGGAGCATTTCTTACACCCGAGTTCTTCTTGACATCAATTGAAGGGCATCGACGCCCTGATTTTCCCTATGGTGTTTTCCTTCCCCAAAAAATCTGTTATTTTTAGTTGTTAACTATCATGCCATCAGACCGGATATGATTAACATGAAAGATTTGCTGAGCAAACTTCCATTGCTGGTTTTGGTTCTCTGGCCGCTGGCGGCCTGCGTCCCCCTGCCGCCCTTGACTCCGCCGCCTATCAGTCAACCAGCCGAGGACGAGACGCTTTACCAGCAGGCGGAAAACTCTTACCGCCGCCAGGCCTATCGCCAGGCCCTCCAACAATACACCGCTTATCTGGAACGCCACCCCCAGGGAGGGCACGCCACCGCGGCCCGGCTGCGGGAGGCGGAATTGTTGGGACTCCTGGGGGATTGGCAGGGGGCTTTAAGGCGGTACCAGACCCTCCTGGCCCGGGAGCCGGCCCCGGAAATCGCCTTGAAGGCCCGGTACGGCCTGGGGCAGTCTCACTTCAAGCTGGGCCGGTATCAACAGGCCGCCCAGATCCTGGACAGCTTGACCGCCCGGGACCTTCCCCGGTCTTTATGGTTTTCCACCCAGGCCCTGCTGGCGGAGATCGCCCTGAAACAGGGCCAGGTGGCCCAGGCCTTCACTCGCCTGCGTCTGGCGGCCCAGGACCTGCCCGCGGGGGACCAGGAGTGGTTTGACGATTTAAAGACCCGCCTGGTGGAGCAGGCCGCTCCGGATGAGCTCCAAAGCCTGGCCGAAATGTATCGGGATACGCCCTTGAGCGCCGCCCTGCTGCTGCGCCTGGCCCGCCTGGCCCAGGAGGCCGGCCGGTTGGAGGAGGCCAAAAAGTGGGTGAACACCCTCCAGGAGCGCTTTCCCGCCAGCCCCGAGGCTGCGACGGGGGCCCGCCTGCTGGCGGGAGCCCGCCGGTCCCTGGGCGTCTTGCTGCCCTTGACCGGGGAAATGGGCAACGTGGGGCAGAAGGTGCGCCAGGGGATGGAACTGGCGGTTAAGGGCGCCGCGGTGGAACTGACCTTCCGGGACACCCGCAATGATCCGGGCGCCTCGGCCCAGGCGGTGCGGGACCTGGCCCAAAGTCCGGGCCTCACCGCGATTTTGGGCCCTCTCACCGCCGGCGTGGCCCAGGCCGCGGCGGAAGCGGCCCAGGCCGCCCGAGTCCCCCTCATCGCGCTCTCTCAGAAGTCCGGCCTGACCCAGACCGGGGATATGGTCTTCCAGGCATTCATCACTCCCCGGCAGCAGGTGTGGGCGCTGCTGCGTTATACCTTGGGGAACCTGGGCTTGAAAAGTTATGCCGTCCTTTACCCCGATTCCTCCTACGGCCGCACTTTTCTCCAACAATTTCAGGAAGAATTGGAGGCCCAAGGCGGCGAGTTGGCGGCCCAGGAGTCGTACGCCCCCGGAACCCATGACTTCGCCCCCGTCCTGGCCGTCCTCAAAGACGCTGCGGCCGGGGCCCAGGCCCTCTTCATCCCCGATGACCTCGCGGTGGCGGCGGAAGTGGCGGACAGCCTGGCCTCCGGCCCCTGGAAGCCCGCCCGCCTCCTGGGCACCAACCTCATGCACCAACCCCAGATTTCCCCGGCCCAGGCCCGGGCCTTGGAGGGTGTGCTGTTCCCCGACGCCTTTTTTTCCGGAGACTCCAATTCCGGAGTGCAGCAATTCGTGGCCGCCTACCGGCAGCAGTACGGGGAAGACCCCGACTACCTGGCGGCCCAGGGGTTCGTGGTGGCCCGGCTCCTGGTCAAACTGCTGGAATCGGAGAAGACCCTGGACCGGAGCAACCTGCCCCATCTCCTGCACACCGCCAAGACCTACCCTGACATCCCCTGGTTCCGGGGCTTCAGCCCCAGCCGGGAGGAGGAGGCCCACATCTACGTCCTGACCATTAAGGACGGCAAGGTGCAAATGGCGCCGTGAGGGCAGCCAACAGCAGTCAGCCACCAGCAGCCAGGACAACAAACCCTTCAGACTTTATCCGGCTGCTGGCCGCTGGCGGCTGGCGGCTTGTCAATCAATATCGTCACAAACGCCTCCTTATAAGGGGCCAGGATTTTATCCCGTCTCATGACCACCGCCAGGTAATCCGGTTTAAATAAGCGGCTCAAGGGGATAAACGACAGTTTTCTCCCGGTCAGGGGCAGAAGGTCCGGGGCCACGGTGGCGAAGGACACCCCTAAACCCAGCTCCACGTAGAGGGAGCTCAACTCCACGTTGGAGGATTCCATGACCACGTGGTGATCAATCCCTTGCTTGTTAAGGAACCCTTCCAGGGTGGCGCGGCCGGCGGATTTGTAACCTTTGGGGGGCAGGATTAAGGGGTATTGGGAAATTTCCTGAATGGTCACCTTCCCGGCGGCAGTCAAGGGATGACCCGGGGGGACCATGAGGAACGTTTCCACCTTCTTCCACCGCCGGATGTGGAGATTTTTGGGGATGAGGGATTCCAGGGCCAGGCCGAAATCGATGTCTCCGGCTTTCACCAAGTCGATGACCTGGGGTTGGGAGCGGTCCAGGATGCTCAACTGCACCTGGGGAAACTGTTCCATGTAGGCCTGCAAGGGTTCCCGAAACAGATGGTACAGGGTGGTGAAGGGCGCGGCGATTTTCAGGAAGCCTTTCTGCATGCCTTTGGCTTCGCTTAATTCTTCCTTAAGCCGGCCGTAGCCCTCCAGGGTCCCCTGGGCAAACCGCAAGAACTTTTCTCCCGCGGCGGTGAGGCGCAGCTTCCTTTTCCCGATTCTTTCCAAGAGCTGACAGTCCAGCTCTTCTTCCAGGGCCTTGATCTGCTGGCTCAGGGCCGACTGGGTCCGGAAGGTGGCTTCCGCGGCCCGGGTGAAGCTGCCCAGCCGGGCCACCTGGTGGAAACTGATGATCTGCTGCCATTCCATATATAATCCTCTCTAATCTTTTTCATTAAATTAATTAATTTTTCTTAATATAATTCTTGCTGTACAATCAAGAAAAATCGCAGCAGGAGGACGCCGCCATGAAACCTTCTCTGAAGTCGGGCCTGACCTTTGAGTTTCAGTTCCAAGTGCCGGAAGAAAGAACCGTTCCCTTTCTCTTGCCGGAGTCGCCGGAGTTTCAGCTCATGCCCAAAGTCCTGGCCTCCGGCTATATGGTGGGGCTGATCGAATGGGCTTGCATCAAGGCGGTTAACCCTCACCTGGACTGGCCCCAAGAGCAAACGGTGGGCATAGATTTTCAATTGAACCATTCTGCCGCCACCCCAGCCGGGTTGACCGTCACCGTGAAAGGCAGGCTGGAGAATGTGGAAGGTCGGAAACTCACTTTTTACATCCTGGCCGAGGACGATTTCGACCAAATCTCCGAAGGCTTCCACCATCGATTTGTCATCGATGCCGCCAAGTTTAATGCCAGGATGGCGGCCAAGCTTGCCAAAAAGACCGGGTAAGAGTTGCTGACGGTCATGAAGTCAGACCGGAGATTTGGGAGGTTTTGCGCTGATCCGCCAAAGGATTAGGGGCGCCATGTGAGTTGCGCCCAAATAATTTTTGTATTTACAAGATTTGTATCCCAAGATAGGATAATCAACCATGATCACTCGGGTTCCGGGGTTTTCCGTAGGCCACGCCAGCGACTTTAAGAACGTCACCGGCTGCACCGTAGTGCTATGCCCGCCGGGCGCCGCGGGCAGCGTGGACATCCGGGGGTCCGCCGCGGGGACCCGCCAGTTGGACGCCCTGGTGAGCTACCACATCGTCAACGAGATCCACGCGGTATTCATCTCCGGCGGCAGCGCCTTCGGCCTGGACGCGGCCGGCGGGGTCATGGAATTCCTGGAAGAGCGGGGCCGGGGGTTCGACGTCACCATCACCCGGGTGCCCATCGTGCCCACTGCGGTGATTTACGACCTCTCGGTGGGGAACTGCCGGGTGCGGCCCGACAAGGCCATGGGCTACGCCGCCTGCCAGGCGGCCCGGCCTGAACCCCAGGGGGACGGCTCCATCGGGGCCGGCGTGGGGGCCACGGTGGGTAAACTCCTGGGCATCACCCATGCCACCAAGGGCGGTCTGGGCACCGCTTTCTTAGAGGGGCCGGACGGGCTCAAGGTGGGCGCCCTGGCGGTGGTCAACGCCCTGGGGGACGTGGTGGACCCCCGCACCGGGGTCATCCTGGCCGGGGCCCGCACCGCCACGGACGGCCGCGACTTCGCCAATGCCGTCCGCCTGCTGAGCCAGGGAATGGCGCGCCGGCGCTTCGGCGAACCCAGCAACACCACCATCGGAGTGGTGGCCACCAACGCCCGTCTCACCCGGGAAGAGGCCCAGAAAATCGCCCAGATGGGGCACAACGCCCTGGCCCGCTGTATCCGCCCGGTGCACACCCTGTTTGACGGCGACGCGGTCTTTGTCCTGGCCCACCCCGAGGTCACTGCGGACCTCCACGTCCTGGGGGTGTTGGCGGAAGAAACCCTGGAGCAGGCCATCATCTCCGCGGTGACAAGCGCCCAGGGCCTGGGGGTGCTGCCCAGTTATGCGGATTTACATGGAGGGAAAAAAGATAAAAGGGTTAAAAGGTGAAGAGGTTAAAAGATTAAAAGGAAACGCCTTTTTCTATTTTTTGATTATTGCTTTATCTCCGGATTTTGAAGTTATCCCCAGTCCATATCCCTAGCAAACGGGATTAGGCCATGGACCCCCCGAAAAAGCCCCATCCCTTGGAGGGGGTTTGGGGGAGGGTGGGGAAAAGGCGGATCTACCGAAGGGAAAAATAATTTTCGCCACCCCCACCCCAGCCCTCCCCCCTCAAGGGGGAGGGAGATTTTGTTCTAATTTGAGCATCGATAATTCTAAGCGTTGGTTCTTCTCCGGAGCAAAGGCACAATCTGTGTCTATTTTTTGTTTTTCCCCTTTCTCCTCTTAACCTTTTCCCCTTTTCTCCTTATCCTTTAAGATGTGATGCACTCAAAAATTAAGCCCTCCGAAATCGACCTAATAGTTTTCGACTTAGACGGGACCCTGGCCGACTCCCTGCCGGATATCGCCGACGCCGCCAGTTACGCCTGCCGCCAACTGGGCCTGCCGGAACATCCCCCGGAAGCCGTCAGGGACATGATCGGCGGGGGGGAGCGCGCCTTCGCCCGGCGCTTTCTGGGCTCGGAAGATCCCCGACTCCTGGGGCGGGGTCTGGCTCTTTACCTGGAACACTATTTCCAGCACTGCGGCGACCGGACCCGCCTCTACCCCGGCGTCAAAGAAACCCTGCCCCGCCTGGCCGACAAAAAGTTGGCGGTCCTGTCCAACAAACGCCACAGCCTGACGGAGTTGGTGCTGCAGGTCATGGGCATCCGGGAATTTTTCGCCGCGTTGCGGGGCGCCGGGGAGTTGCCCCTGAAGCCGGACCCCGCGGCCCTGCTGGCGGTGATCCGGGAGTTGGGAGCCAAACCGGCCCGCACCCTCATGGTGGGGGACAAGCCCGCGGACGTGTTGGCCGGCAAGGCCGCCGGGACCCTCACCGCGGCAGTGACCTACGGCTACGGCGACCCGGAAGCCCTTATCGCCACGGGGCCGGATGTTATCGTAAGCCATTTTGCCGAGTTGGCCGATATCGTGGCGCAATAGGATCTCACGCCAAGACGCCAAGTCCAAAGCAAAATAATTAAGGGCGCGGCCTAAGCAGTGCCCTTAATCTTAGCGTCTTGGCGTCGTGACGTGAGGTATTATTTATCTTTCAAAACCAGCTTCACCGTGACCACCACCGGTTTGGCCGGGCGGGGGAAGGCGATGCCCTGCACCGCCTGGCTCAGGCACTGGGTCAACGCTTCGCTGGCCAGCGGGGGCTTGGGCAGGATCTCCCCGGCCACCTTGCCATCCGGGCCGATGGTGAACACCAGGGTTATCTCCTTGGCCAGCCTGACGCCGCTCTTGCGGGCATCCTCGCAGCAGGCCGCCAGTCGGAAGGCTTCGGCGTCCAGGACCTGTTTCAACTGGCTCTTGTCGATTTTGCCCTTAACCCCCAGGATCTGCACCGCCACCTTCAGCCCCGGCGCGGGCCGGGAGGGCTTTTCTTTGACGACAGTGGGAGGACGCGCCACTTCCTCCTTTAAAGCCATGGGGCCGGGAGGCCTGGCCAGGCTGGCCGTGGGCCCCATCTTATACTTGGCTCCGGGAGCGTGGCCGCCCACCGCCAGGTCCGAGACCCCTTCCGGCAGGGGGAGGGGCTGCTTCACTGTCACCACCTGGCCGTCGGCCCGCTTCACCTTGTCCACCGCCACGAAGGAAGTGTAAGCGGTCATGAGGCTGTATTTCAGCCCCAGTTGGGTGATTTCTTTGATGGCCCCTTCGTCTCTACCCCGTTTCAGATGGGTAAGATCCCCCACGCGGTTGATGCGTTTCCGGGCCCACAGGAGACGCAGCGCCGCATTGTCCGGGCTGGCCTGGCCTTCCGCCACTTGAATTTTCTGTTGGAAATCCCCGGACGCGGTTTTCCCCTTCACCACGATGTTCCCGGAAGGACTCCCCCGGTACTTGCCCAGGAGCGTAAGGGGCCGCAAGGAAAAGAGGTCGGGGAGATTCAGAGGCTCCACGTCATAGGCGTCAAAGCCTTCGTAAGTCACCTTGATGCCGGTCAAGACCGGGGATTGGATATACTTCTGGAACCGGGCCGCTTCCTTGACCGCCTCCTGGGGATTGAGAAGGATGAAAGGCTCGCCCTGACCTACCCGGGCCATGCCTTCGATGATGTGGCGGTTCACCGATTTGCCGATGCCGAAGGCGAAGAGGTTGGCCTCCCCCAGTTTTTCCCGGATAAGTTCAAAAGTCTGAGGCTCCACATGGACGTAGCCGTCGGTGGCCACCACCACGATGCGGGAGGTGTCCGGGGTCCGGGGCAGGGCCAGGGCCCGGTTCAGGGCCGCCAGGATTTGGGTGCCGCCGCCTCCCGGCTGCTCCTTGATAAAGCCCACGGCCTTCCGCTTGTTATCCTCCGTGGCCGCCAGGGACCCGGACTCGGACAGGACGGCATTGTTGCTCTCAAACAGCAGGACATTGAAGAACTCGTGGGGTTTCAGGCCATTGATGATGTTTTCCATGAGGGTCTTGCTGATTTCCAGGGGGAAGCCGTGCATGGAGCCGGACACGTCCACGATGAAGATGTATTCCCGCTTCACCACCGCGTCGGCGCTTACCCGGGCCGGAGGCTCCATCATCAGCAGGAAAAAGTTTTCGTCTTTGCCGGGATAAAGCAGCATGCCGCCCTGGATCTTGTCCCCGGTGAGGGCGTAACGCAGCACGAAGTCTTTATTGCCCCCGGTCTTTTCGTCCTTGAGGCTGACGGTGGCCGCCGCGGGGCCGGCATATTTAACTTCGATGTCATGGCTGGGACTGGCCAGTTGGCTTAAGGGGAGCCCGCTCCGGATGTCCACGCTCAGCCCGAAGGTGTAGGGCGGGCCCTGGCCTTCATGGAGATAGGGGTTCTTGACCCATTTTTCCGTTTCCGGGGCGCCCGCCGCGGCCATGTTGGAATAACGGGGACCCACCACGGTGGGGAAGACGAATTCATAGACGTTCTCCTCGGGTTCCAGCAGCTCCAGGTAATTGAGTTCCACCTTGACTTCTTCTCCCGGGAGGATATTGGCCACGTTCATCTGGAAGACGTTGGGCCGCTGCTGCTCCAGCAAAGAAGTGGTCTTGCCCTCCTTCTTGGCCTCTTCATAGGTCTGCCGGGCCTTTTCCCGCTCCATGATCTCAGCCTCGATGACCCGCTCTCCCACGGTCATGCGCATGGCATGCACCGCGGCCCGGGTGGAGCCGGGAAAGACGTAGATGGCCTCCAGGGGCTTTTGCCCCTGATTCTGATAGACCTGGGTGACTTTGACCGCCGCCACCGTGCCGGCGATTTTGACCTCGGCCCGGGTGCTCTTCAGCGGCAGGAGATCCTTTTGGGGATCGCCCGTCAAGACCACGAAATAGGGAGAAAGGGTTTTGTCTTTGCCCTCCGGCCGGTCAGGGCGTCCCTGGGTGGATGCGGGCTTAACGGCGGCCGCCAGGGCTGCCATTCCCAATACCAACAAGATAATTCCCCATGGTTTCCAGAATCTTTTCATGAGTTCCTCTGCGGAGATATTGCCGAGTCTAATGCGACCCGATAAATTATAACTCAACTCCCTGACAAAAAATGCCAAAAACCTCTCTTATTGTTAGAGGAAATATCAGGTCTAAGTGTTAGGGAGAATTCCAACGGGGGTCGAATTCGGGGGGGCCGGAGAAGCAGTTCCCCTTTCGGCCCTCCCGTAATTTTCCTTTGACAGACCCGCCATTGCCTAATATATTTTCAAGAGGGGCGGTGTAGCTCAGTCGGTCAGAGCATGCGGCTCATATCCGCAGTGTCCGGGGTTCAAGTCCCTGCACCGCCACCACTGATTATTTTAAGTCCTTATAAGAGGGGAGGAGGCATCATGAAAAAAATCTTGACCGTGGTGACTGTGGGGGCGTTTTTGTTGGGTCTGCAAGGGGGAAGCTGGGCCCAGGAGAAAAAAGAGGCGCCCGCGCCCGGGCCGGCGCCGATGGTAGAAAAGGCTCCGGCGCCCAAGAAGGAAGAACCTAAGAAGGAAGAGGCCAAAAAACCTGAAAAGGCCAAAAAGCCTGAAAAGAAGGTGAAAGAGAAAAAGACCAAGAAAACCAAAAAGACCAAGCCTAAAAAAGAAAAAGAAGCTGATTAAGGTTGATGATTTCCCTAGGTTAAAGAGGCAGGGATTCGGATCCGCCCCGGGTGCGAATCCCTCCTTTGTATCCAATCTTAAGAAGGTTGGAGGTAATGGATGAATAGATTCCTTGTTATGGCCGTGGCGGGGCTGTTTCTGTTGAGCCTAACCGGCCCCGGCCAGACCCAGCGGGAAGTGAAGCCGCCGCCCATACCTCCCATGCTGGAAGGGCCGCGGCCGCTGGAGTCCCCGGACACTAAAGAACCGTCTCCCCCCAAAAAAGCCGAGGAGGAGAAGCCCAAGGCCAAGGCCAAGACCAAGACCAAGACCAAGACTAAGGAGGCTAAGGCTAAAACCAAGGACCCGGCTAAGGCCGAGAAAAAGGCTGGGAAAAAGGCGGTCAAGAAAAAAGATGAGACCGCCAAAACCGCCAAGACCGCTAAAAATAGTAAAGACGGCAAGAAAAAAGCCACCAAAACCCCTAAGAAAAAACGCCCCGCAGCCGAACCCGGCCCCGATGAAGGTTGAAATGGGATAAACCCATAATTTTTTTCCCATCGAGGGGGTAAGCCCTATGAAAAGGATTAACCGCAAAACTTTCGCTTGGGGGCTGGCCATCCTCCTGGCCCTGGCCCCGGCAGCTTTGGCCCAGACCCAAATGGTGGCCTGGGACGGGAGCCACTGGAAAGACTTGACCCAGGAACTTAAGGTGGCCTACGTCCTGGGCATCGGCAACATGGCCTCCTTTGAAACCGCCATGGGCGGTTCCGGCCGGGCGGTTTGCATCTCCAAGGCCTTTGTGGACGAACTCAAAACCAAGACCGTGGGCCAGGTCGTGACCGAAGTGGACCAGTATTACAAAGAGAAACCGGACCGGGCCAAGGTTCCGGTAATCGATGTGATTCTCCAGCGCTGCACCAAGCTCTGTGCGGCGGACCCCCCGAAGGAAAAAAAGCCATGAAGGGCCTGCTGGTTTTGGTCATGGCGGCAGCCCTGATTACGGGAGCTTGCGCCGGCATGAGCTACACCGAGCAGCGGATGTTGAGCGGGGGGGCCATCGGCGCCGGCAGCGGCGCCCTTATCGGCTGGGCCGCAGGTAACCCCGCGGCCGGCGCGGCCATCGGCGGCGGAGCCGGAGTTCTGGGCGGCTACATCTACGACCGGTACGAGAAATCCCAGGGCCGGCCATAAATCCAAACTTTGGGCGGCGCGATCGCCCAACTTCCCTAAGCTTGCGGAGGACTGCCTATGAAAGCCAAAATTTTACCGATAGCGGCCGCGGCGGTGTCCGTGCTGCTGCTTATGAGCGCCGGAGTCCTGGCCCAGGGAGCGTTCATGTGGGACGGCACCCAATGGCCCCAGCTCTCCTTTGACGCCAAAGTGGGCTTCATTAAAGGCATCGGCAATTTGGCCGACTTCGAAGTGGCCGCCAACAAAGACAAAGCGCCCTGTGTCTCCCGGGCCTTTGTGGATGAACTGAAAACCAAGAAAATCGACCATATCATCCAGGAGGTGGATAAATATTATCAGGAAAACCCCGGCAAAAAGGATGCCACGGTAATTGAGGTGGTCCTGCGACGCTGCACCAGCATCTGCCCGCCGGAAGAACCGGCCGGAGGGAAGAAATGAAACGAGCATTGGTCCTGGTTTTGGCAGCCTCCCTCTTGCTGGGGGCCTGCTCTGGCATGACTTATACCCAGCAGCGGGTGCTCACCGGCGGGGCCGCGGGGGCCGGCAGCGGCGCCCTCATCGGCTGGGCCGCGGGTAACCCCGCAGCCGGCGCGGCCATTGGCGCCGGCGCCGGCGCCCTGGGAGGCTTAATCTACGACCAGTACGAGAAATCCCGGGGCCGACCTTAAAGGACGGTTTTCGGTTTTCGGTCTTCGGTTTTTGGTATTAAATTGCCGTCTTGCGGTTATCCTGCAAGGCGGCATTTTTTATCAACTGACCACTGATTACTGATTACTGATTACTGGTTACTGGTTACTGATTTGCAAACGCCCCAGGTTTATGTTACTTTCACCCTTAACTTTTTTCCCACCTAGGGAGATCCGGCATGTCCGATCCGGCATGTCCGATATGGAAGCTCAAGCCGTAACTGATGAGCAAATGGCGGAACTAGTCCGCCCCTTGGTCAACGAAATCCTTGAACGCTTTAGTCAGGAAAGCCTCTCCCCCGCCGAAGCCGGCATGGTCATCCTGGCCCTGGTCCACCGCCTTATGGGGGCCCTGGCTGGCGCCCCGGAAGTCCGGCGGCATTTTGTCCTCATGATGATCAACATGATCAACAGCTTCCTGTCCGGCGAAATGGAGAAATGAAGGAGCCTCTTGCAAAATTCTATTTGAAGCTGAAATTTCATCAAGGTGATTATAGAATATCCGGTAGCACAGGCTTTCCAGCCTGTGCGGGTGCAGGCTGAAGCCTGCGGCTACCTAAAGACGGGGTAATTTTGCAAAAGGCTCGAAGGTTAATCGGTTTAAAAGGGAGAAATGGGAACAGGGATGCTTACAGGATTATCTTACCTCTTTCTTCCTCTCTTTTAGCCCCTTAACCCTTTGACCTTTTCTATTTCGGGATTTGACATGCAGAGAAAGGCGAACAATATCCTGGAACTCATCGGCGGCACTCCCATTGTCCGCCTGAACCGCCTCAATCTCCACCGCAACGTCGAAGTCTACGTCAAACTGGAGTATTTCAATCCCGGCGGCTCCGTCAAGGACCGCCCCGCCCTGGCCATGATCGAGGCCGGGGAGGCCTCCGGGAAGCTGACCTCGGAAAAGACGGTCATTGAAGCCACCAGCGGCAACACCGGCATCGGGCTGGCCATGGTCTGCGCGGTGAAGGGCTACCGCCTGCTCCTGGCCATGTCCGAATCCGCCAGCCTGGAGCGCCGCCGCATCCTCAAGGCCCTGGGCGCGGAGATCCTCCTCACCCCGGCCCACATGGGCACCGACGGGGCCATCGAAGAGGCTTACCGTTTGGCCCGGGAGCATCCGGACAAGTACTTCCTGGTGGACCAGTTCAACAATCCCGCCAACCCCGCGTCCCATGCCCACACCGTCCGGGAAATCTGGGAGCAGACCGAAGGCAAAGTCACCATGGTGGTGGCCACCATCGGCACCACCGGCACCCTCATGGGCCTTTACCGGGGGCTAAAGGTCCTTAACCCCCAGATCCGGGTGGTGGGGGTGGAACCGTACCAGGGCCACGCCATCCAGGGCCTGAAGAACCTGAAAGAATCTTACGTTCCGGGGATTTTCCAAAAAAGCCACGTGGACGAAATCGTGCACATCGAAGACGAAGAGGCCTTTGAGACCACCCGACGCCTGGCCCGCCAGGAGGGCCTGCTCCTGGGCATGAGCTCCGGCGCGGCGGTGGCCGTGGCTTTGCGCCAGGCCCGGGAGATGGAAAGCGGCCTCATCGTGGCCATCGCCCCGGACAGCGGCGAACGGTATCTGTCCACGCCGCTTTTCACCGAAAAAGAAGCCCCCACCCTCAGGTTTTACAGCGTCTTCACCCGGCGCAAGGAATCCTTCGAGCCGCTGCGGGCGGGAGAGGCCGCCATCTTTGCCGACGGTCCGGTCCTCAACACCCCCCTGTCCCTGAACCTGGCCCGGCGCCTGGTGGCCGCCGACCTGCTGCACCGCTATCTCGCCTTCCGGGGCTTCAAGACCCGCCAGGTGGTGAGCCTCATCGACCTGGACGACCGGGCCATTGCCGGGGCCGAGGCCGCAGGCCAGGAACTTTCAGAATTCACCGAAAACTTCCGCCATGAGGTCTTCCTGGACCTGCACACTTTGAGGATTAAGGAAGGCAACCTCTACCCCCTGGCCTCGGAGCATATCGACGACATGCTCAATCTCACCCAGCGCCTGCTGGAAAGGGGCTTCGCCTACGAAAAGCTCCGGTCCGTCTATTTCGACATCTCCCGCTTCAAAGATTACGGCCGCCTCTCCCGGGTGGACCTGGGCAAGATCAAGGTGGGGAAAACCGTGGACCTGGACGAATACGCCAAGGAAAATCCCCGGGATTTCACCCTGCTCAAGCGGGCCAAGCTGGGAGAGCTGAAAAAAGGCCTCTACTACTCCACCCCCTGGGGCAAGGTTCGCCCCAGTTGGCACCTGGAGTGCGCCGCCATGGCCCTGGCTCACCTGGGGGACACCGCGGACTTCCACGTGGGGGGCATTGAGTCCATCTTCCCCCACGAGGAAAATGAAAACGCCCTGTTCTCCGCGGCCACGGGCAAACCCCTGGCCCGCCTCTGGCTCCATTGCGCGCGGGTCCTGAAGGAGGGGCGGCCCCTGAAAGACGAGGACGCCGTATATATCCGGGAACTGACGGTCCGGGGTTTCCGGGGCGCGGATTTGCGCTATTTTCTCCTGGCCACTCACTACCGCAAGCCCTTGACCTTTAATGAAGCCGGCCTGAAGGCTGCGGCCCAGACCCGGGCCCGGCTGGACCACTTCCTGGAGCGCCTGGGGTTGGTGGCCGACGATGGCGGCGACGCCGGCGAAGACCTGGAAGAGCGCCTTTTTCAGTTAAAAAAAGAATTCACCGCGTCCCTGGACGACGACCTGAATGTATCCCGGGCGTTGTCCACCCTGTTCGCCTTTATCAATGAAACCAACCGGGACCTGAACCGGGGCCGGCTGGGGGGACGGGGAGCGGCACTGGTCCTGGCCCGCCTCCAGGAACTGGACGAAGTCCTGGGGGTGATGGATTTTCCCCATGCTTTGCAAGACGCCCAAATCGAGGCCCGCCTGATGGAACGGGAAGAAGCCCGGAAACGCCGGGATTGGGCCGCCGCCGACTTGATCCGCCAGGAACTGGCCGCCCAGGGGGTGGAAATCACCGACACCTCCGCCGGCCCCCGCTGGCGGCGGAAGTAAGGGGGAGGCAGGAGCAGGGATATTTGGGGGAGGGGGCTAAGGATAATACTGTTTTACCCCTTCCCCTAAGCCCCCACCCCCAATCCCTTAAGTTTTCAATGGGTGGGGGGCCTCCGTGCCCGCCTAAACTTGCATGCATTGCATTGACGGTTATTGGGTCTCGCCCTGCAGGGGCGCCTCGCGGGCGCCCGCTATCAAACCTTCCTTGAACTCTGATGCCACTTTCACTCTTGCCAGCCGCCACCTAGGTACTTACCTTAACGATTAGTAAGGAACCGGACTCCCGGCTTGGAGAGCCTGGGAGGAGTAACTAATCCGCAATCAAAAGGCGTCATGGGTAGGGGCGTGATTTATCACGCCCGTTTTCCGGGCGCAACGCGAAATGCGAAAACCGAGGAGGAATCATGGCCAAGAAAA
>Ga0194125_10005536_pt1 | contig 19147 bp, 20 predicted proteins | sample TA2KigC250mmetaG_FD_148626 | JGI IMG/M metagenome (GOLD analysis project Ga0194125, IMG submission 148626) | Freshwater microbial communities from Lake Tanganyika, Tanzania - TA2015034 Kigoma Deep Cast 250m | ecosystem: Environmental > Aquatic > Freshwater > Lake | place: Tanzania: Lake...
AATTTTTATAAGATATGGACCTACAATTTCAAGACCAGCAGTAACAAGCAGAAGAAAAACTGTCAGACCCAGTAAAAGTTTATAGGGCTTTACATACCCGAGTAACTTTAAAACAGTTCTTCTGTCGAGCTGTTTTTCTTCAACGTCCTTCTCGTAAAAATTTTCTCTTAACAGTTGATGCATTTTTATACTGACAGCCTTTCCTTTCCTGTTGCGTCATTTAAAAATCTATATGAAATTCGCCTTTTTGTTTTATTCCGCTTAATCTTTTATAATGAGCATATGTTTTTGTATTTATTTTTACTTCTTTTTATTTATCTTTTCACGTTTTTTATTTTTATCTTTAGCTGTATTTACTAAAGTCATCATGTAATATTTTTTATATCTCTTCTTTTAATTCCTCCGATAACTGCTGCCTGTAATAAAGCCGCTGGTAAATTCCGCATTTTTTCAGAAGCTCTTTATGGTTTCCTGTTTCTATAATTTCACCTTCATCAATTACTATTATTAAATCTGAATCCTTAATTGTTGAGATTCGATGGGATATTATAATTTTAGTTAAGTTTTCAGTTTTGGCTTTTAAATCCTTGAGTATTAATTCTTCGGTATTTGTATCTATGTTTGAAAAAGAATCGTCAAGAATTAAAATTTTAGGTTCAGCCATTAATGCCCGTGCTATTGCAAGGCGCTGTCTCTGGCCGCCTGAAAGTGTAATTCCTCTTTCACCTACAAGTGTCTGATAACCATTGGGAAAGCTTTCTACATCTTCATGCAGGTGGGAAATTTTTGAAGCCTCCAGTATTTTATTGTTTAAATGATTTTCTGAAAGTTTTAACAGGTTAGCCTCTCTTCCAAAAATTATATTTTCCTTTATTGTTTTGGAAAATATAAATGGGTCCTGTGTAATGTAGGCAATATTTGAGCGAAGCACTGATAGAGAAATTTTATTAATATCCTTACCATCAATAAAAATGGAGCCATTTTGCGGCTCGTAAAGTCTTGGAATTAAATTTACAATTGTAGATTTGCCGCTGCCTGTAAAACCAACAATTCCAAACTGCATTCCTGGTGATATCTCAAAATTTATATTCTTTAATATCCATTGATTGCCTGCGCTGCTGTCTTTTGTATAAGCTTTGTTTTGAGTAATATTTTTTATAGTATTATTTCTGCAATTACTTCCAGTATTGCTGTTATCACTGATTTTGGTATTACTTGTGCTGATACTTTTACTTTCAACAGTATCATTAGTATTATCATTGTAATTTTTATAATTCTTTATCCCAGGACTGTTCTTATCATAGTTAACTTGTAATTTATTATTTTTTGCATCTTCAGGGTCAAAATAAGATTCATAGCTTGCCATTTTTGGATACTTAAAATACACATTTTTAAATACTATATTTCCCTTAAGCTCTGTTAATTTAGCGGGGCTGGCCGGCTCTTTTATTTGAGGCTGCATTTTAAAGATTTTGTTCAGTCTTGCCATTGAAACTTCACCGCGCTGAATGAGGTTTATTACCCATCCAAGTGATATAAGCGGCCAGGTTATTGCAATTATATATGCACTGAACTGCACAAACTGGCCAAGTGTCAGCTGCCTTTCTATTACCTGTATTCCGCCAACCCATAAGACAACAAGTGAGCCAATTCCGCCAATTAATATCATTAATGGCCAGAAAATACTTCTTACCTGTGCAAGTGCTAAATTTTTATTTATATAGTCTTTATTTAATGCAGAAAAAGTATCTATTTCATTTTTTTCCTGGGTAAATGATTTTACAACCTTTATACCGGCAATACTTTCCTGTGTTCTTGCTGAAAGAAGCGCATACTGCTCCTGTGACAATTTGAACCTGTTGTACAGCATTGCACTTAACCTGCTTACTATCAGGGGCAGTACCGGTATGGCTATTAAAGAAAAAAGTGTAAGCCTTATACTTATAAGGAACATTATTATAAGTGTTGAAATGAATGTAAAAATTGTGTTAAAAAGGTTTAGAAGTCCCGGGCCAAGAAAGTTTCTTACTGCGTCAAGATCATTTGTTATAAGAGCCATTACGCTTCCGGTTCTGTTGCTTTCAAAAAATGAGCTGTCAAGTCTTTGTAAATGTGAAAAAAAATCTATCCTTATGCTGTATTCAATTTTTCGTGAAACTCCAATTAAGAGCCGTCTCATGTAAAACCTGAATATCCCAGTTGCAGCAGAAACTCCAATGAGAAGCAGGCTATACCTTATTAATTGGGGCTGGGATGCGGGGTAATTTTTTAGGTTGTCAATTGCAATTTTTAATATCCATGGAATTGTAAGGCTTAGAAGATTGGTAAGCAATATGTAAATAATGCTTCCCGAAAGTGAAAACCTGTGCTGTTTGAAATATTTTGATAAAGAAAATAGCTGCCTAATTTAAATCACCTTTAGAATGATAATGAACAAAGTATAAAAAATAACTAAATTTATTAATATTTTTGTAGTTTAAGAAAAATGAGCAAAAAGTTCAATTTATTGGAATTTTAATTAAAACAAAAAATATCTAAGGCAATATACCAATATCTTGACTGTGGAATACTTTATAATGGATTTGCTAAAGTAAAGTTAATTGAGGATAATTGCTTTTATTGATGATTATAAGGTGATAAGGAAAATACTTGACTATCTTGGCATATATGAATACAAAGTATACATTGATGATGTTCTTGTAGCTGTTCTGCCTTTTGAGGTTAAATTAAAAGATTTTTTATTGATATTATGAGTTGGGTTTAACTGAGAAGGGGGTTAAGAATGAAATTGTTTCAGGATTTGTGATAAGTAAATTTGTTTTTATTAACCTGTAATCATTGTGAGTTTTTACTTTGTCTTATTAAAATACTCCTGGGTGACCTGTAATTGTTTTTCCAGAATATTCTTCCATAAAAATTTTGGTATTTCTTTGCTTGATCTTGAAACCTTTGTTCGTTTAAGAATTCCATCCTTCATATGTTTCCTATAATGGTAATAATCAGTACTTTTGTACATTTCCCAACCGTCGTTTTCACAAAATCTTTTAAGTTCCTTCCAGGTTGGCATTTAGCTTGCCTTCTTTTTAAGTTTAAAACTTAAAGAAAACAATTCCTTAACTTTTCCTATGTCATCTGATACAAGTATTATTCTATAGACATATGGAAAATGATTTTTGCGGTTAGTGCCATTGTAATAAAGCCTGAATTCATCCATATATTCCTCCGAATATTCTTTAAGTTCCTTAGCTATTTTAATTTTTAACGATTCAATATCAGGTGCATTTGTCATTAAATCCATTTCATTTATAATGCCTGTGTAAGAGCCATCTTCTTCCTGAGTTACTTTAACTGTTAATTTATATTCTTTTAAGATAAATTCCAACAGATCAAATGGTAAAACTGCTATTATGTCTCTGTTTCGCTTTATAAAGGCTGGCTTTACCCATTTAATATCATCTATAAACTTGCTCCAATTTCTTCGTACATCCGTAGCTTTTAATGCTGTTTTCAAGAAACTCCTCCTCTAATTTTACATAATGTACATATTGTACATTATGCATGCTTTAAATTCAAGTACTTTTCAAATCCTCTTTAGTGGTCAGTCAAAACAAATAAATATATATACAAAATTAATTGCTCTAAGATATAGTTAAAAAATCCATTTTTTAAAATAGATTTTTTATATTTAGGTGCGCCAAGCATGGGCAGTAACTTGATGGGGATGTCCGGATTCTTAAATTCAGCAAATTTCAATTCAAGCGGTATTGTTTTTTCTTTTGACAATAAGACAAAGTCTATTTCGGTACCAGTTTTGGTTCTACAAAAATACAGGTTACCATTCTCTGCCGAATCCATGATTGCAATAGATGGAACAGGCCATCTTGCATTTAAAGAGAGACACTGCCCACACTGCCTTACAAAGAAAAAAGATGGAAAAATACTTTACTATTATCATAATGTGCTTGAAGCAAAAATAGTAACAGATAGTTGACTTGCAATATCAGTTGAGACTGAATTTATCATAAACATAGATGGTGCTCCAAGCAGGACTGCAAGCTTGCCGCATTCTATAGAATGGTAAAAAGATTAAAGAAGGGCTTTCCCCAGTTAAAGATTTGTCTTCTTTTAGATTCTTTATATGCTGCTGCTCCCGTAATGAATACATTAAAAAAATACAGGTGGAAATATATTATTACATTTAAGGAAGGCTCAATGCCAGATAGATATGATGAGTTTTTAGCCCTTAAAAAACTATGTCCACAAAACAGCTTAGAGTTATCAGATGATAAAACAGTCGGCAAGTATAGCTGGGTAAATGATATTGAACATAAGGGAAACTTTTTTAATGTTATAGCACTTGATGAGACCACTATAGATAAAAAGACAAAATTTGTATGGATGACTGATCTTGAGGTAGTAAAAAATAATGTTATTAAAATAGCAAAAAAAGGGAGGCTTAGATGGAAAATTGAAAATGAAGGATTTAATATCCAAAAAAATAGGGGATTTAACCTGGAACACTTATACAGTGCCAATGAAGTATCAATGAAAAACTTATACCTTCTTCTGCAGGTTGCCCATATTATCTCCCAGCTCATGGAGAAAGGTAGTCTGCTAAAAGACAAAATAGAAAAAGTCATTGGCAGTGCAGTCAATGTATTTGAACAGCTGTTTGAAGACCTAAGAACAAAATTTATTGGTTCTAATTTTTCAAACAAGCAAATACAGATAAAAGACTTTCCTCTTTTCCTTAGCTGCACATAGGGTGCTTTACAGGTTAATCCCCAATCAACTTCATAATTATATTACCATAAGTCCTTATATAAGTCTTCTCCAAAATTTAAGCTATTAAAAATTCCCAATAATTTGTCGATTTTGTATTAAAATCTAAAAAGTCGTTCTTCAGAGCTGGTAAAAAATCCAATAATATTGACATCCAGGGTAATTTTTGCTAAAGTTTAATTACTAACAGTAATTAATTAATAAGCAATTATATGAAACACTCTTTAAAATTTCTAAGAACAGCTAGTTCGGAACTTCAGTTTAAGATAAATAAGTCAATTATTTTTAATTATATTCGTGAAGATGGCCCTATCTCAAGGGCGAAGATATCAAGAGATTTAAAGATCAGTGCTCCGGCTGTCTCGCGGGTGGTAGAAAAACTTATAAACGAGGATTACATTGTGGAAACGGATAAGCAGGAAACCAAAAGTGGAAAAAGACCAACACTTCTTAAAACAAATAAAGACAAAGGATTTGTACTGGGTATAGACCTGGGGAGAGAAAGTATAAGAATGGCTCTTGCCAACTTTAACGGATACATAATTAAGAAATATTGGGGAGCTAAAGTTTTAGATAATAAGGATATAGTAGAAAGACTAAAAAGAGAAATTAGCAGTGTACTATATGATTGTAAAAAAAATGAGTGGGGATTTTCTACTAAACCTGAAGTTAAATCAATATGTATAGGCATACCTGCAGACGTTGACCCGGAATCGGGAAAGATTATCAGCGCTCCATTATATGGAAGCTGGAGAGATATAAATTTGAAAGATATCATCGATAAAGAATTTAATATTCCTGTTTTTATAGACAATAATGTTAACATTACAGCTTTAGCTGAAAAAAATTATGGAAGAGGAAAAGATTTTACTAATGTTATATTCCTGGAAATAAGTAATGGAATTGCTGCTGGAATAATTATTGATAATCACTTATTAAGAGGCTCATATGGCTCTGCTGGCGAGATTGGATTTACTATTGTTGGTTCAGAAAATCTGAGATTTGAAGTAAAAAACAAAGGATTTTTAGAAAAATTTGCCTCTATAAACAGTATTAAGAAAAAAGTATTAAAAGCTATTAACGAAGGTGAAAAAACTTTAATTACAGATTTAATAAAAAATGATATGAAAAAGATAGAACCTTCTTTGGTATGTGAAGCTGCTAAAAAAGGTGATAGACTGGCAAAAAATATTATAGAAGAGATGGTTAGATTTTTATCTATTGCAATAATAAACCTGGTTTTAATAATAAATCCCCAGATTATAATTTTAGGTGGAGATATCTGCAATCTAAAGCATGTAGATGAATTGTTTGTTAGGCCAATCATAAATTATGTTAAGCAATCGGTACCTTTCAAAATACCCAATATTGAACTTTCTGCCCTTGGTGAGGATGCAGGAATAATAGGTGCATCTTATATGGCCATGGAGTCCTTAATTTTGGGAGAGTTTCCCTACAAGATTGAACAGGAGGTGTTGGCTTAGAGAAAAAGAAGATAGAATTTAAAAAGATAATTATGGTATTTATTAGTTACTAACTGTTAATAATAAATTGCTTTAATATGAAAAAGATCAAAGAATCGAATGGAGATATGTCTATTAACAGAGATTGAATGTTAGTGGTGGCTTTGATAATAAAAAATAGATAAAGGTAAGAGGTTTACTTAAGTTATAGGAAGAATGGAAGGAGGTATAACATTTAAATTTGATTAAATATCAGTATTAATACCATAGAAAGGAGATGATATAAATTGAAGAGCAATAATGGTAAATGGCCGCGTAATTATCCTGTAAGCAACAAGAGCATTCTTGAGATTGCTAAAGAGTTTTTAGACAAGATTGAAGAGCACCAGGCTGAGAATTTTGTCAAAGCCGGGAAAATAATGGGTGACAAAATGATCGAAGGCGGATTAGTAAAACTGGTTGCTACTGGAGGTCATACATATGTTCCAGTCCTTGATATGAGCCATCGGGCTGGAGCTTTTGTTACTGTTAACCCCACTCTTGATGTAAGCAGCTCCCCTATAAATGGCGGGACTCGAAGTATCCGTGTGGAGCGGGTTCATGGATATTTTCGTGCTTTAATGGATTACTTCCGCGTAAAGAAAGGTGATGTTGTTATTATCTTCAATAACATAGGAGTTAATGCCGGAACAATTGATTCTGCTCTGGAATGCAAGGAACGTGGTGCTACTGTAATTGGAGTCGGCAGCTCTATATGGCAAGAGGATATTCCTATGGATCATTATACCCGACACAAATCTAAAAAAAATCTAATGGATATCGTAGATCTTTTCATTGATGACTATAATCCTATTGGCGATACTGTAATTAAGATAGAAGGATTTGACCGCACTATTTGCCCCATTTCTACAATTACTGATGCTTATATTGTAAGACGTATGGAAGAAGAAACTGTTAAGTATATGCTTTCGAAAGGTGTTAAACCAAAAATATGGGTAAGTGCAAATTGTGTGGGTGGAGATGAAGCTAATGCTAAATACGAGGAAGAATACTGGTATAAAGTTAAAATGCTCTAACTATTTTCTGATAAATGAATGTTAGAATATAAAAGAGTATCACTAAGCGTGGTATAAGGGCGGCAAGTAAAATTAAATTATTAAAGATTGTAATAATAAGAAAGGGAGGGGGTGGTAATAAATGATAAATAAGGGATTTGTTTAAATGTAATAATTGATATGGACAGTTATTTCTTTAAACAAACCCAGGGGTATGCTTTAATTAAGTAATATTAAAAAAAAGTCATGAAAGGAGAAAGTTGAGATGAAAAAAGTAATATTATGGATTATGGTATTAATAATTAGCATCTCGCTGTTAATTGTAAGTGTAGGCGGGTGTAAAAAACCGGTAGAAGAAGCAGCAGAAACAACAGCAGCAGCAGAAACAACAGCAGCAGCAGAAACAACAGCAGCAGCAGAAACAACAGCAGCAGCGGAGGCTGTTGAGCTGAAATTTTGGCATCATGAAGCTCCTGCTCATCGGGTTGCTGCTTTTGAACAAGTGATAGACTTATTTGAAAAGGAGTTTCCTAATATTAAAGTAGAACAAGAAGTAGTTATGTGGGGAGATGCATGGCCTAAAACTATTGCTGCTATAGAAGCTGGAGATGGTCCAGATTTTCAGTTTTCTATACCCGACTTACTTTTAACAAGTTTTCTACTTGATGCAGTAATACCTGTTACAGATATAATGGAAGAAATGGATCAAAAATACAAATTTTTTGAAGCCCAAAAACAGATATATTTTCATGACAACGAATACTGGGGTATTCCCATATGGACAATGGTTATGATGTTAACATATGTACCTAGTCTTTTAGAAAAATATGTTGGCACTACTGAACCGCCCAAGGATTGGGAAGAGTATCTTGAATATGCTAAATTATGTACAGATCCTGATAATGGTGTTTATGGAGTTGCACTTGGTGGGGCAATAAATTTAATGACAACAGAACAGGCTTATGTATTTATGACAAATACTGGAGCAAAATTCTTTGACGAGGAAGGAAATGTGATATTTAATAATCCTAAAACAGTCCAAGCTATTAAAATGTATGCAGATCTATTTAAATACAATCCTCCTGGAGCTGAATCCTGGTCCTGGGGTGAAGTTGAATTAAATACAATGGCACAGAAAATAGCTATGTCGACTTATTTCCCTGCAGTTCAAAGGCGATTTCATATGGAGCTGGACAGTGATGACTATAATGGTGCACACCATCCATATCCTTCAGATGGTCAACCAGGCACGTTAACGTATCCAAATGAAATACATATTTATAAATGGATCAAAGATAAACCTGGTCATTTAGAAGCAACTTATGAATTCATTAGGTTTTTATTGCGACCTGAAATTAACTACATAATAACTGCGGTTCAAGAGCAAGGTGCGTTTTATCCGCCAACTGAAGCTACAATGCAAACTCCAGAATTTTGGAATGATCCAATAATCTCTCGTTTTAAGGAGATGAATGAATTTGCACTTGAGTCACTCGAATATGCATCTTTGTATGGCTTTGAATACGGAAAATGGGTTAATTTGGGAATAGGAGACATTACTGGTGCAAATGTACTTGCAGAAGTGGTTAATAGAGCTGTTACTGGCGCAATGACAGTTGAGCAAGCTGTTGAGTGGGGCCATGCGGAGATGGAAAAATATTCTGTACCTGTTAAGTAGTTGATAAATAAAATTGTTAAAATCTTATTGGTAAGCAGCAGTTTCGTTTTCATACGGAACTGCTGCTTATAACAAAGAGGTTTAAATGAAAATACATAAAAGAGTTAATCTGCTTAAGTACCTATATATTCTTCCTATATTAACCCTGATAAGTATAATTTTTATTTATCCATTAATTCAAGTCATAATAGCATCTTTTTATAATATACGAATGGGGGCACCAGAAGGAGTATTTGTTGGATTGGATAACTACCGTTTGATCTTTAGCGAACCTGTTTTCTGGAAAAGTGTTAACAGTACACTCATTTGGACATTTTGTAGTCTATTCCTTCAATTAATTATACCCCTGGGTGTGGCTATTTTATTAAATCAAAAACTAAAGGGTGTTCATTTTATAAGAACTAGTGTTCTCTTGCCCTGGATAGTTCCCATGGTTGCCTTGGCTGTATCAATGAGGTGGATGTTACTGCCTGAAATTGGGATTTTCAATGAGATTCTAAAAAATATAATGTCTATTCAGATTAGTTTTCTTGGTTCGCAAAATGCAGCAGTGCCAACTCTTATTATTTTTAATACCTGGAAGCTGCTCCCATTTGGCACCTTGCTAATACTTGCAGCATTACAGACCATTCCGGAAGAGCTGTATGAAGCAGCCCGAGTGGATGGTGCAAATTTTTGGAGGCAGTTTATTCATATAACTTTTCCCTTATTAGGTAAAATAATCTGGTTTATGGGGTTTTTGGTTTTAGTATGGAATTTTAACACTTTTGATACTATCTGGCTTACTACAGAAGGTGGACCGGGTCATATATTGCAAACTCTTCCTATACTGGTTTACAGAAGAGCATTTAGAGTATTTCGTCTCGGAGAAGGAGCAGCGATATCTACAGTAGGTGCTGTATTTCTAATTATTATAGGTATATTATATTTTAAGTTACTCGCTCCAAAAAAGGAAGATGAAGGTTAGATATAGATCTTTTAATAGTTTAAAAATACGTGTGGTTTTAATAAATTTCTTACTGTTATATTTATAGAAAGTAAAGATAGAATACTATTAAGCACTTTTTAATAGATTTCTAATTTGTTGAAAAATGTTTTTTAATAATTTTTTTAAATTATGATAGGAGTTAAACAAGATAATCATGGGTACTAGAATGATAAGGAATTTTTTAATATATATTGGAATTATAGTATTATTGTTGATAATTTTATTTCCAATTATATATATATTTATCTCTTCATTTAAACCTTTGAGTGAACTTATAACAGCTGGAACAGGTTTTTTCCCTCGGAAACCTACTTTGGCTAATTATGTAACTTTAATTTCGGTGCGAACGCCTATTAGAAATTTTCCTGTATTTCTTTTAAACAGTTTAAAAGTTTCACTTGGCACTGTATTGCTTACCGTCTTAATTGCCTCGCTTGCAGCTTATGGTCTAGCTAGATATAAATATCCGGGAAGAGGTATATTAACTCAATCAATGTTGTTTATTTATGTATTTCCTACAGTTTTGTTACTTATACCAATTTACAGAATGTTTTTAGATTTGAAGTTGTTAGATAAGCATTTGGGTTTAATAATTATTTATACCGCTTTAGCTGCACCATTTTGTACCTGGCTGCTGTCTTCCTTCTTTAAAACTATACCATTAGAATTAGAGGAGGCAGCTTCAATTGATGGTGCTAACAAGGTAATTATTTTTTTAAAGATTACTTTTCCATTAGCTGCCTCGGGCATATTAACAGTAGCAATATATTCGTTTATAATTGCTTGGAGTGAGTATATGTTTGCTTCAATTCTACTGTCAAGTAGCAGCAACAGAACAGCGCCTTTGGGACTGGCAACTCTTACAGCTGAGCAGTATATTGAATGGGGTCCCCTTTTAGCAGGATCAATCTTAATTATTTTACCAGTAATTATATTATTTTTCCCTGTGGCAAGACAATTCATCAAAGGTGTTATGGGGGGTGCAATAAAACAATAGTAAATAATATGATATTATTAACCATAGTATTATTTTATTAAAATATATTCTCGTTATTTGTTAAATAAGGGAGGTTAGAATTTATGATAAAAATAAATACAATTAGAGTAGTTATTTTTATGCTAGTTTTAATTATTTTATTATGGTTTAATACAATTAGTTGTGTTAAGCAGCAACTGCCTGAAAAATCTTTTTCTTCTGAAGAAGTTGCCCTCACGCCTTCTGAAGATGTTAGTGCTACTATAACAACTGATGTTTATGTTATGCCTGTAGCTGAATTGGAAACTACAAAAACGCACCCTGACATAATTAAGATAGAAAATAAGTATGTTAAAGTATCAGCCATTCCAAACCGCGGACGCCTTATTTTTGATTATGAATTTAAACCAACTGGTAATAGTGAATTTCTTAGTAATACAAAGCCGACTACAGTTAAAACTGCTTCTGATTATATAGTGGAATTTGGTGGTTACTATCTTTCTATACCTTGGAATCCAAGAGATCGGCAGCCATATGATTTAGAATATAAACTAACAAAGGAAGGGCCTGACGTAGTAGAAGTATATATGTGGGGCGAAGACTTTATAAGTTTGGCTTTTGTAGAATTTTGGTTAACTGTTGAAAGAGATTCATCATTTGTAAAATTAGAAACAAAAATAAGTAATAAAACTGAAAAGGTTGTAAATATCAAATTGAAAGACTATTCGTTTATCGCTCCCGGTGGTAATATGACTGATAACAGCAGTTTTGTCATTCCCGCTTCACAGGTTATTGTTGAACAAAGTGAAGACAACTGGATGGGTTCAAAGGGGGATGTCATTTCCTGGCCCTCAGCCTGGAGTACATGGAGTGGCTTTGATAATTTTGGATTGTTTTATGTGCCGGCAGATAAAATGATGGCACCATTTTTTTCTGTTATTAATCATGATACTAAAGATACACTTATTAAAATCTGGGAGCCATATGATTTTTTTGAAGGTATATTTGTATGGTCCTTTGGGAATACTTATAAGGAGACAAAGGGTGCAGAACCTACTGTAAATTTTGAAAATTACAAGGGGAATGTTTCTATACCTATAGGGGAAACAGTTGATTTTACAACCTGCTTTTATGCTGTAAAAGATTTGAAAAATGTAATGATGGCTAACACAGAATTTGCAGGATGGTTAATGTCAGATAAACAAGTTTATGAAATTGAAAATGACCAACCAATTGAGATTCAGTTACAAGTGGGTAGCAGTAAAGATTATGAAAATATAAATTTAGAGGTTTTTCTGACTGATTTAAATGAGAATGTCTTAGAAAAGGTAATCACAGAGCAAGTTGCAGCAGTATCTCCGGAAGGATTATGTGACAGATCCTGGAAAATTAGCTTAAAGGATATAATAATTGAACCTGGAGAATATATTTTTAAGTTAGAAATATTAGATGCACATGATTCTTTAATCTTTACTTTAACATCACCTCCTGTTTTGATTAAATAAAAATGAACATATTTGTATTTTTAAGGAAAAATAGATCATGTAAAGACTAAAGGGGTGAATAAAATGAGAATCCTTGCTATAGGGGCCCATCCTGATGATATAGAGCTACTCTGTGCAGGAACACTTGCACTTTACAGCAAAAAAGGCCATAAAATTTATATGTGCCATGTCTGTGACGGTAATAAAGGAAGTATGACTCATACTTCTGAAGAAATAGCAAAAATACGAAGGGGTGAAGCAGTAAGTTCAGCAAAAATAATTGGAGCAACTTCTATCTGGGCAGGAATATCTGATGGAGAAGTAGTTCTAGACTTAGATTCAAGAGAAAAAGTAATTGATGTCATAAGGCAGGCAAATCCTGATTTAATAATTACTCATTGCCCGGATGATTACCACTCTGACCATATAAATGTAAGCAGGTTAGTGTTTGAAGCAACTTATTTAGCAAATCTTAAACTTTGGAAAACAAATTATCCACCCTCTGATAAGTTGCCATATCTTTATTATATGGATACTCTTGCTGGAGTTAATTTTATACCATCTGAATATGTTGATATAACAAATACTATTGAGACAAAAATTAAAATGATGATGGAAATGAAATCCCAGCTTGGGTGGCTAAAGGATATGCATAACTGTGATGCTCCTGAGTTTATAAAGTCAGTTGCAAAATTTAGGGGCTTTCAGGCTGGAGTATTATATGCAGAAGCTTTTATCCAGCAGAAAATGTATCCTCAGGGTCTGACTAAAAGGGTTTTACCTTAATTTTCCTATAAGAGGTAATTTATATAAATCTGGCTGTAAAAAGATAATATTAAGATAAACTTTAAAAATTAAAATACGGGAGAATAAAGATGTGTAAATTTGAAGGAATAATAACTCATAAGACTGTAAGTGATGAAGATTTTGAGAAGATGATGACAATTTCACTTGAAGAGATTGAAAAATGGAGCAATGTTGGCGTAGAAATAGTAGAAAATACAGACACTTTATATAATAAAATGGCAAGGTCAATAGCAGATATTATAGTTAAAAATAACAGATATAATAAAGGTACAAAAATAATACTTCCAGTTGGCCCTACCCCCCAGTATCCTATACTTGCTAATATATTAAACGGTGAAAAAATAAGTTTAGAAAATCTATGGATATTTTTTATGGATGAATATCTGGACTGGGAATGCAGGTTAGTACCAGAATCCCATCCTATGAGTTTTAGAGGTTATATGAATAAAAACTTCTTTAATCTTATAGACAAGAGCCTTGGACTTAAAAAAGAGCAGATAATATGGCCTAATCCATTAGATCTTGATTATAATGATAAAACAATAGAGCAGTTAGGAGGAATAGATGTCTGTTATGGTGGGCTAGGCTATCATGGTCATATTGCCTTTAATGAACCCTATGATACCTACTACAGAAGAATGACTATTGAAAAGTTTTTAAATTCTAAAACAAGAATTATTAATTTAAATTCTGACACTTTTGTGATAAATAGTGTATGCGGAATAGGCGGTAATTGTTATGGCCTTCCTCCAAAAGCAGTTACTATAGGGATGAGGCCAATAGTGGGTGCAAAAAAAATAGAAATATATTGTGATGGTGGTTATTTAAACTGGCAAGTGGCTAGTTTTAGAATAGCAACCATGCATCCCTCAACTCTTGATAGACCCTCAACACTGCTCCAGCTTCATCCAGAACCTAAGGAAAGTGTTCTATTTGTAGCAGACAAAATAACTGCAAGTCCTGTTAGGATAGCACCAAAATAATTAACAGTGTTCCAATATATAAAAATCTTAGATAAAGATTAACAGTATCTCAGTGATTGAGAGATTACTGATTGGAAACGGTTAGATATTTTCTGTGATAGTGTTCCACAGTTAAGAATTAGTAAATGGCATATTAGCTATATTAGCAAAATTTATCTTGCAAGTTAGGGAGAGGAAAAAAACCAAACAGTCATTATTATAGGAGGTGGCAAGTATGACGAAACAATTTAAGGGAAAAGTAGCAATTGTGACAGGTGCTGGTATGGGAATAGGACGAGCGACTGCTCTTATGTTTGCCAGTGAGGGGGCTAAAATAGTTGCTGCAGACATCAATATTGAGAAAGCACAAGAGACTGTTTCGATGATCAGAAATGCTGGAGGAGAAAGCTTGTTTGTTAAGACAGATGTGGCAAAGGCAGCTGAGGTCAAGGCAATGGTCAATAAGGCAATTATGGTCTATGGGCGGCTAGATTGTGCTTGCAATAATGCGGGTATCATAGGAGAGGCTGGATCAACTGTTGACTGTACTGAAGAAAATTGGGAGCGTGTGATGGATGTCAACCTTAAAGGAGTATGGCTGTGTATGAAATATGAAATTCCAGAGATACTCAGGCATAATAAGGGTTCTATTGTTAATATAGCATCGGTGTCAGCATTGGTTGGCGGTCCTGGTATCCCTGCTTACAGTGCATCTAAAGGTGGTGTTATCCAACTAACAAGAACTGCAGCATTGGAATTTGCTAGATCTGGTATACGAGTTAATGCTGTATGTCCCAGTCTTGCTCGAACACCAATGGGTGAAGGGGCATATCATGCTCAACCGGAGGTAGAAAAGGCTCGGCTTGAAGCTCATCCAATGGGCCGAATGGTTGAACCGGAAGAAGTTGCACAAGCTGTCGTCTGGTTATGTTCAGATGCTGCTTCATTTGTCACAGGTCATATAATGGCAGTTGATGGCGGTTTTTTAGCACAGTAATCAATATTTTCATAAGATGACTTTAGTTACAATTATAAGTAGAGAAAGTATTTAAATAAGGGGGTAAGACAAGATGGTAAAATTATTTGAAGGTAAGGTTGCACTGGTAACGGGAGGGAGCACAGGAATAGGACGGGCTACTGCCCTTGCTTTTGCAAGAGAAGGAGCTAAAATTATTATTGTGAATAATAGTAATGTGGGGAAAGGGAAAGAAACAGTTTCTATGATCGAGAGGGCTGGTGGCGAGGCTGCATTTATTAAAACTGATGTATCAAATGCTGGTGAAGTCGAAGCAATGGTTAATAAGACGGTTAAGACTTATAAACGGTTGGATTGTGCCTTTAACAATGCAGGTGTTGGTGATGTCATGGCTTTGACTGCTGATTTAACCGAAGAAGAATGGGATCGTACGATTAACATTAACCTGAAAGGTGTCTGGCTGTGTATGAAATATGAAATTAAGCAGATGCTTAAACAGGGTGGTGGTACTATTGTCAATATGTCATCGGCAATTGGACTTGTTGGACTAAAGGGATCACCTGCTTATACTGCTTCAAAAGGTGGTGTTATACAACTTACGCGCACTGCAGCATTAGAATATGCCCGATTGGGCATACGAGTTAACGCTGTATGTCCAAGTTTCATTGCTACACTTATGAATAAGCGTTTATTGGCCAATGAGCCTGAACTTGAAAAAACCATTAAGACCGTTCTTCATCCTGTAGGAAGATTGGGTGAGCCGGAAGAGGTGGCAGAAGCTGTTATCTGGTTGTGTTCAGATAAGGCATCGTTTATAACTGGACATCCAATGGCTGTTGATGGGGGATATCTTGCACAGTAGCCCAGAAATAATAGATTTATAGCTGAATTGATTATATAGGAGGATGATATTTATCTTTCTGTTTGGCTTATCTATTTATATAGATTTGAGATTTGTAAATATACTAATGAAATTATCAACTATATTAAAAAGGTAGGAGGTTTGGCAAATGGAACTTTCATTGGGAATATGGCCCAACGATCCTTATGCTTTGGGAATAGTTGGAGTGGCAACTAATTCTTGGGGCGATAAACCGGTTGAATGGTGTATAGAAAAAGCGGTGGAATATGGTTATGAAGCGGTGGATTTTATCGATAAAAAGTTTTTTGAACTTTCTCCCGACCAATATGAAAAAACATTAAATACCTTGGCTGACTTTATGGCTGAAAAAGGAGTGATTGCCTCTTCAGTGGGAGCACATCACTTAGCATTAGTTCCCAGAAATTATGAAAGACGAGCAAAGATTGATTTGGTAAAAAAATCGATTGATTTAACTGCACAAATTAAAGCAAAAACCATCGTCTGCTATATCGACGGCTACTATAATCCCCCCACTTACATCCTACTGTCCAGAAGTACAGCCAAGCAAATCTTTATTGATATGGTAAAAGAGTGTGCGGAGTACGCTGGAGAGAAAGGGTTAACATTAAGTATCGAGCCCCATCAGGAGACCTTAATTAATCTTCCAGATATTACATTGGAACTTATTGAATATATTGGACTTCCCAATATTAGAATCACCGTCGATTTTGGTGGTTTATATTTAGGGATTAAGCCTCATATGCCAGTCATTGATGCAATAAAAAAAATGGGGCATTTAATCAATCATGTTCATGCCAAAGATATATCTGGAACCATCGGGAGATGGAATATGTGCTGGTTTGGAGGTGGGATTGTTAATTTTAAAGAAGTAGCAGAGGCATTAAATGCAATCAATTATCAAGGTTATATTGGAGTAGAGTGGGAAGGTTGGTTCAAAGGTGGTTTGGAAGGTGTAGGAGACCTATCACAAAGCGGATTAAGCGATTTTGATAGAGTCGCTCCCGAAGCGAAAGAATTTTTAGAGCAGTATTTTAAATAGTAAGTACTTTTAATATGGATGGTTAATTTCTAATAAAAAATTTTATAATCTAAACTATATGGAGAAAAAAATAGGATTATCTTTATCTTGAGGAGCAGCAAGAGCATTATCTCATATAGGTGTTCTGGAAGTTTTGGAGGACTTGGGATTTGAGATTAGTGCAGTTTGATGTACTAGATTTTATTGCAAGATTAGCCTCTCATATACCAAATAAGAACGAACAGATGTTACGATATTTAGCTTATTGCAGTAATGTATACTGGGGAAGAAGGAAAAAGCAAGGGATGACTGAATCAGAATATATCATAGAGGATGATAATAAGGGCTGCAGCAAAAGCTGGGCAAGGCTTATTAAAAATATATGAATTGGATCCATTAATATGCTCCATATGCGGGGCCAATATGAGGATAATTGCTTTTATTGATGATTATAAGGTGATAAGGAAAATACTTGACTATCTTGGCATATATGAATTTAAAAGAGACAAACCCCGCCAAAATCTTTGGCAGTTACAGACTCATTTTATGACTATGCACAAAACGATTATATAAATTGCAATTATACAGATTTTTAGAAAGTGAAGTTAAGCTTCCTTTCGAGTTTGTAAGTTGATTTTTAAATTCCCGCACAAAATGGGCAAATTTAGCCTAAAATCTGTGCATATTGCCACTAAATTTTTTAGAAATTTGGATGAAATTTAGCTATTTTATGCTTAAATTGTATGGTTGCTTTTCTACAATAATACTAAAAATATTTTCAGACTAAATTAAATTTTTTTATTACAAGTTTTTTAAAAAATCAAGAGTTTCTCTACATGCAGCAGTAGGATCTAAATTGTAAAGCGCTCCCAATTCTGCAGATATAAAGCCTTTATATTCTATTGTTTTAAGTGTATCAAAAATTGATTTAAAATTAATATTACCCCTGCCTGGAATCAAATGAGAATCAAAATCTCCGTTATTATCATCAACATGAATATGCAAAGGAATATCAGTGCACTTAAACACTATTTCTTTAAAATCTTCATAATTCAAATTAATATGACCTGTATCAAGCAGGACTCCAAAACTTTTAGAATTCAGATGACTAATCATTTTTATGCAGTCTTCTACAGTCAGTATGAGATTGGATTCAAACTTATGAGCTGGCTCAATAAGCAGAGTGAGCCCTCTTGACTTTGTCAGTTGATTTTCAAATTCCCGCACAAAATGAGCAAAATTGGCCCAAAATCCGTGCATATTGCCACCACTTTGGGTTTTAGAGGTTCAGTTCAGAAACTGGTGTGACATTTTTAGGGGGCTGTATTTTAAATACTCGCAGTATCTTGTATGCAAGATCTTCTGCTTTTGTTTTAATAAAAAAGCAGCTGTCTTTGGCCGTTACCTTTGCAAGGTTTAAGCTATTTAGGGCATCTCTTATTTTATCGGCAGAAGCTGCTATATTATTTTTATACAGTTTGTATTCAAGATGCCTCTCAAGTAAAAATGCCAAAAAACACACAACAAAATGACCTGCTATTCTTTTTGGCGTCCATACAAATATGGGGGCAACTTCAAGGTTTGATTTCATAAGCCTGAATGAATGCTCAATTTTATAGAGGTTATGATATGCATCTATTGCATCAAGGCAAGTAATATCCTTTTTGTCAGTAGCTATTGCATAGTATCCGTCAAATGCTTTATCTTTCTCTATAGCATCTGTATCAAGAAAGTAGTTTATATCAGTTGCATCCTGGGATATATATTTTTTAGCTCCTCGCCTGTTTGATGCTTTTATCTTTGAGATATCATTTAGCAGGGCTTGCGCTTTTTCAACAGCTCTTTCTCTATCAATTCTATCTTTTTTAGCTCTGGCCTCTGAATATGTAATTATTATTTTCTGGGAAAGATTTATCTTTTTGGAGCCGTGATAAAAGCTGTGTGTATAGTCAAATGTCCTGTATTTAAACCGAAGTTCCCAGACTTTTTAGCTTAAAATCCCATATTTAATCTTGTTTTTGCCTAAATCTATCAAAATACGTAGACACTAATATATTATTATTTCCTTGCAATTT